>Ga0222420_100222_pt1 | contig 62069 bp, 43 predicted proteins | sample 3A2ome_FD_182470 | JGI IMG/M metagenome (GOLD analysis project Ga0222420, IMG submission 182470) | Enriched microbial communities from leaf-cutter ant dump, University of Wisconsin, Madison, United States - 3A200A (version 2) | ecosystem: Environmental > Terrestrial > Nest > Insects nest > Nest...
CCTGACCAAGTCCCGCCTCAACCTCGTCCCCGACACCGAGGAGGCCAGCGAACAGCCACTCGCACTGACAGCCTGACCACAACGAAGATCACGCCGAAGCGCTACACCACTTCCCGGGACTTGACCTTCGCGGGCCGTGGGCCGCGAGCTGGTGGCGGGAGCCGCGAACTCGTGACGGGAGTCGCGCACTGGCGCTGGGACGTCGCGGTGGCGCGACGAAGCCCGCGCGACTTCGCGGGTTGGGGGCTGGGTTCGCGGGCCGTGGGCCGCGAACTGGTGGCGGGAGCCGCGAACTGGTGGCGGGGACCGGGAGCCGCACCGGGAGCCGCGAACTGGTGGCGGGGACCGGGAGCCACGAACTCATGGCAGGGCGGCGGGTGGTGGAGGCCGCGAGCTGGTGGCGGGAGTGGCGAGCTGGGGAGTGGGCGGCTGGGGGTCAGGGGTGGGGGGTGGGGGGGAGGTGGGTCAGGAGCGTGGCGGCCAGGCCCGTGTACGTCGCGGGGGTCAGCGCCGACAGGCGAGCGGTGACGTCGGCGGGCAGGCCCAGGCCGGCGATGAACTCGCGCATGTCCTCAGCGGTGAGACGGCGGCCGCGCGTGAGCTCCTTGAGCCGCTCGTACGGGTTCTCCATGCCGGTGACGCCGGCGACGGACGCGGCGCGCATCGCCGACTGCACGGGCTCGCCGAGCACCTCCCAGTTCTCGTCCAGCTCCCGCGCGAGCAGCGCGGCGTCGACGGACAGGGCGCGCAGCCCTCGTCGGACGTTGTCGATCGCGAGGAGGCTGTGCCCGAACGCGGGCCCGATGTTGCGCTGCGTCGTGGAGTCGGTGAGGTCCCGCTGCAGGCGCGAGGTCACGAGGGTCGCGGCCAGCGTGTCGAGCAGGGCCGACGAGAGCTCGAGGTTGGCCTCGGCGTTCTCGAACCGGATCGGGTTGACCTTGTGCGGCATGGTCGACGAGCCCGTGGCCCCGGCGACGGGGATCTGGATGAACACGCCGCGCGAGATGTAGGTCCACACGTCGGTCGCGAGGTTGTGCAGCACGCGGTTGAAGCGGGACACGTCGGCGTACAGCTCGGCCTGCCAGTCGTGCGACTCGATCTGCGTGGTGAGCGGGTTCCACGTCAGGCCGAGGTGCTCGACGAACGTCCGCGACACCTCCTGCCAGTCGGCTCCGGGCACGGCGACGGTGTGCGCGCCGTAGGTGCCGGTCGCGCCGTTGAGCTTGCCGAGGTACTCGTCGGACGCGATCCGACGAAGCTGGCGGCGCAGCCGGTGCGCGAGCACCGCGAGCTCCTTGCCGAGCGTCGTCGGCGTCGCGGGCTGGCCGTGCGTGAGTGCGAGCATGGGCTGCTCGGCGTGCTCGTGGGCCATCGCGACGACCTCGTCGGTCAGCGCGGTCGCGGCCGGGAGCCAGACGTCCTGCACGGCGCCGCGCACCATGAGCGCGTACGACAGGTTGTTGATGTCCTCACTGGTGCACGCGAAGTGCACGAGCTCGCCGACCGCCGGGAGGACGGTCTCGCCGAGCACCCCGGGCGCGGCCTCGAGCCGACGCTTGAGGAAGTACTCGACGGCCTTCACGTCGTGCACGGTCACGCGCTCGATCTCGGCCAGCTCGGCGATCTCGTCGGCCCCGAACGTCGCGACGACCCCGCGCAGGTACTCCTGCTCGGCGGCGCTGAGCGTGGGCGCGCCGGGCACGACACCGTGCGTCGTGAGGTGGATGAGCCACTCGACCTCGACGTGCACGCGCGCGCGGTTGAGCGCGGCCTCGGAGAGGTGGTCGACGAGCGGCGCGACCGCGGGCCGGTAGCGGCCGTCGAGCGGGCCGAGGGCGATCGGCGGCGTGACGTCGGCGAGGCTCGTGCGGGCGGGGGCCGGGGTGGCGGCGGTCATGGTCGCCATCATCCCAGCCGGGGCGGGGCGTCGGCGCGTCGTCCCGCCCAGCGGTCGGGGTGTGGCGACCGGGTGATCGGGCGGTGGCCCGGGGGCTGATCCGAGCGTGCGGCGTGGTGGGCGGGTCGGTTCGTCGGTGGTTGTCGTTACGGTGAGGCGCGGCCGTGGCGGCGCGGCGGCCGTCGGACGGACGGGTACGACGAGCGTGGCCGTCCGGCCGGAGCGTCCGGCAGGGTCTGACGGAGTCCGACGAACGAGCGCGACGAGCGGAGGCGCGGGTGGCACCCCGGGAGACACGGCTGGAGGCGCAGCGCGCCGCGGTCGTCGCGGGCGCGCTCGTCGTGCTGACCGTGCTCGGCGCCGCGCTCGCGGGTCCGTGGCTGCCGCGCACGCGGCCGGAGGCGCAGATCACGCTCGGCATCGACTTCCCCACACCGACGCCGCGCCCGCAGGAGACGGACCTGGGCCACCTCGACGACCTCGCGGGCGAGGGCTCGGTCGCCGCGTGGGTGAAGGTCGTGCTCGTCGTCGTCGGGCTCGTGCTGCTGGTGCTCCTCAGCACGGCTGCGGTGCGGGCCGCCCGCCGTTGGCTGTCCGCGCACACGCCGCCCGAGGTCGACCGGACCGATGCGGGCGAGGTGGTGCGCGGCGACCTCGTGGACCTGGCGCGGCCCGCGCTCGCGGAGGGGGTCGAGGCGGCCGCCGACGCGCTGGACCGTGACGTCCCGCCGGGCGACGCGGTGGTCGCCGCGTGGGTCGCGCTCGAGGAGGCCGCGGAGGGCTCGGGCGTGCTGCGCGAGCCCGCGCAGACGGCGACGGAGTTCACGCTCGACCTGCTCGACGCGACCGAGGCCGACCCGGTCGCGAGCCGCGCGCTGCTCGAGCTGTACCTCGCGGCGCGGTTCTCCCGGCACCCGATCACGTCCGACGACGTCGTGCGGGCCCGCGCGTCGCTCGCCGCGCTGGGTGCGGGCGTGCGGCACCGGCGCGACGGCCGGGGACCCGACGACGCCGTTCCCGCGAGCGGTGCCGCACCCGGCGGCCCGGCCCCGACGGGGACCACACCGGCGGCGACTGCGCCGACGGGGGCCGCGCCGACGGCGACCACACCGACGGGGACTGCGCCGACGGACGATGCACCGACGCACGGGGTGCGGTCATGACGCTGCGGGGCGCGCTGCGCCGCTGGCGCGGTGTGCTCGGTGGGCTCGTGGGCGGTGGGCTCGTCGCGTACGCGGTGGGCATGGACGCGGGTGCGGCGGTCGTGGTCGGGTTCGGCGTCGCGGCGATCGTCGTCATGGCCCGGCGGCTCGGCGCGGACCTCGAGCCCGAGTGGGGCACCGAGCACCGGCGCCGCCAGGAGGGTGCGCGCGGCGACCTGCAGGACCTCGCGTGGTCGATGGCGGGACGCGACGGACGGGCGGGCGAGCGGGCGATGCGTCGGCTGCGGGACGTCGCGGCCGTGCGGCTCGCCCGGCACGGGCTCGACCTCGCGTCGCGCGACGACACGCCCGCGCTGCGTGCGCTGCTCGGCGACCGCGTGCTCGACACGCTGCGACGTCGCCAGGCACCGCTGCCAAGCCTGCGCTCCGTCCAGCAGGCGGTCGACGCGCTCGAGCGGCTCGGTCCGCGCCCGACGTCCGGCACGCTCGTCGCGAGCCCCGCAGCGGTCGTGAGCACCGCACCCGCCGACGACGCGACGGCGCCCGACCCGACGACGGCGCCCGACCCGACGACCGCGCGCGGCCCGACCGCGACACCCGACCAGCAGCACCCCCACCCCGGGAGGAACAGATGACCGACCCCCAGCCGCCCGTCCTGTCCGTCGGCAACGTCGCCGCGCGCGGCCGTGCGGTCCTCGACGAGGTCGCGACGGCGGTCGTCGGCATGCGCGAACCGCTCACGGTCGCGCTCGCGGCCGTCCTCGCGGGCGGTCACGTGCTGTTCGAGGACGTGCCGGGCCTCGGCAAGACGCTCGCCGCGCGCTCGCTCGCGACGGCGCTCGGGCTGGACTTCCGGCGCGTGCAGTGCACGCCGGACCTGCTGCCGTCGGACATCACGGGTTCGTCGGTGTTCGACCCGGCGTCGGCGACCTTCGAGTTCCGGCCGGGGCCCGTGTTCGCGGGCCTGCTGCTCGCCGACGAGATCAACCGCACGGCACCCAAGACGCAGTCCGCGCTGCTCGAGGCGATGGCTGAGCGGCAGGTCACGGTCGACGGCGTGACGCGTCGGCTGCCCGAGCCGTTCCACGTGGTCGCGACGTCCAACCCGGTCGAGTACGAGGGCACGTACCCGCTGCCCGAGGCGCAGCTCGACCGCTTCATGGTCCGCCTCGCGGTCGGCTACCCGGGCCGCGACGCCGAGGTCGACGTCCTCGCGCGGCGGCTCGCGCGCCGCCAGGAGGCCGCACCCGTGCGCCAGGTCGTGGACGCCGCGACGCTCGTCGCGATGCAGCGGGGCGTCGAGGCCGTCGCGGTCGACGCCGACGTGCTCCGCTACTGCGTGGACCTCGCCGCCGCGACGCGCGGGCACGAGGCCGTCGAGGTGGGCGCGTCGCCGCGCGGCTCGCAGGCGCTCGTGCTCGTCGCGCGTGCGGTCGCGGTGCTCGCGGGACGCGACTTCGTCACGCCGGAGGACGTGAAGTCCGTCGGGGTCGCGACGCTCGCGCACCGGCTGTCGCTCACGCCGCAGGCCTGGGCCTCGGGCCGCGCGCCGCAGCACGTCGTCGACGACGTCCTGCGGGTCGTGCCCGGTCCGACGACCGCGAGGCGGGTGGACGCCGCGCGATGACCGCACCCGCCTCCTCGTCGTCGGGTCGCGCAGGCGACCGACCGACGGGCCCGCCCGCCGCCGGGCCGGCGCCGCGCGCGCTGCGCGTCGAGCCCGCGTGGACGCGTGCGCGCGCCTCGGTGTGGGGCGTGCTGTGCGCGCTCGCGATGCTGCTGGTCGGGGCGTGGGCGGGTCGGGCGGACGTCGCGGTGATCGGTGCGCCCGTGGTCGTGTGGGGCGTGTGGTGCTGGGCTCGGCGACCCCAGGGCGACGTCGAGGTGCGGCTCGTCGCGGACGACTCGCTGAGCCCAGCGGGCGAGCTGCGCTCGTCGGCCCGCATCGAGGTGCCCGCGGGGACGGTCGCGGTCGCGATCGGGCTGCGCCGCAACAACCGCACGCAGTCGCGCGCGCTCGTGCGCGTGCGGGACACGGTGCGGGACGTGCCGCTCGTCGTGCACACCGTCCGGACGGGGCCGCAGCCGGTCGCGGAGGTCGACGCGCTCGCGCTCGGACCGGGCTGCGCGAGCGTCTCGGAGGGCGCCGACCCGGCGACGGGCGAGGCACTCGTGCTGCCGGGCGTGCGGCCGCTGACGTCGCTGCCGCTCCCGCCGCGGCTGCGCGGGCTCTCGGGCGGACACGAGTCGCGCCGCCCGGGTGAGGGCGGCGGGCTGCGGGACGTGCACCCCTACGCGCCCGGGGACCGGCTGCGGCGCATCGACTGGCGCGTCACCGCACGGCGGTCGCCCGAGCTGCGCGAGCTGTACGTCCGGCGTGAGCACGCGCTCGCGGAGGCCGTCGTCATGCTCGTCGTCGACTCGCGCGACGACGTGGGGCCCGATGCGCGCACGTGGGGCGGCTGGTCGCGCACGCGCGCGCAGGACCCGACGTCGCTCGACCTCGCGCGCACCGCGGCGGCGTCGCTCGCGCAGGCGTACCTCGCGCAGGGCGACCGGGTCGGGCTCGACGACCTGGGTGCGCTGCGTCGCCCGCTCCCGCCGGGCGGTGGGCGCCGGCAGCTCGACCGGGTCCGCAGCGCGCTCGCGCTCACGCGGCCCGAGGGCGACCCGGTGCGCCGCACGCGCGCGCCGCAGCTCCCGTCGGGTGCGCTCGTGCTCGTGTTCTCGACGTTCCTCGACGACCAGGCCGCGCACGCGGCGGCCCAGTGGCGGGCGGCCGGGCACCGGGTGGTCGCCGTCGACGTGCTGCCGACCGTGCGCGAGCACCTGCTCAACGACCGCGAGCACCTCGCGCTGCGGTTCGTGCGCCTCGCGCGGACCGACCGCCTCGCGGCGCTCGCCGACGCGGACGTCGAGCTCGTCTCCTGGCGCGACGACCCGGCCGTGACGCTCGCCGGCCTCGCGCGCCGGGCGCAGCGCCGGGCCGGGGCGGGGGCGCGATGAGCACGGTCGGTCGGTTCACGCGTCGCGTCGCGGCCGGGCTCACCGTGCGGCGCGACGACCCCGAGGTCGAGGCGGAGCTGGAGCGTCCGGTGCCGGGCTGGTGGCTGCTCGTCGGCACGTCGGTGCTCGTGACGCTCATGCTGCTCGTCGCGTGGGCGAGCGTCGGGCCGGTGAACGTCGTGGCGACGGCGCTGTGCGCGGTGGGCGGCTTCCTCGTCGCGGCCGTGCCGGGCCTCGCGCGCGTGGGCGTCGCGGTGCTCGCGGTGGGCGGGCTCGTGCTCGTCGGGTCGCCGTCGGTCGCCCAGACGCTCGCGCTGGTCCTGCTCGTGCACGCCGCCGTGTGGGCGTGCGCGACGACGACGCGCGTGACGTGGCGGATGCGCGTCGAGCTGGGGGTCGTGCTCGACGGGCTCGCGGACGTCGCGCGCGTCCAGGTGCCCGCTCAGGTGCTCGCGGTCGTCGCGCTGGTCGTGTCCGGCCGCGAGGTCGGGACGAGCGACGTGTGGCGCGTGGTCGCGCTCGTCGGTGCGGCGCTCGTCGCGGCCGTCACGCTCCCGCGCGCGGCGCGGGACTGACGGTGCTCAGCGCTTGCTCTCCGGGATGACGACCGAGAGCACGAACGACACGACCGAGATGATCAGTGCGCCGCCGACGGCCCACCAGAAGCCGTCGATCACGAGGTGCCAGTCGGTGAACGACGTGATCCACGACGTCAGCAGGAGCATGAGCGCGTTCACGACGAGCGTGAACAGGCCGAGCGTGAGGATGTACAGGGGGATCGACAGGACCTTGACGATCGGCTTCACGACCGCGTTCACGATCCCGAAGATCAGCGCGATGAGCAGGATGATCCCGATCTTGGAGCCGGTGGAGTCCGCCCCTTCGATCGTGAGCCCGGACAACAGCTCGGTGGCGAGCCAGATCGCGACACCGTTGATGAGCACGCGCAGGATGAAGGCCATGCCCCGATCCTGCCAGGCGGTGGCGGACCGTGTCGGACGTCCTGCGGGCCGCCGCGGCCCGCACGTCGTGAGCCCTGGCATCCTGGGCACGTGAGCCGCCCCTCCCTGCGCCGTGCCCTCGCCGACCTGCCCGCCTACGTGCCGGGCGCCCGCTCGCCGGTCGGTGCGGCGGCGTACAAGCTGAGCTCGAACGAGAACCCGTACCCGCCGCTGCCGTCGGTCATGGCGGCGATCGCCGACGCCGCGGTCGACGTCAACCGCTACCCGGACATGTACGCGAGCGAGCTCACGGACGCGATCGCCGCGGACCTGGACGTCGAGCCGTCGTCGGTGGTCGTGGGCTGCGGGTCGGTCGCGGTGCTCGGGCACGTCCTCACCGCGTTCTGCGAGGCGGGCGACGAGGTCGTGCTGCCGTGGCGCTCGTTCGAGGCGTACCCGATCGCGGTGACGCTCGCGGGTGCGCAGGGCGTGCGGGTCCCGGTCACGGCGGACGGCCGGCTGGACCTGCGGGCGATGGCGGCGGCCGTCACGGACCGCACGCGCGTCGTGCTGGTGTGCACGCCGAACAACCCGACGGGTCCGGCGGTGCACGCCGACGAGCTCGAGACGTTCCTCGACGCGGTGCCGGAGCACGTGCTCGTCGTGCTGGACGAGGCGTACGTCGAGTTCGTGCGGGACCCGGCCGCGGCCGACGGGCTCGCGACGTTCCGGGCGCGCCGGAACGTGGTCCTGCTGCGGACGTTCTCCAAGGCGTACGGGCTCGCGGGGCTGCGCGTCGGGTACGCGGTCGCGCGGCCGCGGCTCGCGGCCGGGATCCGCGCGGCGTCGACGCCGTTCGGGGTCTCGCACGTCGCGCAGCTCGCGGCGCTCGCGTCGTTGCGTGCGCGCGACGAGCTGTTCGCACGCGTCGGGTCGATCGTCGCGGAGCGCACCCGCATGCTGGACGGGCTGCGCGGGCAGGGCTGGGACGTGCCGGGCTCGGAGGCCAACTTCGTGTGGCTCGGCGTCGGGGACGCGGCGACGGCGCTCGCGGAGCACTGTGCGCGCGGCGGGGTCGTCGTGCGCCCGTTCGCGGGTGACGGCGTGCGGGTGAGCGTGGGCGAGCCCGAGGCGACCGACCTGCTGCTCGAGGCGACGGCGGGCTGGCTCGCGCGCTGAGCCCTCCGACGAGCGTGCGCTCGCCCGAGGTGCGCGTCGCCGCGGCGCGCGGATGCTGGTGTGTGGGGTCGAGACAAGTCGGGCGCCGGATCGTTGTCGTCAGGGCTTGCCTGCAACCTACGGATGCGTAGGCTACGGTGACGTAGGTTGGGTGATCGGCCCGGCCCTTGTCCGGTGCGGCCGACCCGCCGCTGCACGCGAAGGAGCACCGCGTGACCGAGCCCGGTCTGCCCACCGCCCCCTGGTCTCCCGCCGTCACCCCCGGCGGGCCGGCCGCGGCCCCCACCCCCACCTCGGGTGGCGGGGCCGCGGCCCACTCCACGCCCGACGCCCCCGCTCCCGGGGTCCTGCCCGCGGTCGAGGGCGGCCCGCTCGGCGAGGACGGCCTCGTCCAGCTCCTGACCCCCCCCGGGGAGCGCGTGAGCCACCCGGAGTACGACGCGTACGTCGCGCACCTCACCGACGACGACCTCGTCGACATGTACCGCGACATGGTCCTCACGCGCCGCTTCGACACCGAGGCCACCGCGCTGCAGCGCCAGGGCGAGCTCGCGCTCTTCGCGCAGGCGCTCGGCCAGGAGGCCGCGCAGGTCGGCTCGGGCCGCGCGCTGCGGGCGCAGGACCACGTGTTCCCGAGCTACCGCGAGCACGGCGTCGCACTCGTGCGCGGTGTGGACCTCACCGAGGTCCTGCGGCTGTTCCGCGGCGTCGACCACGGCGGCTGGGACCCGGTCGCGCACGGCTTCCACCTCTACACGCTCGTGATCGGCTCGCACGCGCTGCACGCGACGGGCTACGCGATGGGCGTCCAGCGCGACGGCCTCGTCGGGACGGGCGACGACGAGCGGGACACCGCGGTCGTCGCGTACTTCGGCGACGGTGCGACGTCGCAGGGCGACGTCAACGAGGCGCTCGTGTTCGCGTCGGTCAACCGCGCGCCCGTGGTCCTGTTCTGCCAGAACAACCAGTGGGCCATCTCCGAGCCGACGACGCGCCAGGCCAGCGCCCCGATCGCGGCCCGCGCCCCCGGCTACGGCATCCCGGCCGTCCGCGTCGACGGCAACGACGTGCTCGCGAGCTACGCGGTGACCGCGCAGGCGCTCGAGCGGGCCCGCACCGGCGGCGGCCCGACCTTCGTCGAGGCGTTCACGTACCGCATGGGCGCGCACACGACGTCCGACGACCCGAGCCGCTATCGCTCGGCCGAGCAGGAGCAGTACTGGCGCGACCGCGACCCGATCGACCGCCTGCGCGCGTACCTCACGGCACGCGGTGTCCTGTCCGACGAGCTCGTCGCGAAGGTGCAGGCCGAGGCCGACGCGTTCGGCGAGCACGTGCGCACCGCCGTGCGCGGCATGGGCCACCCGGCGCCCGCCTCGATGTTCGAGCACGTCTACGCCACGCCGCACGCGGGGGTCGAGGCCGACCGCGCGTGGTTCGAGCAGTACGAGTCCTCGTTCCTGGACACCCGCGAGGGGAGCCACCGATGACCGCCACGATCGACACGACGAGCGCCCCCGGCCACCCCGGCCCGACGCGCGCGACCAGCCCGACGAGCCCGTCGGCGACGTCCCCCGCGCCCGCACGCTCGTCGGACGTGCCGCCGTTCCCCACGGGGACCCAGCGCCTGACGTTCGCCAAGGCCCTCACGCTCGGGCTGCGCCGCGCGCTCGCGGACGACGACCGCGTGCTGCTCATGGGCGAGGACATCGGCCGCCTCGGCGGCGTGTTCCGCGTGACCGACGGGCTGCAGGCCGAGTTCGGCGACGACCGCGTGGTCGACACGCCGCTCGCGGAGTCGGGCATCGTCGGGACGGCGATCGGGCTCGCGATGCGCGGCTACCGCCCCGTGCTCGAGATCCAGTTCGACGGGTTCATCTTCCCGGCGTACGACCAGATCACGACGCAGCTCGCGAAGATGCACTACCGCTCGAAGGGCCGGCTGAGCCTGCCCGTCGTGATCCGCGTGCCGTACGGCGGCGGGATCGGCGCGGTCGAGCACCACAGCGAGTCGCCCGAGGTGCTGTTCGCGCACACGGCGGGCCTGCGCGTCGTGACGCCGTCGAGCCCCGCCGAGGCGTACGCGCTGATCCAGCAGGCGATCGCGTCGCCCGACCCCGTGCTGTTCTTCGAGCCGAAGGGCCGGTACTGGGAGAAGGGCGAGGTCGACCTCGACGCCGCGACCGCCGTCCCGCACGGTGCCGCCACGACCGGCATGGACTGCGCGCGCGTCGTGCGCACCGGCACGGACGTCACGCTCGTGGCGTACGGCCCGACGGTCGCGACCGCGCTCAAGGCCGCCGACGCGGCCGCCGCCGAGGGTACGAGCATCGAGGTCGTCGACCTGCGCACGCTCTCGCCGCTCGACACCGCGACGGTCGCCGAGTCGGTGCGCCGCACGGGTCGCTGCGTCGTCGTGCACGAAGCACCCGTGACCTACGGCAGCGGCGCGGAGGTCGCGGCGCGCATCACCGAGGAGTGCTTCTACCACCTCGAGGCGCCCGTGCTGCGGGTCGGTGGCTTCCACATCCCGTACCCGGTCGCGAAGATCGAGCACGACTACCTGCCCAGCCTGGACCGCGTCCTCGACGCCGTGGACCGCGCGCTCGCGTTCTAGAGGGAGACCGACGTTGCCGACCTACCAGCAGTTCCCGCTGCCCGACGCGGGCGAGGGCCTCACCGAGGCGGAGATCGTCGAGTGGCACGTCGCGGTCGGTGACCGGGTCGAGGTCAACCAGACGATCGTCGAGATCGAGACCGCGAAGTCGCTCGTGGACCTGCCGTGCCCGTGGGCCGGGGTCGTCACGCGCCTGCTCGTCGAGCCCGGCACCACGGTCGACGTCGGCACGCCCATCATCGAGATCGCCACCGACCCGGACGGGGCCCCCGCCCCGTCGTCGTCGGGCGAGGGTTCCGACGAGCCTGCCGCTGCACCCGCCGTCTCGGGTTCCGTCCGGCACGTCGGCCGCGGCGCGGCGCACTCGGGCGTCGAGCCGGGCGGCTCCGACGAGATCGAGGCGGCGCGCGAGTCGTCCGCCGCGGTGGCGGCCGCCGCGCCGCAGCGCGAGTCGGTGCTCGTCGGGTACGGGCTCGCGGAGGCGGGCAGCGCGCGTCGGCCGCGCAGCGGCGCCGCAGGGCAGGCCGCGGGCGGTGCGTCGGCCGGTGCCGACAGTGCCGGCTCGTCGGCGTCGGCGGTCCCGGCCGCGGGCTCGTCGGACACCTCCGCCGCACGCACGACGCACGCGCTCGCGAAGCCGCCCGTGCGCAAGCTCGCGCGCGAGCTGGGCGTGGACCTCGACTCGGTCGCCGGGACGGGCCCGGGCGGGATCGTCACGCGCGAGGACGTGCTCGCGCACGCGGCACAGGCCGAGGCGCGCACGCTCGCGACGTACCCGGGCGACGACCAGCCGTGGCTCGCGTCGGGCACGGTCTCCGTGGACGGTCGGCAGACGCGCGTGCCGGTGAAGTCGGTGCGCAAGCGCACCGCCGAGGCGATGGTGACCTCGGCGTTCACGGCCCCGCACGTCACGGTGTTCCACACGGTCGACGTGACGCGGACCATGCGGCTCGTCGAGCGCCTGCGCGCGGACAAGGAGTTCGCGGACGTGCGCGTCACGCCGCTGCTCGTCGCCGCGAAGGCGCTCCTGCTCGCGGTGCGGCGCCACCCCGAGATCAACGCGAGCTGGGACGAGGCCGCGCGCGAGATCGTCTACAAGCACTACGTGAACCTGGGCATCGCGGCGGCCACGCCGCGCGGGCTCGTCGTGCCGAACGTCAAGGACGCGCACCGGCTCGGCCTGCACGAGCTCGCCGCGGCGCTCGGCGACCTCACGTCGACCGCGCGCGCGGGCCGCACGTCGCCCGCCGACATGTCCGACGGCACCATCACGATCACGAACGTCGGGGTGTTCGGCATCGACACGGGCACGCCGATCCTCAACCCGGGCGAGGCGGCGATCCTCGCGTTCGGCGCGATCCGTGAGCAGCCGTGGGTGCACAAGGGCAAGATCAAGGTCCGGCACGTCACGCAGCTCGCGCTGAGCTTCGACCACCGGCTCGTCGACGGCGAGCTCGGCTCGCGTGTGCTCGCCGACGTCGCGGCGGTCCTGGCTGACCCGGCCCAGGCCCTGGTCTGGGGCTGACGCCCGCAACGGCACGCCCTGTGGGTGGACCTCGTCGCGCGTGCGCCGACGAGGTACACCCACGAGCGTGGCCGCGCGGTCAGCGGCGGGCGCGCTCCGCGACCAGGGCCGCGACGCCCGCGACGACCGCGAGCGCCTCGGTGACCGCGGACACCCACTCCGGCCAGCCGCCCCAGATCGACCGGACGCCGAACAGCCCGTCCGGCAGGTACACCGCCAGCAGGAACCCGACGAGCGTGCCGACGCCGAACGCGACCGCGCCGAGCAGCGGCAGCGGCGAGCGCCAGACGAGCAGCAGCACCACGAGGACGATCCCGCCGACGCCCTGCAGCCAGAACGCGGTCGCGAGCCAGTTGCCGGTCCCGCCGCCGTAACCCTCGGACGCGACGAGCCAGACGTGCACGACGCCGGAGACCGCGACGACGAGCGCGGCGAGCGCGCGCCACGCCCACGCGACCGTCCCGGCGGGCGCCCCGACCCGGCGGTCCGTGCCGGGCAGCGGCTCGACGGCGGCCACGTCAGGCCGTCCCGGCGAACACGGCGCCGTCCATGACGTGCACGGCGACGGCGGGCAGCGGGTCCTTGGCGGGGCCGGACAGGCGCGCGCCGTCGAGCCCGAACATCGAGTTGTGGCACGGGCACTGGAGCTCGGAGTCGGCGGGGATCACCGTGCAGCCCTGGTGCGGGCACACCGCGCTGAACGCCGTGATCGTGCCCGAGGTCGCCTGCACGAGCAGGATCTTCTCACCGCCGGACTCGACGAGCAGCGAGCCGCCGACCGGCACGTCCGCGACCTGGGCGAGCGAGCCGTCGGCCCCGCCGGTCGCCGCTGCGCCCGAACCGTCCTTGCTCCCGGTCGAGCCGGACCCGCACGCCGCGAGGAGCGCGACCCCCGCGGCGGCCAGCCCGACGCCGCCCGCGCGCTGCAGCAGCTGGCGCCGGTCGAGGCAGCCGGTACAGCAGCGGGCATGCTCGTCGGGCGCAGCCTGGGGCGTGGCCCCGGTGGGCTGGTCGGTGGGCTCGAGGACGGTGCTCGTCGTGCCGGTCATGTTCGCCTCCGGTCGTGGGTCCGGCGGTTGGTCAGCCGCGGACTGGTCAGGCCCTGTCGATCAGGTGCTCACGGATGTGCTGGAGAAAGCGCTGCCACAGCGCAGCGCAGGAGCATCGACGCGGCCCCCGACGGCCGCCGACGCGACGCTAACCCTGCTTCCTGTGAACCCCCTGAAGGTCCTGAGAAATCGTTTCACCCACCGTCTCGGTGCAGATTCGTCGGACGTTCGGCCGCTGCCGGCGACTGTCGTCACGGGGTCAGCGTCGTGATGACAGCGCGCAGCGAGGTCAGCAGGTGGGCGTGGTCGGGGTGGGCGGCGAGGGCCGACATCGCCGCGTCGACCGGGGCGAGCGCCTCGTTCGCGTCGGCGACCGCGCGTCGGCCCGCGGGTGTCAGGCGCGTGGGCCGTGCTCGTCCGGCGGGGGCGGTGTCCGGGCGGACGACGAGCCCGCGGTCCTCGAGCGTGCGCAGCATCTCGTTCATCGACTGCGCCGTCACGAACGCGCCGCGCGCGAGCTGGGCGTTGGTCTGGTCCGGTGTGCGCCGGAGGAGCTCGAGGCACGAGTACTGCGACAGCGTCAGGCCGCACGGGCGCAGCGCGGTCTCCATCGCGACGTGCAGCGCCGTGGACGCCTGCTTGAGCACGTAGCCGACGTTGTCCTCGAGCGCGACGGGGTCTTGCGTCATGTCAGGATCCTGACACACAATGTGGATGTCAGGACCCTGATATCGAAGGAGAACGCCATGCACGTCACCGGACCCGGCTTCGTCGCCCTCCAGGTCGCCGACCTCGAGCGCGCCGCCACGTTCTACGAGCAGACGCTCGGCCTGACCCGCGCACCGGGACCGCCGCACGCCGTCGTGTTCGCCACCGCGCCGATCCCGTTCGCCGTCCGTGAGCCGTTGCCGGGCTTCGACCCGGCCGCGTCCTCCGCTGCCGGCGTGCGACCGGGTGCGGGGGTCGTCCTCTGGCTCGAGGTGGACGACGCCCACCGTGCGCACGACGAGCTCGTCGCCGCGGGCACGACGATCCTGTCGCCACCGGCCCCGAGCCCGTTCGGCCCCATGGTCACCTTCCAGGACCCGGACGGCTACGCGCTCACCCTCTTCTCCCGCCCCTGACCCACCCACCCCACCCTGACCCACCCACCCGCCGCGCCCCACCCTGACCCACCCACCCCACCTGCCGCGCCCCCACCCCGCCCAGCCCCGACCCGGGCCCGGTCGGTGAGTTCGTGGGTGGGGGTGCGGGTTCGCGGGCCGGGGCCCGCGACAGGCGTGCCGGACCCGCGAAGTCGGTCGGGACCCGCGAGCTCGTGAGCGAGCTGCCGGTGGTGGTGGGGGCCCGTCGTTCATCTCCGACGACCTTGCGCCACCCCCGGCCTGGCGGGGTCGGTGGGGCGGGCTGCCCCCAGGTGGGGCGGGCCCGGTCGGTGAGTTCGTGGTTGGGGGGTGGGCTGCCCGCGGGCGGGGAAGATCCCCGGCGGTGAGTTCGCGGGTGGGGGTGCGGGTTCGCGGGCCGGGGCCCGCGAACCGGGTGCCGGACCCGCGAAGTCGGTCGGGACCCGCGAGCTCGTGAGCGGGTGGTGGGGGCGGGTGCTGGTGGTGGTGGGGTCGTCGTGCTTCTCCGACGACCTTGTGTCACTTCCCTGCGTGGCGGGGGTGGTGGAGATGGGCGGGGTGTCGGCGGGCCGGGCCCGGTCGGTGAGTTCGTGGGTGGGGGTGCGGGTTCGCGGGCCGGGGCCCGCGACAGGCGTGCCGGACCCGCGAAGTCGGTCGGGACCCGCGAACTCGTGAGCGGGTGGTGGGGGGTGGGCTGTTCCCGGGTGGGGCAGATCCCCGGTCGGTGAGTTCGCGGGTGGGGGTGCGGGTTCGTGGGCCGGGGCCCGCGAACCGGGTGCCGGAGTCGCGAAGTCGGTCGGGAGTCGCGAAGTCGTGAGCGGGGGGTGGGGGTCGGATGGCGGGCGGGGGGTTCGGGTGGGGGCGGGGGTGGGGGATGCTGGGGGGGTGGTGAGGAATGGTGGCGGGCGGCTCGTCGGGCTCGTCGTCGCTGCGGTGGGTGCGGTGGTGCTGGGGGTGTGGTTCTCCGGTGCCGCGCTGCCGGCGCTCGTGCTCGACCCCGGACCGCTCGTGCGGTGGGGGCTGCCGGTGGCCCAGACGGCCGCACAGCTGCTCGCCGCGACGACGATCGGCGCGCTGGTCCTCGCGGTCTGCGTGCTGCCGCGCCAAGCGGGGCGACCGGGTCGAGCGGAACGGGCGCAGCGGCCGGGCCGGGCCGGTGGCACGGGTGACGGCGCGGGCCGGGCGGACCGGGCGGCGACGCGGGCCGCGGAACGTGCGACGGCGCACGGGCGGGCGGTCGCGGAGGGGACGGCCTACCCCCGCAGCCTGCTCGTCGCCGCGTGGGCGGCGGGCGGCTGGACGGTCGCGGCGGTCGCGCAGCTCGTCCTGACGTACGCGAACATCGCGGGCACGCCGCTCTCGTCGACGGGGTTCGGCGACGAGATCTGGATGTTCGGCACGCAGATCCCGCTCGGGCGCACGCTCGGCTCTGTCGTGATCGTCGCCGCTGTCGTGACGGCGCTCGCCATGGTGGTGCAGACGCCGACGGGGGCGGCGTGGACGCTCGCGCTCGCGGTCGTCGCGCTGTGGCAGCTCGCGCAGCTCGGGCACGCGGCCGGCGCGGCGGGCCACGATCTCGCGACGTCGGCGCTCTTCGTCCACCTGCTCGGAGCAGCGGTGTGGATCGGGGCGCTGGCCGCGCTCGCGGTGCTCGTGCGCGCCCTGGCGCGGGACCTCGCGTCGGCGGTCGCTCGGTACTCGGTGATCGCCGGCTGGTGCCTCGCGGCGGTCGCGGTGTCGGGGCTCGTGTCGGGGTGGCTGCGGCTCGGGTCGGTCGACGGGCTGCGCACCCGGTACGGCGTGCTGATCCTGGTCAAGGTCGGCCTGCTCGTCGGGCTCGCGGGGATCGGGCTGCTGCACCGACGGCGCACGGTCGCGGCGCTCGAGCGGAACACCGCACAGGCGGGGCCGGTGACCGCGCTGTTCTGGCGGCTCGTGGCGGTCGAGCTCGTCGTCATGGGTGCGGTGTCGGGCGTGGCGGTCGCGCTGGCCTCGTCGGCCCCGCCCGTCCCGCAGGAGCCGCCCGCCGACCCGACGCCCGCCTACCAGGTCACGGGGCACCCGCTGCCGCCGGAGCCGACGTTCGAGCGGTGGTTCACGCAGTGGCGCTGGGACCTGCTGCTCGCGTGCCTGACGGTCGCGGGGGTCGTCGTGTACTGGCGCTGGGTGCGCCGGCTGCGAGCGCGCGGCGACGTGTGGCCGTGGGCGCGCACCGCGTCGTGGACCACGGGCCTCGTGCTGTTCGGGTGGACGACGAGCAGCGGGCCGGCCACGTACGGGCACGTGCTGTTCAGCGCGCACATGGTGCAGCACATGGTGCTCGCGATGGTCGTGCCGCTGTTCCTCGCGCTCGCCGCGCCGGTCACGCTCGCGCTGCGCGCGCTGCCCGTGCGGTCGGCAATGCTCGCGGGCGACGTGTCGCGCGGTCCGCGCGAGTGGATCCTCGTGCTGGTGCACAGCCGCGTGGGTCAGCTCTTCGCGCACCCCGTGGTCGCGTGCGTGAACTTCGTCGTCTCGATGCTCGCGTTCTACTACACGGACCTGTTCGCGTGGTCGCTGCGCAGCAGCGTCGGGCACCTGTTCATGGTCGTGCACTTCACGCTCGTCGGGTATCTGTTCGTGAACGCGATGGTCGGGATCGACCCGGGGCCGCGCCGGCTCGGCTACCCGCAACGCCTGCTCGCGGTGTTCGCGACGATGGCGTTCCACGCGTTCTTCGGGGTGTCGCTCGTGACGAGCGAGTCGCTGCTGGTCGCGGACTGGTTCGGGTTGCTGGGGCGGCCGTGGGGGCCGTCGGCGATCGCGGACCAGCAGGTCGGCGGCGGGATCACGTGGGGGATCGGCGAGCTGCCGACGCTCGCGCTCGCGATCGGCATCGCGGTCGCATGGGCGCGCGACGACGACCGTCGCGCGCGGCAGCGGGACCGGCGCACGCGCGACGAGGACCCCGAGCTGGACGCGTACAACGAGATGCTCAAGAACCTCTCGGGGACCTGAGGCGCGGCCGCGGTCCGGCCCGGGCCGTCGTGTCGGTCCGGGGTGATAGGACAAGGGCATGACGATCGGTGACCTGGAGGAGTACGTCGGGATCCCTCGTGTCGGGGGGCTGGTGCTGTCCCCGGACGGTGCGCGCCTCGTCGTCGGGGTCGCGACGCTCGACGCGAAGAAGACGCGCTACCTGACCGCGCTGTGGGAGGTCGACCCGGCCGGCGAGCGGCCCGCGCGGCGCCTCACGCGCTCGGCGAAGTCCGAGGGCGGGGCCGCGTTCACGCGCGGCGGCGACCTGCTGTTCACGAGCGCGCGCCCGGACCCGGACGCCAAGGACGTGGACGACGACGCCCCGGCCGCGCTGTGGCTCCTGCCGCGCGACGGCGCCGAGGCGCGCGTGGTCGCGGCGCGCAAGGGCGGCCTCGGGGGACCGGTCGTGGCGCGGGACGCGGACACGGTGCTCGTGCAGGGCGACGTGCTGGGCCGTGCGCGCGACGACGAGCACGACGAGCAGGTGCGCAAGGACCGCAAGGACACGAAGGTCGCCGCGATCCTGCACGAGGGCTACCCGGTCCGGTTCTGGGACCACGACCTCGGTCCGGGCTTCCCGCACCTGTTCACGGGGGACCTCGCGGGGCTCGTGACGGGGTCCGACGAGACCGCGCTCGCGGGTCGGGACGAGGCGCGGCTCACGCTCGTGGACCGCACGCCGCAGGCCGGCGCGGCGCTCGTCGAGCAGCAGGCGACGCTCACGCCCGACGGCGCCGCCCTCGTGACGAGCTGGACGGTCGCGCGGGCACGCGGTGACCAGCGCGGGCGGCTCGAGGTGATCGACCTCGCCACCGGGGAGCGGCGCACGCTCGTCGCCGACGACGCGCTCGACGCGCATGCGCCCGTGGTGTCGCCCGACGGGCAGTGGGTCGTGTACGGGTACGAGACGATCTCGACGCCGCACGAGGCGCCCCGCTCGGGGCTCGCGATCGTGCCGCTCGCCGGTGGCGAGCCGCGCGTGGTCGCGGCGGGCTGGGACCGCTGGCCCGGCGGTCAGGTGTGGCTGCCGGACTCGTCGGGCCTGCTCGTCGTGGCGGACGACGAGGGGCGCTCGCCCGTCTTCCGCATCGACCTGGCGGGGCTGGGCGGGAACGGCGACGAGGACGTCGTCACGCGTGTGACCAGTGACGACGCGGCGTTCAGCGACCTCCAGGTGAGCCCGGACGGGACCGCGGTGTACGCGCTGCGCTCGTCGTACCTCGCGCCCGCCCACCCGGTGCGCATCGACCTCACGCAGGTGACGGCCGACCGCGCGGTCGCGGCGGTCGCGCTGCGCTCGCCCGCGCCGACGCCCGAGCTGCCCGGACGCCTCGAGGAGGTGGACGCGGTCGTCGCGGACGGGCGGCGCGTGCGCGCGTGGCTCGCGCTGCCGCACGGTGCGGACGCCGAGCACCAGGCGCCGCTGCTGCTGTGGATCCACGGCGGTCCGCTCGGCTCGTGGAACGCCTGGTCGTGGCGGTGGAACCCGTGGCTGCTGGTCGCGCGCGGGTATGCCGTGCTGCTGCCGGACCCGGCGCTGTCGACCGGGTACGGGCAGGAGTTCGTGCAGGCGGGGTGGGGTGCGTGGGGCGGTGCGCCCTTCACGGACCTCATGGCGGTCACCGACGTCGTGGAGCAGCACGCGGCGGTCGACGCGACGCGTACCGCGGCGATGGGTGGCTCGTTCGGCGGGTACATGGCGAACTGGGTCGCGGGGCACACCGACCGGTTCCGGGCGATCGTCACGCACGCGAGCCTGTGGGCGCTCGACCAGTTCGGCCCGACGACGGACGCGTCGTTCTACTGGCAGCGCGAGATGACGCCGGAGATGGCGCTCGAGAACTCGCCGCACCGGTTCGTCGAGGACATCACGACGCCCATGCTCGTGATCCACGGCGACAAGGACTACCGCGTCCCGATCGGTGAGGGTCTGCGGCTCTGGTACGAGCTGCTGTCGCGCTCCGGGCTGGCCGCGGACGACGAGGGCCGCACGCCGCACCGGTTCCTGTACTTCCCCGACGAGAACCACTGGGTCCTGTCGCCGCAGCACGCGGTGGTCTGGTACCAGGTGGTCGAGGCGTTCCTGGCGGAGCACGTGCTGGGCCGCACGGGTGACGACGCCGTGGGGTACCCGGACGTCCTCGGCTGAGGCTGCGCGTGGCGGGGCACCCGTCGCCGACGGATGTCCTGCCACGTGGCGGCCCCGCGTGGTCCGACCGGCCTGACCAGGCCTGACCTGTTCGAGGGGGGATATGTGCGGAACGAGTGATTCCTGGGCGCCCGGTGTCCGTCGGCGCCTCCGGCACGCGATGATGTGCTCGTGACGCCACGGACGACGGCCGGTGCGCGCGCGGACCGGAGGGCCGCCGCGGCCCTCGGTGGTGTGCGCGGCTTCGCGCTGGCGGCGCGTCGGCTCGAGTCGACGCGGACGATCGAGGAGGTCGTCGAGGCGACCGCGGCGATCGCCGCCGAGCTCCTGCAGGCCCGTGTCGCGGCGGTGTGCCGGATCGAGCAGGACCAGTTGCGCGTCCTGCACCACGAGCCGGACGACGACCCCCGCCCGGGCTGGCGGCTGCGGTCGACGTACCGCGTCGAGGACCGTCCCGCGCTGCGCCGTCTCGCCCGGGACCGTGAGCCCTGGCTCGCGCACGCGCAGGACGTGACGGGCGCGCCGGTGCAGCCGGGTGACGACGGTGCGGGCGACCCGGTCGAGGTCGAGATGCTGCAGCACCTGGGTGCGGCGAGCTCGCTGGGTGTGCCGCTCGTCGTCGACGGCGCAGTCTGGGGCCAGATCTTCGCGATGCGCGGCAGCGAGCCCGGCCTGTTCACGGCCGACGACGTCGCACGCGCCGAGGTGATCGCGGCGCTCGCCGGTGCCGCGATCGCGCGCGTCGACCTCACCGACCAGATCCGGCACCTCGTCACGGACGACCCGTTGACGGGCCTGTCGAACCGCCGCGTCGCCGACGACGCCGCGGAGGCCGCGCTCGAGTCGGGCGAGGAGGTCTGCATCGTCATGTGCGACGTGGACGGCCTCAAGCGTGTCAACGACGAGCTGGGTCACGACACCGGTGACGACCTGCTGCGGGCCGTGGCGGACGTGCTGCGACGCGCGTCGGAGCGCCTGCCGGGCTCGACCGCGGCGCGGCTCGGCGGTGACGAGTTCTGCCTCGTGACGGTGGGGCAGCACCGGGCCGAGGTCAACGACGTGGTCGCCGCCACCATGGCGGAGTACCCGATGCCGCACGGCGCCGCGATCTCCTACGGCGTGGCGTCGACCGCGATCACCGGTGAGATCTCCGCGCGGCACCTGTTCCGGCGTGCCGACATCGCGCAGTACCGCGTGAAGCGGGCCCGGGCGCGGGCCCGCAAGTCCGCGGTGCCGATCGCCGACCCCGCGGTGACCGCCGAGCGCGTGATCGTGGCCGGTGCCGCGGCGATCACCGCCGCGCAGTCCGGCGTCGTCCCGCGCCTGTGCGCGATGGCCGCCGCCACGACGGAGACGCTCGGCGGGTCCGCGTGGGCCGTGCTCATGCAGCGCGACGGCACGGCGTCGGCGGTCGCGCGCGGCGGGTCGCCCGCCGACGCGGAGAACGAGCAGGTCGTGACGTCGGTCGTGCACGGGTCGTGGCTCGTCGAGATCGGGGCGTCGCCCAACGCCGCGCAGGGCGCCGCGGTCACGACGGCGCTGCACGCGCTCGCCGCCGTGGCGATCGAGGGCGGCTCCTGACCTCGCGCTCCTCGAACCGCCGCGGGGTCAGCCGTGCAGCGGCAGCGTCAGCGACGTGTCGCCCGCCTCGGTGACCCGCACGGGGATGCCCCAGTCCTGCGCGTTGAGGTGGCAGGCCGGGTACTCGACCGCGGGGTCGTCGTCGCACGACGCGGCGTGCGCGGTGACGTGCAGGACACCCTCGCCGACGTCCGGGTCGAGCACGAGCTCACGCTCGAACGGCACGTCGTCGCCCGCGCCCGCGAGCAGCAGCCCGGGCGGTGTGGACGAGACCTGCAGGCGCGTCGACGGGCCGAAGCGGTCGTCGTACTTCTGGCCCGTCGCGGGCGTGAACACCACGTCGAGCCGCACGCGTCCGGCGAGGTCGCTCACGGGCCGCTGCGTGCGGTGCGCACCCCCGTCGACGGACTGCCCAGCCGTCCCGGACACGACACCCGCGAGCGGCAGCCGGGTGAGCCGGTGCGCGGCGGACTCGACGACGAGCAGGACGGCGTCGGCGCCGGAGCCGAGCACGACGAGCCCGCTCGGCTCGGCCAGGCCCGTCGCGATCGTCGTGACGTCGCCGCGGATGCGCTGCACACCGTCGTCGGACGCGCCGCCGGACCCGGCGCCACGCTCGTCGGACGACCCGCTCGACGCGACGAACCGCCGCACCGCACCGTTGTAGGTGTCCGCGACCGCGACGGAACCGTCCGGCAGCACCGCGACCCCCAGGGGGTGCTGCAGACGCGCGTCGGACGCGGTGCCGTCGCGGTGACCGAACTCGAACAGCCCGGCGCCGACCGCGGTCCGCACGCTCCCCGGACCGGCGGGGTCGACCACGCGCAGCGCGGAGGTCTCGGAGTCCGCGAGCCACACGTGACCGTCGTCGTCGACTGCGAGGCCCGAGGGCTGCGCGAACCACGCGTCCGCGAGCGCGCCGTCCAGCAGCCCCTCGTTCATGGTCCCGCCGACGTGCCGCAGCGAGCCGGCCGCGGCGTCGAACGCCCACAGCGTGTGGTTGCCGGCCATCGCGACGACGAACGCCCCCCACCGCGCCGACCATGCGACGTCCCACGGTGAGGACAGCCGCACGCCGCGCGCCGGGCCCGCGTAGCCCGCGCCGGTGCCGCCGCCGAGCGTCGCGGCCACGTTGTCCGCGGCGCCGACCATGAGCTGCTCGCCGGTGCCCGCGACGGTCGTGACCGCGCCGTCGGACAGCCGTACGCCGCGCAGCGCGTGGTTGACGGTGTCCGCGACGAGCACGTCGTAACCGAGCCGGCCGCGCAGCTCGTCGGGCACGAGGCACAGGCCGTTCGGCTCGCTGAACCGCGCGTCGTCGGGTCCGCCGTCGACGAGCCCGCGCTTCCCCGAGCCGATCCGACGCACGAGCGTCTCCCCGTCCGCGGCGAGCTCGGCGAGGCTGTGGTGTCCCGCGTCCGCGACGAGCAGGTGCCCGTCCGGCAGCGCGACGGCCTTCGCGGGGAACCGCAGCGTGCCGGGGGTCGGGGCGGGCGGCACGTACGGGCCGTCGCCGCGGTGGAGCGTGCCCTTCGCGTCGTGCTCCGCGACGAGCTCGCGGACCAGGACCTCGACGTTGTGCCGGTGCCCCTCGCCCGCCATCTGCGCGACGACGTAGCCCTCCGGGTCGATCACGACGAGCGTGGGCCACGCGCGCGCCGCGTACGCCTGCCACGTCACGAGCTGTGGGTCGTCGAGGACCGGGTGGTGCACCTCGTAGCGGTCGACCGCCGCGGCGAGCGCGACCGGGTCCGCCTCGTGCACGAACTTCGGCGAGTGCACGCCGACGATCACGAGCACGTCCGCGTGCTCCCGCTCGAGCTCGCGCAGCTCGTCGAGCACGTGCAGGCAGTTGATGCAGCAGAACGTCCAGAAGTCGAGGACGACGATCTTGCCGCGCAGGTCCGCGAGCGTGACGTCCCGTCCCCCGGTGTTGAGCCACCCCCGCCCGACGAGCTCGGACGCACGGACACGAGGCAGACGGGACATGCGCCCATTGTCCGCCGCCGGCGGCTGCCCTCGGTGCCGCGCGGGCCGGTCCGGCGTCGCGAGCCGTGCGGGGCAGAACTCCGAACGCTCCCGAACACGCTCGGACCTGCGGCGGGGCAGCGGGATGCCGATCTCCAGTGCGGGTCGACCGTCGTCCGGCTCGCTCGAGCGGTCGGCACCCACGTGCCGTCCCCACGGGTCCTCGGCCGGGCCGATCCGGAGAGGGCGGCTGCGGTCGGCCGACCGGTGCCGACGACCCGTGAGCACGCCGTGCCGCGGTGCAGGACGAGCGAGGAGCAGGATGTCCGGGCAGATGCAGCACGGCCAGTGGCCGCAGGGAGCAACGCAGGCGCGCGCGGGTGCGGCGCACAGCGGTCCGTTCGCGGGCGTGCCGGTCGGCGACTACGTCCGCGACGCCGCTGCCGCGGTGCTCCTGGCGGTGTCCCTCGCCCTGCCGTGGGACTTCGCGCACGACGCGACGGGCCGCGTGGACGTCGTGCTCGTGACGATCGTGTCGCTGCTGTCCCTCACGCTGCCGTACCTGGCGCGCGTCGGTGCGTTCGGGCCGGGGTTCACCGTGGCGGTCGCGGGCACCGTGCGCCTCGTCACGAACCTGCCGTACCTCGCCGTGGTCGTCGTCTACCTCGTCGTGGACGGTGTCCAGGGTGGGTCCGGGTCCGGCGGGATCGGCGCGGCGGCCGCGGTGGGGCTCGCGGGAGCGGTGCTCGCCGGCCAGGAGCGCCAGCACGAGCTCGACGACCCGGGCCGTGCGGCGGACCCCGTCGGTTCGGCGTCGTGGGTGTGGGTGCTCGGGGGTCTCGCGGCGGTGCTCGTGCTGGTGAAGCTCGTCACGCTGGTGATCTTCGCGACGCAGGTCGGTGACGTCATCGAGCTCGCCGGGTACGCGGTCGTGCTGGGCCTGGTCGTGACGAGCCTGCTGATGCTGCTGATCGTCGGCTGGCCGCTCGTCGGGACGCTGCGCCGTGACGCGCCGTCCCGGCTGGCCCTGGTGGGGGTCGCGGCGCCCGTCGCGGGCTTCTACCTCCTGGCCGAGGGTGAGGGGTTCGTCGCGCCGTCGGTCGAGTCGCTCCACACGCTCGCCCCCGCCCTGGTTCTGTGGCCCGCGATCGCGGCCGCGGCCGTGGCCCCGGGTGTCCGGCGAGCCATGCGACCGGTCACCGGTCCGGCGCTCTGGCGGGGCGCCGCGGTGCGTGCGCTGACGCTGGCCGCCGTGACCGACGCGGTCGCGGTCGCGCTGAGCCTCCTGTCGGTGGTCGAGTCCGACGAGCGCGGCCGTCCCGTCGTGCTCGTCGTGCTCGGTGCGTTGTCCGCGGTCGCGGCGCTCGTGGCACGCAGCGCCCTCGTGCTCGACCAGCCGGGCTCCCGCGGGACCGTGTACGGCGGTGCGGGTGCGCTCGTCGTGCTGGGGATCGTCGAGCTCGCGGTCGTCGCCTCCGACGACGGCGTCACCGTCACGAGCGGCGACCTCGTCGTCATGCTCGTCCTGCCGGTCCTCGTCGGCGTGCTGCTGGCCGTCCCCGCGATCCTGGCCGCCGCGCGCGGGACGTCGGTGACGCCCGTCGCCGCGGCTCCGGCGCCGACAGCGGCGGGCCCGGCGCCCGCTCCGGTGCTCGTCGGACCGCCGCCGCCCGTCGCCACGCCGAGCGTGAGCCCGCCCCCGCCCCCGTCTCCCGTGAGCGCCGAGGTCCGGCAGGCGATGGACCCGACGACCCCGCTCGCAGTGCTGGCAGACCTCGCCGCTCGCGCACCCGAGACGCACGTCCATCTCGCGAGGAATCCCGCGAGCTACCCGGCGCTCCTCGACTGGCTCGCATCGCTCGGTGACGCCGAGATCGACGCGGCGCTGGCCGAGCGCACGCGCTGATCGACAGCCCAGGAGGAACACGATGACAGAGCACGACATGTCGGCGGCCGTCCGGACCGCGGACCAGCGGGTCGCGCTGGACCCGGCGACCGCACCGGAGGTGCTGGCTGCGATCGCCGCCGCGCGCCCGGAGCTGCGGGCGTCGGTGGCGCTCAACCCGACCGCCTATCCGGGGTTGCTGCAGTGGCTCGCCGACCTGGGTGATCCGGCGGTCGACGCGGCTCTCGCGGCGCGCGCGAGCGGTGCGACGAACGTGCCCCCGCCGCCCCCGGCACCGCCGGGCCCCGCGGAGCCCGTCGCCGTCTCGGCGCCGACGCAGCCCGCGCCGGCGTCCGGCACCGCCGAGCAGGCGCCGGTGCAGGGCCGGTCCGTGCGGGCCGGTCGGCCGCGGTGGGTGGCCCTTGCGGCGGGAGCGGTCGGGGTCGTGGTCCTCGGGGTCGTCGGCTGGTTCGCCGTGTCGTCGCTCCAGGGCGGTGGTGGCGCGTCGTCGCCGGAGGCCGCGGTGCACGCGCTCGCCGACGCGATCGCGCACGAGGACCCGGCTGCGGCGATGGCGGCACTCGCGCCGGACGAGGTGCGGGTCATGGCGCAGCTCGTCGGCGACGTCGAGAAGCGTGCGGTCGAGCTCGGGTTCGCCAAGGACGGCCTCACGTACGCGGGTATCGACCTCACGGTCGTGGGGCTCGACCTGAGCGTCGACGAGCTGAGCGACGACGTGGCTCGCGTCGAGATCACGGGCGGTGCGATCGGGCTGGAGGCGGACGCCGACAAGGCCGCACCCCGCACGGCGACCCTGCTGCGCGCGACCGGGGTGAAGGACGGTCGCCTGGACCTGCAGGACCTGAGCGGCGAGGACGAGAGCGGTCGTCGGACGCGCCCGTTCGTCATGGTGGTACGGCAGGGCGGCGGCTGGTACGTCAGCCCGCTCTACACGCTCGGCCAGGCGATGTCCGAGGCCCGGGGCCTGCGGTCGCCGGCGTTCGACGGTGAGGACTGGCGACCTGAGCCGCAGGACGACCCGGAGCAGGCCGTGGCGGCCTTCATCGAGGCCGTGGGCAGCATGGACCCGGACGACATCGCCGCCGCGGTGCCCGAGCACGAGGCCGCCCCCCTGCTGGCCTACCGTCGGCTCGTCGCGGACGCCGTGAGCGACGCCGGGTTCGGCCGCGACGGCCTCGCGATCGAGGTCGAGGACCTGCGGACGACCACGGCCGACCTCGGTCGCGGGCTCAAGGCCGTCACGGTCACCTCGGCCGACCTGACCATGTCGACCCCGGACGGCCCGGCGAGCGTCCGCGTGGACCGGGGGTGCGTGGAGATCGGTCTGTACGACGACTACGGCGACGGCCCGAGGGAGTGGTGCGCGGAGGACAGCTTCGGCGGGACGGCCGGGCGGTTCGTGCTCGTCGCGGCGAAGACCGACGGCGGCTGGACCGTCAGCCCGCTCAACAGCATCGCGCAGACGCTGCGCTCGTTCGTCCAGGCCGCCGACTTCGCGACGATCTTGGACAACCTCGACGAGGAGTGGCTCATCGCACCGACCGCGGAGGCGACGGTCGACGGCGGAGGCGTGGACGTCGTGCTGGGTGAGGCGGGCTTCGCCACCGTCTCGGTCACCGGCCCGGCCGGTCCCGTGCTCGCCGCGGCTGAGGGCGCGTGGGTCGAGCTCTACACCGAGGCGGGCGAACGGCTCGATGCCTACGGCGGCCTGTCGCTGCCCGAGGACGGGACGTACATCGCGGTCGTCGAGGGCGAGCCCGGTGGGACGACCCGGCTCGTCGTGACCGGCATCGCCCCGATCCCGCTCGCGCTGGACAGTCCCGTCAGCGGCCGACTGGGCGGAGACGACCTCGGCGCGGCGTATGCGGTCGAGGTCAGCGACATCGGCATCGGGGTCGAGCTCGACGGGCCGGGCTACTGGACGGCCGTCTCAGCCGACCACCGAGACCAGTTCTGCTCGGGCGACGCCGCCGACGGTCTCGTGGTGTGCCCCGTCAGCCTGCCCGAGGTGACGATCATCGTCTCGGCGGGTGCCGACCAGGGCGCGAGCCAGGGTGAGTACACGCTCGTCGTCCGCGATGTCCCACGTCCCTCGATCGACGACGCAGGTACCTCGCTGACGGGCTATGTCGGCTCCTCGTCCTCGACGACGCACACCGTGGGACCGTTCGCACCGGGGAGCATGTTCGCGCTCGTGCTCACCTCGAGCTCGGACGTCGACCTCGTCCTCGACGTCGACAACCTGACGACCGGCGCGTCCTCCACCGTCGACGAGAGCGGAAGCGCGTCGAGCGAGTACTACACGGTCTACCCGGAGTCCGGCGAGCTCGAGACCCTGCGCGTCTCGGTGCGGCCGTACTACGACGACCAGCCGTCGTCGTACCGGCTCGAGCTCGAGCCGATCGGTGACTGATGGCCGACGTGCGTGACAGGTCTGCGGCAGGGCTAGGGGTCGTGGCGGTCCTGTGCGGGGTGGTGGCGGTCGTCCTGCCGTGGCGCTCGCGGGGGATCGCGTCGGCGATCGCGCCGTACGAGCTCGCCCGCGCGGTGCTGGCGGGCGGGCTCGGCGACGGGCTCCCTCGCGCGGCGGGGCTCGTCGTCCTCGCGCCGGTGCTCGCAGCGGCGGTGCTCGTCGTGCTCGCGCCGTACCGCCGGGCGCGGCGGCTGAGCGGCGGCGTCGCGGCGCTGCTGTGCGGGGTGCCCCTGGCGGTCCTCACGGTCCTGCCCGGTCCGCCAGGGCTCGCCCCCGGCGGCGTCCTGCTGGTGGTCGCGGCGACCAGCGCGCTGGCCCTCGCGCTCGTCACGCCTCGCGCGTCGTAGCGCAGCGTGCACGGGTGGACCTTGTCGTGCTGGGGGCGACAAGGTCCACCCGGTGAGCGTCGGTGCGGGCGGCGGGTCAGCAGGTCGTCGGGCGCTCGACGTCGCTCGTGGTGCGGGCCCACTCGTCGTCGGTCATCGCCAGGCCTCGGCCCGCGATCTCGCACGCCCGCGCCGTCGCGCCCTCGACGGTGAGGTCCCAGACGCGGACCGTCCGGTCCGCTCCCGCGCCCGACACGTACGAGCCGTCGGCCGTGAACTCGACGCCGTACACGGTGCCGTCGATCCCGGACAGCGACGCCCAGCGGCGCGGGTGCGCGGGGTCGCTCACGTCCCAGACCCGGACGGTCCCGTCCGTCATCCCGGTCGCGACGAGCCGCCCGTCGGGGGAGAACGAGGTGTTCGTGCCGTAGCCCTCGCCCCAGTGCAGCGGCGCGTGCACGGCGACCGGTGCGGTCGGGTCCGCGACCGACCACAGCCACATGGAGCCGTCGTTCCCGGTCGCGGCGACGAGGGGTGCGGCGGGGCTGTACGCGACGGAGTAGACGTAGCCGGTCGGCCCGGTGATCGCGGGTCCGACGAGCGTGGGGGCACGCAGGTCGGTGACGTCGAGCAGGCGCACCGAGCCGGAGAGCACGGCGGCGGCGAGCGTGTGCCCGTCCGGCGAGAACGCGAGCGCGTAGACCTCGCCGTCGAACCCGTCGACGCGGGCCGTCGGGCTCGGTGGGAACGGCCCGGTCAGGTCCCACAGGGTGAGCGAGCGGTCGTCGGACGAGATGGCCAGCCGCTGGCCGGTGCGGTCGAACGCGATCCCGTTGATCCAGTCCGTGTGCGCGTGCACGGACGTGACGAGCGCGGGGTGCGACGGGTCGGAGACGTCGAACGCGTGGACCGTCCCCGCGGTGTCGCCGGCGACCGCGAGGTGTGCGGACGGTGAGACCGCGACCGCGCCGTCGAGGCGCGCGCCCTCGGGTGCGGGGACGTGGCCGACCCGCCGCAGACGATCGGGTCGGCGCGCGTCCCACACGGCCAGCCCGTCGGTCGTCGCCGTGACGAGGACGGGCGAACCGTCGGCCGCGGTCCCGAACGCGCCGGCACCGGGGATGGACGAGAACCCGGACGCCACGGGCCCGGGATAGGCCCACTCGCGCAGGATCCCGTCGGAGCCGGCGGCGAAGAGCGCAGCGCCGTCGGGGCCCCAGTCGACGGTCGTGAGGACGGTCGGGGTCGGCACCCGGCCCGCCACGGCCCCGGTCGAGGGGTCCCACACCCAGACGCGCTTGTCGGAGCTCGCGGCGGCGAGGCGGGCGCCGTCCGGTGCGAACGTCAGGTCGTTCACCCAGGACGCGGGTCCCGTGAGGTCCTGCGTCAGGTGGGGTGAGCTCGGGTCGGTGACGTCGAGGAGCTGCACGAGCCCGCCCGTGGTCCCTGCGGCGAGCGTCGAGCCGTCGGGCGACCAGGCGAGCGACGCACCGGGCCCGTCGAGCGCGACGGACGCTCCGAGCCGCTCCGGTGCGGTGGCGTCCGTGACGTCCCACAGGGTCACGGTGCCGGTGTCGCCCGTGACGGCGAGCGTCCGGGCGGCCGGGTCGAGCGCGACGGCCTGTGCGGCGCCGGCCTCCTGCGGTGGCAGGACCGAGAGCGCCGTCACCCGGTCGACCGCCCGGCGCCACACGTGCACGCTGCCGTCGGACGCGGCGGCGGCGACGAGCGTGCCGTCGACGGACACGACCGCGTCGTACAAGGTTCCCTCGGCCGGCTCCCCGGCGACGGGCAGGGGTGCGGGGGCACCCGGGTCGGCGACGGACCACGCGTGCAGGGCACCGGAGTCGCCCCCGGCGAGCAGCGTCCGACCGTCGGGCGAGAACGCGACCGTGTAGGTCGCGGAGTCGTCGGTCAGGATCCGGGCGGTGCGGCGAGGTGCGTCGGCGATCGACCACAGCTCCACGGCCGACGTGCCCGTCGCGACCGCGAGCAGCGTGCCGGACGGGTCCACCGTGACGTCGTTGACGAGCGTGCCGACGTCGGCGAGCCGGGCGGGCACGAAGATCCCGCTCGTCGACAGGAGCGCCGAGCGGGCCTCCACGGTGTCGGCTGTCGCAGACGCGGCGGCCCCGACCTGGGCGGCGAGCGCCGCGTCCGTGCTCGTGAGCGTCGCGGAGGTCACCGCGAGCTGTCGTGACACGGCGAGGTCGCGCTCGTGCGCGACGGTCCGGGTCCGGGCGATCGTCTCGCCGCTGAGCGCGAGAGTGCTCAGCGCGAGGACCGTGAGACCCGCGGCCAGGACCCGCAGCCGTCGCACGGAGCGGCGGCGCGCCGTCGTCTCACGGTCCTGCGCAGCTCGGCTCGCGTCGAGGAACGCCTCCTCGTCGGGCAGGACGGCCCGGCGCCCCTCGGCGGTGCGGAGGATCGTCGCCTCGAGGCGGGCACCGCGGAACAGGAGGTCGGGGTCGCGGTCGGCGGCCAACCAGTGACGCGTCGCCTCCGTCAGCGCGCCGTGCAGGTAGAGCGCCTCGCGGTCCTCGTCGATCCAGGCGGACAGCCGCGGCCATGCGCTCAGCAGGGCCTCGTGCGCGAGCCGGAGCTCGTCGCGGTCCGCCGTCAGCAGGCGAGCGTCGACGAGGGCGGCCGCGATCGTCGTCTCCTGCGGTCCGAGCGAGCTGAGCGCGACGGACTGCGCGGACAGGTGGTGCTCATGCATGTGGACGAGCGCGAGCAGGAGCCGTCGCGCCGCGGCGAGCAGCTCGGGTTCGAGGTCGGCGACGACCGCCTCTGCGCTCTGCGCGGCGGCGCCGAACACCCCGCCGACGGCGCGGTACCCGGCGAGCGTCAGCCGACGGCCGGTCGACGCCGCCCAGGTCGCGTAGAGCGCGTGGGACACGAGCGGCAGCACGCCGACGTCGATGACCTCGTTCGTGCGCTCGCCCACCGCGTGCGAGGAGCCCGACGTCGCGTCCGAGACGAGGACGTCGACGAGCGCGTCGTCGACGTCGATGCCCACGTGCCGTGCCGGTTCGACGACCACGCGACGCAGGTCGTCGACGTCGAGCGCACCGAGCGCGACCGCGTTCGACGTCAGCCACCGGGCGAGCGCCTCGTGGCTCAGCGCGAGCTCGAAGACGTCCGCGCGCAGCCCGAGCACGACGGTCGTGCCCGTGGTGTGCAGGGCCGCGAGCCGGTCCACGAGCCCCCGCACGTCCGACGGTGTCCCGTCCGTCAGCGAGGCGTCGTGCAGGAGCGCCTCCTCGAGCTGGTCGACGACGAGCACGCGCCGACCGGGCGGTGCGGCAGCCAGCTCGGCGACCGCCGACTCGAGCGCGCCGGACGGGTCCGGACCGGGGCGGGTGACGACGACGCGGACACCCTGGGCGTCGAGCTGGGCCGCGAGCCCGGCGCGCAGCAGCGACGACTTGCCGGACCCGGACGGCCCGACGACCATGACGGGCGTCGTCGGGTCCGCCAGGACGCGTGCGACGAGCGTCGTGACGACGTGCTCACGGCCGAAGTACAGCGCGGCGTCGCCCTGCTCGTAGGCGGCGAGACCGCGATACGGCGGTGTCGTCGCTGCCGGCCGGGGCCCCGGCGCGCGCCGGAGCCGGGACACGACCTCGAGCCAGGCCGGTCGTTCGTCCTCGGGGATCGCCAGCGCGGCGAGCATCCGTGCGAACTGGTCCATCGTCGCGAGCTGCGGCAGGTGGCGGCCGGAGAGGTACCCGCCGACGGTGCCGAGCGGCAGGCCGGTCGCACGGCTCACGTCCCGGACGCTCAGGCCCGCCCGCTCGCGCTGTTCCGTGAGCCGACGCGCCAGCTCGGCCCGGTCGACGATCGAGTCGGGACCGCTGCGTCCCGGCACCTCGTCCGGTGCGTGCTCGCTGTTCATGGTTCCTCGCGTGGTCTGCCGTCCCGGCCGCCCGCGCGGTGGGATCTCGCGGTCACCGTAGCGACGCCCGGCGCGTCCGTCGTGCGCGCCTCGCCGACGTTCCGGGCGGATGCTCGCACGTCGTCGAACGCCGCTGACCTGCACCGGGGGGCGGCCGTCCCGGCCCACGCCGCGTGGTCCGGCGGGCGGAGCCGGGTGCCGGGAACGCGGTCGTGACGATCGACGAGGCCGTCGCGGCCCCTCGGGAGCCAGTCCTCCGAACGGTCCCGAACGCACGGCGCCCTGGCGCGGGTGTGCGTGCGTGCCGATCCCTTCGTGCACGAGGCGCCCGACGAGGCAGGTCACCTCCGACAGGTGCCCGGCGGTCGGCGCGCGGCCGGGGATGGGGACCGGTGCCCATGGTCGGGCTCGTGCGGCCGACCTAGCGTCGGCGCACGACGAAGGCCGCGCGCAACCTGCCGTGGCCGGCGGGACGACGGGCCGCTGACGAGAGGACGAGCTGGTGCGAGGACTGTGGGCCGCGGTTCGGCGTCGTCGAGCTGCGACGGCGTCGACCGCCGCGGTGTCCGCGTTCTCCACGGCGCTCGTGGGGCTCGCGATCGCCTACCCCGGCTCACCGATCGCCCGGGTCGACCTCAACGACGGCGGCGTGTGGGTGACGAACGCGGCGCTGAGCCTGCTCGGGCACCTCAACGTCCAGGCGACGGAGCTCGACGGCGGCCTGCGGGCCACGAGCAACGACTTCGACGTCGTCCAGCGGGACCGGGACGTCGTCCTCGCCGACTTCGGGGGCGGTCTGCTCAGCGCCGTGGACGTCGCGTCGGTCGCGCTGGACTCGTCCGCGGACCTGCCGTCCGGCGCCCACGTCCGCATGGGCGGTGGCACGATCGCCGTCACCGACGGCGGGGACCGTCGGCTGTGGGTCGTGCCGAGCGCCGACGTGCGCGCGTTCGACGCGACGCAGGTCGACCCGGATGCGACGTTCCGCGGCCCGGCGACCGTGACCGTGGGCGTGGACGGCACGGTGTGGGCCGCGGTCCCGGCGGAGGGCGTGCTGTACGAGGTCGGCGTCGGTGCGCCGCGCCAGCATCCGCTCGACGTCGCGACCGAGGCGGAGGTCGACGTCACGACCGTCGGGGCGCGGGTCGTCGTGCTCGACCGGTCGGCGGGCCGGCTCCTGGTCGACGGCGAGCGGCCGACGCCCCTCGACGGAGCCGGCGACGCGGTGCTGCAGCAGCCGGGCGCCGACGACGACGCGGTGCTCGTCGCGACGCGCGACGCGCTCGTCTCGCTCCCGCTCGACGGGTCGTCGGCGGAGCGCGTCCCGGCGGGCGGCACGGGTGAGCCGGCCGCGCCGGTGCGCCTGTCCGGCTGCTCGTACGCGGCGTGGTCGGGCTCGGCGCGGTACGTGCGTGACTGCGACGGCACGGACCTGGACGTCGCCCGTGACATCCCCGACTCCGCGCGCGGCGAGCTGCGCTTCCGGGTGAACCGGGACGTCGTCGTCCTCAACGACACGTCGTCCGGCTCGGTCTGGCTGACGGACCAGCAGATGACCCGGGTCGACAACTGGGACGACGTCACGCCGCCGCCCGACGAGGCGGAGGGTGACGATGCGGCCGAGTCGACGGAGGAGCCGACGGCCGCTGACCGCTCGGACGAGAACCGTCCGCCCTCCGCCGTCGACGACGCCTTCGGGGTGCGTCCCGGCCGCACGACGGTCCTGCCGGTGCTGGACAACGACTCCGACCCCGACGGCGACCTGCTGACGGTCGTGGCGGACTCCCAGCCGCAGCTCGGTGCCGTGGCCGCCGTCCGGCAGGACGAGGCGTTCCAGCTGTCGGTCCCCGACGACGCGCAGGGCCTCAGCAGGTTCGCGTACACGGCGTCGGACGGCCGGGGTGGCGAGGCGTCGGCGCAGGTCACGCTCGAGGTGCACCCGTGGGGCGTGAACGACGCACCGGAGCAGCTGCGCACCCCGACGCTCGTCGTGTCGCAGGGGGAGCCGGCGACGCTCGACGTGCTCGGGTCGTTCCGGGATCCCGACGGCGACACGATGTTCCTGCAGGCAGCGACCGCGACGAGCGACGACGAGGTGTCGTTCACCCCGGACGGGCGCGTGACGTTCCGGGACGTCGGCACGTCGTCGGGCGTGAAGGCCGTCTCGCTGCTCGTGTCCGACGGTACCGACGTCGGTGAGGGTGTCCTCCAGGTCGAGGTGCGCACGTCCGGCAACCAGCCGCCGGTGGCGGTCGCCGACCACGTCTCGACGCTCGTCGGCACTCCCGTCACTGTGCACCCGCTGGTGAACGACACCGACGCCGACGGCGACGAGCTGCGTCTGGCGAAGGTGGACGAGCGCACGGACCTCACGGTGGCCGGCGACTTCGACGCCGGCACCGTCACGCTCACGGCCGCGAAGGCCGGCACGGCGTACGTGACGTACGTCGTGAGCGACGGACCCGAGCAGGCGACCGGCCTGATCCGGCTCGACGCGACGGAGCCGACGAAGGACGCGCTCCCGCCGGTCGCGGTGCACGACGTGGCGCTGCTGCCCGCGGGCGGCGAGGTCTACGTCGACCCGACCGCGAACGACGTGGACCCGACGGGCGGGCTGCTCGTCGTGCAGTCCGCCGACCTGCCGGACGGGTCGCCGCTGCAGGTCGCCGTGATCGACCACCACCTGCTGCGGATCGCCGCGTCGTCGTCGTTGACGGCTGCCGCGAGCCTCACGTACACGGTCGCGAACGGTGCGGGGACGGCGACCGGCGAGGTCGTGGTCCTGCCCGTGCCGGCCCCGCCGACGCAGCGCCCGCCCACCGCCGTCGACGACACCGCGGTCGTGCGCGTCGGGGACGTCGTGACGATCCCGGTGCTCGCGAACGACGCGAGCCCGAACGGCGGCACCCTGACGGTCGCGCACGACCTCGCGGAGGAGCCGGAGTCGGGAGCGGCCTTCGTGGCCGGGTCCACCGTGCGCTTCGAGGCGCCCGACGAGGCCGGCACCGTGCACCTCGTCTACTCCGCCGTGGACTCGATGGGGCAGTCGGACGCCGCGCACGTGACGATCACGGTGCGACCGCTCGACGCCGAGCACAACGCCCCGCCGCAGCCGCGCGCCGCGTCGGCACGGGTCCTGCTGGGCGCTCGCGCCCGGATCCCGGTCCCGCTCGACGGCATCGACCCCGACGGGGACTCGGTCACGCTGGTCGGGCTCGGCTCCGCACCGTCGAAGGGCCGGGTCGTCACCGTCGGCGAGTCGTGGCTCGAGTACGAGGCGGCGCGGGACGCGAGCGGGGTCGACGAGTTCACCTACCTGGTGGAGGACCGGCTCGGTGCGCGGGCCGAGGGCACGGTCCGGGTCGGCCTCGCCCCGGCGTCGGGGACGAACCAGGCGCCGGTCGCGGTGGCCGACGAGGTCACGGCGCTCCCGGGTCGCCACCTCGCGGTCGCCGTGGTCACCAACGACCTCGACCCGGACGGCGACGAGCTGACCCTCGTCGACGGCTCGCTGGAGACGGACGCGCAGGTCAGCCCGACGGTCGTCGGCGACCGCGTCGAGCTCACGACCCCGCCGTCCGCTGCGACCGTCGTCGTGTACTACCAGGTGACGGACGGGGTCACGACCTCGGTCGGCGCGCTGACCGTCCGCGTCGACCCCGTGGCGCACCCGCAGCCTCCGACAGCCCGCGACGACGTCGTCCGCGTCGAGGACGCGGTCGGCGCGGCGCAGGTCACGGTCGGCGTCCTCGACAACGACGAGGACCCCGACGGTGCCGCCGCCGACCTCACGGTCTCGTCGAGCGCGGCGGGTGTCGTCGTGAACGACGACCGCACGCTGACGATCCCCGTGACCGGCGAGCGGCGCGTCGTGCGGTACGCCGTGACGGATGCCGACGGCCTCGTCGGACAGGCCTTCGTGTGGCTGCCGTCGGCTCTGGACCACACGCCGCGCCTCGCAGCGTCGGCGTCCTACGAGGTCGTCTCGGGCGAGACGCTGCGCATCGAGCTCGCCGACGCGGTCGTCGTGCTCCCGGGGCGCAGCGCGCGCGTCACGACCGCCGCGTCCGTCGCGGCCCAGCACGCGGACGGCGCGCCGCTGCTCGTCGACGAGAACACGATCGCGTTCACCAGCGCACCCGACTACGTCGGTCCCGCGTCGGTCACGTTCGAGGTGACCGACGGTTCGGGGCCGGACGACCCCGAGGGCGCGACCGCCGTGCTGACGGTCCCCATCACGGTCCTGCCGGCCGAGGACGACAACCAGCCGCCGACCTTCACGTCGCGCACGGTCGAGGTCGCCCCTGGTGAAGAGGCCGCGACCGTCGACCTGGCGGCGCTCACGACGGACCCCGACGAGGGTGACCTCGCCGCCATGACGTACCGCCTCATGGGGGCGCCGGGCTCCGGCCTCGACGCGACGGTCGACGGGCACACGCTGTCGGTCTCCGCCGGGGTCGACGTGCACAAGGGCACCACGGTCAGCGTCGACGTCGAGCTCGACGACCACACGAACCCGCCGGTGACGGGGACGATCACCGTCACGGTCGTCGCGTCGCGCCGACCTCTCGCGGTCGCCGTCGACGACGTCGTGGACGACGCCCGGCAGGGCCGCACGTCGCGTGTCGACGTCCTCGCGAACGACACGTCGCCGTTCCCGGGCAAGCCGCTCGCGCTCGAGGGTGCCCCCGTCGTCGAGTCCGGGACGGGCACGGTCACGGTGTCCGGAGGCTCGGTCATGGTGACGCCCGCGGCGGACTTCGTCGGCACGATGGTCGTGCGGTACCGCGTCTCCGACGCGACGAAGGACCCCGACCGGGTGGTCGACGGTCGGGTCCGGCTCACGGTGCGCGGTCGCCCGGCGGCCCCGGGGACCCCGACGGTCGACGAGGTGCGCTCCCGCACGGTCGTGCTGTCGTGGCGCGCGCCGTCGGACCACGGCGCACCGATCACGGGGTACACGGTCTCCGCCGCGACGCGGACGTGGGACTGCGCGACGACCACGTGCACGATCGACGGCCTGACGAACGACCAGGAGTACCGGTTCACGGTCGTCGCGACCAACGCCGTCGGCGTGTCCGACGCGTCGCCGAGGTCGGCCGCCGCGCGTCCCGACGAGCGGCCCAGCGCACCCTCCGCGCCGACGCTCGTCTTCGGCGACGGCGCGGTCGACGTGGCCTGGGCCGCGCCGACCGGGTACGAGGGCTCGCCGGTGTCGACGTACACGCTCGAGGTCTCGCCCGCACCGCCGTCGGGCTCGCCGCAGCGCGGCCGGCTCACGGCGACGACGCTGACGTGGGACGGCCTCGAGAACGGCGTCGCCTACCGGTTCCGCGTGCAGGCCGTGAACCGCGCGCCCGAGCCGTCGGACTTCTCCGCGTGGTCGGCGACCGTGGTGCCGGCGGGCGTGCCGGACGCGCCCGCCGCGCCGACGACGACGCGTCTCGACCCCGTCGGGGCGCAGGCGCAGCTCCAGGTGAGCTGGGCGGCGCCGGCCGACAACGGTGACGCCGTCAGCGGGTACACGCTGCACGTGCGGCGGGGCGGCACGGAGGTCACGAGCCTGCGGACGACGAAGCCCACGGCGACGATCGCGCTCGACACGTCCGAGTCGGACTACACGTTCACGGTCGACGCGACGAACAAGGCCGGCACGAGCGCGGTGAGCGCGCCGTCGCTCGCACGCCGGGCGTTCGTCGCCCCGGGTGCGGTGGGCGAGGTCGTCGCCGTGCCCGGGGACGGCGAGGTGCGCGTCACGCACGGCACCGCGTCGGGCAACGGCGCGAAGGCCAGCGAGCTCACCTACCAGCTCCAGCTCAACGGTGGCGCGTGGGCGGCGGTGCCCGCGGGCGGCGTCGTCGGCGGGCTCACCAACGGCGAGACGGTCGCGGTGGGCGTCCGGGCGGTCACGACGATCGACGGCGTCACCTACGAGGGGCCCGTCACGACCGCGGACGGTGTCGTGCCGTTCGGCCCGCCGCGCACCCCGGGGGCCTCCGCGAAGGGCAACGCGACGTCCGTGACGCTGTCGTGGACGGCGCCGGCGCGCAACGGCCGGGACTTCCACCTCGAGATCAGCGTCGACGGTGGCGGCTGGCAGGACGTGGGCGCCGCCAGCGGGTCGAAGACCGTCGGGGACGCGTACTCCGAGCGGCACTCGATCCGGGTGCGCACGGTCGACACGGAGGGCCAGGTCTCGCCCGAGGCGACCGCCGAGGCGACGAGCGGCCCGAGGCCGACGCCGAAGATCACGCTGTCGAAGGGCGGCGCGTACAACGGCACGTCGATGCAGTACCTGGTCGCCACGACCTCGAACCTCCCCGCGGGGACGTACAGGTACCAGTGCTTCGCGAACGGCCAGGCGTTCTCCTACGACGACGACACGACGATCCCGCCCGCGACCGGGACGTTCCCGGCCAACGGCAGCGTGGAGCTGCGGGGCTGCTGGGTCGGCACCGGCGTCGGGTCGATCACGGTCAAGGTCTACGACGTCCCCGGCTTCGGCACCGTCACGTCCGCAGCCCGCAGCTGGTGAACCACCGAGAGAGGCAGACGATGAGCATCACCACCGACCAGGCGGCGTGGTTCGCCGAGACGTTCGAGCGTCTGACGGCGAACGTCGGGCAGGCGGTCCTCGGCAAGGCCGAGACGGTCCGGCTCGCGCTGACCTGCATGCTCGCCGAAGGGCACCTCCTGCTCGAGGACGCGCCCGGCACGGGCAAGACGTCGCTCGCCCGGGCGATCGCCGCGACCGTGCAGGGCAGCCACAACCGCATCCAGTTCACGCCGGACCTGCTGCCGACGGACGTCACGGGCGTCACCATGCCCGACCAGGACGGTTCCTGGACGTTCCACCGCGGCCCGGTGTTCGCGTCGATCGTCCTCGCGGACGAGATCAACCGCGCGTCGCCCAAGACGCAGTCGGCACTCCTCGAGGTCATGGAGGAGTCGCGGGTCACGGTCGACGGTGTCGCGCACGAGACGGGTCGCCCGTTCATGGTGATCGCCACGCAGAACCCCGTGGAGCAGGCCGGGACCTACCGGCTGCCGGAGGCGCAGCTCGACCGGTTCCTCATCAAGACGTCCATCGGCTACCCGGACCGGGCGTCGTCGGTCGAGATCATCCTCGGCTCCGCCCAGCGGGACCGCGCCGCACGGCTCACGCCGCTGATCACCACGTCGGCGGTCGCGGACATGGCGGACCTCGCGGCCGGGGTCAACGTCGACGCCGCGGTCGCGGACTACGTGTCCGCGCTCGCGGAGGAGACCCGCCGCGCCCCGGCCACCCGGATCGGGGTCTCGGTGCGTGGCACGCTCGCGCTGATCCGGGCGGCCAAGGTCTGGGCCGCGGCGCACGGCCGCACCTTCGTCCTGCCCGACGACATCAAGGACCTCGTCGGACCCGTGTGGACGCACCGGCTGGTGCTCGACCCCGAGGCCGAGTTCGCCGGCGCGACCGCGCAGTCGGTGCTCGCCGCGGTCGTCGCCGACATCGCCGCACCCCAGGAGCGGCTGACCCGGTGAGCGTCGTCGAGGACCCCGTCACCCCCGCGGCACCGCCCGCCTCGTCGCCCGCGGGCCCGACGAGCGAGCGCCCGCCCGCCTGGCTCGCCGCCGCACCGGACACCGCGCGGTCGGTGCTGCGCGCGGTGCGCCAGGTCGTCGCGCCCGTGGCGGGCACCGTGGGTGGGGCCGGCTGGGTCGTGCTCGGCACGCTCGTCGTGTCCGGGTGGCTCGCGCGACGACTCGGCTGGCTGGAGGCGTGGGCTGTCGCGACGGTCTGCGCGGTGCTCCTGGTGACGGCGGTCGCGTTCGTCGTCGGGCGGTCCTCCTATGCGGTGCAGCTGCGCCTCGGCGAGCAGCGCGTCGTCGTCGGCACCCGGGCGATGGGTGAGGTCGTCGTCACCAACGTCGGGCGGCGGGCGACGCTGCCCGCGCGCATCGAGCTGCCCGTCGGCGCCGGACGTGCCGAGTTCCGCCTGCCGCGCCTGGCGGTCGGTGCCGCGCACGACGAGCTCTTCGCGGTGCCCACGCGGCGGCGGGGCCTCGTGGTGCTCGGTCCGGTGAGCTCGGTGCGCGGCGACCCCGTCGGGCTGCTGCGCCGTCAGGTCCGCTGGACCGACCCGCACGACCTGTACGTGCACCCCCGGACCGTGTCCCTCGACGGCGCGTCGTCCGGCTTCCTGCGGGACATCGAGGGACTGCCCACGCAGGACCTGTCGAGCAGCGACATCGCGTTCCACGCGCTGCGGGACTACGTCGCGGGCGACGACCGCCGCGCGATCCACTGGAAGACCACCGTGCGCACCGGGCGGCTCGTCGTGCGGCAGTTCGAGGAGACGCGACGCTCGCACCTGGTGGTCGTCCTGTCGACGGCCGCGGAGGACTACGCCGACGACGCCGAGGTGGAGCTCGCGGTCTCGGCCGCGGCCTCCCTCGGGCTGCAGGCGATGCGGGAGGACAAGCAGCTGTCCGTCGTGACGTCCGAGGGGCGGCTGCGCGTGCGCACGCCGGTGCGGTTCCTCGACGCGATGTCGGTCGTCGAGACCGGCCTGGGCCGGCCCGCTCTCGCGGCAGCCGGCCGGACCGCGGGCGCGCAGGTGCCCGACGCGTCGGTCGTCGTGCTCGTCGCCGGGTCGACCCCCACGCCCAGCACGCTCGCCGCGGCGGCCGTCCACCTGCCGGCCGGGGCGCTGACCGTCGCCGTGCAGTGCGTGCCGGGTGCGGCCGTCGCACGCCGCACGCTCGGCGGTCTCGTCGTGCTGCAGGTCGGCGAGCTCGCGCACCTGCCGCAGGCGATGCGGAGGGTCGAGGGATGAGCGCGCCGCAGCAGCGCACGCCGGCCGGTCTCGCCGCCGACCTCGTCGTCGTGCTGGCCCTGCTCGGCGTCGGGCTCGTGGGGTTCGCCGGCGTCTTCACCAGGTCGGGCTGGCCGGTCGCCGCGGGCGTCGGGCTGGTCCTCGGCCTCGCGGTCGCGGTCGCCGGGGCCCGCTGGCGGTGGCCCGCGGTGCTGCAGGTCGCGGTGCTCGTCCTCGGCTACGTGCTCGTCGCGGGCCCCGTCGTGGCGCCGACCGTGACCACGGCTCGTGTCGTGCCGACCCCGGCCTCGCTGCGGGCCGTCGTGGAGACGGCCGTGCACGCGTGGAAGGACGTGCTGACCCTGCCGCTGCCCGCGGGCGACCAGACGAGCCTGCTGACGGTCGTGCTCCTCACCGCCACCGTGCTGACCTGGTGGGCGGCGACCGTCACGCTGCGCGCCCGGCGCGCCGCCTGGGCGCTGCCGGCCGTGGCGCTCGCCTTCGTGGTGCCGGTCGCGCTCGGCGGCCCGGACACGGTCGCACCCGTGCTGCGCGGGGTCGGCCTGACGGTGGTCGCGACCGGATGGGCGGTCTGGCGGCACGGCGTGCCGCGCGTCGAGGTGCTCGACGGGCCCGACGCGCCGGGCGGACGTCGCGCGCTCGTCGCGTCACGCGTCCGGGGCGGCGCACTCATGCTCCTCGCGGCGGGCGGGATCGCGGTCGTCGTCGCGCCCGCGACCGCCGCGTTCGACGCCCGCCACACGTTGCGCGAGAGCGTCGTGCCACCGCTGCGACTCGAGGACTACCGCAGCCCGCTGACCGGCTTCCGCGGCTACGTGAAGGACCACGCGGACGACGTGCTCCTCACCGTGGCCGGCCTGCCCGCGGGTGCGCGGCTGCGTCTCGCGACGCTCGACGGGTACGACGGAGTCGTCTACGACGTCGCCGGGTCGGGGCAGGCGACGTTCGAGCACCTGTCGGGCGGCGGTGCGACGGGCACCGTCACGCACGTCGACGTCGAGGTGGGGACGTACGCAGGCGTGTGGGTGCCCGGCGCGGGAGACGTCCGAGCCGTGCGGTACGCGGGCCCGCGGGCCGACGAGCTCGCACGTTCCACCTTCCACGACGCGGGCAGCGGCACCGTCATCACGACGGCCGGGCTCACCACCGGGGACCGGTACGCCCTGGACGTGGTCCTGCCGACCGTGCACGCCGACGCGTCGCTCGTCGGGCACGCGTTCGACGCGGTCGCGCTCCCCACGCCCACCGGCGTGCCCGACGTGGTCTCGACCGTCGCGAGCGAGCTCGCCGCGGGCGGCTCCGGCCCGTCCGCCGCGAGGTCGCTGCAGGCAGCCCTGAGCGGGCAGGGGTACTTCAGCCACGGTCTCGCGGGCGAGACGACGTCACGCGCCGGCCACACCGCCGAACGCATCGCGACCCTCCTGGGCGCCGAGCAGATGGTCGGCGACGACGAGCAGTACGCCGTCGCGATGGCCCTCATGGCCCGTCAGCTCGGGATGCCGGCCCGCGTCGTCATGGGCTTCTACCCGGCGCACGTGACGCACGGACCGGTCCAGCTCACCGGCAGCGACGTGCACGCCTGGGTCGAGATCGCCTACCAGGGCGTCGGCTGGGTGCCGTACGACCCGACGCCTGCGCAGGACCGTACGGTCACCGAGGAGACGCCCCAGCCGCGCTCGCAGCCCCGGCCGCAGCCGTTGCAGCCGCCCGAGCCCGTCGACAAGCCGGCCGAGCTGCCGCCCGACTCGCGTCAGGAGGAGTCGGACGACCAGGAGGCGGAGCAGACCGCGTCCGGCGCGGGGCACGTCCTCGCGATCGTCGTGACCGTCGCGGTGCCGCTCGTCCTGCTCGGCGGTCCTCTGCTCGTCGTCGCGCTCGCGAAGTCGCGTCGGGCCCGGCGTCGCGCCCGCGCCGCGACGACCGCGGCGCGGGTCAGCGGCGGCTGGCACGAGGTGGTCGATCACGCGATCGACCTGGGCGCGACCGTGCCGGCGGGAGTGACCCGACGCGAGACCGTCACGCTGCTCGCACCGACGTTCCCCGCGGCGGACATCGAGACGCTCGCCGCACGCGCGGACGCCTCGGTGTTCGGCGCGGGCGAGCCGTCCGACGAGGACGTGCGGACGCTGTGGGCGCTCGTCGACCAGGCCCGCGGCGCCATGTCCGGGTCCGTCGGGCTGCGGCGTCGCGTCGTCGCCCGGTTCTCGTCCCGCTCGCTGCGCGCGCAGCGTGCCCGCCGACGCGCTGACGCAGCGCGCACCGAGCGTCCGGCGCCCCCCGCCCGACGCGCCCGAGAGGAGCACCGACCGTGAGCCTTCCCCCCGGCCACCCCGCCCCCGGCGGCCCGCTGCCGATCTTCCCCGAGCTGGTGGGCACCGTGCCTGCGAGCGTCGGCCGCCGTGTGGGCGCGTATCTCATCGACGGCGTCCCGTTCACCATCGCGTACGGCCTCTCGCAGTGGTTGAGCTACGCGTTCTTCATGTCGAGCGGGTCGTCGGCCGGCTTCTCCGACGACCCGACGAGCTGGATCGCGGGCGGGGCGTTGGTGGCCCTCCTGCTCCCCGTCGTCACCCTGCTGGTGCAGTGGGGGCTCCAGGCGACGTCGGGCCAGACGATCGGCAAGCGCCTGCTGGGGCTGCGGCTCGTCCGGATCGACGGCGGCCCCGCGGGGTGGGGACGGTCGGCGGGCCGATACCTCCTGTTCGCGCTCACGGGGGGCTTCACGTGCGGGATCGGGGGTCTGCTGTTCGCGGTGTCGATCCTGATGGACGGCACCCGGCTCAACCGCGGCTGGCACGACCGGGCGAGCGGGCTCGTCCTGCTCGACGTCCGCGCGGGACGTGACCCGTGGGCCCCGCGCGCGCACGGCGCCATGCCGGCGTACGGCGGTGGCGCCGCGGTGCCGGCACCGTACCCGTCGCACCTGCCGCCGGTGCCTGCTCCGCCTGCTGCGGTGCTGCCGCCGGTGCCTGCTCCGCCCGCCGCGGCCCTGCCCTCGGTGCCCCCTCCGCCGCCCCCGGCACCCGAGCCCGCCGCCGGACCGACGGCCGGGGTCATCTCCGCGGTCCCCGGGATGCCGACCCGCCCTGCCGACGAGCCGGTGGTCGCCACACCGTCGTACGCCGCCCCGGCGACCCCGGCCGTGCCCGTCGCGGCACCCGCCTGGTCGTCGTCGACGGAACCGGACGACTCGACGATCGCGGCCCTGCCGCGGACCGAGCCGAGCACCCCGCGGCTGGTGCTCGACTCGGGCGTCGAGGTCGAGCTCGTCGGCACGGTGCGGGTCGGTCGTGACCCGTCCGGCGACGAGCCGGGGGTGCGTGTCGTCGCCCTGCCCGACCCCTCCCGGTCGCTGTCGAAGACCCACGCCGAGCTCGCCGTCGTCGACGGCGAGGTGTGCGTGCGGGACCTGCACTCGACGAACGGCACCGCGCTGGTCACGGGTGCGCAGCGCGAACCCGTCGAGCCCGGCCGATGGACGGTCGTCCCCGTCGGTGCGAGCGTCCACCTCGGTTCCCGGGTCGTCGAGGTCACGGGACGATGACCGCCGTCGACACGACCTGGGGGGTCGCGACCGCGACCGGACGTCGGACGGGCAACGAGGACGCATACCTCGCGGTGGCGCCCGTGTTCCTCGTCGCGGACGGGATGGGCGGCCACGACTCCGGCGAGGTCGCGTCCGCGCTGGTCGTCGACCAGTTCGCCGACCTGGGTGGACGTCCCGACGTCGAGCCCCAGGACCTGCTCGAGCGCATCCGGCGCAGCGCCGCGCAGATCCGTGCGCTCCCGGAGGGGAGCGGGCGGGACGCCGGTACCACCGTGGCCGGGGTCGCGATCGGTGTGCGCGACGACATCCCCTACTGGCTGGTGTTCAACATCGGCGACTCGCGCGTCTACCGCGTCACCGACGGTGTCCTGGAGCAGGTGACGGTGGACCACTCGGAGGTGCAGGAGCAGCTCGACGCCGGCGTCATCTCCCCGCGCGACGTCGCGCGGCACCCGCGGCGGCACGTCGTGACGCGCGCCGTCGGCGCGTTCGCGACCACCGAGCCCGAGTTCTGGATGCTGCCGGTCGGCGCGCACGACCGCATGCTCGTCTGCTCCGACGGCCTGACGGGGGAGCTCGACGACGTGACGATCGCCCGGATCCTGCTCGACCGGCCCGAACCGCAGTCCGCTGCGGACGGCCTCGTCCAGGCGGCGCTCGCCTGCGGCGGGCGCGACAACGTGACCGTCGTGGTCGTCGACGTGGTCGGGCCGCAGGACGACGAGACCGTCCCGAGCCTCGTCGACGACGAGGTGACCCTGACCCCGGACGAGCTGCAGCAGATGGTGAGGCCGAAGTGATGCATGCCGCCGCGTACGCCCCCGGAGCCGCGGCACTCGCGGTCGTCGGCCCGGGTGGTGCCGTCCTGGTCCAGCCCAGCGTGCACGACGACCTCCTCGTCGTGCTGGCGAGCGTCGTCGCGCAGGACGCGCCCCCCGAAGGTCGCACCGCAGCGCTGCTGGACGCCCTCACCCGCCGTCACGACGGCGCGCTGAGCGGGCTGCCCCCGTTCGCGGCGGCGCTGCGTGCCGACCTCGAGACGTTCGACGTCGTGGTGCGCGGACCGTACACCGTGTCGTCCGACGGGGCGGACGGTCGCGCCGTCGACGGCCGGGACGTCACGTCGTGGCGCGAGGAGCGGTTGCGTGACGCGACGACGGTGCGGCTCGGTCCGGACGAGGGGTCCGACGAGCCGGGACGATGGCTCCCGCTGACCGAGGGCGTGGCCCTCGTCGCGCACGTGCGGCTCGGTGCCGGCGTGAGCCTCGAACCCCACAGCCGTGCGACGGGCCGGACCGCAGCGCACGTGCCGCCACCGCCGGCACCGCCGCAGCCACCGGTGCCGCCCCTCGAGGTACCGGCTGTGCCGGAGCCCCCCGTCGCGGCACCGGCACCGGCGCCCACCGCCGAGGTCGGCAACGTGCTGGTGAGCGAGGTGCCGGGACCGGGTGCACCCTCGTCGGAGACGACCGTCCTGCCCGACGACACGGCTCACCTCGACGTCGGTCCCGGCGCGGGTGCTCCCGCACGGGGTCCGGCGACCGCCGAGCAGCCCGACGACGACGACTACGGCTACCTGTGGGGCCACACGGTGCGCGGCACGGTCGAGAGCGCCGCGGTGCGTCCCGACGAGCCGTCGGTGCCCGGACCCGAGAGCCCGGCGCTCGGCGACCACGACGGGCAGACGGTCCACCTCGAGGACTTCCTCGCGGCGCGCGGTGCGGCGGCCGCCCCGCCCGCGGCGCCGCCCGGTGCTGCAGCGACCACCGGGCCGCAGGCGCTCTCGCGGTTCTGCGACGCCGGTCACGCGAGCCCACCGCACGCGACGGTGTGCCGTACGTGCGGCGCCGGTCTCGACGGCGCGCCGCGGATCGGGCCGCGACCGTCCCTCGGCCGCCTGCGGCTGGCGGACGGCACGATCGTCGAGCTCGACCGCTCCGCGGTGCTCGGCCGTCGGCCGGCCGCGCAGCGGGTCGCGGCCGACGACCTGCCGCGGCTCGTCGCGCTGAGCTCGCGCGAGGTGTCGCGCGACCACGTGGAGGTGCGCGTCGAGGACTGGAACGTGCTCGCCGTGGACCTCGGCTCGCGCAACGGCACCGTGCTGCTGCGGCCGGGGAACGCGCCCGTCCGCCTCACCGCGCACGCGCCCGTGCCGCTCCGTACGGGCGACACCCTCGACCTCGGGGACGGCGTGACCCTCGTCGCGGAGGACCTGCCGTGAGCCGGCGGGCGGCGGCAGCGGCACCCGAGCTGCGCGGGTTCGACCACGTCAAGCTGCTCGGCACGGGCGGGTTCGCGGACGTCCATCTGTACCAGCAGCACCGACCGCGACGTCAGGTCGCGGTGAAGGTCCTGCTCGCGGGCGTGCGTGACGACGAGGCGCGTCGCCGGTTCGACGACGAGGCGGACCTCATGGCCCAGCTCTCGACGCACCCGTTCATCGTGACCGTGTACTCCGCGGACGTGGCTCCCGACGGTCGGCCCTTCCTCGTCATGGAGTACTGCCCGCACCCGAACCTCGGGGTCCGGTGCCAGAACGAGCCCTTCGGCGTCGCCGAGGCGCTGCACACGGGGATCCAGCTCGCGGGTGCGGTCGAGACGATGCACCGCGCCGGCATCGTGCACCGCGACATCAAGCCCGCGAACGTGCTGGTCACCGAGTACCGCCGTCCGGCGTTGACGGACTTCGGCATCTCGGCGGTGAGCGGGGGGCAGGGCGCCGCGCAGGGCCTGTCCGTGCCGTGGTCGCCGCCCGAGTCGTTCGCCGCGGAGACGCGACCCGGACCCGCGGGCGACGTGTACTCGCTCGGCGCGACGGTCTACTCCTTGCTGTCCGGCCGTCAGCCGTTCCAGGTGCCGGGTGGCGACAACGGGCACCTCGCGATGGCGCGCCGTATCGAGACGCAGCCGCTCCCGCCGCTGAACCGGCCCGACGTGCCCGAGCACCTCGAGCTGGTCCTGGCGACCGCGATGGCGAAGCCGGTCTCCGGGCGCTACCCGACCGCCCTCGCGTTCGCCCGCGCGCTGCAGCAGGTGCAGACCCGGCTCCAGCTGCCGCTCACGCACATCGAGGTGCTCGACGACGCCGCGCCCGTCGACCACGACGACGACGCCGACGACGGCGCGACGCAGATCCGGTCGGTCGTGACGATCGACCCCGACCGTGCACCGTCGCACCCGGTGGCCCCCACGCCCCCGGCACCGCAGCCGGTCGGGCAGGGCGAGGCCGCGGTCGCGGACACCGTGCGGCACGGCGCGGCGCGGACCTTCTCCGGGCCGCGGCTCGCGACACCGCCGGTGGACGCGACGACGCCGCGGTTCGAGCCCGCCCCGGACGAGCCCGCCGTGGCGCAGGTGCCCCACGCGCCCGCGTCCCGTGGTCGCCTGGTCGCGGGGATCGCCGCGGCCGTGGTCCTCGTCGGCGGTGGGGTCGCGGCCGCCGCGCTCGTCGGCCGCGGCGCACCCCCCGACCAGGCCGCACCGCGCTCGACCGTCGTCGCGCCGGTCGACGTGGTCGCGGACGTCGTGCCGGCACCGGCCGGGCTCACGGGGACCGTCGGACCCGACGGAGCCACGTTCACGTGGACGAACCCGGACCCCGCCGACGGCGACCTGTTCCTGTACCGCGTCCCCGAGGCCGCCACCGAGGTGCGCTACTCCACCACGGCGGACACCCGCGTGACGGTCCCCGCCTCCGACGAGGGTCCGACCTGCCTCGAGGTCCTGCTCCGCCGCACGAACGGCCGCGCGTCCGCGGCCCCGGCCGCCACGTGCGTGACGCCGTGAGCGCCGTCGGGTGCGAGGTGGAGTTCTGCGGCGAACGCCACGCGGTGGTGCCCGACGTGCCGTTCGTCATCGGCCGCGAGGGCCCGCTCGATCTCGACGACAACCCCTACCTGCACCGACGGTTCCTCGAGCTCGCGCACCACGACGGTCTGTGGTGGGTGGAGAACGTCGGTTCGCGGCTCACCGCGACCGTCGCCGACGCCACCGGGGGCATGCAGGCGTGGCTCGCGCCGGGTGGGCGCCTGCCTCTCGTCTTCGACCAGACGGTGGTCGTGTTCACCGCCGGCCCGACGACGTACCAGCTCGCGGTCGAGCTCGCCGAGAGCGCGTTCGTCGCGACGAGGCAGGCGGGCGGCGAGCCGACCGGTGCGACGACCGTGGGTCAGGTGCTGCTCACGACGAGCCAGCGCGCGCTCGTCGTCGCGCTCGCGGAGCCGCTGCTGCGCGAGCCCGGCGCGACGACCGTGCAGATCCGCTCGTCGGCGGCGTGCGCGGCACGCCTCGGCTGGGCGATCACCCGGTTCAACCGCAAGCTCGACAACGTCTGCGACAAGCTCGACCGTGCGGGCGTCCGTGGGCTGCGCGGCGGCCCCGGACGGCTCGCCACGCAGCGACGCGCGCGTCTCGTCGAGTACGCGGTCACGTCGCGCCTCGTCGTCCCCGACGACCTCGTCCTGCTCGACCGGCGGGTCGACGACCCCGAGGACGACCAGTGACGCCCCCCAGCCGACGCCGACGAGAGAAGGTCCCGTGCGCCTCCTGCTGACCCTCGAACGGCCCGGACGGCACGTCGACGTCGTCGTGACGGCCGACGACGCGACGAGCGTCGCGGACGTCGCCGCCGCGCTCGCGACGCGCGACCCGGAGCGCGACGCGTCCGGCGGCCCGTGGTCGCTCCGGCTGCGCGCCACGGGCGTGCTGCTCGACCCGACGTCGAGCCTCGCCGCGGCCGGCCTGCGGTCGGGCTCCACCGTGGCGCTCGAGACGGTCGACCCGGACGTCGTGAGCGGTCGCACGAGCCCGCCGGTCGCGGTGCTGCGCGTGCTCGCCGGACCGGACGCGGGCCGGGAGTTCGGCCTGCCGACCGGTTCGACGATCGTCGGCCGCGACCGGGACGTCGCCGTGCGGCTCAGCGACCCCATGGTCTCCAAGCAGCACGCGCGCATCGTCGTGACCGACACGATCGAGATCGTCGACCTCGGCTCGACCAACGGCATCGAGGTCGACGGGCGTCAGGTGACCCGTGCTCCGCTCGTCGACGGGACGCCCGTCCAGGTCGGCGACTCGGTGCTCGCCGCCGTGCGGCAGCGTCGCCTGAGCGAGACGGCCGCGGCATCGCCCGTCGTCGAGCTCGTGCGCTCACCGCGGGTCGTGCCGCCCGTGCCCGAGGTGGTCGTCGAGGCGCCCGCGCCGCCGGGAGGTCGCGACAAGCGGCGCTTCCCGCTCGTCGCGATGGTCGCCCCGCTGCTCATGGGCGCGGTCCTGTTCACGGTGACCCGCAACCCGCTGTCCCTCGTGTTCATCGCGCTCAGCCCGGTCATCATGGTCGGCACCTGGCTCGATGCGCGGCTCACCTCGTCCCGCACGGCGGCCGCCGACCGCGAGCGGTTCGACACCGCGCTCGCCGCAGCGAGCGACGAGGTGCGAGCCGCGCTCGACCGTGAGCGTGAGCTGCGGCTCGCCGCGCACCCGTCCGCGGCGGAGGTCGCGCACGCCGTCGGCGTGCTCGGCCCGCTCGTCTGGTCCCGTCGGCCCGAGCACGACGAGTTCCTCACCGTGTCCCTCGGCCTGGCCACGCAGCCGTCGTCGTGCGAGGTCCGTGTGCAGGATGCGCAGGCGACCGCCGACGACCGTGCCCGGCTGCACGCCCTCGCCGAGGAGGCCGCGACGGTCCCGGCGGTCCCCGTCGTCGCCGACCTGCGGCTCGCGGGCGGGCTCGGGATCCACGGGCCGCGCGAGTCGGCCGTCGACGTCGCACGTGCCTGCGTCCTGCAGCTCGTGGGGCTGCACTCGCCCGACGAGGTCGCCGTCGCGGCCTTCGTGTCGCCCGCGACGCGCGCGGACTGGCAGTGGCTCGCCTGGTTGCCGCACACGAGCGCCGGCCCGTGGGGCGGGGGCTCGATGCTCGGTGAGGACGTCGGCTCAGGGGGCGCCGTGCTCGCGACCCTCGAGGCTCTCGTCGAGTCGCGCCGCACCGCGCGGAGCGGCTCGGACGGTCCGCCCGCACCGCGTGGTCGCACCCGCCCGGGCCGTGCCGAGGAGCACGAGCGCTGGGTCCCGCCGGCCGTCGTCGTGCTCGTGGAGGACGGGACCCCCGTCGACCACGCCCGCCTCATCCAGCTCGCGGAGGCGGGTCCCGATGCGGGCGTCCACGTCATCTGGGTCGCCCGCACGCAGGCGGCGCTGCCGGGAGCGTGCCGCGCGTACCTCGGCATCGGCGACGACGGCAGCGGGACCGCGGGCTTCGTCCGGTTCGGCCACCAGGTCGAGCGCGTCGCGATGGAGGGCCTCGGGGCGGACGCCGCCGCCGCGCTGGCCCGGGCGCTGGCACCCGTCGTGGACGCCGGTGCGACGAACGACGACGCGTCCGACCTGCCGACGAACGTGTCGTTCCTCGGTCTCGTCGGCACCGAGCTCGCCACGGCGCCGCAGGTCCAGATCGACCGCTGGCGCGAGAGCGGGTCGCTCGTCGCGCGCGACGGCACCGCACCGGTCACCGGACGCGCCGGGTCGCTGCGCGCGGTCGTCGGCCGGACCGCGACGGAACCGATGGTGCTGGACCTGCGCAGCCAGGGCCCGCACGCGCTCGTCGGCGGGACCACGGGGTCGGGCAAGAGCGAGTTCCTGCAGTCGTGGGTGCTGGCGATGGCGACCGCGCACAGCCCGGACCGCGTGACGTTCCTGCTCGTCGACTACAAGGGCGGTGCGGCGTTCGCGGACTGCGTGCACCTGCCGCACACCGTGGGTCTCGTCACGGACCTGTCGCCGCACATGGTGCGGCGCGCCCTCACGTCGCTGCGGGCCGAGCTGCACCACCGCGAGCACCTGCTCAACCGCAAGGGCGTCAAGGACCTCGTGTCCCTGGAGCGCAAGGGCGATCCGGACGCTCCCCCGAGCCTCGTGATCGTGGTCGACGAGTTCGCGGCGCTCGCGACCGACGTGCCCGAGTTCGTCGACGGCGTCGTCGACGTCGCACAGCGCGGTCGGTCGCTGGGGCTGCACCTCATCCTCGCGACGCAGCGTCCCGCCGGCGTCATCAAGGACAACCTGCGCGCCAACACGAACCTGCGCCTCGCGCTGCGCATGGCCGACGTCGACGACTCCAACGACGTGCTCGGCACCCCGATGGCTGCGCACGTCGATCCCGACCTGCCCGGTCGCACCGCGGTGCGCACGGGCCCGGGGCGGGTCGTGGCGTTCCAGTCGGCGTACGTCGGGGGTCGGACGACCGACCGGGTCGAGCCGCCGCGCGTGGACGTCGCCGAGCTCGGGTTCGGCCGGGGTCGACCGTGGCCCGCGCCCTCGGTGCCGCCCGTCGACGACTCGCACCTGCCGACGGACATTGCTCGCGTCGTCGCGAACGTGCGTGCCGCCGTCGAGCTCGCCGCCGTCCCCGAGCCGCGCAAGCCGTGGCTGGCGACCCTCGCGCCGACGTACGACCTGTCTCGGCTCGTCCAGCGCACCGACGACCGTCTGGTGCTCGGCGTCGTGGACGACCCGCAGCACCAGGACCAGCGCTCGGTCTACTTCCTCCCCGACCGGGAGGGCAACCTCGCGGTCTACGGCGCCGGCGGCACCGGCAAGTCCGTGCTCCTGCGCACCCTGGCGGCCGCAGCGACGATCACGCCGCGCGGCGGGCCCGTGCACGTGTACGGGCTCGACTTCGCGGGTGGTGCGCTCACCCCGCTCGAGGTCCTGCCCGGCGTGGGCGCGATCGTCGCCGGCGACGACGGGGAGCGCGTCAAGCGTCTCCTGACCTGGTTGCGGTCGGTCGTCGAGGAGCGGTCGGTGCGGTACGCCGCGAGCCGGGCGTCGACCCTCGGCGACTACCGCACGATCGCGGACGCACCCGACGAACCTCGTTACCTGCTGCTCGTCGACGGGTTCGGCGCGTTCCGCGCGGAGTACGAGTCCGTCGGCGCGGGCGCGGGCACGTATCAGACGTTCCAGCAGATCCTCGCGGACGGTCGTGCGGTCGGCGTGCACGTCGCGCTGTCGGCGGACCGCCCGGCGAGCGTGCCGACGTCCGTCTCGTCCGCCGTGCAGCGCACCGTCGTCCTGCGCATGTCCGACGAGAACGCGTACCTCGCGTTCGACGCGCCGCGCGACGTGCTCTCGGCCTCGTCCCCGCCGGGCCGCGGCATCGACCTGCCCGACCGGCTCGAGCTGCAGGTCGCGGTCCTCGGTGGCGACCCGAACCTCGCCCGCCAGGCGCAGGCGCTCGAACGGCTCGCGCGTGCCGTCCCGGCGTCGCCCGCACGGGTCGCGCCGCCCGTGCGGCGCCTGCCGGAGCTCGTCGCCGCGTCCGAGCTGCCGACGACCGTGGACGGGCTGCCGCTGCTGGGCGTCGCCGACGACACGCTCGCGCCGGTCGGGTTCGAGCCGCAGGGCACGTTCCTGGTCAGCGGGCCCGCGGGGTCGGGGAGGTCCACGGCCGTCCTGCAGCTCGGGCAGGCGTTGCGCCGGTGGCGGCCGCAGGTGCGTCTCGTGCACCTCGCGGGACGCGCGTCGGCGCTCGTCGGGCACCCCACGTGGTCGGCGTCCGAACGGAGCCTCGACGGGGTCGCCGCGCTCGCCGCGGAGGTCCTCACCGAGGTGAAGGAGCCGCCGACGGACGGGGCGCCGCCCGTCGTGGTCGTCGTCGAAGCGTTGACCGACTTCCTCGGCACCCCTGTCGAAGCGGCGCTCACCGAGCTCGTCAAGCAGGCGAAGCGCAACGGCCACCTCGTCGTCGCGGAGTCCGACTCCGCGTCGTGGGGATCGACCTGGCCCCTCGTCACCGAGGTCAGGTCGGGCCGGCGCGGCATCGCGCTGCAGCCGGACCAGATGGAGGGCGACCTGCTGTTCCGCACGCAGTTCCCGCGGGTCGCCCGCACGGAGTTCCCGCCGGGCCGGGGCCTGATGGTCCAGTCCGGGCGGGTCCGGCGGATCCAGCTCCCGATCCCGGACCGGGGGGCGTGACCGGGCGGGGAGTCCTGCCCATCGACGGTCCGTGATCGGGCCAGTTCACTACCAGCAGCACCACGACCCGGGGCAGCCGTCCCGGGAGCACACCACCACAAGGAGAAGACCATGGCCAACCTCAACGTCACGTACCAGGAGCTCGAGGACGCGGCCGGCCGCCTGCGCAACGGCCAGGCGGACCTGACCTCGAAGCTCGACGAGCTGCGGACCTTCATCGCGTCGCTCGTCTCGAACGGCTTCGTCACCGACCAGGCGTCCGTCGCGTACAACGAGAAGTACGAGGAGTTCACGTCGGGCGCGACGCAGACCGTCGGCGCGCTCGACGGGCTCGCGACGTTCCTGCAGCAGGCCGCGACCGTGCTGCGCGACACCGACACGGGCCTCGCGGGCGCGATCCGCGGCCAGTGACCACGTCCGGTGGGGCCGCGCGCCGCGGCCCCACCGGCCCTCGCTCACGGAGAGGAGCGGCCATGGACCGCCTCGTCGTCGACACGACGGTGCTGCGCAGGATCGCGAACGACATCACCCTCATCAGCGTCGAGCTCACGGACGCGACCTTCACCACGAGCGAGGTCGCGGGCGCCGTCGGCGACAGCCAGCTCGCGCACCGGCTGGAGACGTTCATGTCGACGTGGTCCGTCGCCCGCGCGCGCCTGCTGCGCGCGCTCGAGGGGCTCGACGACGCGGCGCGATCGATCGCCCAGAAGTTCGAGGACGCGGACGCCGATCTGGCGCGCATCGGCGACGCTCCCAGGGAGGTGGTGAACGGTGTCCCGACCCGCTGACTGGCACCCGCTGGCCGAGCACGACCCGGTCCCCGGCGACCCGACGAAGGTCGCCGCGTTCGCGAGCCGCTACCGGAAGGTCGCCGCGAAGGTGCGCGACGCGGCCGACAACCTGGTGCGGATCCACGACGACGGGGCGGGCCTGCGGTCGGAGGCGGTCGTCGCGTTCCGCGCCAAGGCCGGCGACGTGCGCACCGACCTGTCCCGGATCCAGTCCCGCTACCAGGGGCTCGGCGACGCGCTGGCCACGTATGCCCCGAAGCTCGACGCGGCGCAGGAGCTGTCGGTCACCGCGCTGCGCGCGGCACAGTCCGCCGCCCAGGACCAGCGCAACGCCGAGCACGCCCAGCATCAGGCGGCCCAGGAGCTGACCTACGCGCAGGACCCGGTCCGTCAGCAGGAGCTCGTCGGTGAGGTGCAGCAAGCGCAGCTCCGGGCGCGCCAGGCCGAGACGAACCTCGGTGCCGCACGGGCCCTGCTCGCCAAGGCGGTCGCGCAGCGTGACGAGGCCGCGCGTGCCGCACGCCTGGCGGTCGACGACACCGAGGCGACGAGCGCCGTCCGCGACACCTTCCTCGACGTGGTGACGGAGACGGTCGGCAACGTCGCGCTCGTCGTCGGTGACTGGACGGATGCGATCTCCGACGCGATCGACAAGGTCGGGGAGGTCGTCGCCAACATCGCCCTCGGTGTCGACGTCGCGCTCCTCGCCATGCCGTGGGCCGCGCCCGTGCTCGGGCCGTTGCGGACCGCCCTCACCGTGGGCCAGGCCGTGATCGTCGAGCTCGAGGCGGTCGTCGGCACCATCTCGACCCTCGCGATGGCGGTGCGCCTCGTCACCGGGAGCGAGAGGCTCACCTGGAACGACGTGGCGAGGAGCGCCGTGCAGACGGCGGCCGACGCGGCGATCGGTGGCCTCGCGGTGGCGGCCAGGGCGAAGGCCGACGCGTCCCTCGTGGGGCGTGCCCAGGAGAAGCTGACGCTCTCGAAGAAGATGAGCCACGTCGCCCGGGCCCACAAGAGGCCGGACGCGCTGGCGAAGATCTGGGCCGACAAGACGTTCGTCGCGAACAACTTCCCCGAGCTCCGCAACCTCCTGGGTTCGTCCACGCGCTACGGGCAGAACGCCATCGTCAAGTACCAGCTGCTCGACCTCGGGGCGCGCGTCGCGATCGACAAGGTGAAGAAGGGGGTGGGCGACGTCGTGGACGACGCCATCGGATCGGTCATGGGAGATGCGTCGCGATGAGCGTGGACCGGGGTTACTCGATCCTTCTCCCGGCGGGCTGGGCGCGGATCGACCTGCGACAGGACCTGTCCCCGCAGGTCGCAGCGCTCGTCGCGCGGTCGCTCACCCGGCTCGACGACGACGTCGCCGCAGCGGGACGACGCGCTCTCGCCGAGTCGCTCGAGCGGCTCGTGACGTCGGCGCGCGACGAGGGTCTGCTCGACCTGTACTTCCCGTTCACCGCGGAGGCGGGTGCGCCCGCACAGGTCACCGTCGGCGTGGCGCGGCTCGTCACGGAGGAGAGCGACCCGATGTCGGTGCTGCTGTCCGTCGCGGCGACGGACACGACGGCCCGACCCGTCGATCTCGACGCGGCCGTCGCGCTGCGCACGCACCGGCGCACGGTCAGCGAGACGACCGCCGGTGGTCTCGGTGCCGACGACGAGCTGTTCGTGGGTGTCGAGAGCGGGCTGCGGCGGGTGCGGCGCGAGGTGCGCTACCTCGTGGGTGCGCCCGACTCCACCCGGGACTGGTTCACGATCGTGCAGAACGTCGTCGTGCCCGAGGTCGAGGGCGCCGACGAGGTCGCGGAGGCGTTCGAGGAGCTCTTCGACGCGGTGGTGGGTTCCTTCACCTGGGACGGGGACGGCGATGACGAACGTTGAGCTCGAGGTCGGTCCGGCGCCGTGGTTCCCCGTGCCTCGGCAGTGGCCGGCGCCGGACGCGTCGGACCCCCAGGAGTGGGCCGAGCTCGTCGCCTCGGGCACGCTCGGGGAGGGTCCTGACCGGGACGCGGCCGCGGCCCTGCTGCTCGCGCTGGCGCACCGTCGGCAGGACCCGGATCATCCGTCGGACCTGACGTTCGTCCGTCCCGGTGCCACGGACGTCGTCCCGACGACCGTGGACGTCGTGGTCCTGCCCGCCGAGGGCGACGCGGTGGAGCGGCACCGGTATCTCGGTCGTGCCGACGTGCCCGGGCAGGTCGGGGCGGTCCAGGTGGACGAGGTCTTCGCGGCACACCTCGGGACCGGGACGAGCGTCCTGAGGTTCGACCCGGTCGAGCGCGGGGGCCGGCAGGTCGTCACGGGTTCCCTGCGCTGCTTCTGGCGCGTCGACGACGTCGACGTGGCGGTCGCACTCTCCGCGCCGGACGTCGGTGAGCTGCTCGCGAGCGTGCCCGCGCTGCAGGAGCTCGTCGACACGCTCGTCGTCGTGCGCGACGCACCCGGCCCGACCGGAGGCCGGACGGCCTGACGCCGGACCCGGGGCGAGTGAGGCGCCGGGGGCGCCTCCCGCGTGCCACGATCGAGGGCATGACGGTCGGGTTCGTGCTCGGGGGCGGGGGCGTGCGCGGCGCCGTGCAGGTCGGCATGCTGCGCGCGCTGTTCGAGCACGGGGTCGTGCCGGACCTCGTCGTCGGGACGTCGATCGGCGCGATCAACGGAGCCGCGCTCGCGGCGGACCCCACGAAGGCGGTCGTGGACCGGCTCGCGGAGGTCTGGGCGTCGCCCGCCGCGGCCGCGGTGTACGGCGACTCGTGGCCCAAGCAGCTCGCCCGCCTGGCGCGCTCGCGCACGCACCTCAACGACCCCGCGCCGCTGCGCGCGCTGCTCGAGGACATCCTCGGTGCGGACACGCGGTTCGAGGACCTCACGGTGCCGCTCGCGGTCGCGGCGGCGTGCATCGAGCGCGCGGCGGAGCAGTGGTTCGACGCGGGGCCCGTGGTCCCGGCGGTGCTCGCATCGTCGGCCGTGCCGGGCATCCTGCCCGCGGCGGAGGTCGACGGCGCGCACTACGTCGACGGCGGCCTCGTGAACTCCATCCCGCTGAGCGAGGCGTGGCGGCGCGGCGCGACGTCGGTGTACGTGCTGCAGGTCGGCCGCATCGAGGAGGCGCTCACGGCGCCCGGGCGGCCGTCCGACGTGGCGCGCGTGAGCTTCGAGATCGCGCGCCGGCACCGGTTCGCGCGCGAGATCGACGAGGTCCCGGAGGGCGTCACGGTGCACGTGCTGCCCAGCGGCGGCCCGACGAAGGGCGACGACAAGCTCTCGTCGTACAGGCGCATGGACACCGTGCGGGCGCGCATGGACGCGGCGTACGAGGCCACGACCGCGTACCTGGACGGCCGGTGAGCTGGCGGCTGCCGCCGCGGTGGGTGCGCCGCGTGGTGCTGGCCCCCGCGGTGGTGCTGCTCGCGGTCGTCGTGCTGCCGGTCGGCGTGCTCGAGGCGGCGTTCGTCGCGGGCGTCGTCACGTGGCTGCTGCCCGGCCGCCTGCGCGTGGTGCGCGCCGTCTCGATGGTCGTGTTCTACCTGTACTGGGATGCCGCCGCGCTCGTCGTGGCGTTCGCGCTGTGGGTCGGCAGCGGGTTCGGGTGGCGGCTGCACTCTCCGGCGTTCCGGCGCGCGCACTACCGGTTCGCGGGCGCGATGCTGCGCGTGCTGTTCTGGAAGGCGCAGCGCACGCTGAGGCTGCGGATCGAGATCGCCGACGCGCAGCTCGGCCCGGGGGTCCTGCACGACGACCCGATCGTCGTCGCGAGCCGGCACGCGGGCCCGGGCGACTCGTTCATCCTGGTGCACGCGCTGCTCAACTGGTTCGACCGCGAGCCGCGCATCGTGCTCAAGGACACGCTGCAGTGGGACCCCGCGATCGACGTCCTGCTCAACCGGCTCCCGACCCAGTTCGTCGCGCCGCGCTCAGCCCGCCGCGACGGCGCACCTCCGCTGTCCGACGCGGTCGGCGACCTGGCGCGCGACCTCGACGGTCACGGTGCGCTGCTGATCTTCCCCGAGGGTGGGAACGTGACGCCGCGGCGTCGGCTGCGCCGCATCGAGTCGTTGCGCCGCTCGGGCCGCACCGCGCTCGCCGCCCAGGCCGAGCAGCTCGTCAACGTCATGGCCCCGCACGCGGGCGGGCTGCTGTCCGCGCTGGACGCCGCACCGCACGCGGGGGTCGTGTTCGTCGCGCACACGGGTCTCGACCGGCTCGTCACCGTGCGGGACGTGTGGCGCGAGCTGCCGATGGACAAGCGCATCGTCATGAAGGGCTGGTCCGTGCTCCCCGCGGACGTCCCGCGCGTACCGGCCGCGCAGGAGTCGTGGCTGTTCGACCACTGGCGCGGCATCGACGAGTGGATCGCCCAGCAGAACCGCGGCTGACGCTCCTCAGGGCACGCGCGTCAGCACGTGGATGCGCGGGTGGTGCCCCTTCGCGAACACCCGGACGGGTGGCTGTGCGTGCCACAGGTCGGCGGCGTCGCGCACCGCGGCCGCCATGACCTTGACCTCGTGCGTCAGCACGACGAGCCGCGCGCCGGGTGCCGCGACCGCGTGCGCCGCGCGCAGCAGACCCGCGTGCACGGCGGGGGCGTCGGCGTGCCGGCCGTGCAGCGTGCCCCACGGCGGGTCGGCGAGGATCACGTCCGCCGACGAGCCCGGCAGCAGGTCCGCGGGCCACGACGAGGGGGCGAGCGCGTCCGCCTGCGCGAGCGCGACCCGCCGCGTCAGCCCCGCGGCCTCGAGGTTCTCGCGCGCGGCGGCCAGTGCGTCGTCGGCCACGTCGATCCCGACCGCGGCCGCGGCCGGACCCGCGAGCAGGCGCTCGACCAGCAGCGTGCCGGACCCGCACATGAGGTTGAGCACGCGGTCGTCGGGCTGCACGCCGGCGAGCCGGACCATCGCCGCGGCGATCGTCGCGTTCGCGGCCCCGGGGAAGTCCGCGACGCGCCACGTGCGCGCGGACAGCGGTCGCGGCCCGATGCGCACGAGCACGTCCCAGCCGGGATCGCCCCCGCGGTCGCCCCCGCGGTCGTTCCCACGGTCGCTCCCACGGTCGTTCGCGCGGTCGGAGTCCCGTCGGTGACCGCGGCGGACCTTCACGACGAGCTCGCCCTCGCCCGGGTCGTGCTTGAGGCCGGTCGCGCGCGCGAGCTCGTCGGCGAGCCGCGCGAACACCGCCGAGTCCGCGCCCGCGGCTTCGAACCGGAACGTCGACGACCCCGCGACGCGCAGCGACGCGTACGCCGCGTCGACGATGCGCTGCAGGTGCTCGCCCGACAGCAGCGCGCGCGGGCGCGGCACGTCGTGGTGCAGCACGACGAACGCCGCGACCGCCGTCCGCAGCCGCCGCACCCGGCCGAGCCGGTCGCCGGGCAGGTCGACGACGAGCGCGTCGTCGCGGCCGGGCGCCGGTCGGGGCTCGACCTCGAGCACCTCGCGGACCTCGTCGGCCAGGACGTCACCGAGCCCGCCGAGGAACGTGATCTCGACGCGTGTCGTGCGGACCGAGGGCGGGGACGGGCGGCGGGTCCGGTCGGCGGGCGGGGACGGGTGGCGCGGCCGGTCGGCGCCGCGGCGGCGATCGCCGTCGCGCCGGTCACCGCGACGGTGCGGGGGCACGCAGGTCAGGCCGGGATCGCGGCGGTCAGCGCGCGGTCGTCGTCCGCGGGCTCGTCGTCGCCACGTCCGTCGTTCGCGGGCTCGTCGACCGCTGCCCCGGTGGATGCGCGCTCGTCGGACGGGACGGCGGTGACGCCCACCGCGCGCAGGACGAACAGCTCCGTCTGCTCGATCGCCCGCTCGCGCTCGGGCCCGTCCTCGGGCACGCCGCGGCCGGACAGGCACGCGTTGACGAGCGGCACCGTGGTGTCGAGCTCCTGCGCGGGGAACACGCCGGACGCGATGCCGTCGGTGAGGATGTCGCGCAGGATCCGCTCGACCACGACGACGTGCTCACGCACGCGGGCCTGCGTCTGGCGGGACAGCACGGAGCGCAGCTCGGGCCCGGGGGCGAGGTGGTAGACGCGCTTGAGCTGGATCTGCTGGCTCACGTAGGTGCGCAGGCGCTCGACGGGGTCGTCGAGATCGTCGAGCGCGCGCTGCAGGGAGGCGGCGTACTGCTCGGTCTCGTGGGTGATGAACCCGACGAGGAGCGCCTCCTTGTCGGGGAAGTGGTTGTAGACCGCGGTGCGGCCGACTCCGGCGGCCTGGGCGATCTCGGCGAGCGTGATGGCGTCGAACCCGCGTTCGGCCATGAGCGCGGACAGCGCGGCGAACAGCTTCTGCCGGGTCTGCTCGCGGTGCTCGTGCAGCGACCCGCCGATGATCTTGGGCATGCTGACAGTGTCGCACAGAACGTCAGAATCCCACCCCGCCACCCGCCCCCGCCCACCCATCACCCCCGCCCATCACCCCCCACCCGCCCTGGCTCGCCGCCAGCCCGCCAGTGAGTCGCAGATGTATGAGTTCGTCGACGATGGCCGACGAACTCATACATCTGCGACGACCTCGCCGCTTCCGCCTGCTCGCCCGGCTCCCATCCGCCAGCTCTCCCGCTTCCTGGCGCCGCTCCCCTCCCGCCCGTCCCCTCTCGCCCCTCCCCTCTCGCCCGTCCCCTCTCGCCCGTCCCCTCTCGCCCGTCCCCTCCCCGCCTGGCTTCCGCGCCTCGTCGCCGCGCGACGCGGTGAGTGAGTGGGAGATGTATGGGTTCGTCGACGATGGCCGACGAACTCATACATCTGCGACGACCTCGCCGAGCGTTGGCGACCCGACCCCAGGTCGGGGTGAGGAGGTCGCCATCCACAGGGGCCCGCGGGGCCGGGGTGGGGTGGGTGCCGGTGGGGCACGGTGCGTGGATGCCTCGTCGACCAGGAGCCATCGCCAGCCCGCTCGAGCGCGGGATGCCGGACATGCATCTCGCGTGCGACGTCCCGCCCGAGCTCGCCCGTGACCGCGTGACCAGGAACCAGTGGGAGCGTGCGACCCACGGCGCTTACGTCCCTACCGGGACGGCCCCGACGGACCTGGTGATCGCCCGGGCCGTGGGCGTCCACCACCGCATGTCGGCCCGGCACGCGTTCAGCCACGAGACCGCCGCGGTGCTGCACGGGCTCGCGGTGTGGCGCACGCCGGAGCGCACGCATCTGCGGCACGAACACCGGTCGGGCAGCTCGAGCGCCCGGGACGTCGCGCGTCACTTCGGCTTCGCACCGTCCACGACGCTCGTCGAACGGCTCGGCCTGCCGGTGACCGACCTCGCGACCACGGTGTGGGACTGCCTGACGTCGCTCCCGGCGCTCGATGCGCTCGTCGTCGCAGACGATGCGCTGCACGTCGGTCTTGCGCGGGAGCAGGTCGAGGCGATCGCGGACCGCGCGACCGGTCGGGGCACCCGACGAGGACGTCAGCTCCTCGCGCTCGCCGACGACGGTGCGGAGTCAGCGCGCGAGACCTGGACCAGGCTCGCCTTCCTCGCTGCGGGCTGGCCCGCGCCCGAGACCCAGGTCCGCGTCGAGACGGCCGCCGGCGTCTTCTGGGCGGATCTCGGCTGGACCGAGTGGCGCGTGCTCGTGGAGTACGACGGAGTGGGCAAGTACCTCCAGAACGAACATGCCCTGCTCGCGGAGAAGCGACGGCGCGACGCGATCGCCGAGGTCGGCTGGCACCTCGTCCACGTGACGAAGGCCGACACGTGGTCGTCGCTCCGCAGCCGCGTCGCCCGCTACGTCCCCGCTGACGTCCTGCGCACCGCACGCCCCCACCCCACCCTGACCCCCCACCGCTGACCCCACCCACCCCGCCCCACCCCACTGCTGACCCACCCACCCCGCCGCCCCACCCGCCCGGCCCCTGCCCGCCCCCACCCCTCAGCCGACCGGCCATGAGTTCGTCGGAAATCGTCGAGTTCGTCGGCTACGGGCGACGAACTCACACATCTCCAACGAACTCGCGGGTTGGTGAGGGTGGGGCTGGTGAGGGGGCGGGGTGGGGTGGGGGTCAAGTCCCGGGAAGTGGTGTAGCGCTTCGGCGTGATCTTCGTTGTGGTCAGGCTGTCAGTGCGAGTGGCTGTTCGCTGGCCTCCTCGGTGTCGGGGACGAGGTTGAGGCGGGACTTGGTCAGGA
>Ga0222420_100236_pt1 | contig 55917 bp, 49 predicted proteins | sample 3A2ome_FD_182470 | JGI IMG/M metagenome (GOLD analysis project Ga0222420, IMG submission 182470) | Enriched microbial communities from leaf-cutter ant dump, University of Wisconsin, Madison, United States - 3A200A (version 2) | ecosystem: Environmental > Terrestrial > Nest > Insects nest > Nest...
CATGGACCAGATGACGACGGGCGCCTCGAACGACTTCGAGCGCGCCACCGCCATCGCCCGCGACATCGTCACGCGCTACGGCATGACCGACGAGCTGGGCCCCATGGTCTATGCCGAGAACGAAGGCGAAGTGTTCCTGGGCCGCAGCGTCACCAAGACGACCCACATGTCCGAAGCCACCATGCAGAAGGTGGACACCGAGATCCGCCGCATCATCGACGAGCAGTACGGCGTCGCGCGCAAGATCCTGGAAGACAACCGCGACAAGGTCGAGGCGATGACCGCCGCGCTGCTCGAATGGGAAACCATCGACGCCGACCAGATCAACGACATCATCGAGGGCCGTCCGCCGCGTCCCCCGAAGACCCCTTCGGGTCCGTCGGACACTTCCGACACCCCCCCGACCGGCCTGGCCGCGGGCGGCAACACGGCTGCCGCAGTCTGAGGGCTTCCGTCCTGAGTCATGGCAAATAACTTTCTTTGCGGGCGCTTCGAGTTCGATCTCGAGCGCCCGCTTGTCATGGGTATCGTCAACGTCACGCCGGACTCCTTTTCCGACGGAGGCCAGCACGACGATACCGATTCCGCGGTGGCGCACGCGCGCCGGCTGATCGAAGAGGGCGCCCAGATCCTGGACCTGGGCGGCGAGTCCACGCGGCCGGGCGCCGACCCGGTTTCCGTGGAAGACGAACTGGCCCGGCTGCTGCCGGTGATCGAGGCATTGCGCGATTGCGGCGTGCCGCTGTCCATCGACACGTTCAAGCCGGAAGTCATGCGGGCCGTGCTGGACGCCGGCGCGGACATGATCAACGACATCTATGGCTTCCGCCAGCCCGGCGCCGTCGAGGCGGTGGCGCAATCGCGCTGCGGGCTGTGCGCGATGCACATGAAGGGCGAGCCGCGCACCATGCAGGCGACCCCGCCCGAATACACCGACCTGATCGGTGAAATCGGTATATTCCTGGGAGCCCGCGCGCACAAGCTGCGCGCGGCCTGGGTCGATCCCCGCCGCATCGTCCTCGATCCGGGTTTCGGCTTCGGCAAGACCGCCGACCAGAACTACCAACTGCTGCGCCGGCTGTCCGGCCTGCGCAGCATCGGCTATCCATTGCTGATCGGCCTGTCGCGCAAGACCATGATCGGCCAGGCCACCGGCCGGCCGGTGGGCGACAGGCTGCCTGGCAGCATCGCTGCGGCGCTTGCCTGCGTGGCGCGTGGCGCTTCCATCGTGCGTGTGCACGATGTCGCGGCCACCGTCGATGCGCTAAAGGTATGGCACGCAGCAGAACAAGGAGCAATCACTTCATGATTCGACGCAAGTATTTCGGCACCGATGGGGTGCGCGGCGAGGTTGGCGGTTCGGTGATCAACGCCGAATTCGCCCTGCGACTGGGTTATGCGGCCGGCCGCGTGCTGGCGCGCGAACACGCCGTGCGCGGCGGCAGCCGCCCGCAGGTCGTGATCGGCAAGGACACGCGGATTTCGGGCTATATGCTGGAATCCGCCCTGGAAGCCGGCCTGTCGGCCGCGGGCATCGACGTGCTGCTGGCCGGCCCGGTCCCGACTCCGGCGGTGGCCTACCTGACGCGGGCGCTGCGCCTGGTGGCGGGCATCGTCATCAGCGCTTCCCACAACCCCTACCACGACAACGGCATCAAGTTCTTCTCGGCCCAGGGCATGAAGCTGCCCGACGATATCGAGGCCGACATCGAGGCCGCGCTGGACGAACCGCTGGGCTGCGTCGGCTCGGAAGCCCTGGGCCGCGCCCGCCGCATGGGAGACGCGCAGGGCCGCTACATCGAGTTCTGCAAGAGCACCTTCCCCAACGATCTGGACCTGAACGGCATGACGATCGTGGTCGACGCCGCCCACGGCGCCGCCTACAACATTGCCCCGCACGTCTTCCGCGAGCTCGGCGCCGAGGTGCATGCCATCGGCGTGCATCCCGACGGCTTCAACATCAACAAGGGCGTGGGCGCGCTGCATCCGGAGCTGCTGGCCAAGGAAGTGAGCGCGCGCGGAGCCCAGTTGGGCATCGCGCTCGACGGCGACGCGGATCGCCTGCAGATGGTGGACGGCGACGGCCGCATCTACAACGGCGACGAACTCATGTACGCCATCGTCCGCGAACGCATGCAGCGCGGCAAGGTGGACGGCGTGGTGGGCACGCTGATGACCAACTTCGGCTTCGAGCGCGAAATGCAGCGCCTGGGCGTGGGCTTCGAGCGCGCCAACGTGGGCGACCGCTACGTGCTGGAGCAGATGCAGGCGCGCGGCTGGCTGTACGGCGGCGAGAGCTCCGGCCATCTGCTGTGCCTGGACTGCCATTCGACTGGCGACGGCATCGTCGCCGCGCTGCAGGTGCTGACCGCGCTGCGCCGCAATTCGGTCGGGCTGTCGGAATGGGTGAGCGACCTGCGCATGTACCCCCAGAAGATGATCAACGTGCCTCTGGCGCCGGACCAGGACTGGAAGACCCATGCCGGCCTGAGCGCGGCGCGCAAAGCCGTCGAAGCGGAACTGGACGGCCGCGGCCGCATTCTGATCCGCGCGTCGGGCACGGAACCGAAGCTGCGCCTGATGGTGGAGGCCGAGGACGAGGCGCTGGCCGTGTCCTGCGCCGAGAAGCTGGCCGCCAGCCTGGCGTAAAACCGACGCTTTCTTGATTCAAGGCAAGGCCACCCGCTGCGTGACGGGTGGCCTTTGTTTGTAAGCAACTAGTATTGATTTGTAAAGTATTGTCGATATCTGCGCGAAATGAACGCATCTGCGCCGAACTAAACTTCATAGTCACGTAACATATTGGTCAAGTCTTTGACATACAGGGCGTCCACACTGGCTGGACTCTCTAGGAGCTTCGCGCAATGCTGGAATTAGCACGCATCAATCCGGGCCGTAATGCCGCAGAACCTTGGACCGGCGCCGCCTCCAAGGTACTGGTGGTGGGCTTGGCGCGCACCGCTGAAGAAATCGAGCAGATTCAACGCCTGCGCTACGACGTCTTCACCGAGGACATGGGCGCTGTCTTCCCCGATGCCCAGGACGGCGTGGAACACGACCGCTTCGACCCGTTCTGCGAACACCTCATGGTCCGCGAGCTGGATACCGGCCGCGTCGTGGGCACGTACCGCATCCTGACGCCGGAAAAGGCGCGGGAGGCGGGCGGGTATTACTCGGCGTCCGAATTCGACCTTTCCGGCCTGGGCCCGATTCGCGACGAACTGGTCGAGGTCGGCCGCTCCTGCACCCACGCCGACTATCGCGGCGGCGGCGTCATCATGCTGCTCTGGTCCGGTCTGGCGGAGTACCTGCGCCGCGGCGGCTACGAGTACGTACTGGGCTGCGCCAGCGTGAGCCTGCGCGACGACGGCGTCACCGCCGCCGAAGTGTGGCGCACGGTGTCCAAGCATCTGCCGCAGGGCGACGAGCCCCGCGTGACGCCGCTGCACCGCTATCCCGTGGAAAAACTCAATAGCACCTTGCCGGCCCGCGTGCCGCCGCTGATCAAGGGCTACCTGAAGCTGGGCGCCAAGGTTTGTGGCGAACCGGCTTGGGATCCGGACTTCAACGCCGCGGATTTCCCGGTGCTGCTCAAGATGGAACGCATGGACGAGCGCTACCGCCGCCATTTCGGGCTGGACCAGCCGGCCACCGTCCAGCGCTGACCGCCATGCGCCGCCTGTTCCGTCGCATGAAAATCAGGCTGATACGGCGGGCGACGCGGCCTCTGCGCATGGAACTCAAGCGGCTCGACCGCGAGACGGACCTGTCGCCGTTCTAGCATCCGGCAAGGGGAAGGGCGGCGTCGCCGCCCGTACCGCCCCTTAGAACTCCAGCAGTTCGAACGAAAACCCCACTTTGTTCCATTCGGCTTCTTCGGCGCGCAGCGTGAAGTCGCTCAGGGGGTGCTCGGCCAGCCACTCGCGGTTGACGCGCACGACGATGGAGCTGTCGCGCACCGATGCCGTCAGCGGCAGCGGTTCGATCTCATTGCGGCGGCGGAACAGCAGCACCGCCAGGCGCAGGCTGAGAATGGCTTTCCATTGCGGGCGCGAGCGCACCAGCGGTTCCAGCTTGGCCAGCTTGCCCTGGTGCCCCAGCGCCAGCAGCGCCAGCAGTTGCTGGTCGGCGCGCGAGAAGCCCGGCATGTCGGCGTTTTCCAGTACGTAGGCGGTGTGCTTGTGGTACGCGTTGTGGGCGATGGACAGGCCCACTTCGTGCAGGTCCGCCGCCCACCCCAGCGCGGGACGCAGCTCGGCGCGTTCCGCCCCGTCCGGGAACATCGCGTCGAACAGCGTCAGGGCGGCGTGGCGCACGCGGCGGGCCTGGTTCAGGTCGACGTGGTAGCGCTTCATGAACTGGCGCACCGATTCGTCGCGCTTATCGTGTTCGTCGTCGCGGCCCAGCAGGTCGTACAGCACGCCCAGGCGCAGGGCGCCGTCGCCGGTGTGCATGACCTCGATACCCAGCTCGTCGAACAGGGCGCTCATGATGGCCAGGCCGCCCGGCAGCACGTCCGCGCGTTCGATCTTGATGCCCGGCAGTTCGGACGGGATGACGCGGCCCGAGCGCACGATGCGGTCTTTCAGCTTGGTCAGGCCGGCGCGCGTGATGCCGCGGTCCGAAAAGCGGCTTTCGGTCAGGATGGCGAACAGCGCCTTGGCCGTGCCCGAAGAGCCGTAGGCTTCTTTCCAGCCCATTTTTCGGTACTGCTTGGCGATGACTTCGATTTCGCGCCGGGCGGCCAGCTCGGCCTGCTTCATCTGGTGCGCGTCCACGATGCCGTCCGAGAAGAACTGGCGGCTGTAGCTGACGCAGCCCATGTAGAGCGACGACATCAGCGAGGGTTCGTGTCCCTTGCCGATGATGACTTCGGTGGATCCGCCGCCGATGTCGATGACCAGGCGCTTGTTGGGCGAGGGGGGCAGGGTGTGGACCACCCCCGAGAAAATCAGGCGGGCCTCTTCGCGGCCGGCGATGACTTCGATGGGAAAGCCGAGGGCGGCTTCGGCGCGGGGCAGGAAATCCCGGGTGTTGCGCGCCACGCGGAAGGTGTTGGTGGCGACGGCGCGCACACGATTGGGGTGGAAGCTGCGCAGGCGGTCGCCGAAGCGCTCCAGCACGGCGATGGCCCGGTCGATGGCGTCGTCGCCCAGCTTTTTCTCGGCATCCAGGCCGGCCGCGAGCCGGACGGTTTCCTTGAGGCGGTCGATCTGGTAGATCTGGGGCGTACCGTCCTGCTGAACGATGCGTCCGATGGAGAGGCGAAAGCTGTTGGACCCGAGGTCCACCGCGGCCAGAAGTTGATCCATGCGGCTCGTGAAATATTGGCTGTGAGGTGGCCTGATTATAGAGATCCCATGTGACAGCGCCCCAAACCGCGGATTTTTTCTTATGGAACAGGAGCTTGGGAAGATATATCCGTCCGCTATACGTCCCGGTTTTGGCGTACGCTACGATCTTGGCCCCGTGTCATGGAACCGTCACTTTTTTGCAGTAAAACACCACGCTCCCCCTACGTATGGAATCCGGTATGCCCTCACGCCCTCCCGCCGAGCCCTTGCTCATGAACCGCGAGTTGTCGCTGCTGAAATTCAACGAACGCGTGCTGGCGATGGCGGAGGATCCGAAGACGCCGCTGCTCGAACGACTGCGCTACGTGTGTATCGTCAGTTCCAACCTGGACGAATTCTTCGAGATCCGGATTTCCAGCCTGAAGGAACAGCAGCGCCAGTCGCCGAACCTGGTGGGGCCGGACGGCATGACGCCGGACCAGGCGTTCGAGCACGTCCAGCAGGCCGTCCACGAGCTGGTCGGGCGCCAGTACAACCTGCTCAACGACGAAATCCTGCCCGCCATGCACGCCGAGGGCATTACCCTGCATCACGCGTCCGAATGGAATCCGCAGCAGCAGGAATGGGCGCGGGATGTCTTCAACCGCGACGTGATGCCGCTGCTGACCCCCATCGGGCTGGACCCGGCCCACCCGTTCCCGCGCGTCTACAACAAAAGCCTGAACTTCATCGTGTCGCTGTCGGGGGCGGACGCCTTCGGCCGCCAGGCCTCGATCGCCGTGGTGCAGGCGCCGCGGGCCCTGCCGCGCCTGATCAAGATGCCGCAGGAGCTGTCCGGCTACCCCGAGGGCTACATCCTGCTGACCTCGCTGCTGCGCGCCTTCGTCGGCGAACTGTTTCCCGGCCTGGAAATGCTGGGCTGCTACCAGTGGCGGGTGACGCGCAACAGCGACCTGTTCGTGGACGAGGAAGAAGTCACCAACCTGCGCCATGCGCTGCAGGGCGAGCTGTCGCAGCGCAACTTCGGCGCCGCCGTGCGCCTGGAGATCGACAAGCTGACGCCGGTCGAGCTGGAAACCTTCCTGCAGCGCGAGTTTTCGCTGAAGGCCGAGGACACCTACCGCGTGCCGGGCCCGGTGAACCTGTCGCGCCTGATGCAGTTGTGCAATTCCGATTCCCGGCCCGACCTGTTGTTCCCCGACTACCGCGCGCCCGTGCCGGCGCCCTTCGACAAGGTGGGCGACAAGCCCGCCGAACTGTTCGAGGCCGTGGCCCAGCAGGACCGGCTGCTGCACCATCCGTACCAGTCGTTCCAGCCCGTCATCGATTTCCTGACCGCGGCCGCGCTCGATCCGGACGTAATGGCCATCAAGCAGACCATCTACCGCACCGGCGAGGATTCCGAGCTGATGAAGATCCTGCTGGCCGCGGCGCGCGCCGGCAAGGAAGTGACGGTGGTGGTGGAGCTGATGGCCCGCTTCGACGAGCAGACCAACATCAACTGGACCTCCAAGCTGGAAGAAGTGGGCGCTCACGTGGTGTACGGCGTGGTGGCCCACAAGACGCATGCCAAGATGGCCGTGGTGCTGCGCCGCGAGAAAGGCCGCCTGCGCCGCTACGCCCACCTGGGCACCGGCAACTACCATCCGCGCACGGCGCGCCTGTACACCGATTTCGGCTTGCTGACCGCCGACCCCAGGCTGTGCGAGGACATGGACAAGGTCTTCGCGCAGTTGACCGGGCTGGGCGCGCGCCGGTCGCTCAAGGCGCTGATGCAGTCGCCCTTCACCATGCACGACGGCATGGTGGCGCTGATCCGCGCCGAGGCCAGGGCGGCCAAGGCGGGCAAGCGTTCCCGCATCATGGCCAAGATGAATTCCCTGCTGGAAGAGCAGATCATCGAAGAGCTCTACAAGGCGGGCCAGGCCGGCGTGAAAATCGATTTGATCGTGCGCGGCGTATGCGCCTTGCGCGCCGGCGTGCCGGGCCTGTCCGAAAATATCCGGGTGCGTTCCATCGTCGGCCGGTTCCTGGAGCACTCCCGGGTCTTCTACTTCTATGCCGACGGCCTGGAAACGGTCTATCTCTCGTCGGCCGACTGGATGGACCGCAACTTCTTCCGCCGCGTCGAGATCGCCTTCCCGATCTACGACAAGACCCTGAAGAAGCGGGTGATCGACGAGGCTTTCACGTATGCCCTGCGCGACAACCAACTGGCCTGGCAGCAGCAGCCCGACGGCGACTACGCCCGCGTCAAGAGCCGCCGGGAACCCTTCAACGTCCACCAGTACCTGATGCAGAAGCTGGGCGTGTAAGGCCCCGCCGATCCGCTCTGTCCCCGGTACTTCCTGCCGGGGCGGCACCCCGAGGCAAAACCACTCCCACGTGATTCTGCAGCCGCCCCGCTAGCGGGCCGGCATTCGAGGCAAGGCGCCTCCAAGCCAGGCAGGCCACCTCCAAGCCAGGCAAGGCGTCCAAGCGAGGCAAGGCGCCTCCAAGCGAGGCAGGCCGCCTCCAAGCCAGGCAAGGCGTCCAAGCGAGGCAAGGCGCCTCCAAGCGAGGCAGGCCGCCTCCAAACCAGGCAAGACGCCACCAAGCCAGGCCGCGCGGATCCGGCTCCGCCGGTCCGCCACCGGCGCCCCCCTGGGGGGGAAGGCGCGCAGCGCCTGCGGGGGGGGGGGGCACGACCATGATCATGACTGTCACTATCTTGTCATTTTGGGCTTCTAAGATGCGAGGGTCGCTGAAAGACAGGCAGTACCAAAGCCTGCCAAGACTCCTCTAACGAGCACAGAAGGAACCGAGATGTTCAAACGTGTCTTCAAACAAGTTTCCCTGGGCGTCGCGCTGAGCGCCGCCGTTTTCGCCGCCCAGGCCGCCGATGTGACCGGCGCCGGCGCATCGTTCCCGTACCCGATCTACGCCAAGTGGGCGTCGGACTACAAGGCTGCCACCAATAACGCCGTGAACTACCAGTCCATCGGTTCGGGCGGGGGCCAGCAGCAGATCATCGCCAAGACCGTCGACTTCGGCGCTTCGGACGACCCCATGAAGGAGGCCGACCTGGAAAAGAACGGCCTGCTGCAGTTCCCGGCCGTGATCGGCGGCACCGTCGCCGTGGTCAACATCGACGGCATCGAGCCGGGCAAGCTGAAGCTGTCGGGCCCGGTCCTGGCCGACATCTTCCTGGGCAAGGTCAAGAAGTGGGACGACGCCGCCATCAAGGCGCTGAACCCCGACCTCAAGCTGCCGTCGGCCGACATCATCGTCGTGCACCGTTCGGACGGCTCGGGCACCACCTTCGGCTGGACCAACTACCTGTCCAAGGTGTCGCCTGACTGGAAGTCGCAAGTCGGCGAAGGCAAGGCCGTGAAGTGGCCCACCGGCCAGGGCGGCAAGGGCAACGAAGGCGTCGCCGCCTACGTGGGCCAGCTCAAGAACTCGATCGGCTACGTCGAATACGCCTACGCCAAGCAGAACAAGCTGGCCTGGACGCAACTGCAGAACAAGGAAGGCAAGTTCGTCCAGCCCGAGCAGAAGGCTTTCGCCGCCGCGGCCGCCAACGCCGACTGGAAGAGCGCGCCGGGCATGGGCGTGGTCCTGACCGACGAGCCGGGCGCCGATTCGTGGCCCGTCACCGCCGCCACCTTCATCCTGGTGCACAAGTCGCAAGACAAGCCGGTCCAGGGCAAGGCCGTGCTGGAGTTCTTCGACTGGGCGTTCAAGAACGGCGCCAAGTCGGCCGAAGCGATGGACTACGTGCCGCTGCCGGAAGCCGTGACGAAGGAAATCCGCGCCGCCTGGGGCGAGGTCAAGGCCGCCGACGGCAAGGCCGTCTGGCAATAAGCAGGACGGGCGTAGCGCGGAGGAGGCCCGGCCTCCGACGCGCGAACCCCTTCCAGCGACCGTCCCTGTGCTTCCCACGGAAGACAGGGCCGGTCCACCTCAAGCCCCCCGATGTTTCCCCCCAGGTTTCCTAAGGAAAGTCCATCCATGAGCGCGGTAATGGATAATAGTGTGCCGCTTCCGCCCAGCGTGGCGGATTCCGTGACTACCGGCACGCCTTCGCCTATGAAGCAAAACAACAACGCGCTGATGGATGCGCTATTCAAGAATCTGACGCGCCTGTTCGCCTTCCTGGTGTTCATCCTGCTGGCGGCGATCATGGTGTCCCTGATCTACGGCAGCCGGGAATCGCTGGCCAAGTACGGCCTGTCGTTCCTCTGGCTCAACGACTGGGACCCCGTCAACCAGAACTACGGCGCGGTCGTGCCCATCATCGGCACGCTGCTGACCTCGGCCATCGCGCTGATCATCGCCGTGCCCGTGTCGTTCGGCATCGCCATCTTCCTGACCGAACTGTCGCCGACCTGGCTGCGCCGCCCGCTGGGCACCGCGGTCGAAATGCTGGCGGCCATTCCGTCCATCATCTACGGCATGTGGGGCCTGTTCGTCTTCGTCCCCGTGTTCCAGCAATACGTGCAGCCCTTCCTGATCGCCACGCTGGGCAACCTGCCCGTGATCGGCGGGATCTTCGCGGGGCCGCCCTTCGGCATCGGCATCTTCACGGCCGGCCTGATCCTGTCCATCATGATCATCCCGTTCATCGCCGCGGTCATGCGCGACGTGTTCGAACTGGTGCCCACGATGCTGAAGGAATCGGCCTACGGCCTGGGCAGCACGACCTGGGAAGTGATGTGGCGCGTGGTCCTGCCTTTCACGAAGTCCGGCGTCATCGGCGGCATCATGCTGGGCCTGGGCCGCGCCCTGGGCGAGACCATGGCCGTTACCTTCGTCATCGGCAATGCCTTCAAATGGTCCGGCTCGCTGTTCTCTCCGGGCAACTCGATCGCCTCCGCGCTGGCCAATGAATTCAACGAGGCGGGCGGCATCCAGAAATCGGCGCTGCTGGAACTGGGCCTGATCCTGTTCCTGATCACGACCATCGTGCTGGCCCTGGCCAAGATGCTGCTGGTTCGTCTTTCCGCCAACGAAGGCAAGAAAACCTGACGCGCCGCGAGCACAAGGAAAAGAACATGGCTGTATCCGTACTCAATATGCAGAACGGCATCTATCGCCGGCGCCGCGTGGTCAACCGCATCATGCTGACCGTCTCGCTGGGCACGCTGTCGTTCGGGCTGTTCTGGCTGTTCTGGATCATTCTGACGCTGCTGACCAAGGGCGCGCCCGCCCTGTCGCTGACCCTGTTCACCGAGATCACGCCGCCGCCGGGACAGGCCGGCGGCCTGATCAACGCCATCTTCGGCAGCGTGGTCATGGCGGGCGTGGGCACGCTGATCGGCACGCCCGTGGGCATCCTGGCCGGCACCTACCTGGCCGAGTACGGCCAGCGCGGCTGGCTGGCGCCCGCCACGCGCTTCCTGAACGACGTGCTGCTGTCGGCGCCGTCCATCATCATCGGCCTGTTCATCTACGCCGTGTACGTGGCGCAAGTGGGGCACTATTCGGGCTGGGCCGGCGCGATCGCGCTGTCCATCCTGGTGATCCCGGTGGTCGTCCGCACCACCGACAACATGCTGCTGCTGGTGCCGAACAGCCTGCGCGAAGCCGCGGCTGCGCTGGGCTGCCCCAAGTGGCGCATGATCACCCTGGTTTGCTATCGCGCAGCCAAGACCGGCATCATCACCGGCGTGCTGCTGGCCATCGCCCGCATCTCGGGCGAGACTGCGCCGCTGCTGTTCACGGCGTTGTCCAACCAGTTCATGTCCTTCAACATGAACGCGCCGATGGCCAACCTGCCTGTCGTGATCTACCAATACGCCGCCAGCCCCTTCAAGGACTGGAACGACCTGGCCTGGGCCGGCGCCACGCTGATTACGCTGCTGGTGCTGGGCATCAACATCATTGCCCGCAACATGTTCCGCAAGTAAAGATCGCTATGCCGGCGCGCGGGGCGCGCCGGAGCCAAGGGAAACCAAATGGAAAACACCGCTACCGCCGTCAAGAACAAGATCGAGGTCAAGAACCTGAACTTCTACTACGGCAAGTTCCATGCGATCCGCAATGTGAACATGTCGATCCAGGAGAAGAAGGTCACGGCCTTCATCGGCCCGTCGGGCTGCGGCAAGTCCACGCTGCTGCGCACGTTCAACCGCATGTTCGAACTCTATCCCGGCCAGCGCGCCGAGGGCGAGATCATCCTGGACGGCGAAAACCTGCTGACCGCCAAGACCGATATTTCGCTGATCCGCGCCAAGGTCGGCATGGTGTTCCAGAAGCCCACGCCGTTCCCCATGAGCATCTACGACAACATCGCCTTCGGCGTGCGCCTGTTCGAGAGGCTGTCCAAGGGCGAAATGGACGAGCGCGTGGAATGGGCGCTGAGCAAGGCCGCGCTGTGGAACGAAGTGAAGGACAAGCTGAATCAGAACGGCAACAGCCTGTCGGGCGGCCAGCAGCAGCGCCTGTGCATCGCGCGCGGCGTGGCCATCAAGCCCGAGGTGCTGCTCCTGGACGAGCCGTGCTCGGCGCTGGATCCGATTTCCACCGCCAAGATCGAAGAGCTGATCGCCGAACTGAAGAACGACTACACCGTCGTCATCGTGACGCACAATATGCAGCAGGCGGCCCGCTGTTCGGATTTCACGGCCTATATGTACCTGGGCGAACTGATGGAATTCGGCCAGACCGACCAGATCTTCGTGAAGCCCTCGCGCAAGGAAACGGAAGACTACATCACGGGCCGCTTCGGCTGACCCGACGCGGAGCCCCGCGGTTCGCGAACGGCGCGCCCTGGCGCGCCGTTCGCGTTTCAGGGCCGCTGCAAGGCCTGCTTGGCGCCGGCTGCCGCTCGTTCCCGCGGATCGGCCGCATAGCGGCGCGGAATCAGGATGACGAAAACCGCCGCCAGCACGGCCGCGCACGAGAAGGCGATGAAGTTCCCGGCCAGCGGCAATTTCATGCCGGCGAGGTAGCCGCCGACGATGGGGCCGCTCATGGCGCCGATGCGGGCCAGTAGGTCGATCGGGCAGTATCTGGTATAGTTGCCACCCTTCGGGGCGTAGCGCAGCCTGGTAGCGCATCTGCTTTGGGAGCAGAGGGTCGCGAGTTCGAATCCCGCCGCCCCGACCAAAAAAATAAAAGGGCTAGCTCATCATCGGTGAGCTAGCCCTTTTCTTTGTCCGGATATGGGGCGCAATCACGGGGCGCGCTCAATCCGGGCTGGATACGCAGCCTTGGCCATGCAGAGACTAATGCTTGGGCAACATCGTCTGCGCATACTGGATACCGACACCGAACGCACCGCCGAATCTCCGGGAAATTCCGACAGTCAGGTCATAGGTTTCCACGCGGGCCCAGTCGCGTTGCAGTTCCAGCAAATAGGTGAGCGACGTGATCGGACGCGCGCCTGCCTGGATCATGCGTGCGACGGCGCGTTCGTGCGCTTCGCCGGTGCAGTCGCCGCACGCGTCGGTCACGACGTAGACTTCAAAGCCTTGCTCCAGGGCCGAGAGTACCGGCCCATTGCAGCAGACCGAGGTCCACAGCCCGGCCATGACCAGGCGGTTTTTGCCTGCGGCGTTGATGCGTGCAACGAAGTTCTCATCTTCCCAGGCATTGGAGGTCGTGCGGTCGATTACCTCGGCGTTGGGAAAGGCCTCGGTGATCTCATCGAAAAGCGGACCCGCAAAGGTGTCCTTGGAGATCGTCGAGATGATTGTCGGCACCTTGAAACCCTTGGCGGCGTTCGCCAGAATCGCCGTGTTGGTGCGCAGGTTGGTCACATCGATGGATTTGACGTTGAACGCCATTTCCGATTGATGGTCGATCAGGACCAGCGCATGGTCGTTTGGGCTCAACAGGCTGCTGGCGGGCGTTGCTGTGGCTTTGATGCTCATCGAAATGTCCTCTGGTAGGCGTTCGGGCTGTCCGCAAATCCAGGCCGATGGCCAGGGCGGACAGCAGTTGAGTGGGTCCGGAAATTCTACGTGGGGCACTCCCGGGCCGACGTGCATGAATGCGGAATCGACTATGCAAAAATGTCGATTTACGCGGCTCTGCCGCTGCAGCCATGGGGTTGTGGAATTTTGCCTTCGATGAAGTCGCGCCGCGATTCGATAGCCTTGCCGCAATACGTCATGAATGCGCTGACCCGCGGCGATCTGCGGATGTCGGGATGGGTGAGCAGCCAAAGTTCGTCGTAAACCGTAGGCTCTACCGGGCTCACGCGAATCAAGCCGGGGTCCAGGTCCCCGTGCATGCATGGGAGAAGACCGACACCGATGCCGTTGCGTATCGCGGCGGCCACGCCGTAGACGGAATCGCTGTGGTAAACGATGTTGTGGCGCGGAACGTTGGCACCGACATAGCCATGTGCCTTCAAGCTGGAAAGGCCTTTGCCGTACGAGACCCACATTTTCTCGTACAACGCTTCCCTGGGTATACCGCCCGAAGATGGACAGTCGTCGCGCCGGCCATAGATCGCCCAGGCGATCGTCGCCAATTTGCGGCCGAAGAGATTGCCGGGCGCGGATAATGTGGCCCGCAACGCGATATCGGAATCGCCACGTGCAAGGTTGAGCGCGTGGTTGCCGACCATGACGTCGATCTGTATTCCGCGATGTTCGGCCAGGAAGGCGGCAATCACGGGCGTCAGGAAGTCCAGCAGCAACGCATCGCTGGTCGCGATATGCAGTTCCCCCGACAAGTTCTGCGGCTGCGACGTCACCCGCCGCAGCGCGGCCTGTATATCCTGGTCGATCCGGTTGCTCAGCGCCAGGATCTCCATGCCCGCGCCCGATGGCACATAACCCGCGCGACGCCTGGCGAAAAGTGCGACGCCGAGCGCGGCTTCGATCGCCGACAGTCGACGCGAAACCGTCGAATGGTTCAGGCCGAGCGCAATCGCTGCGTCCATCAGGCTGCCTCTCTCGCCGATGGTCTTGATGACACGCAAGTCGTCCCAGGACAATTCATCGAATGAGTGCTTCATGGTGGCCGCTCGTGGAATGACAGCAGGGGATCGCCGCCCTCGAGAAAATCCGATCGTACCCGCGGCGCGATAGCCGGCCACGCCATCGAACGGCGCGTGGCGCAAAACATGGTGCGATTGTCCAGATCCGATGGAATCGGATCGTTGAATATTCAGGCCCCGGATGCTGAAATTTTCGGCAGGACAATCGACGGGAGAAACCCATGACGGAAATCATCGCTGGAATCCGGATTCCGGATAGCGCTATCGCACGCGCGGCGACCCAGTTGGTACGCGATACGGAAGACGACCTGCTCTACAACCATAGCCGGCGTGTCTTTCTCTGGGGCGCGCTGGCCGGGGAGCGGCGCGGGCTCGCATACGACCCGGAACTGCTTTATCTGGGCGCCATGTTCCACGATTTGGGGCTGACCGCGCGTCATTCCAGTCCGGATCTGCGCTTCGAGGTCGACGGCGCCAATGCGGCGCGTGAATTCATGAAAAGCCATGGCGTGGCTGAGCGCGATATTGAAGACGTGTGGACGGCCATTGCCTTGCACACCACACCCGGTATTCCCGAGCACATGCGTCCCACCATCGCGCTGGTAACCGCGGGCGTCGAGATGGACGTGCTGGGTATCGACTACCACGCTTATACGCAAGCGCAGCGCAGCCACGTTTGCGAACACCATCCTCGTGAAGGAAATTTCAAGGAAAGCATTATCGACCACTTCGCCGACGGCATCAGGAAAAAACCGCTTACGACATTCGGGAATGTCAAGGCGGACGTGTTGGCGCTGAAGGACCCCGCGTATGAGCGGCTGAACTTCTGCTCCATCATCCTGGGTTCTCCCTGGCCGAATTGACACCGAAGACCATTTCGACTCTGGAGATTATCAAGATGAACGACAAGCAAGCCGACTCGTTGCCGGCGAACTCCCTGACGCACGCCACGGGCGCCCCGGTGGCCGACAATTTGAATACGATGACAGCCTCGTCGCGAGGGCCGGTGCTTCTACAAGACATATGGCTCCTCGAGAAGCTGGCGCACTTCGACAGGGAAGTGATTCCCGAGCGCCGCATGCATGCCAAGGGCTGGGGCGCATACGGCACCTTCACCGTCACGCATGACATTTCCCGCTACACGAAAGCCAGGCTGTTTTCCGGGATAGGCAAAAAAACGCCGATCTTTGCCCGGTTTTCCACCGTCGCCGGGGAGCGCGGGGCTGCGGACGCGGAGCGCGACATCCGGGGGTTCGCAGTGAAGTTCTATACCGAAGAAGGCAACTGGGACATCGTGGGCAATAACACGCCGGTGTTTTTCTTCCGCGACCCGTTCCGCTTTGCCGACCTGAATCATGCCATCAAGCGCGATCCCCGTACGGGTTTGCGCTCGGCCGACAGCAACTGGGATTTCTGGTCGCTGCTGCCCGAGGCGCTCCATCAGGTGACCATTGTGATGTCGGACAGGGGCATTCCCAGGACCTTCCGGCAGATGCATGGCTTTGGCAGCCACACATTTTCGATGATCAATGCGGCCGATGAACGTGTGTGGGTCAAGTTCCACTTCCGTACCGAGCAGGGTATCGACAACCTGACCGACGAGGAAGCCGCGGCATTGGTCGCCGGCGATCGCGAAAGCCATGGCCGCGATCTGTTCGATGCGATCGAGCGCGGGGATTTTCCGCGCTGGAAGCTGTACATCCAGGTAATGACCGAGAGTCAAGCCAGAACCCACAAGCACAATCCTTTCGATCTGACCAAGGTATGGCCCAAGGGCGAGTATCCACTGATCGAGGCAGGCGTGATGGAGTTGAACCGTTATCCCGAGAATTATTTCGCCGAAGTCGAGCAAGCCGCCTTTTCGCCGGCCAACGTCGTTCCGGGTATTGGCTTCTCGCCCGACAAGATGCTGCAAGGGCGCCTGTTCTCGTACGGCGATGCGCAACGCTACCGGTTGGGAGTGAACTTCAATCACATCCCCGTGAATGCGCCCCGCTGCCCGTTCCATAGCTACCATCGCGATGGCGCGATGCGAACCGACGGCAATCTGGGGGGCACGCCATCTTACTGGCCCAATAGCAAGGGAGTATGGCGGGGCGACGATCCGGCGCTGCAGGAACCGCCGTTGGCGCTGGACGGGCCTGCAGCGCACTGGGACCACCGCGTCGATGACGACCACTACGAGCAGCCCGGCGTGCTTTTCCGGATGATGTCCTCCGCCCAGCAGCGGTTACTGTTCGAAAACACCGCCCGTGCCATGGGGGACGCCCGCGTAGCGGTCAAGCGGCGCCATATCGAAAACTGTACCAAGGCCGATCCGGCCTATGGGGCCGGCGTCGCCAGGGCGCTTGGCTTGTAAACCGCAAACCGGGCCGGCGGATGCGCGGCCTGGCCCGCATTTTCATGTATGGGCCGCTTTTGCAGACAGGGCGCCTTGCCGGAGGAAGTTCGTTCGGTATTGCGAGGGCGTGACGCCCAACCGTTCGCAGAAGACTACGCGCATTCTGTCCGCCGTGCCGAAGCCGCAACTATGGGCTACCGATTTAAGCGGCCGGTCGCTGGCTTCGAGCAGCATGCGTGCGGCATCGATCCGCGCCCGCTGGACGAATTCATAGGGGGTGATCCCGGTCTCCTGGATGAAATACCGGGTCAGGTTGCGAGGGCTCATGCCGACGGCCGCCGCCAGGGCCTGCAGTGTGTGCCGTTGGCCGATATTGGACATGACCAGGGCCTGGATTTGCGCTGCTGGAGTACCGGGATCGTAAGAGATCGCCAGATAAGGGCTGAACTGGGATTGGCCGCCCTGGCGCCGGGCCACCATGACCAGGCGCTTTGCCACCGTCAATGCGATGCCGTTGCCGTGATGTTCTGCGATCAGCGCCAACGTAAGGTCCAGGCCCGCCGTGACGCCGGCGGAAGTGATGAGGCGGCCATCGCGGACAAAAATCGCGTCGGGCTCCACCACGGATTGGGGGAACATGCTGGACAGCTTCGGGGCGTCTTGCCAATGGGTCGTGACGCGGCGCTTGTCGAGCAGCCCGGCATGTCCCAATGCGAAGGCGCCGGTACAGACAGACCCGTAAATGCCCGAGATATCCGGGGCTTTGCGCAGCCACTCCGTGAGCTCGGCGGTCGGCGGAGTCCTCGGCATGGCAGGGCCTCCGGCGACGAGCAGCACGTCGAAGTAACCCGCCGCCTCGGCAAAGGCCAGGTCGGGCACCAACTGCATCCGGTTCGATGCGCGGACCGGGGAGAGATCGCCCGCGATGAGGACTGTTTCGTATCCCAGTCCTGGGGATAGGTAGGTATTGGCTTCGTGAAGCGCGTCCAGCGGGCCGACGATATCGAGGGCCTGGACGCCTTCGTGGATGACGATAGCGACGCGTCTGGTAGCCATTTACGTTTTCCTGTGAGAGTGCACTACGTATCCGTGGCCCATGCGCAGTTTTTGCAGAAATACGTCGACGATATCGTAGCAAAGCCTATCGGCGAGTCGACATATCGGGGAAAAACGAATTGGACCAAATCAGCGAAATCGGGGTGTTCGTCAAAATGGTGGAGCTATGCAGCTTCACGAAAACGGCGGACGTTCTCGAAACGTCCACCGCAACCGTCAGCAGGATCATCGCGAAGCTCGAAGCCGATCTTGGCGTCAAGCTGCTGGAGCGTTCGACGCGGCGCGTCAATCCCACTCCGGACGGCCTGACGTTCTATGAACGCTGCAAAGCCATCCTGAATCAGCTCGAAGAAGCCAAGAGCGAGGTAACGGCGCTCAGGGACACCCCGCGTGGGACGTTGCGGGTGGTATTGCCGGTCAGCTACGGGAAGATCTGGATCATGCCGCTGCTCAACAGCCTGGCCAAGCGATTCCGGGAACTCACTATAAACGTCACCTTGTCCGATCGCCTGGAGGAGCTGGCGGAAGACAGCTTCGATGTCGCCCTGGCTGTCGGCGATCCACCCGAAAAGCGGCTGGTTGCGCGCCGGTTGCGTGATTCGCGCATCGTGACCGCAGCGGCGCCGGGATACATCGAAGAATGGGGAGAGCCCCGGACGCCCTGGGATTTGGCCGATCACAACTGCCTGTTGTACGTCAAGCCGGGCCGCCGCCTGAAATGGCTCTGGCAGTTTGTGGAGGACGGCCGCGCATACCGGAATCTGCCGGTGCTGGGCAACATGCTGATCGATAATGGCGAAGCGCTGATGGGTGCGGCCGCACAAGGCGTCGGCATTGTCCAAGCGCCCGACTATGTGGTCATTCCGCATCTTCGGGAAGGCAGGTTGGTGGAAATCCTGGCCGACTATCGGCCGCCGGGGCCCGCCATCTGGGTGCTGTGCCCGCCAGGCCGGCAACGCGCCAACCGTGTCCGCATGTTCGTGGACGAACTGTTCGCCATGGGGGACGAACTGCCCGGCATGGCTCCCAGAGGAACGCCGGAGATGCCTATGCCGCATTTGCCGCGCCGCTGAGCCGGCAAGGCAGCCCATGCTCGACATGGGCATTGCGTCCGGCGCTTCGCGCGAATACCGCCATCGCAATGGACAGCAAGGCGCACAGCAGCAATGGGGTGCGCCACCCCCCGGTGGCATCGTGGAGCCGGCCGATGAGTACCGGTCCGCCCGCCGCCAACAGGTAGCCCACGCACTGGGCCATGCTGGATAGCGCGGCCGCGAATTGAGGGCCCGTCGTGCGCAAGGTGACGAATGCCAGCCCCAGCATGACGCCGGCCCCTGTGCCCAGGCCCAGCAGTCCGACCCAGATATCGTTCCAGCGGGGCCATGCGGCCAGCCCGACCAAGCCGGCCAAGGACAGCAGCGCGGAAAGGCCGCCCAAGCCGCGTTGATCGGGCAAGCGACGAAGCAGGGGGCCTAGCACCAGGGCGGGGGCGGCCGACATCAGTTGCAACAGGCCATGCAAGGTTCCGGCGCGCTGCGCCGAGTAGCCCGCATCCTGGAGAATGATGGGCAGCCAGCCAATACAGACGTAGAACACGAAGGAATTAATGCCGAGGTACAGCGTCACGTGCCAGGCCAGCGGAGAGCGCCATACGCAATGCGCGGATATCCCGCTCGCGTGCTGCAAAACCGCATGCGGGCGCGCCAACTGCGGTGTCCAGGCCAAGGCGGCAAGCAGGGGGAACAGGACGAACATGGCGGAGGAGAATTGCCAAGTCGATGCCGAGATCTGCGCCAGCGGCACCGCGATCATCGATGCCGCACTCGCAGCGACGCTGAGAACCAGCACGTAAACCGCGGTCAACCCCGCCGCGCGCTGCGGAAAATCTCGCTTCAGAAGGCTGGGCAGCAGCACATTGCCGATGGATATCCCCGCGCCAGCCATGGCCGTGCCGGCAAAAAGGCAGAAGGACGTACCCGTGGAACGGACCAGCACCCCGAAAGCCAGCAGCATCATCGCGGCAAACAGGCTGCGCTCGATCCCGATGCGCCGGGCCAAGGCAGGAGCACCGAGCGATCCCGCGGCGAATGCCAGCAACGGCAGCGTGATCAGCATGCCCACGGCGGGGGCGCTCAGATGCATGCTGTCCCGGATCAGGCCTATGGCCGGGGCAATGCCCGTGATGGGCGCGCGCAGCGACATGGCTATGATGAGGATGCCCGCGAGTGTAATGGCGGGGATTTGATAAAGCTTGGTCTTTGTCATTTCGGCGTCCTGATTCACGAATCACCGGGGCGGATCGCCGGACGCTCATCGTTGTGGAAGCGGGATGAGCCGAGGAGCGCCTGGCAGGCCGACAGCAGCGTTCGCCACGCGAGTTGCGGGGCGTGGGCGCGGCCTCCGGTGGCTGCATTCTGGGGCCGACGGCCGAATCGAAAAATGGCCCGTCTTGCAGATCATCGTTTCATCAGGGAAATAATCGTGGCCCGGCGTTCACGTCGACGCCGGCCAAGGGGTTGGCGAACCGCCGAGGGCCCGCCTCCCGCATGCTCAGGGGGGATGAGATGTCAGGCTACGAATCCCCACCCCCCCAAAGACTATTCGGCCTTCATCCCGGCCGACTTGACGATGCCGCCCAGGCGCTTGTCTTCGGCGGCGATGAAGGTCCTGAACTGCGCCACCGAGCCGGCTATGGGTTCGTAGCCGGCATCGTTCAACTGCTGTTTGACCGACGGCGTCGCCATGACCTGGGCGATGGCGCGGTTCATCGCTTCGATAATGGCGTCGGGCGTTCCCTTGGGCGCGTACATGCCGCCCCAGTGCGTGATGTTGATCTGCGGGAATCCCTGTTCGGCCGTGGTCGGCGTGTCCGGCAGCAAGGGCGTGCGGTGGTCTGCCGTCGCCGCCAGGGCGCGCACCCGGCCGGCGGCGACGTAGTTCCGGATCGATACGCTGGCTTCCGACGCTGCATCGACCTGTCCGCCCATCAGCGCCGCGGAGCTTTCGGAGCCGCTCTTGTAGGGCACGATAGTCACGGGAACGTTCAGGGCCTGGCCCAGCATTTCGCCGACGAAGTGGCCGGTGCTGCCGGATCCCGCCGTGGCGAACAGGATGGGGTGTCCGCCCGCGCCGGCCTTTTTCTGCCAGTCCTTGAGCGTATGGATATCGCTCTTCGCATTGACGACGATTACCGACGAGGATTCGAACAGCAGCCCGACGGGCACGAGGTCGGCGTCTTCGTAGGGCATCTTGGCGCGCAACAGCTTGTTCGTGATGGCGCCGTTGCCGGCGACCAGGAAGATGTAGCCGTCCGGATCGCTCTTGGCGACGACGTCGGAACCGATCAGGCCGCCGGCCCCCGGCCGGTTGTCGATCACGACCGGCTGCTTCAGGTTGTCGGAAAGCCCCGTGGCGAAGATGCGCGTCATTGCGTCGAGCTGGCCTCCCGCGGAGAACGGCACGATGAGCCGCAGCGGTTTCGTGGGCCAGTCGGCGGCGTGCGCGGTGGAGGCGAGCGCCAGCCCTGCCGCCAGCGCCAAGGCGCGCAACGGGGAGTAGAGTCGTTTTGCGTACATGTTTGTCTCCTTTGGTTGTGGTGATGGCACTTCGCTTCTGCTTCTTATGGCGGCGGCGCCTTGCCTGAATCGGCCAGCGCCTGGCGCAGCACGGCAGGCAGAATGCCGCCGGCCCGCCAGATGTCCACTTCATGCTCGTTGTCCAGCCTGCAGGCCAGGGCCAGCCGGCGCGGTGCGCCGCCGCCGTGGATCACACAGGAAACCGTGCCTTGTGGGCGCAAGCCGGCGTCGATGTCCAGGTCATAGATCTCGCTGCCGTCCAGCCCCAGGGTCAGGCGCGTGACCCCGGCGGGAAACTGCAGGGGCAGCACGCCCATATTGACCAGGTTCGAGCGGTGGATGCGCTCGAAACTCTCCGCGATCACCGCGCGCACGCCCAGCAGCCGGGTGCCCTTGGCCGCCCAGTCGCGAGACGACCCGGTGCCGTAGTCCTTCCCGGCCACCACGATCACCGGCACACCCGCGTCCAGGTAGCGCATGGCCGCGTCATAGACGGGCAGGGCTTCGCCGCCGGGCTGATGGCGGGTGGCGCCGGCGGGCCCCTGCGGCAGGAGTTCGTTGATCAGCGTCGGCTGCGCGAAGGTGGCGCGCATCATCACCCGGTGATTGCCGCGGCGCGCGAGGTAGGTATGCAGGTCGGCGGCTGCCACGCCCAGGGATTGCAGGTAACGGCCGGCGCTGGACCCGGGCGGAATTTCATTGGCGGGCGAGATGTGGTCGGTGGTTACCGAGTCGCCCAGCATCATCAGGGCGCGCGCGCCGTGGAGCCGGATGGCGCCGTCCTGCAGGGGCACGTCCAGGTAGGGCGGACGGCGCAGGTACAGGCTTTGTTCGTCCCAGGCATAGCAGGCGCCGCCATCGGCGGGCAGGGCCTGCCAGGCCGGGTCGCCCTCGAACACGTCGCGGTAGCGTTGCGTGAAGAGGGCGGGGCGCACGTGCGCGCGGACCATCTCGTCGATCTCGGCATCGCTGGGCCACAGCTCGGCCAGGTGGACGGGCGAACCGTCCGGCCGCCAGCCGACCGGCTCCGTGTCCAGATCCCGCTCCACCGTGCCGGCCAGGGCGAAGGCGACGACCAGCGCGGGAGAGGTCAGGTAGTTGGCGCGGGCCAGCGGGTGGACGCGCCCGGGGAAATTGCGGTTGCCCGAGAGCACGGCGGCCACGCGGGGACTGCCCGCGGCGATGGCGCGCTCGGCCTCGAGCGTCAGCGCGCCGGAGAGTCCCGCGCAGGTGGCGCAGCCGTAGCCGGCGGTGTGGAAGCCCAGTTCGTCCAGGGCCGCCTGCAGCCCGCTGGCCTGCAGATAGTCGGTGACGACGCGCGAGCCGGGAGTGAGCGACGCCTTGGTCCACGGCGGCGGGCGCAGGCCCAGGGCGGCCGCCTTGCGCGCCAGCAGGCCCGCGGCCACCAGCAGCCTGGGATTGGAGGTATTGGTGCAACTGGTGATCGCGGCCAGCACCACCGCGCCTTCGGGCAGTGCATCGCCGGTGCTCGCCGGCATGGCGGACGCCGCTTTCCTGAAGCTCACGGGCAGTTCGGCCAGGCTGACCCGCTCCTGGGGCTTGTGCGGGCCGGCGGCCACGCGGCCTATCTGCGCCAGGTCCACGTCCACGATCCGCTTGTAGCCGGGCTCCGGCGCGCCGGCGGCGCGCCACAGGCCGGCCGCCTGGGCATACCGCCGCACCCGTTCGATGTGCTCCGGTTCGCGTCCGGTGCGCAGCAGGTAGGACAGGGTTTCCTCGTCTACGGGAAAGTACGCGCAGGTCGAACCGTACTCCGGGGCCATGTTGGACAGTGTCGCGCGGTCTTCCAGCGTCAGCGTGCCATCCAGGGCGTCGCCGGTGAACTCGACGAACTGCGCGACTACTTTGGCCTGGCGCAGGATGCTGGTGAGACTGAGCACGATGTCGGTGGCGGTGACGCCGGGCGCCGGCCGATTGCGCAGGCGCACCCCGACCGTTTCCGGCGCGCGCAGCACCAGGGCGTCGCCCAGCATGGCGGCTTCGGCTTCGATGCCGCCCACGCCCCAACCCAGCACGCCCAGCGCGTTGACCATGCTGGTATGGCTGTCGGTGCCCACCAGGGTGTCGGGACAGGTGACGCGGGCGCCGCCTGCGGTGGTCCGCATCGAGGCGACCTCGGCCAGGTACTCGATATTGATCTGGTGCAGGATGCCCTTGCCGGGAGGGACCAGGCGCAGCTTGTCGAAAGAGCCCTGCGCCCATTTGAGGAAGGTGTAGCGCTCGCGGTTCTGCGCGTATTCGCTGGCCTCGTTGGCGGCGCGCGCGCCGGCGTGGCCCGCCTGATCGGCGATCAGCGAATGGTCCACGATCAGGTCCACCGGGATGTGCGGATTGATGCGTTTCGGATCGCCGCCGTGCGCCCGTACGGCGTCGCGCATCGCGGCCAGGTCGATCAGGCAGGGTATGCCGCTGACGTCCTGGGCCAGCACGCGCGTGGGGTACAGCCAGACGTCGGCGGGTTCGCCGGCCCGGTAAGTGGGCGCATCCGGATGATAGGTCCGCAGCAGCGCTTCCGCGTGCGGCCGGCGATCGTGCGCGGCGCTTTCATGGCGCAGCGCGTTCTCGATCAGCACCTTGGCGACATAGGGCAGGCGCAGTGCGTCCAGTCCATGGGTGGCTGCAAAGGCGGGGACCGAGAAATGGCGTCCGTATTCCGCACCGTCGTCGTAGACGAGCAGGAATGGGTCATCCGGCGAGGAATGCATGGTGGCGATGTCTCCAGTTCGTGTCGTTCTGTTTTCCGCCGTCCGGCGGGCGATGGCGGATCAGGCCGTCCTGCCGGCGTAGAGCGCGTCTAGCTTTTCCTCGTAGGCGAAGTATCCGATGCTCTCGTAGAGTTCCATGCGAGTCTGCATCTCGTCCAGCATGGCGCGCTGCGTGCCGTCGCGCCGGATGGCCGCGTACGTCCGCTGCGCCGCGCGGTTCATGGCACGGAAGGCAGACAGCGGATACAGCGCGATGGCGACGCCGGCCGCGGCGAGCTCGTCCACGGTCAGCATGGGGGTCTGTCCGAACTCCGTGATGTTGGCCAGGATGGGCGCGGGCAGCGCGCGGGCGAAGTCGCGGAACCCTTCCAGGTCGTGCACCGCTTCGGGAAAGGCGACGTCCGCGCCGGCTTCGATGCAGGCCGCGAGCCGGTCCAGGGCGCTCTGCCGGCCCTGGCTGGCCAGCGCATCGGTGCGAGCGATGATGACGAATTCGGGATCGCTGCGGGCATCGACCGCCGCCTTGATGCGATCCACCATTTCGGGCAGGGTCACGACCTCTTTGTTGGGCCGGTGTCCGCAACGCTTGGCGCCGGCCTGGTCCTCGATCTGCATCGCCGCCGCGCCGGCGGCGATCAGCGAGCGGGTGGTGCGCGCGACGTTGAACGCCGATGCGCCAAAGCCGGTATCGGCGTCCACGGTCAATGGCAGCGGGCAGATCTCCGTGATCCGCCGTACGTCGGTCAGAACGTCTTCAAGGCCGACGATCCCCAGGTCGGGCACGCCGAGCGAGCCTGCCGCCACGCCGCCGCCCGATAGATAGATCGCCTGGAAGCCGGCTTGCCGGGCCAGCAGCGCGTGGTTGGCATTGATGGCGCCGACGATCTGCAAGGGGCGTTCGGTCTGCATCGCCAGGCGCATGCGGGCGCCGGCGCTCGCGGGGGCGGAAGAGCGGGTAGGAAGGGCCATGGGTGCTCCGTTGGAAGAGGGGATAGGCCTGCTCATGCAATATGCGTACCAGGCTTGCCTTCCCCCGTAAAAGGCCACTGGCGCTATGTTTCAATTTCAAAATTGAAATACGCCGATTTCAATGGTGAGATAGCCGGGCGCAACCTCCACAGGACCCGCCATGCTTCCCGCCTCGCCATCGACCGAAACGGATTCCGCCTCGCTGCCTCGCATCTGGGCGATAGGCATGGCGCGGATATCGCGCAGTTTTGCGCAGATCCTGCCGCGCTTTGCCGGGCGGGGGGAATTCAAGCTTATCGAGGCGGGTTTCGAGACGGCCGCCAATGCCATCAACCAGGCGGCGCGGCAGGGCCAGGTGGATGCGGTGGTGGCGGCGGGCCTCAATGGCGCCTATCTGCGGCGCCACGTGTCCGTGCCCGTGGTGCAGGTGAAGATCATCGGTTTCGAGGTCATGAACGCGCTCTCCACGGCCCGCCGCATTTCATCCCGGGTGGCCTTGCTGGGGCAGGCCGGCCAGTATCCCGAGCTGGAGACTTTCCTGAGCACGTTCTCGCTAGACATTCCGGTCCGTACCTACCAGGATCCGGACGACGCCCTGGCGCAGGTCCAGGCGTTGAAGGGCGAGGGCATCGAAGTGATCGTCGGCTCCGGACTGCTGGTGGACTACGCCGAGCGCATCGGGCTGACGGGCGTGCTGGTGTATTCCCCCGCGACGATCGGGGCGTGCATCGAAGACGCCATCGAAATCACCCGGCTGCAACGGATCGAATCGGGACGGCGCGAGTACCTCAACGCGGTGCTGTCGAACCTGGACGAAGGCGTGGCCGCCGTCGACGCGGCGGGCCGGATCCAGGCCCTGAACCCCGCGGTCGAACGCCTGCTGGGCATCAGCGCGTCCGGCATGGCGGGGCGCCGGCTGGAAGAGATTTCGTCCGCGCTGTCCCTGGACGAGGTGCTGCGCAGCGGCAAGCGCGAGGCCGAGTCGGTCCATCGCCTGGCCGGCAAGATGGTGGTGGTGAATCGGATCCCGCTGGCGACGGGTGCCGGGCTGTCGGGCGCCGTCCTGACCTTGCAGGAAGCCGGCGCCATCCACCGCGCCGACCGCAATCTGCGGACTCGCGCCCGCATACGTGCCCACGCCGTGCGCTACACGCTGGACGATTTGTTCGGCACGGCTCCGCCCGTCGAGAAAGTGCGCATGCTGGGCCGCCGCTATGCGAGGGTGGACTCCACGGTGCTGATCGGCGGCGAAAGCGGCACGGGCAAGGAAGTGCTGGCCCAGGGCATCCATCAGGCCAGCGCACGCCACAGCTTCCCGTTCATCGCGGTCAACTGCGCGGCCTTCCCCGAAAGCCTGCTGGAGAGCGAGCTGTTCGGCTACGAGGACGGGGCGTTCAGCGGAGCTCGCCGAGGCGGAAAACCCGGCCTGTTCGAATCGGCCCACAACGGCACGCTCTTCCTGGACGAAGTCGGCGACATGCCGGCCGCCTTGCAGATCCGCCTGCTGCGGGTACTGCAGGAACGCCAGGTCATGCCGGTCGGCGGCAGCGAGTCCGTGCCCGTCAACGTGCGTATCATCGCTGCCACCCACCGCGATCTGGCGGCCATGGTCGCGGCGGGGGATTTCCGCCAGGACCTGTTCTTCCGCTTGAATATCCTGCGCATCGACATGCCGACCTTGCGCGAGCGCAGGCAGGACATCTGGCCGCTGGCGCAACTGCTTTACCTGCGCATCCAGGAGAATCTCGGCCTGCATCCGCTCAGGCCGCTGTCTCCCGCTGCGCAGGAAGCCTTGATGGCCTATGCCTGGCCCGGCAACATCCGCGAACTCGAAAACGTGCTGGAGCGCCTGGCCGTGTATCTGGTCGAGATGCCTGTCGAGCTTACGGATGCGCAGATGCGGCGCGTCGTCGGCGATGTCGCGCCCGAACTGGCTGGCGGCGCGCCGGCGGACACGCGCGCGGAGACGCTCGCCGACACCTCGCGGCGGCACGACGCTGCCCATATCCGTACGGTGCTGGCGCATTGCGGCGGCAATCGCCAGGAGGCCTGCGCCATTCTTGGCATCAGTCCCACCACGCTCTGGCGCAGACTGCGCGGGCATCGATAGCGGGCCGGCACCCGGTTCACCACACCAGCTTCAAACCTATACCGAACATGGCCATCGCCACCAAGGCGTCCAGCGCCTTCCACGCCTTGGGATCGGCGAAGATCGGCCGCAGCAGGCGCGCCCCATAGCCCAGCGCGAAAAAGAAAGTGAACGAGGCGAGGATCGCGCCCAGCGCGAAGGCGGGTTTGTGGCCGTCGTACTGGCTGGAGACGGAGCCCAGCAGGACCACGGTGTCCAGGTAGACGTGCGGGTTGAGCCAGGTGAAGGCCAGGCAGGTCGCCAGCGCGGCCCATCGCCCGGCCGTCTCGCGGGACGAGGGCGCCAGGCTGTCGTGGCGGCTGCGCAGCGCCGACCTCAGGCTGCGCGCGGCGTAGGCGAAGAGGAACGCCGCGCCGCCATAGCGCAGGGCGGGTTCCAGCCAGGGCAGGGTGGCGACGGCCAGTCCGAAACCCGCCACGCCGGCGGCGATCAGGACGGCGTCCGACAGGGCGCAGGCCAGGCAGACGGCGAACACGTGTTCCCGCCGCAGTCCCTGGCGCAGGACGAAGGCGTTCTGCGCGCCGATCGCCATGATCAGGCTCAGGCCGAGCAGGAAGCCGGGAAGAAAGGCGGTCGTCATCGGATACCTTGTGCGAAGGGCGACAGACTAGCGCCGGCGAGCCAATTAGAAAAACTAAAAAGGCTAATCCATATTTAGCCTTGCTAATTATTTTGCCTTGGCCGGCGCTTCCGTCCGCCCCGCCGCGGCAAGATGCTCCAGCAGCAGTCCGGCGGCCGCCGGCAGGGTTTTCTCGTCGCGCATGCAGACGGCGAAGCGGCGGCGGCTCCATTCGTCCTTCAGCGGCAGCACCCGCAGTCCATGCGCCAGGGCATAGGGCGTGGCGACTTCCATGGGGGCCACGCTGATCGCCAGTCCGGCCAGCACCACGCGGAAGGCGGAATCGAAATTGCTGACCGTCACGCGGTGGCGCAGGGTCTTGCCGCTTTGGTTGGCGGCGGTCTGCAGCATCCGCAGGACGGCGCCGGCGGCGGGCATGTTGACGTGTTCGTATTCCAGCGCTTCCTCGAACCAGACCTCGTCGCGCCGGGCCAGGGGATGTGCGGGCCCGGTGACCACGGCCAGGCGGTCGCCCCGGTAGGGGCGGGTGTGCAGGCCATGGAAATCGGCGGCATCCCAGCAGATGCCCAGGCTGGCGATGCCTTCCTTGACCCCGCGCACCACCTCCTGGCTGACGCGCTCTTCCATGTCCACGCGGATGTTCCGGTGGGGCGCGGCCTGCAGGAACGCCGCGATGTCTTCCGCGAGGGACTCGGCCAGGACGGAAGCGGTGGCCAGGATGCGCACCTGGCCTTTCACGCCGCCGGCGTAGGCGGCCATATCGCGCTCGATGCGTCCCGCGCTGGCGAGGATGGCGCGGGCATGCTCGAGCAGGGTCTCTCCGGCCGCGGTCGGCTCCACGCCGCGGCGCCTGCGCGTCAGCAGCTTGGTTCCGACGGTGTCCTCCAGTTGCGCCAGCCGTTTGCTGATGGCCGAGCCCACGATGTTCGCATGCTGGCCGGCGCGCGCAATGTTGCCGGTCTCGCATACGGAGATGAACAGGCGCAAAGTCGTGATGTCCAGGTCGCGCATGGCGGTAAGCGGGTCCTCATGATGTTCCAATCTGGAATTTTAAGCGTTCCTTAATAGCGCTTGTGGATTGAAAGAGAATATCTAAACTGGCTGCTTCCCATCCAATCCGACGCCGCGATGCCCCCCGACTTCCTGCGCCATTCTTATCCCGCCGCCGCCATCGTCAGAGAAGTGGGCTTGCGCGACGGCCTGCAAAGCCTGCCCGTGGTGCTGCCCACCGCCGCCAAGCTCGAATGGATAGACGCGGCCTATGCCGCCGGCCAGCGCGAAATCGAAGTCGGGTCTTTCGTGCCCGCCCGCCTGTTGCCGCAACTGGCCGATACCGGCGAACTGGTGGCCCATGCCAAGCGGCTGTCCGGGCTGTCCGTGTCGGTGCTGGTGCCCAACCTCAAGGGTGCCGAGCGGGCGCTGGCCAGCGGTGCCGACCTGATGCTGGTGCCGCTGTCCGCCAGCCACGCCCACAGCGTGGCGAACCTGCGCAAGACGCCGCAGGAGGCCGTCGGCATGTTGCGGGAGATGCGCGCCGCGCGCGATGCCGCCGGTTCGTCCATGCTGATCGAGGGCGGGATCGGCACCGCATTCGGCTGTACGTTGCAAGGCGCGGTGCGCCCGGACGACGTGCTGCGCCTGGTGGAAGACCTGCTGGACGCAGGCGCCGATCGCGTGAGCCTGGCCGACACCGTGGGCTATGCCGATCCGGCCGCGGTGCGGCGCCTGTTCGCGCAGGCGCGGCGCATTGCCGGCGAGCGCCTTTGCTGCGCGCATTTCCACGACACGCGGGGGCTGGGGCTTGCCAATGTGCTGGCGGCCCTGGACACCGGCATGGCGCGCTTCGATGCCTGCCTGGCGGGCATCGGGGGCTGTCCGCATGCGCCGGGCGCCAGCGGCAACGTCAGCACCGAAGACCTGGTGTTCATGCTGGAGAGCATGGGCATCGCCACGGGCGTGGACATGGACCGCCTGCTGGCGCTGCGCGCCGCCGCCGGCCGCTGGCTGCCCGACCAGCCCCTGCATGGCGCGCTGTGGCGCGCCGGCCTGCCCAAAACCTATTCCCAGCCTTCCGGCGTCGCCTGAGCGCGCCGCCGCGTTCCATCAGAGTCCTTCCATGCAGAATACCCCAGACGCTTCCGTTTCCTCATCCTCCAACGCCTTGCCGCTGGCCGGCCTGCGAGTGGTCGAGTTCACGCACATGGTCATGGGCCCCACCTGCGGGATGGTGCTGGCCGACCTGGGGGCGGAGGTCATCAAGGTCGAGCCGGTGCAGGGCGACCGCACCCGCCACCTGCTGGGCGTGGGAGCGGGGTTCTTCCCCATGTTCAACCGCAACAAGAAGAGCATCGCGCTGGACATCCACAGCGCCGCGGGAGCCGAGGCCGCGCGCAGGCTGGCCGCAAGCGCCGACGTCGTGGCCGAGAACTTCCGTCCCGGCACGATGGCGAAGCACGGCCTGGACTATGCCTCCCTGTCCAGGGAGAATCCGCGCCTCATCTACGTGAGCCACAAGGGCTTCCTGCCCGGCCCCTACGCCCTGCGCACGGCGCTGGACGAGGTGGTGCAGATGATGGGCGGACTGGCCTACATGACGGGGCGCCCGGGCGATCCGGTGCGCGCCGGCACCAGCGTGAACGACATCATGGGCGGCATGTTCGGCGCCATCGGCGCCATGGCGGCGCTGATCCAGCGCGGCATTACCGGGCGGGGCCAGGAGGTGCAATCGGCGCTGTTCGAAAACAATGTGTTCCTGGTCGGCCAGCACATGCTGCAGTACGCGATCACGGGCCAGCCTTCCGCGCCGATGCCGGAGCGCGTGTCGGCCTGGGCCCTGTACGACGTGTTCACCGTCAGGAACGGCGAACAAATATTCCTGGCGGCCGTCAGCGATGCGCAGTGGCAGGTCTTTTGCGATGCGTTCGGCTTCGACGACCTGAAGCAGGATCCCGCGCTGGCGACGAACAATGACCGCGTGCGCCTGCGGCCCACCTTGCTGGCCGATCTGCGCAGGCGCCTGGAGCGCTACGACGCCGCCGAACTGGCGAGCGTGTTCGAGCGCATCGGCCTGCCGTTCGCGCCCATCGTCAAGCCGGAGGAACTGTACGACGATCCCCATCTGCGCGCGACCGGCGGACTGGCGGACATCCGCCTGCCGGACGGCGAGCGGGCGGGGCAGATGGCCGGCGCGGCCCTGTTCCCCTTGATGATGGACGGCCGCCGCCTCGGGGTCCGGCTGCATCCGCCGGTATTGGGCGCCGACACCGACACCTTGCTGCAAGACCTGGGCTATGCCCCGGACCAGATCGCCGCGTTGCGGGAGCAGGGCGCGGCGGCCTGACGCATCGAATCCATAGTGGGCAGCGCGCAGGATTGCGCGACATAAAAAAACGGAAGGAGACAGACATGGACAAGCAAGGCGCGGCCTGGAGCCGCAGAAGGGTATTGGGCGCGTTCGGAGCCGGAGCCGCGATGCTGGGCGCGCCGGGCGTGCTCCGGGCGCAAGGCGACCGTCCGGTGAAATTCATCCTGCCGGTGGGGGTGGGATCCGGGGTGGACACGATCACCCGCTCGGCGGGGCCGGCCCTGTCGGCCGCGCTGGGCCATACGGTGGTGGTCGAGAACCAGCCCGGCGCGGGCGGCATCGTCGGCACCTCGGCGCTGGTGCGCTCGGCGCCCGATGGCTACACGCTGGCCATGCTGTCGAATAACCACGTGATTTTCCCCAGCGTGTACAAGTCGCTGCCGTTCGACCCGCTGGCCGACATTACGCCGATCAGCATGGTGGGCATGACGCCCTTCCTGCTGGTGGCGAATCCGCAGAAGATACCGGCGAACGATGTCCAGGAGCTGACCGCGCTATTGAAACGCCAGCCCGGCCGCTACAACTACGCGTCCTCGGGCAACGGCACCATCCTGCACCTGGCCGCCGAGATGTACGTGCAGCAGGCGGGCGTGCAGGCCAGGCACATCCCGTACAAGGGCGTGGGGCCGATGATGGCGGACCTGATGAGCGGGCAGGTGGATTTCGGCGTGTTGTCGCTGCCTTCGGTATTGCCGCAGGTGCAGGGCGGGGCGCTGAAGGCCCTGGGCGCCTGTGGCGGCGAGCGCATGGCGGCGTTGCCGGACTTGCCCACTTTGCGCGAGCAGGGCCTGGCGGACTACGAGATAGGCGGATGGTTTGCCGCGGCGGGGCCGGCGAAACTGCCTGCCGCCGAGGTGCGGCGCATTTACGCCGCGCTGGACCGCGCATTCAATGCGCCGGAGGTCAAGCAGGCGATGGCCACGCAGAACAACAGGATAGTGCTGATGCCGCCGGAGCGGACCGTGGCGTATTTCCGCGCGGAAATGGCGAAATACGCGACGGTCGTCAAAAAAGCGGGATTGGAACCGATGTAGCGCGGGGGCTCAGCTACCGTCCTGGTCCGCTGCGCGCAGGATGCCGTACAGCTTGTCCTTCAGTTGCAGCTTTTCCTTCTTGAGCACTTCGACCTGGTTGCCGGAGGCCGGCTGGATGCCGGCCTCCATATTCTTGATTTCCTGGTCCAGGTCGTTGTGACGCTGGAAGAGCGCGGAGAAATGCGCGTTCTCGGACTTCAGCCGGGTAATGAGCTGGCGATATTCAGGGAACATAAGGGCCTCTTGAAAGAACCGGTTGGCGGGTACTGCGAAAGAGCTGGGAGCCTGATGATCCTTGTGCTGTCGGTTCCATGACACGCCAACGTCGGGCCGTTGTCAACCGTCCGGCAGGGCCGTCCCGGCCGGCGCGTTGATGCGGCGCAAAGCGGAAACGCGGAGAAAACCTCGCGCCAATGATTCTGTCCTGTTTGGTCACGAGTATTTACATGTGAATCCCTGCCCGGCGATACACTCGCTTCCCCGTGTCAGCCATAAAAGTGAAATGAAACAGCGCGCGCCTATCCATCGGCAGGTTCTCGAGCTTTTCAAGCAGGACGGGCGCATCCGCGCCGGCACGGGGATGATCAGCGGCGTGATCGCCCTGTTCCTGGCGATCCTGTCCGTCCTGGGCGTGCTGGCGTTCCATTTCCCGGCCTACCTGACGACGCCGGAATTGCGCAGTTTCTATTCGGTGGACGCCATGCGGGCCCTGCTGTTCGGCGCCCTGCTCGCCTCCGGCACGATCGCGCTGGCCAATACCGTCCTGGGCCGCCAGCGCTGGCTGAACATCGCAGCCTTCGTCCTGGTGTGCGGCGCGGTGGCCGCGGGCGGCAGCAACGTGGTGGTGACCACGTCCAATACGGGCAACCATCCCTATCTGGGCCTGGACTGGTTCATCCTGGACCTGCTGGCTTCCAGCACGGTGTTCATCATTTTCGAGAAGCTGTTTCCGCTGTACCCGGGCCAGCCGGTGTTCCGGGGGGAATGGCAGGTGGACATGAAGCACTTCCTGTTCAACCACCTGTCGGTGGGGGCGGTGCTGCTCTGCATCAATTTCTTCGTGCACCGCCTGTTTTCCTGGGCCGCCTACGAACCTTTGCAGCAGGCGATCGTGTCGTTGCCGTATCTGGCGGAACTGTTCCTGGCGGTATTGGTGGCGGACCTGGTGCAGTATGCCGCGCACCGCGCCTACCACGAGGTGCCGTTCCTGTGGCGCATCCACGCCGTGCATCACAGTACTCGCACGCTGGACTGGCTGGCCGGTTCGCGCCTGCACATCGTCGAACTGCTGATCACCCGCGTGGCGGTGCTGGGCGTGCTGTTCGCGCTGGGCTTCTCGAAATCGGTGCTCGACGCCTACATCATCATCGTCGGCTTCCAGGCGGTGCTGATCCATTCCAACGTGAAGCTGCCCTGGGGCTGGCTGCGCTACATCATCGTGACGCCGGATTTCCACCACTGGCACCACTCCTCGGACACCGAGGCGATCGACCGGAACTACGCCGCCCATCTGTCGTTCATCGACTACCTGTTCGGCACCGCGGTGCGCGGCGTGGGCAACCGCCTGCCCGAGAACTACGGCATCCTGGACAACGACATGCCGGGCACCTTCCTGGCGCAGCAGGCCTATCCGTTCGCCCGCAAGAAATAGGCGGCGGCGCGCCGCGCGCGGCCGCCGCCCGGTCCTGTCCTACTTGCCTGCCTTGACGGTCGAGTAGGCCGCCATCAGGTTGCGGTAGTCCGGAATGTGGTTGGAGAACAGCGTGCCCAGGCCCTCGATGTCATTGCGCCAGTCGCGGTGCAGTTCGCAGGCGACGCCGAACCAGCTCATCAGTTGCGCGCCGGCCTGTTCCATGCGGCTCCATGCGGCGTGGCGGGTCACTTCGTTGAAGGTGCCCGAGGCGTCCGTGACGACGAACACGTCATAGCCTTCTTCCAGGGCCGAGAGCGCGGGGAAGGCGACGCATACTTCGGTGACGACGCCCGCGACGATCAACTGCTTCTTGCCGGTGGCCTTGACGGCCTTGACGAAGTCCTCGTTGTCCCAGGCGTTGATGTTGCCGGGGCGGGCGATGTAGGGCGCTTCCGGGAATTTGTCCTTCAGTTCCTGCACCAGCGGGCCGTTGGGGCCGTCTTCGAAACTGGTCGTCAGGATGGTGGGCAGCTTGAAATATTCGGCCAGGTCGGCCAGGGCCAGGACGTTGTTCTTGAACTGGTCGGGCTGGAAATCCCTGACCAGCGACAGCAGGCCCACCTGGTGGTCGACCAGGAGTACGGCGGCCTGGGTCTTGTCGAGTTTCACATAGGGTTTGCTCATGGGGGGCTCCATAGGAGGGGCGCCTTGCGGCGCGGTGAGGTGGGTTCACCATCCTAGGGATAACTCACCTGGCCCGGTAGGCGGGGAAAATGGGTTTCTGCGTCCTACTCGTCGGACGATGCGCGCACGGCTATTTCGGGGCGGGACGCTCGTGGCGTATCCGCGCATCGTGTTCCCGCCTGACGACCTCCTGGTACCCCGTGCTCATGAAATCCAGCAGTTCCCGCACGCCCGGCAGCAGGCCGCGGCGCGAAGGAAAGATGGCGTGGACGCTGCCGGGTTCCGGCTGCCACGGGGCGCCCACGTCCACCAGCGAACCGGCGTCCAGTTCGTCGCGGATCATCAGCAGGGGCAGCGACACTACGCCCACGCCGCGCAGCGCCGCCTGTTTCAGGGCCAGCATGTCGTCGGTCACGAAGCGCGGGGTGAACGGCACGATCAGGCGCGAACCGTCGGGTCCGTCCAGATGCCAATGCGATTCGCGCTGCTCGGCGCCCAGCGCCAGCGTGGGCTGTAGGCTCAGGGCCTGCGGATCGGCCGGCAGCGCGATGCCGCGCGCCAGGGAAGGGCTGGCCACCAGGCACTGGCAGCTCATGCCCAGCGGCTTCATGACCAGGTCGCTGCTTTCGATGGGGCCGAAGCGCACGCGCACGGCGATGTCGAAGCCCTCGCGCAGCACGTCCACCGGTCGGCTGAAACTCTTCAGGTACACGTGGACCTTGGGGCATTGCACCATGAACCGGGCCACCAGGTCGCCCAGGAAATAATAGATCAGCGCGGGCGGCGCGCTCATGCGGATCGTGCCCTGCGGTTCGGCCCGGGTGCGGTCGATGACCTCCTGGGCGGCCTCGGCGCCCGCCAGCATCGACAGGCACTGCTCGAAGTATTCCTGCCCCAGGTCGGTGACGGCGAAGCTGCGCGTGGACCGCTGGATGAGCCGCACCCCCAGCCGGTCCTCGAGCAGGGCGATGCGCCGGCTGAGCCGGGACTTGGGGATGCCCAGCGCGCGGCCGGCCGGGGCGAATCCGCCGTTCTTGACGACCTGGACGAAATAATAAAGGTCATTCAAGTCGTGCATGCGTGGCTCCCGGTCGTTCTGCAGGTAGGACGTCAGGGAAGCATATAACAACGAAAGGCGGTTGCGGTTACATGGCTGAGACAATCCCCCTAGGCGTCGCTCGGCCGCTTCAGGCCGCTGCCGCAGCGGTCTCTTCTTTCCAGCGCTGCTTGTCGCGCAGGGGAGGCGTGCCGAACAGGCGGCTGTATTCCCGGCTGAATTGAGACGAGCTTTCGTAGCCCACGGCGTGCGCGGCCAGCGCCACGCCGGCATCGTCGGTCAGCATGAGCCGGCGCGCTTCCTGCAGGCGTAGGTGCTTCTGGTATTGCAGCGGGCTCATGGCGGTGGCCTGCTTGAAATGGTGATGCAAGGACGACACGCTCATGTGCACGTCGCGCGCGATTTCCTCGATCCGCAAGGGCTGCGCGTAGTTGTCGCGCAGGATGCGGATGGCCTTGGCCACCCGGTTGAGCTGGCTGTCCTGCAGCACGGACTGGCGCAGCACCACGCCCTGGCCGTCCATCAGCAGGCGGTACAGGAGTTCGCGCTTGACCATCGGCCCCAGGATGGGGATGTCGCGCGGCGTGTCCAGCAGGCGCAGCAGCCGCAACACCGTGTCCAGCAGGCCGCCGCCCAAGGGGTTGACGCTGAGGGCGCGCGAGGCTTCGGACGGGACCGGCGGCGGGAGGTTTTCGTCGCTGATCAGTTCCGTGATTTCCTCCGGGTTCAGCTCCAGCCGCAGCCCCAGATAAGGCAGTTCCGGACTGGCGACCGACACCTTGGCCACCACCGGCAGGTCGACCGAAGAGATCAGGTAATGGAAGGGGTCGTACTCGAATGCCTCGTCCCCGATGAGCAGGCGCTTGGAGCCCTGCGCGATGACTGCCAGCGCGGCGCGCTGCAGGCCCGGCTTGGCGCCGGAAGGCTGCGACAGGCGGTGCAGGAACAGGCCTTCGATGGGCGTGTCCAGCGATCCTTCCAGGTAGCCGGTCATGCGTTCCAGGGTGCGCAGCAACTCGCGCCGGGCCGGTTCGTACTCGGTATTCGCCGGCGGGCCGGCGCTGTCGACGGGTACTGCGGTGGTCTGCGGCATGGGAAGACTCCGGGGGGCGCCGCCGGCGGAGGCAGCGGAGAATTAGGCGATTGCCAGTGTAGGTCCAAGCGGGACCTTGCGACATAGGGCCGGCAGGGGCGTGCAGGAATAGGCAAAAAACTCGGAGAAATGAGCGCGCCGCGGGGCATAGTCGGAGAATCAGGCAAAAAATGGGCAGCATCGAGCAGCGCAGGCCGGCGCCCGCGGACGCATACTGGCTCGATCCCGGCGGGCAATCCGGCCCGCTTCGTCCCTGGAAGAAGGAGCCCCTCATGCGGTACAAGAAATTCGGAAGCACCGGCCTGTTCGTGTCGGAACTGTGCCTGGGAACCATGACCTTCGGCGGCGAAGGCGAACTGTGGAGCAAGATCGGCAGCCTGCAGCAGGAGGACGCCAACCGGCTGGTGGGCCGGGCGCTGGACGCCGGCGTCAATTTCATCGATACGGCCGACGTCTATTCCGAGGGCCGTTCCGAGATCATCACCGGCCAGGCGCTGCGGGACCTGAAGGTGGCGCGCGACGACGTGGTCATAGCCACCAAGGTCTTCGGCCAGACGGGCGCCGGCGTCAACGCCCGCGGCAACTCCCGCGCGCACATCATGGACGGCATCAAGAAAAGCCTGTCGCGCCTGCAACTGGACCATATCGACCTCTACCAGATCCACGGCTTCGACCCCGCCACGCCGATCGAGGAAACGGTCAGGGCGCTGGACAACCTGGTGCAGCACGGGCACGTCCGCTACGTTGGCGTGTCCAACTGGGCCGCCTGGCAGATCATGAAGGCGCTGGGCATCGCCGAGCGCCTGGGGCTGGCGCGCTTCGAGTCGCTGCAGGCGTACTACACGATAGCGGGTCGCGACCTGGAGCGCGAGATCGCGCCCATGCTGCAAAGCGAGGGCGTCGGGCTGATGGTGTGGAGTCCGCTGGCCGGCGGCCTGCTCAGCGGCAAGTATGGGCGCGACGGCAAGGCCGAGGCGGGCAGCCGACGCGCCGTCTTCGACTTCCCGCCGGTGGACCGGGACCGCGCCTACGACAGCATCGACGCCCTGCGGCGCATCGCCGATGCGCGCGGCGTGTCGGTGGCGCAGGTGGCGCTGGCCTGGCTGCTGCACCAGCGGGTCGTGACCAGCGTGATCATCGGCGCCAAGCGCGTGGACCAACTGGACGACAACCTGGCGGCCACCGGCATCCGCCTCACGGAAGACGAACTGGCCGCGCTGGACGAGGTCAGCGCCTTGCCGCCCGAGTACCCCGGCTGGATGCACGTGCGCCAGGGCGAGCACCGCCGCCAGCAGCTCAGCGAGTCGGACGCGGCGTAGATCGGCCGCCGAAGCTGCCGGTCCGCGGTCCCGGCGACTAGAATGCTCGCTCTGAGTGCGTTCTTATGTCGAAGGGATCCGCGTGGCCATTTTCTACCTGCGCCGGCTGACGGCCGTGAGCCGCAGCCCGCAGGCCAACCGGCAGTTGGCCTACTTCCTGACCTTTACCGCCGGCGCGGTCAACGCCGGCGGCTTTCTGGCCGTCCAGCAATACACCTCGCACATGTCCGGCATCGTCTCGATGATGGCCGACCACATGGCGCTGGGCGGGGTGGTGGTGGTCCTGCAGGGCCTGGCGGCGCTGCTGTCCTTTCTGGCCGGCGCGGCAAGCTCGGCCTTCCTGATCAACTTCGGACGCCGCTCGCGCCTGGCCAGCGAATACGCGCTGCCCCTGCTGTTCGAGGCCGTGCTGCTGCTGGGTTTCGGCCTGCTGGGCGCCAACCTGGAAACCCTGCGCTGGTTCTACGTGCCGGGCACGGTCATGCTGCTGTGCTACATCATGGGCCTGCAGAACGCGATGATCACCAAGGTCTCGCGCTCCGAGATCCGCACCACGCACATCACGGGCATGGTGACGGACATCGGGATCGAGCTGGGCAAGCTGTTCTACTGGAACGTCGCCAAGGCGGACGACCAGGCCGCGCCGCCGGTCCGCGCGGACCGCGGCAAGCTCATCGTGCTGGGCCTGCTCGTCGCGCTGTTCTTCATCGGCGGCGTTACGGGCGCCTATTCCTTTTTCCATTTCGGGTTCGGCTCGACCCTGCCTTTGGCGCTGATGCTGATGCTGCTGGCGGTGGTGCCCATCGTGGACGACATCCGCGCGTTCCTCCAGCGGGTCTAGCGCGCTTTGCGGCGCAGCGGCCGGGACGGCGGCTGCGCCGAGGAATGCGCCAGGAACACCTGCAGCGCGGCCAGCGTCTCGCGGTGCAGCCGCTCCAGGCGGGCGTCCTTGGCCGGGTCCGTCCGGGCATAGCCCCGGGCGTCCACAGGATAGGGCTCTCCCAGCAGGCGCGCCATGTCGACCTGGTAGTAACTGCTATTGCCGTACGGGCGCTTGCCGTCGATGTAAGGCATGGGCCAGTAGCGGGGGCCTTCGCGCAGCACGGATTCGATCGACTGCCTGTCCACGGTCCGCCAATCGGCTGCGCGCAATAGCGTGAGGTGTTCCTCGCGCAACATGAACCCGCCGTCGGCGTCCACGCCGCTTTCCGGGAAATCGAAAGCCGGCCGCATTTCCGCGGGCAGCGCGTAGCGGCCCGGCGCCAGTCTGCCCAAGGCCGCGACGTAGCGCGGAACCAGCAGGCCCACTTCCGCCAATTTCCGGATCGCCCGGGAGTCGTCGGAAGTCTTCAGCGCCGCCCGCGCAATGGACAGGGAATCCGGGCCCAGCGGGTCCTCGAATTCGATGCCCGGGGCGCCGGATTCCACGGGCACCCACAGCACGCGCAGCCGCCGCATCAGCACGGCATGCTCGGGGCCATAGGGCACCGCGGCGACCGGCGTCTTGAAGACCTGCCGGATGATGGCGGCGCGGTCGGGAGGCGCGGCCTGGATGCGCAACGGCGCGCACAGCAGCGAAGCCGGCAGGATCAGCAGGGAACGGCGTTTGGGAGACATGGTCGCAACCATAGCCGACTCGCGGCGGGAGCGGAACCCGCAAGCGGGGCGGACTACAATGCTCGACACCCGCAGGCGCAGGAAACAGGACGGGGCGAGGCACCCGGCGCGGTGCGGACTCACAAGGAGGAGCTGACTAGGTATGGACGCGGAATTCTGGTTGGAGCGGTGGCGCGAAGGGCGCACGCACTTTCATCAAACGCGGGTGACGCCGCTGCTGCAGAAATACTGGCCGACGCTGGGCGTGCCCAAGGAAGGCAGGGTACTGGTGCCGCTTTGCGGCAAGTCGCTGGACATGATCTGGCTGGCCGCGCAGGGCAATCCGGTGCTGGGCGTCGAACTCGCGGAACTGGCGGTGGAGCAGTTCTTCGAAGAGAACGAGCTCAAGCCGCTCACGCACCAGTCCATCTACGGCAAGCATTACGTGGCCGGCAATATCGAGATCATCTGCGGCGACATTTTCAAGCTGGACGCGCAGATCCTGTCGCATTGCGTGGGCGCCTACGACCGCGCGGCGCTGGTGGCCTTGCCCGAGGGCATGCGGGCCGACTACGTGCGTCATGTGTACGGCCAGTTGTCGCCCGCCTACCAGGGCCTGCTGATCACGCTGGACTATCCGCAGGAAGAAATGCCGGGGCCGCCGTTCTCGGTCGTCGACGCCGACGTGCAGGCGATGTTCGCGGGCGTGTCGCCCGCCAGGATCATCGACCGCCGCGACATTCTCGAAAAAGAGCCCAAGTTCCTCGCGGCGGGCGTCAGCAGGCTGGACACGGTGGTGTACCACCTGGGCGTGCAAGCCTGATTCCCGTCAGGTCATCAGCCAGCCGCCGGCCACGTCCAGCACCTGGCCGGTGACGAAGCGGGCCTGGTCGGACGCGAAGAACAGGCAGGCATCGGCCACTTCTTCCGGCGTGCCCAGGCGGCGCAGGGCCGTCACCTGGGCCACGGCGTCGTTGATCTCCTTGGGCACGGTCTTCAGCAGGGGCGTGCTGATGCGGCCGGGCGCCAGGCCGTTCACCGTCACCTGGTGTTCGCCCAGTTCCGCGGCCCAGTGGCGCGTGAGGCCGATCAGCCCGGCCTTGGTCGCCGCATAGTGCGCGGCCACGATATCGCAATACGCCTTGCCGGCCACCGAAGACATATTGATCACCCGGCCCTGCCGCTGCCTGACCATGTGCGGGGTGGCCAGGTGCGTCATGTAGAACACGCTGTTCAGGTTCACCGAGACCACGGTTTCCCATTCCTTCGGCGGCATCTCCCAGACCTTCAGCGCGCGGCCGTCCGTCTTCGGCGAAATGCCGACGTTGTTCACCAGGATGGTGGCGGCGCCGAGCTCGCCGGTGATGCGGCCGTAGGCGGCCTGGCATTCCTCGAAGCGCGCCACGTCCGCATGCACGAAGCAGACGTCGTGGCCGCGCTTGCGCAGTGCTTTCTCGTAGGCCTGGCCGCCCTGCGAATTGAAGTCGATGAGCCCCACGCGGCCGCCCTCGGCCAGGAAGCCTTCGACGATCGCCGAGCCGATGCCGCCCACCGCGCCGGTCACGATGGCGACCTGGTCCTTGAAACGCGCGCTCATCCGGCCACCTTCAGCATGATCTTGCCGATGTGCTTGCTGCTTTCCATCAGCGCGTGCGCGCGGGCCGCCTCAGCCAGCGGGAACACTTGGTGTATCAGCGGCAGGCATTGCCCCTTTTCCATCAAGGGCAGGACCTTTTCGGCCAGCGATCGGGCGATCGCGCCCTTGTCCTCGTCCGATCTCGGCCGCAGGGTCGATCCGGTGAATTGCAGGCGCTTGGTCATGATGGGCATGGCGTCGATCTCGGCCTTGCTGCCCTCCAGGAAGGCGATCTGCACCAGCCGTCCGTTGACGGCCAGCAAGCGCAGGTTCTTGTTGACGTAGGCGCCGCCCACCATGTCCAGGATCACGTCCACGCCGCCGCTGCCCTGGCGCACCTCGGCCTCGAAATCGGCGTCGCGGTACAGCACGGCGTGGTGCGCGCCGGCGGCCAGGCAGGCTTGCGCCTTTTCCCGGTTGCCGACGGTGGTCCAGACTTCGGCGCCGAAGGCGCGCGCCAACTGGATCGCGGTCAGGCCGATGCCGCTGGAGCCGCCGTGCACCAGGAACTTTTCGCCGGCCGCGAGGCGGGCGCGGTCGAACACGTTGGTCCAGACGGTGAAGTAATTCTCCGGAATGGCCGCGGCGGACAGCAGGTCCAGGCCGCGCGGCACCGGCAGGCAGTGGCGTTCATCGGCAAGGCAGTATTGGGCGTAGCCGCCGCCCGGCGTCAGCGCGCAGACCTGGTCGCCCACTTTCCAGGCGGTGGCCTCGGGGCCCGTGGCGACGACGGTGCCCGAGACCTCCAGCCCCAGGTAGGGAGAGGCGCCCGGGGGCGGGGGATAGGAGCCGGAGCGTTGCAGCACGTCGGGGCGGTTGACGCCGGCGTAGGCCACTTCGATCAGCACCTGGCGGCCGGCGGGCGGTTCCATATCGCGTTCGGCGATATGCATGCAATCGGGCGCGCCGCCCTTGCCATGATCGATGAATGTGCAGCGTAAAGACATAAGGATACGGTCCTTGGGGTCAATGGCCCAGATAGGCCTTTTTCACGTGTGGGTCGCTGAGCAGTTCGGCGCCGGTCCCGGTGCGCACGATGGAGCCGTTCTCCAGCACGTAGCCGCGGTCGGCCAGCCGCAGCGTGCGGAACACGTTCTGCTCCACCAGCAGCACGGTCACGCCGTGCGAAGTGACGTCGCGGATGATGTCGAACATCTGCTGCACCAGCAGCGGCGACAGGCCCAGCGAGGGCTCGTCGAACACCAGCAGCCTGGGATCGGCCATCATGCCACGCGCGATCGCCACCATCTGCTGCTCGCCGCCCGAGAGCGAGCCGGCGTACTGCCCCAGGCGCTCTTTGACGCGCGGGAAGATGGCCAGCACTTCCTCCAGCTTGCGCTGCACGATGGAGCGGGCGGCGCGCTTGTACGAGCCCATCAGCAGGTTGTCGCGCACGGTGAAGTGCGGGAACAACTGCCGGCCTTCCGGGATCATGGTGATGCCGGCGTCGACGATGTCGTAGGGCTTGCGGTTGGTGAGGTCCTGGCCTTCGAATTCGACCTTGCCCTCCATGGCGCCGATGACGCCGCAAAGGGCCTTGAGCGTGGTGGTCTTGCCAGCGCCGTTGGCGCCGATCAGCGTGACGATCTCGCCGGCGTGGACCTCGAAGTTCAGGCCGTTCAGCACCTGGCTCTTGCCATAGCCGGCGGACAGGTTCGATACCTTAAGCATCCTGGTACTCCTTGCCCAAATAGGCCTCGATGACGGCGGGGTTTTCCACCACGTCCTTGGGCGCCCCGCTGACCAGCACCGCACCTTCGTTCAGCACGATGATGCGGTCGGAAAGCGCCATGGTGGCCTGCATCATGTGTTCGATCAGCAGCACCGACACGCCCGAGTCGCGGATGCGGCGGATCATCTGGATGGATTTCTCGATGTCGGTGGGGTTCAGGCCCGCCATCACCTCGTCCAGCAGCAGGATGCGCGGCTTGATCGCCAGCGCACGGGCGACTTCCAGGCGCTTCATTCCGCCTACCGTCAGGCTGCGCGCCTCGGTGTTCAGGTACTTAACCAGGTCGGTCTGCTCGGCGACCTTAAGGGCGATCTGCTCGGCCTCGTCGCGGTCGGACGTGCGGATGAACGCGCCCAGCATGATGTTCTCGAGCACGGTCAGGCCCGTGAACGGCTTGGCGATCTGGAACGTGCGGCCCAGGCCCTGGTGGGCGAACTCGTCCGGCGTCTTGCAGGTGACCCAGTTGCCCTGGGCGTCCAGCATCGATATGCCGCCCTTGTCGGGCGACAGGAAGCCCGACAGCAGGTTGAACACCGTGGTCTTGCCCGCGCCGTTCGGCCCGATCATGCCCAGGATTTCGTTCTGGTTCAGCGTCAGCGACACGTCGTTGGTGGCGCACAGGCCGCCGAAGCTCTTGAACAGCTTGTCGGCCTTCAGCACCGGCTGCTCGGACCGCACCGCGTTGTGCAGGCGCACTTCGTCCGCCAGCTTGCGCTTGGCGCGGGGCGTGCCCAGGTAGGGCAGGCGGGCCAGCCAGCGCTCGATGGCGGGCCCGAAGGCGCCGGCCAGGCCGCGCGGGATGGTCAGCACCACCGCCACCAGGATCAGGCCGTAGATCAGCCCGTGCATGCCGTTGCCCACGCTGCTGAGCCAGCCGCGCGCCAGTTCGGCGATGGGCAGCACCAGGAAGGTGCCGGCGATGGGGCCGGCCACGGTGCCCAGGCCGCCGATCAGGGCGAACATGGCGACCTGGATCGACAGTTCCAGCGAGAACGCGGAGCTGGGGTCCACAAAGGTCAGGTAGGTGATGTGGAAGGTGCCGATGATGCTGGTCAGCACGGCCGACACCACGGCGGCGATGATCTTCATGCGCACCGCGTGGATGCCGACCGCCAGCGCGGCGTCCTCGCGTTCCCGGATGGCGATCAGGTAGTGGCCGATGCGCGCCTTGCGGATGTACCAGGATACCCAGGTCACCAGCAGGAACAGGCCGAACGCGATGATCACGTAGTTGATCTTTTCGCGGAACACGATCCAGGTCCAGCCGATGTTCAGCGGCAGGCTGATGCCGCTGGAGCCGCCCGTCCAGCTTTCCTCGTGGATCACCAGCAGGCGCACCACTTCGAGAATGGCGATGGTGGCCAGCGCGAAGAACGGGCCGCGCAGCCGCAGGGTGGGGTAGCTGATCAGGATGGCGACCGCCGCCGAGATGGCGGCGCCCACCAGCATGCCGAACCACGGCGAAATGCCGAAGTTCTGCGTCAGCAGCGTGGCGGTATAGCCGCCGATGCCGTAGAACACCGCATGGCCCAGCGAAAGCTGGCCGGCGTAGCCGCCGACGATGTTCCACGCCACCGACAGGGCCGAGAACACGAACAGCAGGACGAAAAGGTTGGTCCAGAACGGCGTGCCCATGACGACGGGCACGAGAAACATCACGATCAGCAGGATCAGGCTGACGTAGGCTTTGGGATGTCGAAAATCGGGAAACACGTCTCGCTCCTTTGCTCTGATCATTCGGTGCCGACGCCGAACAGGCCGTTCGGGCGCAGGACAAGGATCAAGAGGAAGATCCCGAAGTACACGACCTCTTTCAGGTCGGGGGCGATGTAGAAGCCGGCCAGCGTGTCGACGATGCCGATGATCATCGAACCGGCCACGGCGCCGTACAGGCTGCCCAGGCCGCCCAGCACCACGATGACGAACGCCGTCAGCACGAAGTACGTGCCCACCGTGGGGAACACCGGATACTGCGGCGCCAGCAGGCCCGCGGCGATGCCGACGAAGGCCGTGCCCAGCCCGAAGGCGATGGCGTAGACGTTGTTGACGTTCACGCCCATCAGGGTGGCGGCGTAGCGGTGCTGCGCCACGGCGCGCAGGGCGCGGCCCAGGTAGGTGCGGTGCATGAACAGGTGCAGCAGCACCGCCAGGCTCAGGCCGACCGCGAAGGTGATGAGCTGTCCCGTCACCATGGTGAACGGGCCCACGTCGATGGCGCTGGTGCCCAGTTCCACCGGCGCGCGGTAGACGTTGGCGCCGAATATCACCAGGGCAAGATTCAGCAGAATGGTGGACACGCCCACCGTCGCGAAGATCTGGATGTGCTGGTCGGCGTTGAGCAGCGGCTGGATGATGCCCTTCTGCGTCAAGGCGCCCAGCGCGAACAGGATGACCGCTACCGGCACCAGTCCCGCATAGGGATGGACGCCGAGCTGCGCGGCGATCAGATAGACCATGTACATGCCTATCATCAGGAATTCGCCGTGCGCGAAGTTCACGACGCGCACGACGCCGAAGATCAGCGTCAGCCCCAGGCTGATGATGGTGTACGCGCCGCCCAGCAACAGGCCGTTGATGACCAGTTGAATGAATAGTTCCATGTTGCAACCTCTTAGAGCGGGTAGCGGCCCCGGCCCGGCCGGGTCGTCGGCGGGGCCGGGGCGCGCGCACCCCGGGATACGTCAGGCGCCCCCGAGCGCCCGAGCACTGGCTTTATTTCTTGAAGACGGGCTTGCCGAGTGCGAGGTTGCCGGGCGCGATGGTGACGAGCTTGCCGTCCTGCCACTGCATCACGTAGAACGTGGATGCATTGTTCTGGCCGTCTTCGCCGAAATCGAAGGCCCAGCCGTTGGCTGTCTGGCCGGCCGGCTTTTTGTAGGCCAGGACGGCTTCGCGGATCTTGTCCTTGTCGGTGGACTTGGCGTTGCCGATGGCTTCGAAGAAGGCCTTGGCGCCGACGTAGTTGGTCAGGCTGTGGCCGGATTGCGGGTCGCTCTTGTAGGTCGTCTTGTAGGCTTCCAGGAACTTGTCCAGGCCCGGCGCGCCGGCCGGATTGATGGAGGCCTGGGGGAAGTCCAGGTCGAACACGCCGTTCATGTCGGCGCCCACGGCCTTGGCCGTGTCGGCCAGCGAATAGCCGCCGCCCGCGCCGATGACCACCTTGGGCTTGAAGCCGGCGGCGCGCGCCTGGCTGAAGAACAGGATGGCGTCGTTCTGGTAGGCCGTCTGCAGCACCACGTCGACCTTGGCGCCCTTCAGGCGCAGGATCAGCGAGGACAGGTCGACCGCCTTGGCCGAGTAGGGCAGCACTTCCGCCACGGTGTAGCCCAGCTCCTGGGCACGCTTTTTCTCGGTCGCAGCCACGTCGGTGCCGTAGGGGCCGTCTTCGTGGATGATGCCGATCTTGATGTCCTTGGGATCCAGGCCCATGCCCGGCGCGATGGTCTCGTGCAGGGCGTTGACCACCGAGACGCCGTACAGCGCGGTATTGGGATTGCTGCGGAACAGGTACTTGTAGCCGCGCGTCGTGATCTTGTGCGCGGTGGCGCCCAGTTCGAAATACGGCACGCCGGCCAGCTCCGTGACGGGCGAGGCCGCGTACGAGATGCCGGACGCGTAGCTGCCGAAGACGCCGACCACGTTGGAGGAGATCAGGCGCTTGGTTTCCGACACCGCCTGAGTCGGGTCGACCGCGTCGGCCTTGATGATTTCGATCTTTTCGCCGTTGACGCCCCCCGCCGCATTGATCTCGTTGACGGCCAGTTCCAGCCCGCGATAGCTCTCCTGGCCCAGCAGCGCAAGGGCGCCGCTGAACGGAAAGAGGGCGCCCACCTTCATGTCTGCCGCAGCGTTGCCGGCCGCCAGCGCGCCGCATACGCCCAGCGCCAAAACGATTTTGTTGAACTTGAACACTGTCTACGCTCCTTTGTCGGTATGGGATGCGGACTTTCTGTATTGCCCGTCTTTTTTTGAATATATGATATATCTGCCGGCCGGGTATGGAACCCCGCCTTGGATTCTAGTTGGGGTCGTAACCCGCCGAATCGGGGAATTCCCTAAAGCCGCATGAATAAAGCCTCAGCGGGCAGGAATCAGGGTTAACTAGTAGCCTCCATCCCCCATTGGACGGCAACTTCCGGTGGACGGAATCATTGCCGGTATCGTTGGAAAATATCTGTTTTTTTCATATATCGTATATCATCAAAAGCGCGTTTTTCATAAGAATCTAGGAGACAGACGCATGTTCGAGGAAGTGGATTTCGCCGGGAAGAAGGTGCTGATCACCGCCGGCGCGGATGGGCTGGGCCTGGAAATGGCGAAGGTGTTCCACCACGCGGGCGCCACGGTGTTCGTGTGCGACGTGAACGAAGCGCGCCTGGCCGCGCTGCCCGCGGAACTGCCCGGCGCGCACACGGCCTTGGCCGACGTCTCCGACGAGGACAGCGTGGCGGCGCTGTTCGCCGAAGTCCGGCAAAAGCTGGGCGGCCTGGACATCCTCGTCAATAACGCGGGCGTGGCGGGCCCCACCGGCTACGTGGAAACCCTGTCCAAGGCCGATTGGGACCGCACCCTGGCCGTCAACATCACCGGGCAGTTCCTGTGCGCTCGGCAGGCGATCGGCCTGCTCAAGGAATCCAAGGCGGGCGTGATGATCAACCTGTCCTCCGCCGCGGGCCACCTGGGGTTCGCCGGGCGCTCGGTGTATTCGGCGTCGAAGTGGGCGGTGATCGGCTTCACCAAGTCGCTGGCGATCGAACTGGGCGGCCATGGCATCCGCGTCAACGCCATTCTTCCGGGCGCCGTCGAAGGGCCGCGCATCCGCGCCGTCATCGCGGCCAAGGCCGAGACGCTGGGGCGTCCCGTGGAAGAGATCGCATCGCAGTACGAGAACCAGGCGGTGCTCGGCCGCATGGTCACCGCGCGCGATATCGCCAATATGGTGCTGTTCAATGCCAGCGAGGCGGCCCGCAGCGTGACCGGGCAGGCCATCGTGGTGGACGGCTTCACGCAGAAGCTCTACTGATGGGCGCCGGCGTAACGGCGCGCCGCGCCGCCATCATCGGCACGGGACTGATCGGCCAGGGCTGGGCCATCGTGTTCGCCCGCCAGGGCTGGGACGTGCGGCTGTACGACGTCGACGCGGCCATGCTGGCCGAGGCCCGCGGCCTGATCCGGCAGCAACTGAACGAACTGGAAAGCCACGGGCTGCTGACGGGCGCGGATGCCGTCATCGAGCGCGTCCACGTCGCAAGCAGCCTGCGGGACGCGCTCGAGGGCGCCAGCTACATCCAGGAAAACTCGCCCGAGAAACTGGAGATCAAGCGCGCGCTGTTCTCGGAACTGGATGCCGCGGCCGAGCCGCAGGCCGTCATCGGCAGTTCCACCTCCAGCATTCCGGCCAGCCTGTTCACGGAACACCTGCGGGGCAGGCATCGCTGCCTGGTGGCGCATCCGGTCAATCCGCCCTACCTCGTTCCGGTGGTGGAGTTGTGCCCGGCGCCCTGGACCAGCCAGGAGGCGCTGGACGCCGCGCGCGCCGTGATGGCGGGCATCGGCCAGAAGCCGGTGCTGGTCAAGCGCGAAATCGAAGGATTCGTCCTCAACCGCCTGCAGGGCGCCCTGCTGCAAGAGGCCTTCCGCCTCGTCGGCGAGGGCATCGCCAGCGCCGAGGACATCGACACCACCGTGAAGGACGGCCTGGGCCTGCGCTGGTCGTTCATGGGGCCGTTCGAAACCATAGACCTGAACGCGCCTGGCGGCATCGCCGACTACTGCGCGCGCTACGGCGGCCTGTACCAGTCCATCGGCGCGACCCAGGCCGATTGCGTCGCCTGGGACGGCGCGCTGGTGGACAGGCTGGCCGACGAGCGGCGTTCGCTGCTGCCCAAGGAAGATCTTGCCAAGCGCCGCTTCTGGCGCGATGAAAAGCTGATGCGCCTGATGCGCCACAAGCAAAACAACGGAGACGACAATGGCTAAGCCCAAACAGAAAGTCATCATCACCTGCGCCGTGACGGGCGCCATCCACACCCCCAGCATGTCGCCGCACCTGCCGGTCACGGCCGACGAGATCGCGGAGGCCGCCATCGGCGCGGCGCAGGCCGGGGCGGCGGTGCTGCACCTGCACGCGCGGGATCCGCAGACCGGCAAGCCTTCGCAGGACCCGGCCCTGTTCAAGCCGTTCCTGGAACGCATCAAGAACGAAACCGACGCCATCATCAACATCACCACCGGCGGCAGCCCGCATATGACGGTGGAAGAGCGCATGCGTCCGGCCACCACCTTCAAGCCGGAACTGGCGTCCCTGAACATGGGGTCGATGAACTTCGGCCTGTTCCCCATGCTGGGCCGCTTCAAGGAATTCAAGCACGACTGGGAGCGCGAGCACCTGGAGAACAGCCGTTCGCTGATCTTCCGCAATACCTACCAGGACATCGAATCCATCCTGACGCTGGGCAACGCCAACGGCACGCGCTTCGAGTTCGAGTGCTACGACATCAGCCACCTGTACAACCTGGCGCATTTCGTGGACCGCGGCCTGGTGAAGTCGCCGCCCTTCATCCAGTCGGTGTTCGGCATCCTGGGCGGCATCGGCCCGCATCCGGAAGACCTGATGCACATGAAGCGCACGGCCGACCGCCTCTTCGGCGACGAATATGAGTGGTCGATCCTGGGCGCCGGCCGCGCGCAGATGCAGTTGGCGACCATAGGCGCGGCCATGGGATCCAACGTGCGGGTGGGGCTGGAGGATTCGCTGTGGATCGGCCCGGGCCAGATGGCCGAGTCCAACCGCGTCCAGGTGGAGCGCATCCGCACGATCCTGGAAGCGCTGAACCTGGAGATCGCCACCCCGGACGAGGCGCGCGCGAAGCTGGGCCTGAAGGGCGGGGACAACGTCGCGTTCTGATGCCCAGGCGGCCGGGCGGGGGCGGAAGCGCGCCCCGCCCGGCCGCTTCCGGCTCAGGCGTGGCGGCGCAGGGCGGCGGCCAGGGTGGCGATGTCCAGGGCGCGGTCGAAGTTGGCGGCGTGGCGGGCCTTCAGGCTCAGTTCGGCGGCCAGCTCCAGTTCCGCGTCGGACGGCGTTCCGGCGGCGCCCAGTTCGCGCAGGGTCGTGGGCAGGCCCACCTGCGCGTACCACTGCTTCAGGTCGGCCAGCATGTCGTCGGCGCGCTGTTCCAGGTCCAGTTGCACCAGCAGGCCGACCGCGACCTGCAGGCCGTGCTGCGAGGTGGCCAGGCCGTCGATCTTGGGCAGCCCGCGCGTCAGCGCATGGGCGATGGACAGGCCGCCGCTTTCGAAACCGAGACCGCTCATGAGGATCATCGCTTCCACCACGCGCTCGAATGCGGGCGTGGGCCGGCCGCTGCCGGCCACCGCCACGGCGTCCGCGCCGTCGGCCAGCAGCGTGCGCAGGCAGCCGTCGGCGATGAATTGCGCGGACAGCGGAGGCGCGGCGTCGTACATGTTCTTGCCGCCGTTGCGCCGGCATTGCTCGGCCTCGAACTTTTTCGAGACTGCGTCGCCCAGGCCGGCGCGGAAGAAGGGCGCGGGCGCGGTGGCGATCACGGCGGTGTCCACCAGCACGATGGTGGGATTGAACAGCATGTGCTCCACCGCCAGGAGGTTGTGATGGGCGTCGTACAGCACGTAGTTCTTGCTGGTCGGCGCGTCGTTGGACGCGACGGTCGGCACCGTGATCAGGTGGCAGTGCGAGGACTTCGCCACGGCCTTGCCCGCATCCAGCGATTTGCCGCCGCCCACCGCGATCACCATGTCCACGCCGGCCGGCGCGGCCTGCGCGCGCAACTGGGCGATGACTTCGGGCGTCAGGTCGCCTTCGACGAGCAGCGGAACCAGCGCCACCTGGTGCGCGGCGCAGAGCGCTTCGATTCTTGGCCCCAGCACGCCATGGACATAGCTGTCGATGACCAGGGCAGCGCGGCGGCCGAACAGGGCGGCGTACTGGCCCAGGGCGTCCAGGGCGCCGGCCCCCTGTATGTAGCGGCTGGGGGCGCCAAAAATCTTCAGCATCGGATCTTCCTATTTGCGGGACTGGGGAGGGCGGTAGTCGAGCTCCTTTTCACGCTCGACCAGCCAATCGATCATGATCTTGCCGCCCCAGACCAGGTCGGCCTGGATGGCTTGCCTGGCCGCTTCGGAGTCGCGCGCTTCCAGGGCTTGGAGCACGGCCTCGTGGCGGTGTTCGTCTTGCGAGTAGTCCAGTCCCGAGGTCTTGACGTGGAACACCTTCAGGATGGGGCCGGTGATCACCCAGAACGACTCCACCGTGTTGCGCAGGATGGGCTTGTTGCTGGCTTCCAGGATGGCGAAGTGGAACTTGCGGTTCAGGTAGCTGGCGCGCTTGGGATCGGTGGCCGTGCAGGAAATGAAGTCCCGCTGCAGGGCGATCAGGTTGTCGAGCTGCTTGCGCGTGATGTTCTGCGCGGCCTCGGCCGCGCCCATTCCTTCGAGGTGGAAGCGGATCTGCTGGATCTCGCGCAGTTTCTCCGAATTGACGTAGGGCACGTAGACCGCGGTGGCGGCCTGCATTTCCAGGCCCTGTTCGCTGATGAGGCGGAAGATGGCCTCGCGCACGGGCGTGATGGAAACGCCCATTTCCTGGGCAAGTTCGCCAATGATGAGGCGCTCTCCGGGTTCGTACTGCCCGTTGATCAGGGCGTTGCGGATTTCGTTGTAGACCCTGACGGAGAGGTTCTCTTTCTTTACCGGTTTAAGGCTCGACATAAAAGTTGCGGGCTTGCTGTATTGATGGATCGGGCGGATTCGGGATGAATTCTAGCCCGCCATGGCCAATTCAAGCTCAATGGGTATATTATATATCATATATCTTAACGGCAACAGGAGACGCCATGCGCCAGGAAAGGGAGGCCCCCTCGGAAGAGGAGGTCCGGCTGCTGCGGGAGAAGGCCCGTTTTATCCGGTTGGAGACCATCAGGTTGATCGAGATCGCCAAGGTCGGGCACTACAGTTCGGTGTTCTCGTGCGCGGAGATCTTCGCCGCGCTGTACTACGGCGTCATGCGCCTGCGTCCGGGCGAACCGCAGTGGCCGGACCGGGACCGGTTCCTCATGGGCAAGGGCCATGCGGCCGTCGGCCTGTTTCCCGTGCTGGCCGACCACGGCTTCATCGAGCGCGGACTGCTGGACGGCTATACCCGGCTGGGCAGCCCCCTGGGCGACCATCCCGACATGAGCAAGGTGCCGGGCGTGGACTTCAGTTCCGGCTCCATCGGCCATGCCCTGTCCAATGGCGTGGGCATGGCGGTCGGCGGACGCATGAGCCGGCGCGACTTCCACGTGTTCGTGATGCTGGGCGACGGCGAGATGCAGGAAGGGCAGGTCTGGGAGGCGGCCCTGTTCGCCGCGCATAACCGCCTGTCGCGCCTGATCGCCATCGTCGACCGCAACGGCTATCAGTTGGACGGCAAGGTGGACGAGGTGATGGGCGTGGAGTCGCTGCGCGAGAAATGGCAGGCTTTCGGCTGGGAGGTACACGAGGTGGACGGCCACGACCTGGCGGAACTGACCGCGCTGCTGCGCCGCCTGCGCGCCGACGAAGGGCGTGAACGGCCGGCCTGCGTGATCGCCCGGACGGTCAAGGGCAAGGGCGTTTCCTTCATGGAGACGGAACCCGGCTGGCACCTGGGCTACCTGGCGCCGCAAGACGCGCAAGGCGCCATCGACGAAATCATGTCCCGCGAGATCTGAATGGCACACTCACAGACGCTTTCCCCCGATTCCTGGCAGTACCGCGCGCTGAACGCGGTCAACCCCGGGCTCTCGTATCTGTCGGACGCGCTGATCGCATTGGCCGGCGAAGGGCATCCGGTGGTGGCGGGCTCGGCCGACCTGCAATATTCCAACGGCCTGAACCGTTTTGCGCAGGCCTATCCCGACCGCTATATCCAGTTCGGCATTTCCGAGCAGAACATGGTGTCGGCGGCGGCCGGCCTGGCGACCACGGGCATGATGCCGTTCGTCGCGACCTTCGCTTCTTTCCTGGGCCTGCTGTGCTGCGAACAGATCCGCATGGACGTGGCCTACACCCGGCTGCCCGTGCGGCTGATCGGCCATCACACCGGCATCAGCCTGGGCTTCTACGGCACCTCGCACCACGCCACGGAAGACATTTCCACCATGCGCGCGCTGGCCGGCCTGACGGTCGTGTCGCCCGCCGACGGCCCGCAACTGGCGTCCGCCATCAAGGCCTCGGTCGATTGGCCGGAACCCATTTACTTCCGCATCGGCCGCGGCCGCGATCCGCAGGTCTACGAAGACGGCGCGCCCTTCGAATTCGGCCGCGCCATCGTGCACGCCACCGGCAGCGACCTGAACATCATCGCCTGCGGCATCACCGTGCACGCCGCCCTGGCCGCCGCCGAACAGTTGCGCGGAGAGGGCCTGTCCGTGGGCGTGATCGACATGCCCACCATCAAGCCCCTGGACCGGGAGGCCGTGCTGGCGGCCGCGGGCCGCTCGGGCGTGCTGATGACGGTGGAAGAGCACAATGTGCTGGGCGGGCTGGGCTCGGCCGTGGCCGAGGTGCTGGCCGACGCCGGAACCGGCACCCGGCTGCGCCGCCACGGCATTTACGACGAATACAGCCTGATCGCGCCGCCCACCACCCTGTACGCCCATTACAAACTGGATGCCGCGGGCATCGGCGAGGTCGCGCGCGAACTGCTCAAGGCCTGAACGACGGAGAAAAAAATGAAGGAAATCAGCGGAAATACGCGCCTGTTCGGCATCCTGGCGGATCCGATCCACCACGTGAAGACGCCGCAGCGCATGAACGAACATTTCGCCGCCATCGGTTTCGACGGCGTGTGCGTGCCGTTCCACGCCCGGCCCGACAAGCTGGCCGCCGTGGTCGAGGGGCTGCGAGGCCTGGAGAACCTGGGCGGCGTCATCGTCACCATCCCGCACAAGACCGCCATTCTGGAACTGGTCGACGACGCGACGCCCGTGGCGCGCAAGATCGGCGCCGCCAACGTGGTGCGGCGCGAGGCCGACGGGCGGCTGGTGGCGCACATGCTGGACGGCGAGGGCTTCGTGCGCGGCCTGCAGACCGCCGGCGTGTCCCTGGATGGCAAAAGCGCCTACCTGGCGGGCGCGGGCGGCGCGGCCAATGCGATCGGATTCGCGCTGGTGCAGGCGGGCGTGTCCCGGCTCACCGTCGCCAACCGCACCGTGGCCAAGGCCGAAGACCTGAAGGCGCGCATCCTGTCCCTGCATCCCGAGGCCGACATCGCCATCGGCACTGCCGATCCCTCGGGCCACGATCTGGTCGTCAACGGCACCTCGCTGGGCATGAAACCCGACGACGCCTTGCCGCTGGACGCCGCGCTGCTGACGCCCGATCAACTGGTGTGCGAAGTCATCATGCAGCCGCGCGACACCGCGCTGCTGCTGGCGGCGCAGGCCCGGGGCTGCAAGGTGCACTACGGCGCGCCCATGCTGGCCTGCCAGATCGAACTGATGGCGCAGATGCTGGGCGTGGCGCAAGCCAGGTAAGGCCGCGCAGCCGTTATCCGGACTCCGAAGAAAAATGGGCGATTACGATTTCATCATCGCAGGCGGCGGCACGGCCGGCTGCATCCTGGCCAACCGGCTGAGCGCGGACGGCAAGTACCGCGTGCTGATGCTGGAGGCCGGGCACGAAGCGCGCAGCATGTGGATTTCGATCCCGGCGGGCTTTTCCAAGCTGCTGGTGAACCCGGACTACAACTGGCGCTTCGCCACCGAGCCTGAAGACAATGTGTACGGCCGGACGATAGCCGTGCCCCGGGGCAAGGGCGTGGGCGGGTCGACGCTGATCAACGGCATGATCTACGTGCGCGGCCAGCCCCGGGACTACGACGGATGGGAGGCCGCCGGCGCCGCCGGCTGGGGATGGGGCCAGGCCGAACGCCTGTTCCGCAAGATCGAGCATTACGAGCGTGGCGGCGAGGGCCGCGGCAAGAGCGGGCCGATGCACCTGGAAGAGGTGGCCGAGCGCTTTCCGGTGTCGGACGCGTTCCTGCGCGCCGCGCAGGAAGACGGCCAGCCCTTGAATGCCGACTACAACGGCGGCAACCAGGAGGGCGTGGGCTATTACCAGGTACTGCAGCACCGGGGCCGGCGCTGGAGCGTGGTGGACGGCTACCTGCGGCCCGCAGCCGGCCGCAAGAACCTGCGCGTCGAATGCGGCGCGCACGTGACGCGGCTGGTTTTCGAGGGCAAGCGCTGCGTGGGCGTGACTTACCGCCAGGACGGGCGGGAGCACACGGTCCGGGCCGCGCGCGAGACCCTGTTGTGCCTGGGGGCGGTGCAGTCGCCGCAGTTGCTGGAGCTGTCCGGCGTGGGCGATCCGGCCGTGCTGCAATCCTTCGGCATTCCGCTGGTGCATGCGCAGGCGCAGGTGGGCGAGAACTACATCGACCACTACGCCACGCGCATGAACTGGCGCGTGAAGGGGACGGTGACGCTCAACGAGATGTCGCGCGGCTGGCGGCTGGCCCGGCAGGTGGCGCGTTATTACACCCGCCGCAAGGGCATCCTGACGTTGGGCACGGGGCTGGTGCACGGCTTCGTGAAAAGCGCGCCGGACCTGCCGGCGCCCGACGTGCAGTACTTCTTCGTGCACGCCAGCTACGCCAACGCGGCCGAGCGCATCCTGGACCGGCATCCGGGCATGACGATAGGCGTGGCGCAGTTGCGGCCCGAGTCGGTCGGGTCCATCCACATCAAGTCGGCCGATCCGCTGGCCGGGCCGGCGATCCGGCCGAACTTCCTGTCCGCCCAGGTGGACCGCGACAGCCTGGTGGGCGGCATGCAGGCGGCGCGGCGCATCGTCGGCCAGCCGGCCTTGCGGCCCTACATCGAAGCGGAACTCAGTCCCGGCACAGGCGTGGAAAGCTACGACGAATGGCTGGACTTCGCCCGGCGCAACGGCCAGACCATCTACCACCCGATCGGCACCTGCCGCATGGGCTCGGACGCCGCCGCGGTCACCGACCCGCGCCTGCGCGTGAACGGTTTGTCGGGCCTGCGCGTGGTGGACGCGTCCGTCATGCCGAAGATGGTGTCCGGCAATACGCAAGCAGCCGTCATGATGGTGGCCGAGCGGGGGGCGGAGATGATAT
>Ga0222420_100238_pt1 | contig 55583 bp, 57 predicted proteins | sample 3A2ome_FD_182470 | JGI IMG/M metagenome (GOLD analysis project Ga0222420, IMG submission 182470) | Enriched microbial communities from leaf-cutter ant dump, University of Wisconsin, Madison, United States - 3A200A (version 2) | ecosystem: Environmental > Terrestrial > Nest > Insects nest > Nest...
CGATGGTGGAACTGGAACTGGTGGAAACGATGGTGGAACTGGAACTGGTGGAGACGATGGTGGAACTGGAACTGGTGGAAACGATGGTGGAACTGGTGGAAACGATGGTGGAACTGGAACTGGTGGAAACGATGGTGGAACTGGTGGAAACGATGGTGGAACTGGTGGAAACGATGGTGGAACTGGCAGTGATGGCGGAAATGATAATCCCCCTAGCATCCCGGTTCTATTACCTAATGGTAACTATAGCCTAGTCCCAGGTGCAGGCTTTTCCTTAACTGTTGATTCAATAGACTCAGATGCTGGTTATAACAGTAGCTTTGGGCACTATTTTGCCGATATTAATGGTAATCCGATATCTGGAAGTATTGATTTTACCAATGTTAAAGAGAGTCTTGGGATGGGAGAGACAATAACCATCAACTATGGATCAGGTGATATTCCTCCTGGAGCAGTAACAGTTGGTTTCTTCATTATTCCAAATGGAGACTCATTAAATCCCCTCTTACCAGAAGGAGCAAAGGTTACTTTTTTATTAAATGATCAAGGACAATGGACAAGTTATTATAACGGTAATCCTGTTAACGGTGAGGAAGCTCCTGCTTATTTCTCAGATCCTAATTTAAATCCCGATGGTGGAGCTACTCATTCAAGCAATAATGAAGGGCAAATCAGTTTTGAAGATTTATTCGGTGGTAGTAGCGACGGTGATTATAATGATGTAATCGTAAATGTCCAATTTAGCTCTTATACAGGACCCGACGTAGGCAACGGGGGTAATAATAACGATGATGACGGAACTGGAACTGGTGGAAACGATGGTGGCGGGAACATCGGAACCGATCATGACAACGGACATGGTAACGATGATGACGGAAACGACGACAGCAACCCAGGTAAGGGCGGCGGAAACAAAGGCGGTATAAATAACCGTGCTAACGAAGACAATAGCGATGGTAATGATAAGAGGAATCTAAATAATAATGAAAACATAAAAGATACAGATAATGATAAAGGAAATAACAGTAAGGGTTTTGATAACCATGATAATCCAAATGAAAGCAGCTCTGGTAAAGATGATACTAATACCCATACTGTAAATGACCCCCATCACCAACCAGACACAAATATATCAGCAATGAATAGCAATAGTTGGACAGATGTAGTATCGAATGATTCTCATATTACTCCCCCCCCCTCTGCTTCTAATTGGTTAGAACAGGTTGATATTAAACCTGAAACGGATATAACAGTTCATAATGATAAAGATCAAGAAAAAAATAATGATGAAGATTCCTCCTGGGAAGTAAATGATGATAACCTTAATAATGATGATAAACATTCTTCTAACCACCATCATTTTTAATGGAATTAGTTTGATATAGGCCAATTTTTAACTTCTTAGAAGCATAAAGTCATTTGCACATCTGAGAGATTTTAATAATAACGAATTGTTATGCTTTAACTAATTTAGTAACATAAATGTATGGTAAAATTACTCATCCTAGTTAGCTATAAGCAATAACGCTATATGAAAGCTATCAGTATAAAATTAGGAAAAGGAAGAAGAAGAGTTCCTACAGAATTTTATTAAAATCTATATCTACAAACCGGGGCATTATATTAACATACGGAAAATAATTTAGTATATCTTACTACAATAGAATGAGATTGGTAAAACCTACAAGATAAGGTAAAATTGTATATGTACCACAGACATATTAAAGGCCGTGCTAAAAAATTTAACGTGATTATCCCCTTGACATAATTAATATTATTTATTATACTTAGTTATAAACTTAGAATAATAGTATATATGAAGTCACAAACAATAAAGCAATTCTTTAAACAATTTCCAAATGATCAAGTATGCCTTGAACATATAATAAAAAATAGATATGGATTAAGTCCTAAATGTCCAAAATGTAAACATCAAACAAAATTTCATCGTATATCAAGTCAGAGAGCTTATGTTTGTCAATGGTGTGGGCATCATGTTTATCCATGTGTAGGAACTCCTTTTGAAAATTCTAGAACATCTTTACAATCTTGGTTTTATGCTATTTATTTATTCACACAAACTAGAAGCGGAGTGTCAGCAAAAGAATTACAAAGGCAGTTGGGAGTAACTTATAAAACCGCTTGGCGTATGGGGCATGAAATACGTAAACATATGAAATCTGTAGGAGGAAATAATTTCTTATTCGGAGATATAGAAATAGATGAAACTTATGTAGGTGGTAAAAGGAAAGGTAAACGTGGGCGGGGAGCAGAAGGTAAAACTATTGTTTTTGGAATGTTAGAAAGAGAAGGCAAAATTAAAACTCAAATTGTTTCTAATGTTACATCTAAAATTTTACATCCTATAATTATTGATAATATAACAAAAGGAAGCATTATCTATACAGATGAATATCGTTCATATAATAGTCTTAATCAAAAGGGATATAACCATGAATGCTGTAATCATGGAATTAAGCAATATGTAAATGAAAGTTCACATGTAAATTCATTAGAGGGATTTTGGGCTCGCTTAAAATTAAGCATTAGAGGTACACATATTCATGTATCTAGCAAGCACTTAGGTAAATATGCTAATGAATTTGAATATCGTTTTAATTATCGGAACGAGCCTTTGAAGATGTTGACTGATTTACTATCAATTTACCGACCATTGAATCAAGGGTAGAATCAAATTTAGATTTATCACCGATCATTTCAGAATGTTCAGCAATAAATTGCTCAAGTTTATTTGTTTGTATAGCTTCTTTAAGTGTTAGTGGTTTTTTCATTTTATTTTATTTTTATCAAAACATTCAAATCTTCATATTTAATTGAAATATTTTTATAGATTGGTTCCCCAGATGAAGAATAAAGTATACTATAATCCGACTCCCATCTTTTAGGATCACCATAATTAGGAATCATGTTTTCGGGTATTTCTTCTTGTTCTGATATATTATCACTTAATATCATTTTGTCTCCATAAAAAGGAAAGCGATAACCAAATAACATTGAAGTATAAAATTCTTCTTCGGTTTTAAAATCACACATTTGCCAAGTGATTAGCTCGCTATTACTTCTTGTTTTAACTAATAATTGTATTGCTTCTTTAATAGTTATCTTTCCCTTTTTTGTTTTATATATCTTCAAAGATATCCAATTACAAATCTTATGATTAATGCCATATCGTTCTAATATACATATAATAGAAAATCCTATTATCATTAATAATATTTGATACCAAATAGTTAATCCCATATACTCACTAAATTTTTTAATTAGATAAAGTAAAAAAACTTCAACAATACAAATAGTCCAACGGAATATTGATGACATGATTTTATTTTTTGATTATAGTTTAAAAACTATGCCACCATATTATTATTAGATATTGATGTAAAGTAGATAATTAGGATTTAGAATACTTAGTTTAATAGTAAAAAGGGTGGTTAATAATTTAACATTATCTAATATATTTGATTTAAGATAAAACTAAATAAAGATAATATGAAAACCACCTTACCTGAACGCTCTCTTATAATTAAAGATAGGCTTGATGCAGTAGTCAAAGAAATCTTAACGGCCGGAAAGGATAAAATAGCTATGATAATTTTATTTGGCTCTTACGCAAGAGGTGACTGGGTGCGAGACGTATATAAGGAAGGTCATATCACTTATAGTTATCAAAGTGACTTTGATCTTTTACTGATTTTAAAAAAAGGAAAATATAGAGGTCATACAGCCATAAATTTGCAATATAGTATAGAAAAGAGATTAGATAATAAATTCCCTAAAGAAGTAGGTATACAAAAATATCCATCGGTTACGCTTGTGCTAGAACCCATTCAAAGAGTAAATGAACAATTAGAAAAAGGTCAATATTTCTTTTCTGACATAAAGAAAGAAGGAATCCTTTTATATGATAGTGGAGAGTTTCAGTTAGTAGAAGCTCAAGAGTTACCTTGGAAAGAAAGAAAAGAAATAGCTAAGAAAGATTATGAGAATTGGTTTGGAACTGGAAGCGGATTTCTTATTGATTGTAAGTACCCATGAGAAAGAGGCGATTTTAGCAAAAGCGCTTTTTACCTTCACCAAGCTACTGAGAGTTTTTATAATTGTATTCTACTAGTTTTTACAGGTTATAAGCCAAAACTGCATGATATATTAGAACTTGGTCAGCAAGCTAGAAGTTATCATCATGATCTTTTTAAGATATTCCCATATGAAACTCAAGATCAAAAAGACTGCTTTACATTACTTAGAGAAGCTTATATTAAAGCCAGATATGATAAAAATTATAAAATTATGAAAGAACAGCTGCTTTATCTAATTGATAGGGTAGAAAAACTAAAAACAGTGACAGAAAAAATTTGCCTAGAGTGGATTAATAAAGAAGTCGTTTAATATAAGTAAACTTTAGTTTGTATGTTGCATTATACACTACTTTTTTCAAGATGCGTTTTTTCTTCTTCTCCTTTAATTTTAACTTGAAGAGGAAGTCTTCCAGCCAATATAGCAGCTAAATATCTTCTGATTTCTTCTTCTTCAAAACGCTTATAATAATCATTTTTTGGACTATAGCATCTGTTTTTAATATCAAGTTTTGTATAATTATAGCCCAAAGATAGAGCTATTTCATATAACATATTTATAAATAATTTATCAGTTTCAAAATCCCATTGTGAACTATTCTCTTCCGTCCTATGAGTAGTAAGATGATCATAATATTCATTCCAAGCGTTAATTACTTTGTTATTAATATCATAATGATATTCTATATCAATCATATTAAGAGCTTCTATATGTCTATCGGAAACACGGTCACTACGTGTTGCCATGAGTGTATGAAAAATTTGTAGTTTTCTATCTCTTTTAATTTCTTCCTTTTCTCGATTTTTTTGATCTTGTATGGCACGTGATGGTCCTTTAAACGTAGCGTAAAAAATCATCGTACCAACAAATAAATTAGCAAATAAATTAGCTATACCTAGTATTTCTGACCATTCCATAAAAAATTTTTTATTTATATTTATATATTTTATATGCCTTAGATTTCGCAATTTATCATAGAAAGACCATTTTTAAAATGTTTTTCTCTGATTAAAAAACACAGACTTACAAGCACAGGCTACTTTATTAATGAAATTTCGTCTTTTTAGTTCAGTTATATCAAAAGAATATTTTATTTTTTACTCTGTAAGAAAAACAAGAATCACTTTTCTTATTTACAAATCCTAAGAACAATAGAAAATGTTAATTGTGTCAATGGGATAATAGCGAAATTTAATAATAATACGATAAAACGAGGTAAAACAAGACTTATACGTCCAAACTAAAACGGCTTATAGAAAAACATACTAAACAAAAAAATTTAGGCTAATTATGTCTAAACTATAAAAATAAAACATTTATAAATTAGATTTAAAGCTAACTTAAGCTTGTTTAGCTTTAAATCTTTTATTAATTTTATTGATAACAAGAGTTCTGCCCTTTCTTTTTACTATACGGCAATTTTTATCTCTTGTTTTGGCAGATTTTAGAGATTTTAAGACTTTCATAATATTTATTCTTGATTTTTAAATTCATCAATTTCAAGGTTGCTATTATAAAGCTTTTTAGGTTTAAGGTCAACTACGAATAATCATTTTCACTAACTAATTGCTTTTATACTTGACCTTAATATGTAAGAATTTTATCATCCAAGGAAAATTATTTGGAGAAAAAAATGAAACCGTATAGCGATCTTGCCAAAATTATTCACCGTGAAGGATACATATTTATTGTTATTTTTGCCGTAATAACTTTTGTATTAGGTTCTTTTAGTACAACATTTGGTTGGATCGGCACGATCAGTACCTTATGGTGTGCTTATTTTTTTAGAAATCCAGAAAGAGTAACACCAGTCAACGATAATTATATTATCAGCCCTGCCGATGGGATAGTTCAGGCTATCAAAGAAGTAATCCCGCCTTCAGAACTTGGCCTTGGTGATGATGAAATGATCCGGATCAGCATATTCCTGAATGTTTTTAATGTCCATGTCAATAGAGTCCCGGCAACCGGCAGGATTTTGCTCCTGCATTATCACCCAGGAAAATTTTTTAATGCTTCCTTAGATAAAGCAAGTATTCATAATGAACGCCAGTCTGTTTTAATGGAAACTGTTAACGGTGTAAAAATAGCTTTTGTCCAGATTGCCGGTTTAATCGCTAGAAGAATAGTATGCGACTTAGAAGAGTCTCAGCCTGTAAAAGCTGGTCAAAGGTATGGGCTAATACGATTCGGCAGTAGAGCCGATATTTATCTCCCTTTAAAAACAGCTATCCTGGTATCGGAAGGGCAAACCTGTATCGGTGGAGAAACTATACTCGCTGATATGGATTTAAACAAATCTGCTCAGCCAAAATTTGAAGTAAGATAATTATTATTTAAAAGCAAGGGAAAAGATTTTGTCAAAATTGAAAAAATCGCCAAGAATACTAAAACCTGTACCTGTTGTAAAATTGATCCCTAATATACTGACTTTAATCGGTCTGGTTATAGGGGTTAGTGCTATACGTTTTGCGTTGGACAGTAAATGGGAGATATCTGTTTACTGCATATTAATAGCTACAATTATAGACGGGCTTGACGGTAGAATAGCTAGGATGCTAAATGCTACCAGTCATTTCGGTGCAGAACTAGACTCTTTATGCGATTTTGCAAATTTTGGCATTTGTCCTGCTTTCATTATATACTTATGGTCTTTTCAACAATATGAATATAAAGTAACATCGTGGGCAGCCATAACCCTTTTTATTGTCTGTATGGGCATACGTCTAGCACGTTTTAACGCTACAATTATTAATCCTGTTGAATCTAAAAAAGCAACAATGTTCTCAGTAGGAGTACCTGCGCCAAGCGGAGCGATACTTGCTTTACTCCCTATTATACTCGATTTTGAAATCACTACTTATTTTGAAGATTTCAGCATGAGAAACCATACTCTACTAATAAATCTGTATATTTTTTTTATAGCTATCCTTCTTGCTAGCAGATTACCTACAATATCAATTAAACAACTAAACATCAAACCTGAATATTTATCACTCTTTATGGTAGTGTTTGCAATAATAATCATTATCACTGCGATCTATCCTTGGTATATATTACCGCTAGCAGCTGTATTATATCTATTATCAATAATTATTTGTATTAGTATATCACGAAGGTTATGAACCTGATTTCCAAATATTCAACATATCGATATTTTATTCATACTTTAATTGCTCTTTCTATTGTTGTAAGCTTTGGGGTTTATAGAATATATATATGGACAAAAACTCAATATACAGATAACGCCTATATTGAAGCTGAAATCTCTAATGTTAGTTCGGAAGTAAGCGGCATAATTAGCAAGATATTAGTAGAAGAAAACAATAAAGTTACACGCGGTCAAATTATAGCTAAAATTAAGGATGATGATTATCGTGCTAATTACGAAAAAACGTTAGCAACTCTTGAAGGAGCAAAAAGAGATATAGAAATAATAGACCAGAACATAAAGCTTGCTCAAATTGATCAAAAAAAAGCAAAAGAATCTCTGGAATTCGCTGAAGCTAATTTAAAACTTACCCAAGTAGATTATAATAGGATTCAGTCCCTTAGCAAAGATAATTATGCCAGTAAACAAAAACTTGATAATGCAGAAATAGCTTTGGAAAAAGCAAAAAATGAATTTTCACAGGCAGAGCTTAATATGCAAACAAGTCTAGAAAAATTAGCTCTTTTAGAACTACAGCGCTTATCTTCTATGGCAAAACATACTACTACTGCTCAGGAGGTAATCCTTGCCAAAAGAAACCTGGATAACACATTAATCCGTTCCCCTATAAACGGAACAGTAGGTAATAGCTCTTTAAAATTGGGAAATTACATAACTGCCGGCGTTGTTTTATTTGCAGTAGTTCCAGAAAAATTATATGTAAAAGCAAACTTTAAGGAAACCCAGATCACTAATTTTAAAACTGGAATGGAAGCAGTAATGATCTTTGATTCAGAACCCGATTATGAAGTTATCGGTTATATCAGAAACCTTTCTCCTGCAACCGGAGCAAAATTTAGTTTACTTCCCCCTTCTAATGCAACAGGAAATTTTACTAAAATCGTTCAGCGTATACCGGTATCAATTGATTTTGATATCCCTGAAAAGTTGATAGGCAAACTAAGCCCTGGTATGTCTACAATAGTTAAAATAAGGACAGACCAAGAACCTGTACGTTAGAATTTCATAAGTACTAAATATGTATTGATCTGGCCAGAATCCTTATAAAACTACTACTTCTGTTTTGCATGTTAAAACATACCAACCAAAGATGTATCTAGTATTATAATGACAAAAAATATAATCTCAATTTTTCGTTTTTTATAAATAACTTAGATTCGGCTTAATTAAGAGATAAAAGGAAATATTGAAAAATTAGAATAAAAACTATAGACTGCGAAAATTAATTTATAATATTAAATAAAATAATGAGCTTTCAGGAAAATTTAAATAAAATTCTCACTAAACATGAAGAATTATCCAATAAACTTGCCAGTGGTATAAAAGGAGAAGAATTTATCAAATGTTCAAAAGAATATTCAGATCTTGAAGAAGTTGTTGATCAGATTAATGATTATAATAAAGCTCTCAAGGATTTAAAAGAAGCTAAAGAACTCCTTAAAGATAAAACCTTAGATTCTGAAACCAAAGAAATGGTGGATCAGGAAATATACGAATTAAGTGAAAAAATCCCTAATCTGGAAAAAGGAGTAAAAGTTGCTTTATTACCGAAAGATGAAGCCGATAGTAAAAGCGCAATAATAGAAGTAAGAGCTGGAACCGGCGGTGAAGAAGCTGCCCTTTTTGCCGCTAGTTTATTTGAAATGTACCAACGTTATGCTCATCTTAAAGGATGGAAGTTTGAAATATTATCAATTTCTGACATCGGCGTTGGGGGATATAAAGAAGCTTCAGCCTCAATCAAAGGACCTAACGTATTTTCTAAACTTAAGTTTGAATCAGGGGTACATAGAGTTCAAAGGGTTCCTCAAACTGAATCAAGTGGTAGAATCCATACATCAGCAGCGACAGTAGCGGTTTTACCGGAAGCAGAAGAAGTAGATATCAAGATAGAAGAAAAAGATCTGAGGATAGATACTTATAGAGCATCAGGGGCCGGAGGCCAGCATGTTAATACTACCGATTCGGCAGTTAGAATTACTCATATTCCAACAGGAGTGGTAGTTTGCCAACAAGATGAAAAGTCTCAACATAAAAATAAAGCAAAAGCCCTTAAAATCTTACGCTCACGAATCTACGAAGAAGAACGCCAAAAAAGAGAAATAGAACGTTCTAATTCTCGTAAAAACCAAGTTGGATCAGGCGATAGATCAGAAAGGATCAGAACTTATAATTTCCCACAAGGACGTATTACAGATCACCGTATCAATCTAACTTTATATAAAATTGATGAAGTGCTAAAAGAAGGAAATCTTGATGAGTTTATAGAAGCTTTAATTGCTGATGATGAAGCAAAACGCCTTGCTGAAGAAATTCAGTAAGTTTAATATCCCTTAACCGGCTCAAGATCTTGCTATAATTAACAGCTAATACTCAGGTGTGTTTGAAAGGGGTTAAGAACTGCGATCAGATAAGTTTTTGGTAAGCACAAAAACCATAAACAAGCTGAAGTTTACTAGGGCACCTACGAATACGCTTTTCAGATTATTTGACGTAGCCATAAAATATTCCCACAAAAAGAAGCTAACTCCACCGGCAAAACTAGTAAATACCATACCAAATTTAGGTATAACAATATTATAAAGACCAAAAACCAGAGGAACTAATATTATAGGGGCCCAAAACCCTGCAATAAAGATTACCAGATCTACTACGCTAGTAAAACAGAGTGCAATAAATATTGCAAGGCTACCTATAATAATATTAGTAATTCTGGCTACTAAAAGCATTTTATTCTGATCAGATAAATTAAACATAGGCTTAAAAAAGTCCTTAACCAAAGTGATGGAAGTTATATTTAAATCAGAATCTGCCGTGGACATAACAGCCGCGAGTAATCCCGCTATTACTACCCCTTGTATACCAACCGGTATTATATGATCTATAAGATACGGCAATGCAAGGCTAGGTTTAATTTCCGGATAAATAATAAAAGCAATTAAACCGTTTATGGTGATGAATACAAGAAAAATGGCGTATATTACCGATTTTAAATAAATTGCTTTAGCTGTTTGTCTTGGATCCTTATCAATCAATGCTCTTTGGATAAAAGTTGGAAATAGATTCATAACAGCAAACCCTAAAAAAGCAGAAATAGTGGTTTTAAAAAGCTCATCATTGCCTGTAATAATTACTTTCTCAGGAGGTATTTTTTGTAGAAATTCAGATATACCAAGTTGATATAAACCAAAAATTGAGATAATAGGTATCGCAAGTAGCATCGCAAAAAACTGCATTTGGTTGGTAAATAAAACAGATCTAAAACCCCCCACAGTTGTATATACAATAACGATACCATAGCTTATGATTACCCCAGTGACATAATCTATTTGCAATATATATTCAAATATTCTAGCACTAACGCTAATCTGTGCTGCCACAAACCCGATAGATACAAGTAAGGCCGCTAGACCCCCTACTGCCCTACCAGCTTTTCCATAATAAGCAAACATTATATCGCCTATGGTTTCTGCTCCGTAATGTTTTATCAGCCTTGGAATAATATATATCGCAATTAATATATCTATTGGTATAACCAAAAATAACCCATAACTATGCGCAATGTTTCCAGCAAAAGCTTTTTCTGAAATTCCAAAAGTAGTCCCTCCTCCAATGGAAGAAGCAAAAATTGTTGCAACTAGAATAAGCTTTCCGTGATTATAATCTTTACCTTTTACTAAGGTAAAAGATTTAAACCCCGCCTTGCGTGAACGGGTATATATCCCAATTATTAATAAGGAAATTAAATACAAAGCTACAATAAGTAAATCTATCACTATCTCTATTTATTAACTGAAAATTTCTTTAGGAATAATACTAGAATTATCGAAGGAATAGTAGCGATTGAAGCAAAAAAGTAGAATGTTTTCCAGCCAATAGCTGAAACAATATAACCTGAAATTGCCGGCAATACCGACCTTGAGAATCCCATCATTGAAGTTAAAAATGAGTATTGTGTAGCCTTAAACCTACCATGACATAAGGAAGCAATATAAGCTATATAAGCAGTCATTGTCATTCCTCCTGTAATACTTTCAAATCCGGTTATTAAAAAAAGCAAATATATATTTTTACCATAAATCTCCTGCACAATAAATAACATATGACCAGCCCCATGTAAGATGCCAAAGAAAATTAGGCTTTTGAAAATACTAAAATATTTCATTATATAACTGGCAATTAACCCGCCAATAATAGTTGCCGTAATCCCAAAAAACTTTCCAGCAGTTGCGATCTCAAATTCATCATAACCAATATGCAGCAAAAAAGGATTTATCATCGTACCTATAAAATTGTCCGGTAGACGATATAATATCAAGAATAATAATATCAGAATAATATAGTTTCTAGTTCCTAAGGATCCAAGAATAACAGAGATTAAATTCCTGGTTTGGAAATATAAACTACCACGCTTGAAATCTTGACGCTCTTTTGTATGCAGAGATAATTTAGCTGAAGTCGGCGGTTCGGCAACAAGCAATAAAATTGCAATCGAAAATAAAATGATGATAAGGCTAAATAATTTGTAGACTACATTCCAATCAACATGAGCAGCAATATATATGGCTCCAGAACTAGATAGTAACATCCCTATTCGGTAGCCAAAAACATAAAGACCGGAAACTTGCCCTTGTTTTGTACTATCAACTAACTCGGCCCTAAAGGCTCCAAGAACAGTATCTTGAGCAGAAGAAAAAAAAGAAATAATAATCGCTATTAAGCCAAATAATAATAAATTATCGGCAGGTTTAATATAGCTAAATGCGAAAACAGTAATACTTAAGAATAATTGCAGGACTATAATCCAAGAAGTGCGATGACCGATGATTTTCGTTAGTATAGGAATATTTTTTATATCAAAAATAGGAGCCCAAATAAAATTCACAGCATAAGGCAAGGAAATCAAGGCAAAAACCCCAATAGTTCTAATATCAATCGACTCTTTGGCTAACCAAAAATTTAGGGTATTGCCGGTAATCATTATAGTAAAACCACTCATTAAGCCAATTAGCCAAATAATCAGTAATTTTTTTTTAGCTATCATAGAAACTTGAGTAATTTAAGTGTAATTAAGAGAGTTACTTAAGCTTTATTGAATTAAGGCTCTTTTCTGGAGGTCATCGCTTGTATATAAACACCCACTACAAAACACATCTTGACCTTAACTTTAACTTACATTTGGTTTAAGCTCATTACAAAAATGATTATACGTTTATTAATTAAAATGCCTTTTATATTAAAACTCTGTGGTTTATTATATATAGTTATGTAAAGATGTAAAGCTGGATGAGCATTACTAAGTCAATTGCAATATATCAAAACCCGATAATTCCATTTATAGCTTTAATATGCAGGAATCTGGTCGGGATCATTAACTTTTAGTGCAAAGTAATGATTACCCCTATCATTTTTTTAATGTCATGATATTAATATTATTTTCTTTTTGAATACTTATTTTTAATTTTCCGAGTACATTTTGACCTAAAAGGTTATCACCTTTCTGTTTTACAACCGCTCTGACATTTTGCAATTCAATACCTCCTATTTTTATCCAATCAATAAAAACCTCCTCTGCTTCATGTGTACTCCCGTCAGCATTTGCAAATGTGTACTTTTTACCGGTTTTTCTTATTACGCCTTCGTTAGCCCTGTACATTTTGGGGCTAATAGTTGTTATAATCGCCCCCGTATCAATGATATAAGTGTACGGATACTTATTAGCCCCTATTTTAACTTTAGCATGAAAAGCTTTATTAACTTCAGGAATGCGGACTATAGGAGAATCAACTTCATCAGGTTCTACAATCTGGTTGAATCTATGGTCATAAATCCCTAAATAAGAGTGAGCAGAAGGGTACTTGCTTAAATATCCTTCTAAAAAGCTTAATCCCTCCTGCTTCTTTTTCTGTTTTAACAGAATTTTTAAAATACCCTCAACATTATCTACGTAACGGTCATCTATAGAAAATAACTGATAGTGCTGTTTTAGCGCTTCATCTATTTCACCTTGATGGAATAAACATGAAGCATAATAAAAAATATACTGTTCTGGAGAATCAGATTCTTTCATAAGCTTCCTATATATCACCAAAGCCTTTTCATAATCTTGTTGGTTAAAATATAAGAATGCTAGAAAAGCGTTATTCTGTTCGGTATCTTCTTGAGGAAAAGATATAATTTGCTGCAGAACTTTGGTAGCTTCTATAAGATCTCTCTTACTATATAAAATGCCAAGGTATTCTTTCTTTTCCTCTAAACTAAACCCAAACAATGTTTCCTTGCTACTTAGATATACTTCATGTAACTTGCCTTTGTTGTATAAATAACCTCCTAAAAAAAGTAACAACACAAAGCCTATGAGGAAGATAAAAGGCAAGTTACTTTCCTTCTTTACTTGCGTAGGTCTCTCTAACCCTTCTGTTGATAACCTCAAAACTAAAACTCCTTAAATTATTGATTTATTCTTATTTGATAATTACGGCATATCAATACTCAGGTGGTTCACCATAATCATTAACTCCGTTAGTACCTTTTTTGAACATTAGCCATAATATTAATAACTGACCGAATGGTACAAAGGAAATTAACTGCCATAGCCCGCTACAGTTTAAGTCATGCAATCGTCTATGTGTTACTAAAAATGTTTGAATTATAGACAACATAACTATGGGACCAATAAAAAAACCTGTTATTAAAGTATTTACTTTATTGGTGTATAATATTTCAAAAACAAGGCAAATAAAAATCATAAATATAAAACGAGATATATACTCTATACGACCAGCTCGTTTATTTATTATAAAATAATCTCTTATTAATAAATTATATATTTTTTTACTCACCACAAAACTCTGTTTCTCCTGCTAAACACAAATCGTGTTTAACCACTTGCTGTCCCACTTCAGAAGTCCAGGCATTTTCAGTTACATATATATAACATTCACCAATATTTTTAACATTCATTATTTTTGTAAAATATTGTGCTGTTTTGCTCAACATGTTAGGCAATTTAGCTATTATACTATCTTGGGCATAACCTACAGCAACATCATCAGGTGAAAAATGACATTTTACAAATCCAATCGCCGCATGAACCGTTACAGTAGATATATTAGCTAAGTTTTTTATTTCTCCTAAAAAACTTTTATCAATAACTAATCCTGCGTCATATGTACCTTTAACTTTACCTTTTTCTATTAGGTCTTTGTAAATAGCTATTCTTTCTTCTTTAGTACCTGATATTATTTTATCAGTCATATTTATTTTGTTAGTTAAAACTACAATATCTTGTACTTGTCCTTAAGTCAAATCTGTAATCTTGGTTTGAAAGTTGACACATATTATAAGAATCTATATGCTTAATACTTAGTAGTAAACTATACAGAGTAATTGGAAAAATAAAGCTAAACAAGAATAAAAAATGAAACTTAAAATAGAAAATTTATTAAGAGATAATTCTATCGAAACATCTGATGCTCAAGAAATGTTGCGTAAAATATTTTCTGGAAAAAAGGTTGGAAGTGATGAAAAAGCTCGTATAGATCGGTTTATACAGTTACTAGAAAGTAATGAGATTTCAGCACAAGCTATAGGAGAGTTGTTACTTCCTTTTGCTGATCCTACTTTTGATACAACATTTAAAATGTTATTCGGTTCAAAGGAACATGATAATATATTGATTAGTTTATTGAATAATTTACTTGATTTTACTGGAGATAAAGAAATCAAAGAATTAGAAATTATTACAGAAAAGCTTGAATCTCCTATATTTTCATATGAAGATGGAAGATCAAGTGTAACAGGAGCAGTTGATGTACTTTGTACAACAACTAGCAATCAAAAAATAGCTATTGAAATGCAACGAGCTAAGCAACCATACTTTCTTGCAAGAACACAACACTATATGTCTAAACTAATTTCTGTTCAGGTAAATGAAAAAGGAGGGAAAGAGTATCATAGAGATATACTGGATACATATATTCTAGTATTGGAAAAACAGAACTTATTTACTGGACAGCATAAATTATCTGATAATTCTCTATATGAAATAGAAGTTGAACCTATAGTAAAACAGACCGGACAAGTATTTCCTGGAAATAAAATGCACTGGAAATTTTTTGAATTATCTAAGTTTAAAGAACATGAGGTTTATAGGAATTTAACTAAAGATAGTAGTTTGAAGCATCAATGGTTAGAATTTTTAATTAATTGTGGTGATCAATTAAATGAACCTGAAAGAGATGATATAATTAAACAAGGGTATAAGATTATGAAGTTAGCACAATGGAGCGGTGATAAACAAAGTTTATACTGGTTGGAACAAGCACGTGAATTTGATCAAATAGAAAATCAAAAAGAGCTTATACAAGAAGCAGAAAAAAAAGGTCTTGTTAGAGGAAAACTAGAAAGTGATATTGATAAAATTAAGATTGGGATTGAAGAAGGCTGGAATGGAACAAAAATACTATCAAAATTAACGTTGCTTAGTAGGAAGCATTGGCTAGAAAAAGAATGGTCACAAGAACAAGCACACAAAGTCAAGCGCCAAAAAGTAGAAAATATACAGTCGACTGATGATCAACAAAAAGAGGTGTTATCAAAATTTGAACAATTATATGATTATGTACAACAACATCAAAGTGATACACTGAACCAAATTTGTAATGATTTAGAGTTACTTGGAGATTTAGATGTTTTGACTACTGAAACTTAACATTGGCTCTATCTTTTTAAGCATAGAGCGTCAAGTTAAGGGTTAATAGTGATTGATCTAAGCATATTTAAGGGCCCTGTCAAGTTAATATACTCCTTATATGGCCATATTAACTTGACAGGGCCCTGGTATCTTATTGAAGAATTTAGTAAATTGAGCGTCGGTGAGTGCTACGTAATCCTACCTGAAAAATCTGTACGGGCAGCGAAAACCCAAACCCCGAAAGCAGAAGTTCCGAGTAAAAATGCCTGGTTTATGGAAACTGCTTGCGAAGGAAAATCAATAGATGAAAAACAGGTGTCAGATGATTTACCTCTGGCAGGAGAAACAAAATCAACAAGTAAACAAAAAAGGTTACCTAAGGATCATACCGAACCGAATAAAAACAAAGAGCATATAAGAGACATTGGATATAGGCTTTGATTAAATATAGCGTAGATGGTATAATCCTGTTATATAGTAATTAAAATTGTTTTTGTATTGTTGATTATGGCATCACAGAAGTTTCTTGACCCTAAGAGCGATATAGTATTTAAAAAAGTTTTCGGCTCAAACCCGGAACTAGTTAAAAGCTTTCTTAATTCGATAATGCCTCTGCCGGAAGACGGACTGATTGAAACCATAGAATATTTAACACCAGAACAGTCGCCTCGTATCCCTTCAATGAAGAATACCATTGTGGATGTAAAATGTACTGACCAAAAGGGGAGAATATTCATCGTTGAAATGCAGATGCAATGGACTGAAAGCTTTAGTAAAAGGTTGTTATTTGGAGCATCAAAGGCTTATGTGTAGCAGATGCAGAAAGCGGAAGACTACCATAGCCTTTGTCCGGTATACGGTCTAATTAATATTCATAGAATTACCTAAGTTTAAGCCTCAAAGCTGGGAACAGAAACGTATAGGAGTATTATGGCTAAGGTTCTTGAAAGAATTTAAAGGTGAGCAGCTGGAAGTACCTGCGGAGTTCAGAAGTGTTCCAGAAATATCAAAGGCGGTGGAGCTAACACAGGAATCAAGTTATACCCCTCTTGAACTTGAAGCTTACGACCAGTACCTTGATGCTCTCCGTACCGTAAAAACAATTGAGGTCGACTCTTTTATTGCTGGTAAAGCTGAGAGTGAAAATAACAAAGCCATAGAAATTACCCTGAATTTGCTACGTCAGAACTTATCCCTTGACGTAATTTCTTCTGCTACCGGTCTTTCTCATGATGAACTTAACGAGCTTAAACCCAAGCTATAAAAAGTAATTACAGTTCAAGATGATGATCTTGTTCCCTTATACGCTCTGCTTGTTCTATGATCTGATCCATTTTCTTGATCGGTAACATATCGTGGTTTACATTATCTTTCCAATGTTCCAGATATTCTACTACACAATCGAATCGCTGCCCTTGATGCATAACTGATTGACCGGCAACAAGTTTCTTGCAATGATCGTTAAGAATATCACAATGATGTTTATAACAGATGCGATTAATATTATGGTGAATATCACCTACCTGATTATTGGATTTAAAATGCTCGGTTAATTCCTCAGGTGATATAATCCCCTGCTGATTAGCATAATATGCAGTTTTATACAATTTTGCTATTTTTCTTATAGAAAGTCCAAGATCTAAGAATTCAATAATTTTGCTAGCATCCTTATCAAACTTACTTTTTTGTACAGTACCAACTGGCTTACCTAATACTTTAAATACCGCCGCCGTGTTTCCTTTCATTACTTTAACTTGAAATAATTTCCTTGCAGATTGCAAGATAAATTTGCAATCTGTTATTGATTCAATTACGGTATTTAGGTTAATATAGTCTATCTTGGGTTTTATCCCCTTTTGCAACACCTTCATTGTTATTGACTTAGTTTTATATTTACTCTACAATAAGTAACAGTTATAGTTACTTATTGTAGAATTATATTTTATGCAACCAATTAAGGTTCTACATTCATGGCTAATGGAAAATGCGAATCAGGAGCGTTATTTGTTTGCCACCAAAGACCTTAGGAATCTTATGCCTGAGTTATCCGACGAATCATTTAAAATGCTTCTGAGTAGAGCAGTACAATCCGGTATTTTAACTAAAGTTTGCAGGTCAGTTTTCTTATACAAAAAAGCACTACGTAATGACGGCTTGTTATTATTTCATGTAATACCGGTCTTGAGGCCTTTTGAGTTTAATTATATAAGCTTAGAAACAGTTTTAAGTGACTCGGGTGTTATTTCTCAGATACCTTTAAACTGGATCACTATCATGACTTCTGGTAGAACAAATAAGATAGTTTGTAAGGAATTCGGAACAATAGAGTTTATACATACAAGCAGAAGTATCGACGATATTATGGAGTACTTATCTTATGATACAAGATGCGGTATGTGGCGTGCAAATGTTAAGCTTGCTCTTTGGGATATGAAAATAACACACAGGAATCGTGATTTAATAGATTGGGATCTGGCAAATGAATTTATTTGATAAATTAGTGGAGGAAGCCTTAAGAAATCAGCCTAAATCCTCTAATTTAAGGCCGGTTGTTGAAAAAGAGCTTCTTCACCACGATATACTCAAAACACTTAATGAAAACGGGATATTGAAGGATCTTACTTTCATGGGAGGTACAGCTCTGCGAGCTTGCTATGGCGGAATTAGGCTAAGTGAAGACCTTGACTTTACAGCTGGCAAAGATTTTTCACGCTACAGTCTATCTCAAGTGAGCGATGCGATTACACAAAATATATATAAAAAATACGGATTTGAAACTACTGTAAGTACTCCTCAAAAAGATAGCGGTAATGTTTATACATGGAAAATAAAAATAATCACCAGGCCTAAACAGAAGAATTTACCGGCTCAGCGTATAAATATAGATATATGCTCACTTCTATCTTATGAAAGACGCCCTATGTTGCTAATTAATCCATATGGGGTTGATATGGGCACAAGCGGTCTAATAATACAAGTACAGAGCTTAGAAGAAATATATACCGACAAAATAATAGCTTTTGCTTTAAGGCCTAGAATAAAATATAGAGATTTATGGGACATTATGTGGTTAAAACAAAAGGGGATAGTGCCAAAAATTGAATTGCTACCGATTAAGCTTAAAGACAGAAACTGTAATATCGAAAACTTCTTAGATCTAGTAGATGGGCGAATGGGATCACTAAAAGATACCGAGAATATGGAAGAGTTTAGGCAAGAAATGCAGCGCTTCTTACCTCAAAACCACTTATCTATTATAGCGCAAAAGGAAATATTACCAATGATTGCTAATTTGATATCAGAAACCTCAACTTCTCTTAAATTTTTACTTGTGAAAGCTGCTTATGTCGGAGATATAAATCTTGTAAAACAATTAATTGATGTAGGTATGGATGTTAATAGACAAAATCCATATGACGAAAAAACCGCTTTGCATTGGGCAGGCACTTATGTGGGCTGTGGTGGATATCAGTACGGAATATTAAAATTATTATTAGAGGCCGGAGCAGATGTCAATATAAGAGACAAAGAAAATCATACTCCTTTGTATTATGCAGCTCAAAATAGTATGTCAGTGGAAGCAATTCGGGATTTATCAGCAAGAGCTGATTACTCTAATATCAAAAAAGCCTTGGAGGCTGCTCAATTTGGCGATATGAATGATTCGCGCGCCGAAATAGTCAGCTATCTATCAAAGTTGTAGATATTTCGTTCTATCTTCAGCCATATGTGAATGATGTTTTAAAATTAATTGTATAGAAATTATTTGTATGAGTCTATAAAACAACCGTTTTTCATACATTTTAAAAATTGCTAATTTTTAAAACCTCAAATATCCAATAACTTATTCTAATTAAAAAATTGTAATATTCTATAAAAGGTAAATAAATATTTATGAACACATGGGTTTTATGGACGGGTTTGAGGTATGAATTTGAGATGAGTGGTTCAAGTCCAAGAAACGGCCAGTTTAGAGATCAAATTTTATTGCTTTATTTAATTAAATGATAATTGTAGTAAATGACAAATAACCTAAAACTAGTATTTGATATAAAACATGGAAAAATTAGTAACAAATATGGATCAACATGGTAGAGTATTGATTCCATCAGAAATAAGAGAAATGCTTAATATACGTCCTGGTGATAAAGTTAATTTAAAACGAAGTAAAAATAATTAATGCTAATAAAATAATAGATGAGATGCATGCAATCTTTACCAAAAATCAAAGTTCAAAAAAAGATTCAGTGGTGGATGATTTTATAAACAGAAAACATGAAGAATACAAAATAGAGGAAAAAAGAAATAACAAGGCTTTATCTATTAATGAAGCAAACCTTATTAACCATCTTTGTAGGGTTGTATGATCGATTAATGCCCCTCTGATACTGGCCATCTTCTCTAAATCTCGATAGCTTAAAGAAAACTTACATTTCATATAGACAAAAAGCATAATTATTTCTGGCGATGAGCAAAATCCCTTAAAATATTTGAGTAATTTTGGGGAAATATGATATGGCATAATAATAGCTTTTTAGCAATTTATACCACTTCTCTTCCTCTAAAACAACAGATGCGACAGAACCACCTATGCTAACTAATTTAATCTTTAATAGCACTCGGCTTAACCTGAAGTTTAATTAGAGATTTATTGATACTAACTGCTCTATGCTTATATATTAGGAGAAGAGCTTTTGTATTAAACAGATAAAATTTAAGGAAGAGAAAGTTACGATGAAAGAAAACCAACAGGAACAGGACGGAATACTTCAAATGGACAGGTTCTTTGATAAGCTAGTGGTAGTTTATCCTGAGATGGAAAAATTGTTAAAAGAATGTGAAGATAATCATAATGAGCAAATTAGAATTATTGAAGATACTTTAAAGGAATGCATACAAATTAAAGACTTAACAAAAGCACTAGCAGTAATATATCACTTCTATCTATACCGCCAATACTACCTTTAGATCTACTACCACCGCCTGAAGCTTTACTGCCACCACCATCCATAAGATTCTCCTAAAAAAAGTTGAAAAATAATTTTAAAATTCAATCAAAGGTTCAACAGGCGAAAGCATCCATTTAAAGGATTATCAAGAAGAAATCAAATTAAATTGATTTTTAAGCCATCATAATTTTGTATATTATGACCATTCAAGCTCATTACTTACTGCTTACCTTTAAGAATTTCATAATTGATGACATAACCATAGCGATATTATTCGTATAATTACTCTACTATAGGTTAAAAGTTAATGATGAGCAAGTTGCAATATTGCAGCAGCTAATTTAGTCAATAGAGCTAATATTTTTATATAGGTAAAAGAAATAAGATAACAAAACCTAAGGAAAAACGTAACCGGTAGGTTACTAAATCTCCTATATAGCAAAGAATATTAATAAGTTAGGATAAATTTTTAAGCACAGAGAAAGCTAATGTAATATTAGCTTTAAAATTTTTAAACTCTTCCTTTTTATCAAAGCTTTTTTTGCTTCTATTTTTACTATAATTATCTATAACTTCTAGTATATGTTGTAAGAAATTCTTAATAGAGGCTGACTCCAAACTCTCTATAATAATTTTCAATTCTTTAAATTTAGTTTTAAATTTTCCTTTATCTTCTTGGCAAAAGTACTTAATTAAATCACTAAGCTCTAATTCAACTTGTTGCAATTTTTGATCTATAATAACTACGTTATGATTTGAATTTATCTTGCTTAAACATATTCTTGCTTTTTCAATAATAATTCTTGCAACTTTCTGATGATTATGAATAACTAAATAATCAATTAATTCTTCAACAATTTCAGCAGATGATTTTGGGAGGCCAATAAGTTGTTGGTCTTCCCCTATTATGCTCCCTACCTGTTTAGTATCTATTTTTTCTCCAATAATAACTTTGGATTCGAAATCCAAGGGTTTACTAATTTTTGGTTTATTAAAATTATCTTCCATGTTAAATTATTTTAAAATATTATATTACAAATACAGTTATAAAACTCTTATCTTAGCTAGACTAAATTAGTTAGCATTAATTTACATAACAGTCAATAATAAAACCGACCTAACTAAAAATTTATCCTTAAAATTCATTAACTATTTTGCGTAGCAATTTTGAATATATAATTTAAAGCATCATGGTATTAGTATATTTAAAAACTTTAAATATATATTTAAGACCTTAGAAATATGTAACCTATAGTGAACCCCCTAAATATTAGCAAATAATTCTTTTAAAAAACAAAAAAAGCAGGCAAAACATCGCCTGCTTTATAATTTATAGTATTTATAGCTTAAAGAAGAGTAAGTTATCTTGATACAAGTTGCTCCTCTAAGCTTGCAGCTGTTTCTCTAAAGAAAAGCCATATCTAAATCTTCTAAATCATGGCCAACTAAAACACTGTCTTCAACATCGTTAGTTACAAGCTTTTCTAAAGCAATTTTTGTATTTTCTGCTTGTTCTGCTTCTGTTATATCAGATTCTAGTATATCATTAAATCCTTCAGAAATTTCATTACCTAAATCTTTTAGAGTTTCCCAGGTAAAACTAATTGCTTCCTCACCAAAGTTCCAGACAACTTTTCCAGTATGAGTTAAGATTCCCACTACAGCATGAGCGCCAAATTTTGCTACGTACCAAATAAGGTTTTGAGGCAGAGATTTTGCAGCACCTGATACAAAAACACTTGGTTGTTTATATATTGCTTCGAATTTTTCCATATGAGGTAATTATATATTAATAGTTAATAAAAATAGTTAGTGTAGACTAATGTTAGTTTAATTTTAATTAAATTTAATTAATAAGCTTAACGTATATTATAATATAAACATTGTCAATAGTTTATTAATAAAAAATTAATTTATATTAACTATTTACTTTAACTCTATTATCTGGAATAACAATCAAAGGGTAGGAACTCTAGATCAAAAAACTTTTAACGAAAACAAAATGATAGTTTAAATAAGCAGAAGTAATTATAAAAACGATTATATACTTTAATCAAATGTCCCTATCTCCATTCAGGTTTTAAAATTAATACTTCCTGCATACCCTTTATAAGAGCAATTTTTTTATTAAGTACTAAATATTTTTCTTCGTTTAATAACCCTATGCCGCATTTATTATAACTTGAACAAAAGATGCCAATTTTTTCTCCTCTTAAATCGAGAATTTCCGTACCAATGTTGTAAAAGGCAATTTTTTTATCAGAAACTAGTTTAAAAAGCTTTTTCCTTGCAACTCCTTGATATTTTGCCCTAGAAATTACTTCTTGGCCTATATAACACCCTTTAGAAAAGCTAACTGCTGATAGTTCTTCTGCACCGAACTGAGAAACTAAGGAACTATCAGCTATTAAATCATTTAAACCGTCCGGAATAGTAAATTCATATTTGTCATGGACATATAATTTATTACCCGTTAACTCTAATTTATTAATAAGTGAAGTTTTTAGTATAGTCCTAAAACCCAATTTAGAAAATCGAGGGTCACGATTAGAAGCAATAATACCCTCGTTATTTTTCAATTTTTCCTTTGAATATAACACCGAATATTCAGAAGTAAGGTTTTTGATTTCTACTTCCCTTCTTAGCTTATATAGGGTGAGCCTTTGCAAAAAAGATGGCGCAGAAATAGAATCTATATCGATAAACAATTGGTCAGTTAACAATTTAAGAACAAAAAAATCATATAAATATCTTCCTTGCGGAGAAAGAAGATAATTATATGAATATGAATTATTATTTAAATCATTAGTAACAATATTCTGCAAAAACTCTAAAGAATCTTTGCCAGATATACATAAAATAGAACGGTTTTTAAGTAATTCAGCCATAAAATATAGAAAAGCTATTTTTTAACTATTTTGTGAAAGATATCCTCAAGATCCGGCTCATTTAAGCTTAAATTCTTGATTTTCAAATTCATGGAATGGATTATATCGAGAATCTGAGTAAAGTCGTTATTTTCGGTATGGAGATCAAACCTAATTTTATTTTCATTTAAAAGCTGAAGTTTTATATTTTGCAAGCTTGAAACCTTAACAGAATCGACAGCAGATTCAAACTCAACATCAAGGTATCTTGAACCAAGCTCTGCTAATAATTTCTTTTTCGAATCTTGTTTTATAATTTTACCATTGTTAATAAAGGCAATATTATCACATAATTCCTGGGCTTCTGCCAGGTAGTGAGTAGTAATAATAATAGTTACTCCGTGCTCCTGATTTAGCTTTTTAACATAATCCCAAAGTTGATTTCTAAGCTCAATATCCACGCCGGCAGTCGGTTCATCTAGAACCAATATATTAGGAGAATGAACCATAGCTTTAGCGATTAAAAAACGCCTTTTCATTCCACCTGATAAACGTTGTGGTAAACTATTCCTTTTATCGTACAAACTTAATGTCTTAAGTAGCCGGTCAGTAATTCTGTTTTCTGGTTTAATTCCAAAGTAACCTGCCGTAAATTCAAGAGCTTGCCATAGAGGAAAAAAAGTGTCCGTAACAATTTCTTGTGGTACAATACCGATTAAAGATCTAGCTTTTTTAGGTTGTTTATCAATATCTACCCCCATAACCTTTACTTCTCCCGAAGTTTTAATAACTGTGCCTGCTAAGATATTGATTAATGTTGATTTCCCTGCACCATTTGGTCCAAGCAGACCAAATATTGATCCGGCTTCAATATTGATATCCAACCCATTTAAAGCTAATCTTTTCTCATGAGAAACCCTACCAGCTTTATATTCCTTTACTAGATTTTTTACGTAAATAGCATCACTCATTAAATTTCTCAGATAGGTATATATTACTATTCAGTTAATTGAACACTTGTATGACCACTTTCTAAACGTTTTCCATTATGGCGAGTAACATCGTGACTCACAAGGCCTTTTACTAGATCGCTTAAAGAGCCGCTTTCATACATCTCACGCACTATATCACACCCACCTATAAACTCTCCTTTAATATACAACTGAGGTATAGTGGGCCAATCAGAAAATTCTTTTATTCCCTGACGCAATTCTTCATTAGCTAAAACGTTATGATCCTTAAATCTAACACTAACTGACTGTAAAATACTAACTACCATAGCGGAAAAGCCGCATTGTGGAAAGTCAGCCGTGCCTTTCATAAATAAAACAACCTCATGTTCATTTATCTCATTTCTTATAAAGTCAAAAATCTTGTTTTCTGCCATAATAAATTCCTGTAAAGCTAATTATGATTAATTTTAAATTATTATTTTATGAATTTAAATACAATAAACCAGATTTTTACCATTTTTAGCTCTTTAAGTAAAGAACCGAAAACTGAACTTGAATATGTTAATAACTTTACTCTAGCGGTAGCAGTTATTTTATCAGCGCAAGCAACTGATGTTTCCGTCAACAAAGCAACTTCCAGATTATTTAATGCTTATAAAACACCGGAAGATTTTTTAAAACTCGGAGAGGATAATCTAAAAAAATATATAAAAACTATTGGTTTATATAATAGTAAAGCAAAAAATATTATTGCTTTCTCTAAGGTTTTAGTTGAAAAATACGATTCAAATGTTCCAAATAGTTTTGAAGAACTGATAAAATTGCCGGGAATAGGACAAAAAACTGCAAACGTTATACTAAATTGCGCATTCGGCGAACAAACCATAGCAGTTGATACTCATGTAGCTCGAGTTTCACATAGAATTGGTTTAACGCAAGAAACTAAACCCAAAAAAATAGAAAAGGATTTATTGAAGCAAATTCCTACCATGTGGTTAACCCATGCCCATCACTGGCTGATATTACACGGAAGGTATGTTTGCAAAGCTAGAAAACCTGAATGTTTTAAATGTGCCATTTGTCATTTATGTGAATATAAAAGTAAAAATCTTTAAAATCATCGGAAAAGCCCCTTAGCCAGTCCTACACTTAATATATAACCTCACGAAAATAGTTCTTCCTTTTTATAGCTTAAACTGAATCGCCTTTTACCCTCATAATATCTGCTCCACACGCAGATAACTTTTTCTCCAGAGATTGATAGCCTCGATCTAAATGATATACTCTTCTAACTTTAGTAGTACCTTCAGCAGCAAGACCTGCAAGCACCAATGATACCGAAGCCCTTAGATCACTTGCCATTACTTCTGCACCGCTTAAGGACTTAACTCCTCTTACTACCGCATGATTACCGTCTACATTAATGTTTGCTCCCATCCTGCATAATTCCGGTACATGCATGAATCTATTTTCAAAGATGTTTTCTGTAATCACTGAAGAAGAATCGGCTAATGCCATTAAACTCATAAATTGAGCCTGAAGATCAGTAGCAAACCCGGGATAAACACCCGTAGCCATATCAACTGATTTAAGAAACCCGTTATATTTTACTCTGATGGTATTATCTAAATTAGTAATTTCTATACCTGATTGTTCAAGTTTAAGAGCTATATTTTCAACAATATCGTAATTAATTCTGGAAATAGTTATATCTCCTTTCGTGATAGCTCCGGCAATCATATAAGTCCCAGCTTCAATTCTATCTGGTAAAACTTCATACTTCGTCCCGGATAATTCCTGACGACCAGTAATTTTTAAATCATCTGTCCCAATACCATCGATTACTGCTCCCATTTTTACTAAACAATTGCATAAATCTCTGATTTCAGGTTCTTTTGCACAGTTTGATAAATGGGTAGTACCGCTTGCCAAACAAGCAGCCAGTATAGCATTAATGGTCGCTCCGACCGATACTTTAGGAAATACAAAACTACAGGCTTTCAAACGTTTTCTAGTATAAGCATGGATATACCCTTGCAAAATTTCTATTTCTGCTCCCATAGCTTGTAAAACGGCAATATGTAAATCAACTTGCCTTGCTCCGATTGCACAACCACCTGGAAGCGAAACCAACGCCTCGCCATATTTAGCTACAAGTGGACCTAAAACCCAAATAGAAGCCCTCATTTTCCTTACTATTTCATAAGGTGCTTTATAATTATTGATATTGGAACAAGAAATTTTTAAAGTTAAGCTATCATTCCTTTCAATTTTTTTAGTTACTTTAGCACCATGATTTGCAAGCAATTCTTCCATGGTATTAATATCAGATAATATAGGTAAATTAGTCAGTTCCAGCTCTTGATCCGTTAGTAAAGCAGCTGCCATAATAGGCAAGGAAGCATTTTTAGAACCGCTGATGGTAATATTTCCTTTTAAAGCATTACCTCCATTAATAAGTATACTATCCATATATCTTGTAACCAACTTTAACTAGTAACTGCGCTCTACAGCAAAATTTACTAATGATTTTAAATATTCCTTACTTTCATTTTTGATATTAATTTTATCGAGAAAATTATCGGCAGATATTTTAAAACCTTGCAAATATTCAAGAATTTCATTCTTTACACCAAAACCTGTCAATAACTCGGTAACCCAATAAAAATCTTCAGGTGTACGTTCAGGAGCAGTTATTAACCCCAGTAATTTTTCTTTTTTTTCCTCGGGTAGTTTTCTGGTTAAAAAAATCAGAGGTAAAGTAACCTTTCCTTCTACAAAATCATCCCCTATATTTTTACCTCTAACTTCACCTTGGATAAAGTAATCTAACAAATCGTCCGTTATTTGGAATATTTCCCCCAGTTTCATACCAAAATCCCTCATAGCTTTGCAATAGTTAGGGGATTGGTTTGCTATAATAGCACCAACCTCACATGCTGCTCCGAAAAGAACGGCTGTTTTAGCATTAATTACTTTCAAATACTCTTCTTCGGTTATCAACCGCCGCTCTTCAAGTTTAGCAAGCTGAGAAACCTCTCCTTCTATGACAAGTGCACAAGCTTTTGATAACACGTCCATAGCCGGGAGCAATCTAGTAGCAACTATTAATTTAAATGATTGACTAAATAGAAAATCACCTACTAATATACTGGCTTTGTTACCCCATATAACATTAGCAGTAGGTAAAAAACGACGCATCTTACTCCCATCTACTACATCATCGTGCAATAAAGTAGCCATATGGATAAACTCAACAGCTGCACCAAGCTTAATCGCATTATCACTGTGGCAATCAAAAATTTTGGTAGATAATAAAGTAAGCACGGGTCTTATTCTTTTACCTCCTGAATTCGATATATGATTACCGATAAGTTGTATTAACTCCTCTTCTGCAGAGAGACAACCCAAAATTAAGTTGTTCATCTCCCTGAGTTCTGATTGCAAAAATTGATGAATTTCTTTTATTAAGTCCAATTTTTTATCCTACAACATTTAAAGATTTATATTTGTGTAACTACTAGTTCAATAATTATGCACTATTTTAATTAGCTAGATTTTTTGCATCTTGCTTATCATTCCTTTTATTTGACTCTTTTTTTTGTAAATTACTTTCTTTAACATTTTTTTCACTTTGCTGCGGTAAAGTCGGTTTAATGTTCTTTTCAGTAACTTGAGACAATATTTTTTTAAATACCGGTTCGTTTTCATCCAAATTCGGTAATAATTTTTTTATTTGAATAAGTATATCACCGTGCAAATCAATTACGCTAAATAGTTTTTTATATAACATAATTTTATATAGTTCGGGAAGTTGAATAATCTTTGCACTACCGATTTTTCCTTCTAGCCAATTACCTGTATTAATACTGTAATCAAAACTTAGATCATTAGAGGTGGAGCTCGGATAATCTGATATTTGTTTTAAGAATGCTTTATTAACATCAGTATAAAGGTTTCTTGCTTGATCACTTAAAAATCTGAACTCTCCAAATCTAAGGATATAATTGGAATTAAAATCAACTACCGCAGGGTAATTCTTAATTAACAGTACCCCATCCGCTTTCCAGTTTTTTATAGGCATGTAATTAAATTGAGACTGATATGTTAGCTTGAATCCCGACTCTCCTGAATAAATACTAAAATCTTTTAGCTTCACTAACGAACCCTTGATGTTATTTATATTTTCCAGGTCTAGATTTAGGAAATAATCACTATTTTCTAAATCTTTAAATCTAAATATATCCTTATTACTGATTATGTACGATACCTCGTGATCCACTAAGCGACCGGCAGGTGTAGAAATAACTCTGGGCTTAATGGCTTCGTATTTTTTGAATAATTCTTCAAAAAAACTATCTTTTAATTTTATTTTACTCTCTACTAATACTGTAGTACTTTTAGGTTTTTCAGAAGATAACCCTGTTTTCATAAGTAGCTTGAAAGAATACATGTCAACTTTAGGAGAAAAAAAAGCAAATTGCGCTTCTGCATTAAAATGTGAAAATAATTCATCAGCTTTCTTAGCTTCAGTTTTAATTGTAAAATTGCCGGAAGCTGAAAAATCCGAAGGTAAGTTAAAAAATCCATAAAATAAACTAACAGGGATAGGCCTAAATAAAAACTTAACCGGTTTAGTTTTTACACTATAATTAACCGTGTATTCTTTCGGTATTTCATTTAGCAAATCTTGTAGCGTAAAATAATATTTTGCCGGAACAAAAGTAAAGCTTAATTTTTCATATTCTTTATCAGAAAATAACTCATTTTCCTGTTTATCTATTATCTGTACTCCTGTCGTTGTAACCTCAATATCTTTAATATAATTGACTAATTCTACAGAATCAGTCATTTTAGAAATCGAAGAGAGCAATTCTCTACTAATCGGAATATTTAATTTAATTAAATAATTTTTTATCTTTAATATACCCCCAAAACCGCTTGTCAAAGGCTTATATGCTGCATCAATTTCTCCTTCATACAAAATATATGCATGTTGGTTAGCAAAACTATAACCAATTTTTATAGGAGAAGAATAAGAAATGAGGCTACCTTTACTTTCCTCTTTCCATCCATGCAAATTCAACGCCAACTCAAAGGGAAACCCGGTAATACTGGCTTTATCAAAAGTAATAAAAAACTCTTCAGTATTTACCAAAGCTTTAACATGCAGTTTGCGGTTAGCGTATCTGGTATTTACATCATTTTTTATATTACTGATTATGTAGTACCAACAAGAACAATAGCCAGTAATTAGAACAACTAAAAAAATTAATATATATTTGGCTATCCTCATTCGTACCCGCCTTTTAATTTTATATATTCTTTGTTTAATTCTCTAACATCCCATACCCAGAGAATTATTATTAATACAAAAATTACCATTAAATAACCAGTTACTGAATCAAAACTAGCAGCTGGCATTAAAATAAACATAAATGACTGCGAAAAGGCCCCAAGTGATTTACCAAACTTTAAACCAATTACCTCAACGGCTGCTTTTCCCTTAGTTCTCAGTTCTAGAGAAAGTGGTATATACGTCATTTCTTTTGTAGAATCGAATAAAGTATATTTTGTCGACTTACTTAAAATATTTTGGATAGCTCCAATTATTACCGCCAGATATATCGGGCTATAGCCTCCGATCATCCCTATATCATTAGCATAAATTACAAATAAGAAAAATATAATTCCTGTGCAAGCAAGAATACTAGGGGTAAATAAAGCAGCTGTAAACCAACTAAATTTCCTTAGAATGTTACTGCCGATTAAAGCAGCCACCACACAAGATATGCCCATATAAATATTAAATCTACCCATAAAATTGATATAGTCAACAGTGTTAGGATAAAGTTCCCGTACTCTTGCTTTCCAAGGACCTTCAAGAATATTAATCGCAAGCCCGTAGCATAAAAGCAAGATCACAATATAGCCTATATACTTGGATTTTAAAATTAACTTAACACTATCTACAACTGATAGTTTAGTCCGGGTGTCATCCTCGGTATGAGATAATAATTTCCCAAGTTTATCAGTTTTTACTAAATATTTGTTAATGTATCTATAAAGCATCATGGCTATACAACCAGAAATAATTATAGTAGTCATAATCGGTCTTAGCACAAGGCTAGATTGCTTTAACGAGTATTTATCTAAAATTTCTCCGTCTATACCAAAAGGTATATTAGAAAAAGTAACAAGCACAGTTCCTGCCATTATCAAGCCTATATTGCCTACCATACCTAAAATAGGATAGAATCTCTTAGCTAGGTTAGTGTCAAAAATATTGTTAGCATACTGCCAGAAGAGGAGATTTATTACTACGGCACTCCATAATTCACAAAAGACATACATCAAGGCATAACTCCACTTGCTTGCTATCAAAATAAACCATTTAAAATTAGGATAGTGCTGAGCAAACGCTTGGGCATATTCCGAATTTGGGTGATAAAAATCTTGATCTGGATACAAGACATAAGTAAAAATCAAAAAAAAACCCAAAAAAAATGAAACTATTAAATAAAATAAATATTCATAATCAAACATATTGCTAAGTTTAACGTAAACTAAGGTGAAGATTATGGTGGAGGGAAGCACTAACCATAGTTTTAAAAAACTAATAACTTCTGCGCCAATATTTGGCACAACCAAACTATCTTTGATCGACCGCAAAGCGCCAAAATTAAATAATATACACAACATCAAAAAAGACATTGGAATAAATAACTTCAATTCTGAGCGTTCTATTGGCCAAAGAATTTCTTTCAGACTAGACAGAAACTGTTTTTTTTTAAGATCCGGCATTTGTATAAATAAAACTGTTAAAAACAGTATTTATAAGCTATAAATACCCAGTAGTTCTAAACTTTCTTTATTTAAAAGTCAACAAACATCACCGATACCTTTTATTTTAATATAATTTAGATTCTAATAAATTCTCCGGTAAATTAATAAGGAATTGTTTAAATACAAGCAATTTAAATATCCGCGGGTTAATTTTTAGTAGGTTCCTCCGTAGAACCATAAAATTCTTCACCAATTGAAATTTCCATCCTGTTATTTTTTTTACGCCAATTATTTGTATCACGTAAGGAGTATATGCATCCGCAATATTCTTGTTTATAAAATTCTTCCTCTTTAGCAATTTCATACATCCTGGCACTTCCTCCATCTTTGCGCCAGTTATATGTCCAATAAGTAATTCCCGGGTAATAAGATGCTGCTTTAATTCCGGATTCATTTATCTGATCCATATCTTTCCATCTTGAAATCCCTAGCGAAGAGGTTATTACTTTAAAATTATTTTCATAAGCATAAAGAGCAGTTCTAATAAAACGCATATCGAAACACATACTACATCTAATTCCCCGCTCTGGCTCATATTCCATACCTTTGGCCCGTGCAAACCAATTTTGTACATCATAATCTGCATCAATAAAATCAATACCTAATTTCTCTGCAAACCTTATATTCTCATTTTTTCGGAGCTCATATTCCTTCTTCGGGTGAATATTAGGATTATAAAAAAAGATAGTAAGGTTAATACCTGAGGTAACCATTTTTTCTATTAATGGACCGGAACAAGGTGCACAACAAGAATGCATTAATACCGCATTATGACCACCAGGAACTTCAAATTCTGTAGTAAATTTACTCATAAATAATACCTTCAGATAAATTATTTTTATAAGTTTCTTTATATAAGAACAATATACATAAACAGAAAATTGCTAAACCTGTCAAATAATAAGCAAGTGCAAAGTTAGAACCAGTAGCTTTATAGAAAAAAGCCCCAATCATAGGAATTGTGCCCCCGAAAATGGCTGCACTTAGGTTATAGGAAAGAGCTACGGCAGTAAACCTTACCCGAGTAGGAAATAATTCAACCAATATAGTTGGTACCGGTCCCATATAAATTCCAACTATAGCTGCAAATATTATTTGTGATAATATTGCATAATTATAATTCATTGAGGAAAGGGCTAGAAATATAGGATATATACCAAAAATTAATAATATACTAGCAGTAATGATCACTGGTTTTCTACCGATTTTATCAGAAATATAAGCAGAAATTGGAAATACTAAAGTCATAGTGATAAGAATAACAGTACAAACTATAGAACCTTGCTCCTTAGTATAACCCAGTTTCTGGACAATATGTTCCATAAAAACTGTAGTTGTATAAAATGGCGCGGTAACATTTATGTATATACCCACAGCTAATAATAAATGACGCCAATGTTTGGTAAAAGTTTCACGTAGAGGTGTTCTTGATAAATATCCAGCTTCTTTAGCTGCTTTATATATAGGGCTTTCAGCAAGATGGGATCTTATATACAACCCTACTAATCCAATTACTAACCCTAGTATAAAAGGTATTCTCCACCCCCAATCAAGTAAATCTTTCTCATTCAGTAAATATCTAAAACCGTTAGCTACCCCTACCCCCATCAACATGCCAACACACATACTGACAAATGACGCACTACCGGCTAGTCCTCTCTTATTATCAGGAGAATGTTCAACGATAAAAGCTATACAACCGCTAAATTCTCCTCCCAAAGAGAAACCTTGTATCAACCTAATAATTGCTAATATAATCGGCGCTGCAATACCTATTACTTCATATGAGGGAAGGAGCCCAATACCAGCAGTGGGAACAGCCATCATTATAATACCGATAACTAATGCACTTCTCCTGCCAAATCTATCCCCAATCTGGCCAAACAGGACGCCCCCCAAAGGACGCACTAAAAATCCGGCGGCAAACAACGCAAAAGTTAGGATTTCAACAAATTCGGTTTTTGGAAAAAATTTTAAGCCAATTATAGAGGCAAATTGTGCGTATAACGCGTAATCGTACCACTCAAGTGCATTCCCTACCATTCCTGAAATAACAACCTTTCTCATCTTATTACTTTTTAATTTAGAAGTTATACTTACGAAGAGCATAATAGGATAATCAATTTTTGATGCAAATAAATTTAACATTCCACAAGATAAAATTTTTTATCTTCAGTGGTGAATGTATTTAACCGGTAAAAGCTTGTATTATTTATTTTTATTTTTTACAATTAAGTTAACTAATTAGATAATTTAAAACTATCATCAATGATGGCAAAAGATGATACTCAAAAAAAACTTCTTAAAGTAAAACCTCGTCCTGCATCTGTTGTTATTCCTTCTTCTATGGAACCAACGGAACCCATCGAAGAAAGTATAGATGTATCTAAATCTTGGTTCCAAAGGATCTTGGATTCCAAATTTGTCACAGCCATCTTTAAACTCTCCGATAAAGCCAGCAAAAAATGGGAAAAATTTGAAGATACCAAACTTGGAAAGGCTTTTACAATCGGTACTGGAGTTGCTGTATCTCGAGTAGCCTCTATAGTTCTAGCCTCTTTAACCATAGCAGGACTTGTAAGTCCTGCTAGCCCTGCTGTTGCAATTGCTATAGGGGTAATCGGGTTAACTACTGTAGCTATAGGAGTAATAATGGATACTGCTAGGACAAGAGCTACTAGACAATTACAAAAAGAAAACCAGTTATTAGTAAAAAATAGAACAGCAAAAAGCATACAAGACCAGATATTTAAATTAGATCCCAGCCTAAATGAAATATTGAAAGATGAATTATACCAACCGATAACTACTGGAAAAAAATCTGTTAAAAAACGATACATCAAGGAGCGCTCAGCAACAATAGAAGTTGTTAAAGATGTAGGTAAAGCTTTTTTTAAACAAGGATTAAACATTGTTTCAACTGTCTTAGAAGCTGTTACTACAAAAGGTGTCAATATTGTAAAAGCTGTAGGCTCCTTTATTTTATCTCTGGCAACCGAAAGTAGACACAACATGTCTATTAGAACTGTACAAAAACAATTCAAAACTCAAATAGACCAAGAACGAGATAAGAGTGATACTCCAGGTTACAATAATTTTAAAGACTTAAGACAAGCAACGAGATCACAGCGAATACAAACAATGGCTCTTCAAAAATTAATTACTGATAAAGATTACTGGACTATGTCTCCTGAACAAAAAAAAGCTAAATTTCAAGAATATAGAGAACAAATTAATCAAACAGAAAAAGCAGTATCTATTCCTACCAATATTTTTACGAGAGGAGCAAAAAAACTTAAAAGTCTTGTTAAAGATGCACGGAGAGCCCACAACCCATTCTCTGAGTTTAATTATCCAGGTAAGATCAGGATAGATCAACACTCCTCTCTTACGGCAGCAATGGATGCTCAATCAAAGAAAGAAAAACTAGTAATGACGGTCAATTCTATCAGAGAAAATCTAAGCCTTAATACCCTTCAATCTAGCAAAAAAATTGAATACATAGCACCTAAAAGAAATTCCACCCTCCATAAAGAAAATGATAAACATTTATAAGAAAGTTATCAATTTATTCCAATTTCTCAGAGATTTAATTTATTTTATTTAGAGGAACTTTTATCTAGGTGAAAAATATAAAAGACTACATCTTCCTTGAAAAGATTAGCTAAGTTTTTTGTGCTTCTGATGCAAGGAGAATAGGTATTCCATCGACAATTGGATAAGCAAGGCCATCTTTTTTATTTATGAGTAATCTTGCCTTTCTATCATACACCAGACTGTTACCTGTAACTGGACAAACTAGGATTTTTAGTAAAGCAGCCGAAAGGTCCATAATTCTGCAAAATATAATAAAAGCTTAGCAACTATGTTTTGCACTGGCCCACGGTAAAGCATGACCGTCAGCACCAACTACCAAATCACCTGACTCTTCATATTCAGCAGCAAAATAGGCTCTTCTGCCTAATACTAATTTTACCGGCTTAATTTTTTTTCCATTATGGAAATACTCTTTTGCTTGCCCCCTACCCTCAGGGTTATTTTTAGAAGCTATTTTTGCTTTTCCTTTACTCATTTTTACCTATAGACTCTATATTTTAACAGCCTTATTCTAAGTTTGTTTCTATATACAGTCAAGAAAAAAGTTTTCCAATTCCACTACGTAGAAGCGTTTTAGGATCCATTCTTGATACTTTTTTCATTGTAGCACTAATCTGTTTAAATTGTTTAAGGAGGATGTTGACTTGCTGTACTGTAGTGCCAGAACCCGTCGCTACTCTCTTTTTTCTTGAGGCATTAAGAATCTCCGGATTTTTTCGCTCTTTCTTAGTCATCGAATTAACTATTGCAATTTGACTTAGTAGTTTTTTTTCGCCAGAACTTATATCTGCTATTTTCCCAGACAATTTAGACATTCCGGGAAGAAAATTCATCATCCCTTCGAGGCCTCCCATTTTCTTAATCATTTTAATCTGAGATACATAGTCATCTAAATCAAACTGCCCTTTCTTCATTTTGGCAGTAGTTTTTTCTACTTCGCTACGATCAATAACGCTCGCTGCTTTTTCTACAAACGAGACCACATCTCCCATATCTAATATGCGAGATGCTATTTTTTTGGCATCGAATTCTTCAAAAGCATCTGGTTTTTCTCCTGTGCTTAAAAATTTGAGTGGTTTCTCGGTAATATAGCGTACGCTGAGAGCTGCACCACCTTTCGAATCACCGTCAATTCGCGAAAGAATTACTCCGGTAATATCCAGCTGCTGATTAAAGCTAGAAGCGATATTAACTGCATCTTGACCGATCATTGCATCCATTACCAAAAAGGTTTCGGTAGGTTTTACTAAACTTTTAATTTTTATTGCTTCATTTATCATGTCATCATCTATATGAAGCCTACCAGCTGTATCGTAGATTACGACATCATATCCCGATAATTTTGCAGCAGCTATGGCTCGCTCAGTAATAGCAATCGGTAACTGCTCTTTTACAATTGGTAAAGAATCCACCTCTATTGATTTTGCCAGTACCTCAAGCTGATCTTGTGCCGCAGGTCTGTAAGTATCCAAAGATACAAGCAACACTTTTTTTCCTTGATTCTTAAGCTTTAAAGCAAGCTTTGCACTCGCAGTTGTTTTACCGCTACCTTGCAAACCTACAATAAGTAAATTCACCGGCGGGACACTTTGTAAATTTATTTTCGATTCATTTTCATCGGGCTGGAGTAACCGGATTATTTCATCATTAATGATCTTAATAACCATCTGTGCAGGAGAGACGGATTTGACTACTTCTACTCCTTTCGCTTTTTCTGATACCTCTGAAATAAATGCTCGTACCACCGGCAAGGCTACATCCGCTTCTAATAAGGCAATCCTGATATCACGCATAGCTGTATCGATATGTGCCTCAGTTAACGCTCCTGTGCTTTTAATCTTATCAAAAATTTTAGTAAGGTTTTGAGTTAAAGCTTGAAACATAATGGGTAATGTTTTTGAAAATTATATACTCAGTAGAATATTATATTTAGCCTTGAAGCTCAAGAAATATGTAAGTTTTATTATTCTAAAAAACCAATTAAATTCAAGGGTAGTTCAAAACCTTCAACTCACAGAAATACAGTAAAAAGTTAATGATATTATAAGATCATACATCATCAACTGAAGTTCGTTTGCGTGATAAGGACGGATGTGATTCGACTATTTCCTTTATCTTGGTTATAATCTTAGACCCGATAACCGTGGTATCTTCCCCTTTCTTTATGAGAGTTATTACTTTATCGATTTTATCTAATCTTTTTTTGATCTCATCTGATTTCAATCCTCTATCCATCCCTGTTAAATAATCAGAGCGTAAATACTGCGCTGCTTTTATAGAATTATTTACCAGATATTCCAGTGCTTCAGGACTACCTAAACTGTTACTTTGAAGATAATTGGTTATATTACTTTTAACTTCTTGTTCAAATGCTTGTAATTCAAGATACCTTTCAGCCTGACTTTTACGCCCGGCTACCTTTTGGCTACCATGTCCAATTATTATTGCCATATCTTGCTTAATTGCTTCTAATGACCCGTCCTTTCCTAAAACAGCGAATAAAGGAGAATATTTATCTAAAAACACATTCGTCAATTCCTCGATATTGGGTGTTAAGAGTAAAAGTTTTTTTATCCTTTCTTTTAATTTTACAATGCTATTTGCATCATTATTAATTACAAGGCTAACACTTTTAGTAATAACAAAAGCGGTTTTTGGTTTCGATATTGACAGGCTTCTAGCTTTACCTGTAGCTATATTTTCAGCCAAAGTTTGCAATAATTTAACTGGATCTGCACCATTTATATCTGTTTTTAATATTAAACATTCTACTACAATTTTGGATGGTAAGTCACTACCATTAATAATTTTGTAGTATTCAAGATAATAATCTGCGAATCCTATAAGATACCCCATTTTCCTATCTATAATTAATTCAGGATATTTTTTTATAAGCTTGGCTACCTTATACAACTCTACTGTTTTATCGGCATTAGAAGAAGTTATACCTTCTTGATAAGAAGCAAGCAGTTGTGAAGCATTATCAATCTCTTTCTTATTAAAAACTTTATTAATAAAAAATTTAAGTTTATTAATCATGTACCGCAATAATTACAATTTACCTAGTCTCTTTCTTATTAATAATTTTATGTCTTCCTATATTAAATACTCTTATCTACACACCTTTAATTGATTAATCATATTATAATATTTATCAATAAATATAGTTCGGATAGAGTCCATATTATTATTTAAATTCCAGTTTTCACTATCAAGTTGTATAATTATTTTATTATATTTTTTATATAATTCAGCATTCTGATCAATATCCAGTATTATACATTTTATAGAATCAGAGCTTAGTGTATTATCCAATTTCTGCACATTTTTTAAGCTAGTATTTGACGTTTGGAAAATATGCAATTGTGAATTTTGTAAGGATTGAAAGAAATGTTCCAAACTATCGCTCAGCAAAGCTACAGAAGGAAGATCTAGTAGTTTATGTTTTTTTAATTTATCGAGTTCTTCAATTTTTATTAATGCTTCTTTTAAATTTTCCTGCACATCATATTTTAACTCAGGAAAAGTCTTAATAATAACTGCTGCAAGTTCCTTTTGGAGCTCTTTAGCATTCTTCAAATCGAGCCAAAAATGCCAGTTAATTCTTCCTTCGGCACCTTTAAAATCAATAGAATCAAACTCACTAATCTTCACTCTTTTACCATGGTAATTAAAAAGCAAAGATGAAATTAAGCTATCAAAATTCTCATCAATATAAATAACCATATCAGAATTATCTATTGCTAATTTATCACTTGGTTTAGCATTATGATGATGGGGACACCCCCCTGCTTTATCCAAAACTATAATATCAGCTTTACCTTTTGTTACCATGGATAGAAGGCTTGCTATTGGTGTTATAGTTACTACAATCTTTGGAGCAGCATAACCAAAAGATTGACCGGATAAAATTATTATTAAAACCAGAGTCAATTTTATTTTATTTGTCATTTTCTTGCTTCAACATTTTAATTAAATTTTGCTTTGTTAACTCAAAATCACTTTTGATCCATTTTTCTTGTAAATATCTAAGCTCTCTTTTTATCTCGGTAATACTAATTCCAAGGTCCGCTATCTCTTTTCCAGTGATCGGGAAAATCTTTTTCTGCTTATGCTGTAACTGTAAAAAAATATTTTCAATTTTTTCTTTTTCTACAGATAAAGCTGCTAAAAAAACAAAGAACTGCTCAAAATCATCATTCTCAGACCAGATTTTTTTTAAAAAATCTTCATCTATATTTTCTTTCTTTATAGCTAGCAATTTATCGATATGGCGAGCTTCAATCCGTGAAAATCTTAAGTTAATTAAGTGAGTATAGCTAATATTGTTACTACTTAAAGCAAACAATAAAGCATATTTAGTTTCAGTACTTAATAAAATACCGAATTTTTCTGCTATCTTTTTAGCACTCACAAATTTTTCAAGACCTAAATTGTGAGAAAGTGGAAGAACTTCCTGTAGAACAGAACAATCATTCATTAGGCGAATTATATCACAATAATTCGGCAAACGGAGAATTAAATTAAGTTCTGATTTTATTCTTTCCCTCGATAACTTTTTTATAAAAGATTTGTATTTTATACAAGCCTGAAAACTATTCTGGTCTATCTTTCTACCGAATTTACCAAAAAACCTAAAAAATCGTAATATTCTTAAATAATCTTCTTGAATCCGTAACTCTGGATCCCCTATAAACTTTACGTAACCTAATGTTAAGTGTTCAATACCATGGAAATAATCAAATATCTTCTCTGCAAACGGACAATAACTTAGAGCATTAATTGTAAAATCTCTGCGCAGCGCATCAATGTAAAAGTCTTTAGTATATTCAATTTTAGCATGCCTACCATCAGAACTAATATCTTTTCTTAAAGTCGTTACTTCAAATAGCTCCCCATTATATAATATTGAAACAGTACCGAATCTAATACCTGTTGGTAGTACTTTATGCCCTAACGCTCTAAAAACTTTTATCAACTCTTCCGGTAGCATTGTAGTTATAATATCAATATCCTCGGATTCTATACCGAGAATAGCATCTCGAACTACACCACCTACCAGTCTTGCTTTATGGTTTTTAGAATTTATAATTTCTAAAACATGTAAATAATTATTTGATTTTATATTTAGCTTCTTTTTTAGCTCTACCATTTACGAGTATCCATTTAAACTTAAGTGATATTTTAGGTTAAATAACAAATGATAAAAATATATTCCTTTATAACACTTTAACAAAAGTCCTTATATTATGCCTAGCACAATATAAGGACTTAATATCCTAGACTTTCTTAATCAACGATTAGTAGGGGGTTATATTTTTCATTAAACGCTATAAAGTCGGGATTTTTAAAGTTATTTTTGGTATTATATAATAATGTTTTACCGGTATTATTATCTATTACTGCACCGCCTGCTGCTCTTATAAGAGCATGCCCAGCTGCAGTATCCCATTCCATCGTGGAGCCAAATTTAGGATACACATCCGCAGAACCTTCAGCGACCATACAAAGTTTTATAGAACTTGGGATACTAATTATTTCTGAAAAACCGTTTTCCTGAATATATTTTTCTGTTTTATAATTAAAATTTCTTGAACTAACTACAGCAATATAGTTTTTATCTTCTCTTTTTAAGGTTTTTAGAATACTTCCATTTTTTTCCAAGCAAAATTCTTGCTTATGATTTGTAAAATATAGCTTTCTGGAAGTTGGTTGATAAATCAGACCAATTATAGGAATTTGATTATGAATCAGAGCAATATTAACAGTAAAACTATCCATATTTTTTATATAACTTCTAGTTCCGTCAATAGGATCTACAAGCCAAATCATTTCTTTACCTAACACATCTTTCAATGGTTGTTCTTCACATATGATAGGTATTACTTGATCCAATTTTGTTAATTCTGAATAAATAAAGTTACTAATTTCTATGTCAGCATTAGTAACAGGAGAACTATCTTTTTTACGTTTAACTATTAGACCTTCTTCTCTCAAACTTATAGATATTTTACCAGCTTCAATAATGATGTTCTTGAGTTTAGAGATAAATTTTCCGTCCATTATTACTTTACTTAATGCTTTTATTCTTATTTCTCATCATAGCCTCAAATGTATTGATAAGTAAATAGGCAATAGTCATCGGCCCTACTCCGCCGGGAACAGGAGTAATATAGCTTATTTTATTTTTTACCGATTCAAAATCAACATCTCCTACTAATTTATAATTACCTTCAGAGCTAATTCTATTTATCCCTACGTCAATTACGATGGCTCTCTGTGAAAAATATTCCGAAGAAAAAAATCGCGGTTTCCCAATTGCAGTAACAACTATGTCGGCATTAGCAGTAATGCTAGCTAAATTTGTTGTCTTGGAATGGCATAAAGTGACAGTAGCATCTTCAGTGGTTAATAAAGCTGCTAGCGGCTTACCCACTATATTTGAACGGCCAACAATTGCTACATTCTTACCTTCTAAGTTAACCTGGATAAGTTTAATAAGCTCAAGACAACCTTTTGCCGTGCAAGGTATAAAACCACCGCTATAGCCACTATTTAAAATACCCACATTAAAAGGGTGAAACCCATCCACATCCTTAGCAGGATCAATAGCATTTATCACTTTTTCCTTTGAAATCTGCTTAGGTAGCGGCAGCTGGACTATTATACCTGAAATTGAACTATCCAAATTCATTCGCAAAATCTCAGATAATAAAATTTTTTCATTAATATTCTCTTCAAAGTTCTTAAGTTCGGTATCTATACCTACTTTTCTTGCGGCATTAATCTTATTTCTAACGTAAATAGCACTAGCAGGATCCGAGCCCACTAGAATAATAGCTAGTTTTGCTACCAGATTATTTTTCTTTTTTTGAGATTCAATATTTTTTTTTAGCTTCTCTAATATTAGATCTGCATGGTATTTTCCATCTATTAAGATAGCCTCTTTCAACATTTACTTTTTTATTCCTTTAGTAGTTGAATATTCAAAATGTAAAGCCTTACCATCGAAAACCCTAGCATAAGCATGATGTAAAGCGGAAGCACTTTCTGCAAAACTAGTTAATATTAACTTTAGCTTACCTTCGTAGGTAGCTACATCACCAACTGCATATATACCTTTTATATTGGTCTCAAAATAAGGGTAACTTACTCTAATATGGTGGTTGTTTATATTGAGACCAAAATCTAAAATTGGTCCTAAATTCTGAGCCAGACCAAAAAACGGCAGTAAGATATCCGCTTTTAATGATTTTGTATTACCGTCCAAGTCAGCAACAATTACTTCTTCTAGAAGGCTATCTTTTCCTATTAACCCATGAAGTTGATAATTAGTAACCATTTTAATTCTATCAAGAGCTTCAAGATCATGAATTTTTTGTACGGTGGCAGGAGCTGCTCTAAACTTGTTTCTTCTATGAACAATCGAGACATCAGCTATTTCCGATAGCGATATAGCCCAATCAAGGGCTGAATCTCCTCCGCCTGCAATAACTATATTTTTACCAGCAAAATTTTCTCTATTTGTAACTAAATAAAAAACTGATTTCCCTTCATATGTTTCTATATTTTCTAACGGGGGTCTATTTGGACCGAAAGAGCCTGCGCCAGCGGCAATTATTACAACTTTTGTTTGTATTTCGTTGTGAGCAGAAGTTTTAAGCCTAAAGAAATTACTATAACCTTCTAATTCAACTACCTGTTGTGATAAAAAATATTGTGGCGAAAAAGGAGCTGCTTGCTGATATAATTTGTCTACAAGATTTTGCGAGATAATTTCCGGATATGCCGGAATATCATAAATTGGTTTCTCCGGATAAAGAGCAGAACATTGACCACCTACCGCTTCTAAAGAATCAATTACGGCTGATTTCATTCCAAGCATACCGGCTTGGAATGCACTAAATAAACCTGAAGGTCCGGCACCTATTATTACAACATCAAACTGCATAGCCATTTATTATAGATAAATTTTTTATTTATTTTTACAAAATATAAAATTAAAATAAGAATGCAAGTAGATAGCATAGCAACTATTAACAAAAAAATATTTGTACAAAAATTTCTGAATTTATTTATTCATTATTATAAAAACTAATTTTCAATGTAACTTGCTCTATTATTATATAAAAAAGTCCCGCTAATTTTATACCAAATATTTATACGATGACACCTATTTTTTATATTAAAGACGGTAATTTAAGTTTTGCCGATAAAACTGTTCTTTCCTCGCTTGAGTTATATGTATATCCGGGAGACAAAATCTGTTTAGTAGGCAGAAACGGTTCGGGAAAATCTAGCCTAATGAAGGTAATGGCAGGAGAATACGAACTCGATAGTGGAGAATTATTTAAAGTCCCATTAACTAAAATCGGTTATTTAAAACAAGATGTTATTACTAAAACTAATTACAGTATATATGAATTCGTTTTAGAAGGAGTAAAAAAACCAGAAGAAAACAGATATCTTGCAGATATTATTCTCAAAAAATTACAAATCAATGGAGATTTAAAATTAAAGAATTGTTCTGGCGGGCAAATTCGTAGGGCATTTCTTGCAAAAACTCTTGTAGACCAACCAGACATTCTATTGCTAGATGAACCAACTAACCACTTAGATATTACTGCAATTGAATGGCTTGAAGAATATGTAAAATCATATATCGGGGCAATTGTTTGTATTAGCCATGATCGAGCTTTCCAAGAAAACACAACTAATAAAGTGTGGTGGATAGATAGAGCTAATCTTAGAAAATCAAGTAAGGGATTTAAACATTATGACCAGTGGCGGGAGGAAATTATCACAGAAGAGGAAGCAACCCTTCGGAAAATGACCCGTAAATTGGAAATGGAAAAAGACTGGCTCAATACAGGAGTTACCGCAAGAAGAAAAAGAAATCAAAAAAGATTGGCAAATTTACATAGCTTACGAGAGAGTTTAAGAATCCACCAGACAAAGCTAAGAGATGCTAAGACAAAATTACAGATTGAACTTACTCAAGAAGCCAAAAAGTCCCAATTTATTATAGAAGCTGAGAATATTTCTTTTAATTATGATTTTCATAATTTTAGTTTTAAAGTAAAAAAAGGAGAAAAAATTGGAGTTATTGGACCAAACGGTTCAGGAAAATCAACATTAATAAAAATTCTTACCAAAGATTTGCCCCCCATAGAAGGAAAAGTTAAACATGGAGCTAATCTCGAAATAACTTATTTTGATCAATATAGAACAGAGCTAAATAAGGATCACACTATTAAACTAACCCTTTGCCCTAATGGAGGAGATCAAGTCTTTTTAAAAAATCAAACCATGCATGTTGCCGGCTATTTAAAGAATTTCATGTTTGATCCACGGATTCTCAATGATAAGGTATCTACTTTATCCGGAGGAGAGGCAAATAGGCTACTACTTGCCAAAGCACTGATTTCTCCAGGCAATTTTTTGATTCTAGATGAACCAACCAATGATCTAGATACTGATAGCCTAGAGATGTTACTTGAAATACTTGCCGAATATGACGGTACCTTAATGATTGTTAGCCATGATCGGGATTTTCTAGAAAGATTAGTTACCAGAACCTTAGTTTTTACAGGAGATACAATTGTAGATCTTTATGGAGGGTATGAAAATTACTTAAAATATTACAAAATAGATAATACTTTTAATTTAAAAACCGACAATAAAGAAAAAAAGAAAATTGATACCGTTAATTTGGAAAATTCAAAGAAAAGTACAAAGCTAAGCTATAAGTATCAAAGGTTACTGGAGATCCTGCCGAAAGAAATTGAAGAAATAGAAAATAATATTGTAGCCCTTGAAACAAAATTAATGCAGGGTGATTTATACTTCAAAAATCCTGAAGCTTTTTACGACTATTCTAAAAAGCTTGAAAAAAACAAGAAGCTTCTTGATAACAAAATACATCAGTGGCTAGAAATTGAAAATATGGAATAATAAAACAATTTTTTAGAAAATTATATATAAAAATACCCCACATTTATTTATTGACAGTTATAATACAACTAGATTACGATGCCTGCACAGCTAGATTTTTATCATTTTCCCTATCCGGCAATTTAAAAGGCAATAATTAAGAGCAGATAAAATTATTAAGAATAAATAAAAAACATTTTTATATGAAAAAAGTTATTACTAGATTTGCTCCTTCCCCTACCGGGTTTTTACATATAGGAAATGCACGAACTGCTCTTATTAACTGGTTATATACCCGCAAATATAACGGCAAATTTATCCTTAGAATTGATGATACTGATATTACAAGAAGTACTGAAGAATATAAAAATGCAATTATTAGAGATCTAAAATGGCTTGGCCTAGAATGGGATGAAAGCTTTAACCAAAATAGCAGGTTAAATAGTTATCTAATCGCTAAGGAAAAGCTCTTACAAAGCGGAAGGCTATATCCATGTTATGAGACCCCTGAAGAATTAGCTATTAAAAGGAAACTTCAGTTATCTCGCGGTTTACCACCTATATATGATAGAGCTTCTTTAAAACTGAGTCGGGATCAAATAACTGCTTATGAGAAAATGGGTAGAAAACCGCATTATAGGTTTATGATTCAAGATTCTGAAATAAAATGGCATGATATGGTAAAAGGAATCATAAACTACCAGGGGAGTAACCTAAGTGATCCTATTATCATCCGCGGTGATGGTACTATGACTTATATGTTATGTTCTACTATCGACGATATTGATTATGAAATTTCCCACATTATCCGCGGCGAAGATCATGTCAGTAATACAGCTATTCAAATCCAAATGTTCGAAGCTTTTGGAGTAAAAGCTCCGGATTTTGGGCATTTAAGCCTGGTTAAAGCTAAAGATGATAAAATTTCAAAACGAGAAGGAGGTTTCGATATTGCAAATCTTCGGGATAATAAAGGATTAGAAGCGATGGCAATAAATAGCTTTTTTGCATTAGTTGGCTCCTCGCACAATGTGGTACCAACTTACAGTCTAAAGCAGTTATTAGATAAATTTGATATTTCAACTTATTCAAAAAGTCCCACAACATATTTACCTGAAGAGCTAGAAACTCTTAATCACAAACTAGTTATCCACCTTGAATATCAAGATGTTAAAGAAAGACTTCATCAACTCGCTATTGATCAGATAGATGAAAAATTCTGGATTGCCGTAAGGCCGAATCTGCTAAAACTCTCTGATATTAAGGAGTGGTGGGAAATTTATACAAATCCTAAAAGAGTGGAAATTACAGATCGCAATATTTTGATTATAGCTGCCGAAACTTTACCTCAAATTATTAACCAGGATACATGGACTAATTGGACTAAATTAATTTCTGAAAAATCTAAAAAAAAAGGAAAAGAGTTATTTATGCCTCTCAGGCTTGCTTTAACCGGTATGAATAATGGACCAGAACTAAAAAATTTACTCCCTCTTTTAACTAGAGAAGAGATACTCAGAAGACTAAAAAGTTAAGAGAGAAAGGTAGTTGTCTTATCGAATCACCCCCTACAATTCAATACTAGTTTTAGGTTAGAAATTTTGCCCCATAGTTAACAGAGTTTCTCATATAAATAAAAAGGCTCCTACAGCTAGTAATTTAAATCTTACCAACCATATGCTCTGGAACAACAAATTTATCAAAGTCCTGCTCTGAAATGAAGTTGAGCTGAATAGCCGCTTCTTTTAGAGATAAACCTTCTCTATATGCTTTTTTAGCAATAATTGCAGCTTTGTCATAACCAATATGAGGATTTAAAGCAGTTACAAGCATCAAGGATTGATCCATAAGAAACTTTATTCTATTGTGATTTGGTTCTATACCCTCTATACAATGATCAACAAAACTGGTAATTGCATCAGCAAGTAAATTTATTGAATGCAACACATTTTGTATAATCAGAGGTTTAAAAACATTTAGCTCTAAATGGCCATTAGAGCCTCCAATTGTAACTGCTACATGATTGCCCATTACCTGGGCAGCTACCATAGTCATAGCCTCACACTGGGTAGGATTTACTTTACCTGGCATAATTGAAGAACCTGGTTCATTTGCCGGTAAATTAAGCTCCCCTATACCGCTTCGAGGTCCCGAAGCAAGTAGCCTAATATCATTTGCTATTTTCATCATGCTCACGGCAAGAGTATTAAGTGAACCGGAAAATTCCACCAGCGCATCATTACAAGCTAAAGCTTCAAACTTATTTCTTGCTGTTTTAAATTTATAAGAAGTATATTTTGCCACTTCTTCGGCAAATTCTTCTGCAAAACTTTCATGGCAATTAATTCCAGTTCCAACAGCCGTACCACCTTGAGCGAGGTAATGTACTCCTGCTAAAGATTGTTCTATTCTTGTTAAAGAATATTCAATTTGAGCAGCATATCCAGAAAATTCTTGCCCTAATGTAATAGGAGTTGCATCTTGCAAATGAGTTCTACCTATTTTAACTATTTTACTCCATGCTTTTGCTTTAGCGTTAAGACTTTGATGTAATCTATTTAAAGCTGGAACTAGTTTTTCATAAGTAGTAATAACTGTTGCAATGTGCATTGCGGTTGGAAAGGAATCATTTGAAGATTGTCCCATATTGACGTGATCGTTTGGATGTACCGGCGATTTTCCACCTCTCTTACCTGTTAATCTTTCATTCGCAATAGAGGCTAAAACCTCGTTCATATTCATGTTAGTTTGAGTCCCAGAACCGGTTTGCCAAACTACTAAAGGAAAATTATCATTTAGCTGTCCAGTAACGATTCTATCGGCAGCTTTTACTATTTCTTCTGCTATTTTAGGATCCAATTTACCGATTTTAGAATTAACTAACGCTGCACATCTTTTTAAAATTGCAAGTGCCTTAATTATTTCTTCTGGCATTTTTTGAGCTACAATTTTGAAATTATTTAGAGATCTTTGTGTTTGCGCTCCCCAGTATACTTCTTCACTAACTTTAATCTCACCAATTGAATCGGTTTCTTTTCTGTATCTAGCCATACAAATTTCCTTCTATTATAAATCTTTATGTATTATAAAGCCTCAGGCCTTAAGAAACTCGCATCCTAAGCTATTTTCTTTCTTATTAGAAATAATTTTATACCCACTCTTGTTACATAAATTGCGGATATAAAATTCCCGACAATTTTTAATATTAATTTCTTTATTCTTTTTACCGTTTAATATATCCCAAATTTCATCGTTCAATTTTAAATCTTTGCTCTCCACTGTTATTTTTATAAAATTATTACCCTGGTCGTTACCACAAAAAAAAGCCAGCTTACCGCCAAATATACTAGCTTCGGAAATGATCATAACTAAACATAAAGATGCTTTGGCAAGGAAACTTTCTAAATATAAAACCCCTGTTTCAAACTTTAAATCCAATTTTAACTTACTGTTATTTGAAAAAAAATCCTGCAATAATTTTTTTAAATAAACAATACTCATTTTTTCATCGCCGTCTGGAGATGCATAAACTCCCCGAAAAACTTTAATCTTTCTTGTTAAATTATTAGATTCTTCAATAGCCAAGAGCTTAGCTTTGTTACCGATATCCTTATTATCTGTATCAATTAAGCTTAAACAATTATAAACTGTCCCGATGGAACTGGAAAGATCATGTAGAAACCTTGCATTTAATATTTGTAATAAGCGTAACTCGTTGGCCATTCTTTCTCTCTCCTTTTATCATCTAAATAATGAAGTCTAGATTATATATGAATTGGCTTATCATATGCTTGTAAAACTGATTCGTGTAACATCTCGGAAAGAGTAGGATGTGGTAAAATTGCTTCAATAAAGTCAAGTTCTGTTCCTTCCATAGACTTATTAATTACATAACCATGTATCAGTTCTGTCACATCAGAACCAATCATATGGGCTCCTAATAGTTCACCGGTTCTAACATCAAAAATTGTTTTTATAACACCTTCAGTATCGCCTAAAATTAACGCTTTACCATTGGCATAAAACGGAAAACGACCTATTTTTAATTTATAACCCGCAGCGAGAGCAGACTTTTCCGTCATTCCCACGCTTGCTATTTGTGGGGTAGAATAAGTACAACCAGGAATATTTAATTTATTTAACTCATGTGGCTTCTTACCGGCAATATGCTCTACTGCAATTATTCCTTCATGACTTGCCTTATGGGCAAGCCACGGAGCGCCCGCAACATCTCCAATTGCATAAATATTTCCTTCAGCTGTCTGGCATACACCATTAGTAGTTATATGACCGCGATCAAGTTTTACCTTCGTATTTTCCAAACCTAGATTTTCGGTATTAGCTGTTATTCCTACAGCCATCAATAACACTTCTGCATCTAAGGACTTTTTAGCACCATTATGCAAGAATTCAACTTTTACTTTTTTATTATTAATTGTTTTACTTTCTAGTTTAATGCCTGTATAAAACTTTATACCTTTCGATTCAAAAGATTTTTTTGCAATAGCTGATATTTCTTCATCTTCCATAGGTAAAATTTGCGGTGCTGCTTCAAGTACAGTTACCTCAACGCCAAGAGCATTATAAAAAGATGCAAATTCAATCCCTATAGCTCCTGAGCCGACAACAATCATAGATTTTGGAACTGATTCCGGCATTAAAGCTTCTCTATAAGTCCACACATTCTTACCATCCGGTTCAAACCCTTCCAAGATTCTTGGTCGAGCCCCTGTTGCAATAATAATATTTTTGGCTTCTAAAGATATTTTTTGGTCTTTACCTTCAACTACAACTGATTTAGAGCTAATGATTTTGGCACTCCCTTCAAAAACTGTTACTTTATTTTTTTTCAATAGCCCCTTAATACCTCCGACTAGTTTAGCTGAGATATTACGTGAACGATTAACAATTCTCTTTATATCAAAACCAGATTTTTCAGTAAAAATGCCAAATTCTTCTGCATGTTTTATTTTTTGCAATAATTCAGCAGATTTTAACAAAGCTTTAGTAGGTATGCATCCCCAATTAAGGCAAATACCCCCTAGATGCTCTTTTTCAACTACTGCTGTTTTTAGACCTAATTGAGATGCCCTAATAGCTGCAACATAACCGCCAGGACCGCCGCCAATAACTATTACATCAAATTTTTCCATAAATTCTGGCCCTCCTTAAAAGATTTTACTAGACAAACATTAGAATCGGAGCTTCGATATATTTCTTAAAAGCAGCCAAAAACTCCGCACCGACTGCACCGTCCACTACCCTGTGATCACAAGAGAGCGTAACGTCCATAATAGTTCTTATCTCTATTTTATCATCGATTACTACCGGGCGCTTTGAACTCATTCCTACAGCCATAATACAACCTTGCGGTGGGTTAACAATAGCACTAAAGCTTTTAATTCCATACATCCCTAAATTAGAAATACTAAACCCTCCTCCTTGAAATTCTTCAGGGGCAAGAGCATTTTCCCTCGCTCTTTTCGCTAGATCCTTCATTTCAGTTGAAATCTTAACGATATCTTTCTGATCGGCATTCTTAATAATCGGAGTAATAAGCCCTCCTTCAATCGCTACAGCTACAGAAATATCGACATTATTATAGAGCTTAATGGCACTATCAGTCCAGCTTGCATTTGCTGTAGGCACTTCCTTTAAAGCTTTTGCACAAGCTAGAATAATAAAATCGTTTACCGATAATCTTTTATCTTTATCACTATTGAAACTAGAATTGATCTGCGCGCGAGCATTAAGTACCGAATCCATTACACATTCTATTGAAAGATAAAAATGTGGCACGGTAAGTTTGGATTCAAGCAATCTCTTAGCAATAACTTTGCGCATATTATTGTTGGAAACCAAACGATATTCCTCATTATCCCTTCTTATAGTCCCTTTACTATTTTTAGCAGCAGATAAAACATCATTTTTAATTATGCGTCCGTGTGGACCCGAACCCATAATATTAGACAAAGATATTCCTTCCAGAGCAGCAATTCTTTTGGCAAGAGGTGAAGCGAATATTCGCTTATTTGTACTTACACCTTGAACAGAGGTACTAGTAGGAGCAGAAATACTTGCTGGTTTCATCTTGTCAGGCTCTTCCGTTTTCTCCTCAACAATTTTTTCGACCGGTTTTTGAGAGGTACTGAATTTGGCAATAAAAGCATCTAAATCAGCATCTTGTTCATCTTCTTCAACTAGAACAGCAATTAACGAATTAATCTCTACTCCTTCAGTTCCTTCCGGAATAAGAATTTTTGCGATGATCCCCTCATCTACGGCTTCTACTTCCATAGTAGCTTTATCAGTTTCGACTTCTGCAATTACCTCTCCTGCAGAAATTTTTTCTCCCTCTTTTTTGACCCATTTAGCAAGGTTTCCCTCGGTCATGGTCGGCGATAGTGCCGGCATTAAAATTTTTATTGGCATATAAACCTTTTATCAAAATTACTCTGGAAATTACCTATAACATGCTCTTTTTGCAGCAGCTACTATCTCTTCTACCGTCGGCAGAGACATTTTCTCAAGATTCTCGGCATACGGTAATGGCACCTCTTTTCCTGAAACCACCTCTGGAACAGCATCTAAATAATCAAAAGCTTCTCTTATTACTATAGAGCTAATAGTTGCACCAATTCCAGCAAAAAACCACCCTTCTTCAACGCAGACTAGGCGATTAGTCTTGCGCACTGATTCTAATATAGCTTCAATATCTAGCGGTTTTATTGTTCTTAAATCTATTATTTCAGCATCAATATTTTCTTCTGCTAAAATCTTTGCCGCCTCGATTGCCATCCCGACTTGCAGGGAAAAAGCTAAAATTGTTATATCGTCCCCTTCTTTTACTATTCGTGCTTTACCGATAGGAAGTGGTTCAATAACATCCGGCACTTCGAAACTTCTACCATACATTATTTCATTTTCTAAAAAAATCACCGGATTATCATCTCTAATCGCGCTTATTAACAGCCCTTTTGCATCTTCGGCACTGTAAGGAGCTATTACTTTAAGTCCTGGTATATGAGAATATAAGGCAGCAAAATTTTGACTATGCTGGGCAGCAACACGGGCTGCTGCTCCATTTGGCCCCCTAAAAACTATTGGACAACCAAGTTGTCCTCCAGACATATAATTCGTTTTAGCGGCCGAATTAACTATCTGATCAAAAGCCTGCATTGCAAAATTAAAAGTCATAAATTCAACTATCGGCCTGAGCCCTCCAAAAGCCGCTCCAATAGCAAGCCCTGTAAATCCATGTTCACTAATTGGAGTATCTATTACTCTCTTTGGTCCGAATTCCTGAAGTAGACCTTGAGTTATTTTATATGCTCCTTGATACTCTGCTACTTCCTCCCCAAGAATAAAAACTCTTTCGTCTCTCTGCATTTCCTCTTTCATCGCCAGCTGCAGAGCTTCCCTAACTGTTATTTCTGCCATACATGCACCTTTTATTTATATATATCTGTAAACAACTCGCTTTCATTCGGTAAAGGCTCCGAGTTAGCAAACTCTTCAACTTCTGCTATTTTTAACTTAACTTTTTTCTCTATAGTTTTTAATTCTTCCTCACTTGCATATTTATTATCTGTTATAATATTTCTAACATCGGTTAATGGATCGCGCCCCTTATACTGCTCCACCTCTTCTTTGGTTCTATATTTGGCAGGGTCAGACATTGAATGCCCTCTAAATCTATATGTCTTTACTTCAACAATTATTGGTCCGGCACCAGACCTTGCATAATCAGATGCAAAAACTGCAGCATTATACACAGCATCAACATCCATACCATTTACTTGAATACCATTTATACCGAATGATTCGCCTTTTTTATATAATTCTACCATAGAAGTAGATCTCTTGACTGCTGTCCCCATTGAATATTCATTATTTTCAATGATGTAAACTACAGGCAATTTCCACAAGGAAGCCATATTAAAAGCTTCATAGACCTGTCCTTGATTTACAGCTCCATCACCTAAAAAAGTATAGCAAACATTTCTAGTATCATTATATTTCTCAGCAAAGGCAAGTCCTGTTCCTATAGGCACTTGTGCTCCGACAATACCATGTCCACCATAAAATTTTCCCGGAATATTAAACATGTGCATTGAACCACCTTTACCTTTAGAGCATCCGGAAGCTCTACCGGTAAGTTCCGCCATCACGAATTTTGGGACGATACCAGACATGATTATATGGGCATGGTCACGGTAGCTAGTAATCATACTATCGCCTTTCTGCTTAGCAAATTCAAAACCCATAATTACAGCTTCTTGGCCAATATATAAATGGCAAAACCCCCCTATTAAACCCATTCCATAAAACTGACTGCACTTCTCTTCAAAACGACGAATAAGCAGCATTTGTTCATAGCACTTTACATACTGCAAAGCACTTAATTTCAATTTATCTGGTTTAAATTCGAACATACTATTTCTTTAAAATAAATAAACCTCGAACATAATAGAGGACTAATATGTTGTCAATAGTTAGAGCCATATATACAGTTAAGAACAATGCTAAAGAATTAAAATCTTAAGTTAAAATTAATTTTATTAATGTAAAATTTTAATCGTTATGGCTAATGTAAAAAATTATTTTATTTGCTTTTTTGCAATAGTTTACCTATTATTGCCACCGAAAATTAAATACACGTTAAATTATTAATTTAAAATACTTATGGTACATAAAAAACCGTTACAGAAATTTATCTCATTTACCGATAATAGCCCTGAATTTGAAGCTGTAAAAGAAGATATGAAATCCGGATGGAGCATAATAAGCCTAGTAAAAAACGGAGTTTATTATGTAGGTATTATGGAAAAAAATGAGCCAAAAAGTACTAATGAATCAGACTCTCTTTTTATTCCTCCGAGAAAAAAATTGAAAATTTCTTTTAAATAAAGCTTCATTAGCCGACTATTATAGTAAAAGCTGTATGTACTACACCAATTAGGTGTAATGATTACAATTCTTCCTCACATAATCATTACTTTATTTCTTAAAATAAAGTAATGATCACTAGTTAATCTTTTAGACACTATCATACTTTATCTATGCAGGCTGGAGCTACAAGTATTGTTCTAATAAAAAGCTGACCCATTTTTTAAGTCTATTGTCACCACATCACTTAAAATACTTAAAAAAAACAATTTAATCAATTATTCATAATTTGTGTATATTTTAAGTAATAAAGAGTTATAATATAATTATGATTATTAATTAATTCTTAAATTAATGGATTATTCAATATCCTGTAAATACTCAATAAGATTATTAGAAAAACTTAAATTATTAAATACTCAAAACACTCTGGATTTTAAGGTAATTAACAAAGCTATTTACTTCGCCAGGAAATATCATGATAGCCAAAAAAGAAAGAGTGAGGAGCCCTACTATTCTCATCCCTTAGAAGTTGCTTACATGATAGCTGATTATAATTTAAAAACAGAGATAATAGCAGCCAGTATATTGCATGATATAATCGAGGATACCGAAGTTACTGTAGAAATGATACAGAGTACTTTTGGAAACAGAATAGCAGAAATGGTTGATAGGCTTACTCGTGATAGACCGGATGGCACAAAATTAAGTGTGGAAGAAATATTGAACAATGCTTATCAGCTAAAAGATAAGGAAGTTCTATTAATAAAGCTATTTGATAGGTTGCATAATATACAGACTATAAGTATCAAACCTTTAGCAAAAATCGTGCACGAAGCTAACCAAACTATTGAGCTATTTATACTTTACAAAATCATGATATAGAAAATATAATATTAGAAGAATGTTATAAAGCCTTATCCGTAAAAACAGCTCTACCTAGATTAGAACTACAAAAATGGATGAATTCTATTTTAAATTCTAAAGAAAACGACGATACTTCCCAGCTTCTTTCTCGAGTCTTTGAAAATGAAGCGCTCCCAGAGTATAAAATATTAAAATAGGAACAACAATAATCAATAGCCCATAATTACCATATAAATTTGTAAAATAAACACATCCAAAAGATGTGATGACAAACATAACAGCTCGAGAAACAGCATATAAAAAAGCCGCCGAAGTAAAACGCCTTAAAATTGGAAAATAATCGAAAAAGATAGTTTTAGCAGGTGTATCTTCCAGCACAAAAAACATAATTAACCCTTGAACGCAAAACACTTCAAAGGGACCAGTAGCGTTTTCTAAGAAATATGGCGATAATAAGATAATAATACTAAAAATTATTAGTTTAACTTTTAGGATTATTATTGGGTAAACATAGCAACTTGCCACCACCATTAACAAAAAAAACTACCTTTTCAATTATAGCTAGTTATTTTATTAATTTTAATAAAGGTGTGTATTATGGCAAAGCAACGTGAAGTAGTAGAAAAGCAGTTCCACGGTCGTGCTAAGAACGAGAATTACGACCGAGAAATGGAAAGAGCAAGAGCAGAAGATCAAGCTTCATATGGTACGGTTCGTCCA
>Ga0222420_100241_pt1 | contig 53442 bp, 56 predicted proteins | sample 3A2ome_FD_182470 | JGI IMG/M metagenome (GOLD analysis project Ga0222420, IMG submission 182470) | Enriched microbial communities from leaf-cutter ant dump, University of Wisconsin, Madison, United States - 3A200A (version 2) | ecosystem: Environmental > Terrestrial > Nest > Insects nest > Nest...
TTGTCGGAGCAGGCGGCGAGGAGGATGGCCGGGGCGGCGAGGGTGAGAATCATGCGCATCGTCATTCCTTTGCTTGCGAACAAGTTGAACGTCTCCCCGCGAAGAGGGTTGCAGGCTTCGCCGTTTCCCTGTCAGGCCTGTTGCGGGCGGATTTCGAACCCGATGATATCGGCGTCGGCCGACCAGTCTGTCGCAAGCTCCTCCGCGCAGCTTTCGGTGTATCCGCCCGCGATCGCGGTGAAGCTGTGCTGGTTGCCGTCGAGCGCCTGGTCGATCGTGATCGACTTGAGGTGCTTCGCCGCGAGCAGGTCGCCAAAGCCGCCCAGCGTCATGGCGCTGCCGCGCCGGTATATGGCCCTGATATGCGCGATCCGTCGCTGAGGCGCGTAACGTTCGGTGACCGAGACCGCCGCCAGCACGGCGAGCGTGGCGGCGCCGCCGAAAATCGCGAGCTGATAGAAGCCTATCCCGAACAACATGCCGAGCGTTGCCGTGGTCCAGAGCGAGGCGGCCGTCGTCAGCCCGCGCACATTGAAGCCTTCGCGGAAGATGACGCCGCCGCACAGGAAGCCGATGCCGGTCAAGATGCCATGCGCCATGCGGACCGGGTCGATGCGGATGACATCGGACGGCGCATCGTTGAGCCACGCCATCTGATGCACGGCGGACAGCATCAGCAGGCAGCACGAGAGCGAAACGAGGATGTGCGTGCGGAGACCCGCAGGGCTGGCTCGATACTCGCGTTCGGCGCCGATTATCGCGCCGGCCAGCGTGGCGCCGGCGATCGGCCAGATCAGGTCGGGGTCAAAAAGGTCCATGTTCGGTTACCGCTCAGGGCGAACTTAGGTTCCTTGGCACGAGTATAACGCATCGTGGTGCCCGGCCCAAAAGGTAAAGCCCCGCTGCACGAAGCGGCGGGGCTCTCCTGAAGTCCGATCCGGAGATCGGGACTTGCAGAAAAGAAACCGGTGAGAATGCGAAAGGTTGCATGACGCGTCAGAAACTTTGCGTTCGGAGGGGAAGATGGCGCGGCCTGCTCGGCTGCACGACGGCCGCATGATGGCGATGGCCAAGAAAACGGCCCGCCGAAGCGGGCCGAGGACGCAGCGCCGAGGTCGGCTGCGAGGGGAAAGGTTCAGTTTTCGGTGCCGGGCTTGCCGGTTTTGGGCGGCTTGCCATCCTCGATCCGGCCTTCGTTGCGAAGGTCGCGGCCTTCCTGCGCCTTGCGCTGGCTTTCGGGGGAATCGCCATTTTCGTAGGCTTCTTCCTTCACATAGCCGGCGGCTTCCTTGGCTTTACCTTTGATGCTCATGATGATCTCCTCTTGCAGGGGCATGAGGACAACTGGCGTTGCCGTTGCGAGTTGCGTGTCGACAGGGAGTCGCACGAGAGAATTTGCATTCGTCCTAACCTAGATCAGGTCGGCGCCTGCGGAGGGAACAATGATGGCTTTCATGCGTCGTTGCCGGTTCCGTTCTTCCGACTTGATCCAGGTTGTGTCGCGAGACGCGCGATGCGCTTATCACCGCTGCTCTTCATGCGTTCCTGGCGACCCGGGAGCGTTCGAGGGGGGCTTCCGGCGCATAGCGATATGCCTCTGGACCCGGAAAGGCTCCGCCGGAAGGCGGGGCCTTTCTCGCGGGGTCAGACGCCGCGCATCAGGCCGGGGACGAGCGGCAGAATTTCGCGCGCGAGATAGCCGATCGGCCCCATGGTTTCGGAAAGGCGGCGTCCGGCCTCGCCATGCAGCCATATGCCCCATGCGGCCGCTTCGAGCGGCGGCAACCCTTGGGCGCCGAAGCTCGCGATGAGCCCGGCAAGGATATCGCCTGAGCCGCTGACCGCGAGGCCGAGGCCGCCGCCGGCATAGCGGAGGCAATGTCCGTCCGCCATCAGATGGCTCGTAGCACCCTTGACCATGATCGCTGCGCGAAACAGGTTTGCGGCCTTGTCCAGCGCCGTCAAAGGTCATCCGCTACCTCTTTGCCGAGCAAGGCCCTGAATTCGGCTTGTGGAGGTCTCCCGCGGCGTCGGCGGCATCGCGCGCGACATTGCCCGCGCTTTGCTCATGCCGGACGACCCAAAGGATCGAGGGCCAGCGCGGCGTCATAGGGGGAGACTGAATGCCGTCACCGAGCTTCAACGCTGCGTATCGGTGAGGCGTTGGGTTTCGGCGCGTGTGCCCGGTTGCCAATCGACGCTGATCGCGTTGAGGACGATTGCGAAGCGGAGGTGGCCGTCTTCGGCAGTGACGTTGATGCGCAAATTCTCGTCGGCGAGGAGCAGGTCGGGGTCGTCGCCGAGCAATCCGCAGCAATAGTGAACCGCCTCTCGCCGGGCGGCCAGGTCATCGGCAAGCTCATGACCCTGCTCGTCGATGTCCTGCGTGCCGTCGCAAACATGAAAATAATATCGGGGCATCGCAGGCTCTCTCCTGATGTCTTGCCGCCCCGGTTGCTAAACGAGCGAATCCAACGTTCGATGCAGGTAAACATCAGAAAAATCGGCTATTCGTCGCAACGTGTCGACATCGCCGATCGTGAGGCGGCGCGATACGCGTTTGACCGCGCCTTCCTTCTCCAGAATCTTGATCGTGCGGTTGATGTGAACGGGCGTCAGGCCGAGCAGGTCGGCGAGTTGCTCCTGAGTCAGCGGAAATTCAAAGGCGCCAACTTCTTCGAGCGCGATCTGCTGCACGCGATAATAAAGCTCGCACAGCAGGTGAGCGAGGCGCCCGAGGGCGTTGCGGCGGCCGATATTGAGCAGCCACTCGCGGCCGATCGAGCCTTCGATCAGAATGTCGACGATGATGGCGCGCGCGATATTGGGCCTTGGCGCGACGAGCGCTTCAAAATCCTTCTGGGCGAAGACCGCAAGTTCGACAGGGGTGAGGGCCTGGAGGTTGTGGTCGGCGATATCGACGTAGAGGGACTGGAAGTCGAGCGCATCGCCCGGAATCTTGAGCGCGACGATCTGGCGTCCGCCATCGGCTGAGGTCTTCTGGCGATACGCAAAGCCGCTGAGAAGCACGGGGCAAACCTTCGCGAGGTCGCCTTCGCGCAATATATACTCGTTCGGTTCGAGCCGTCGCAAGCTGAAGGGCAAGGAGGCTATCGCCTGCTGGTCGTCGGCCGACAGCCGGCTGTGGCTGAGCAGTTTGCGAATGAAGATACCGAGCCGGTCCTCCTTGGACTTGAAGGGATCGTCACCCATCCAGCGTACCGATGAGGGCATAAGGCGTTTCGAACCCGTTCCAGAATTTCCGATCGTGCATGCCATAAGAACATCGGCAGGGCCGATGCGGTTCCGGCCCGCAGCATGGCGGACCATGCCGACACGCTATGGCCGCGTATGCGGAAGGGCGAAGCAACATGGGTTAAGTCGAAACCGACCTCCCTCGATATTATCCCAACCGCGCAGCATGAATGGGCGAGGGGCTCTGATGCATGAGGACGACGAGACGCTGTGGAATGCGGTCATCGCAGCCGAGGTCGTCCATGGCGAGACCGGCCGAAGCCTTCGCCCGCGCCGAAGGCATCGCGGCGCGCGATACGGGTGATGCCGAGCTCGGACGCTTTTGGGACCGCGCGTCGCCGACGAACTTCATATCCTGCACCGGATCAATCGCAGGTGGGCGAGGCCGCGTCCGGATGCGTCTCGCCGTCGGAGAAGGCGGCTGAATGGCCGTCGTCCTTGGCGGTCTGCTTCTGGCCGCGGCGCGTGAATCAGATGAGCGCGCCGAGCACGCCGACGCCAAGCAGCTTTCCGAACCCCGATGTCCTTGCCTGTGATGTCATGTTCCTGTCCTTATCGCCGGTCGTTGCTGCATGCCTGCGCGCCGCCCGTTCAGAATATCCGACGGAATCCGAAAAGGTCGCTGTCGGGATCGCGCGCACCGCAAATTTCCGAGCGCAATATCTGAGCGGCCATCATCGAGAAGGTGATGCCATTGCCGCCATATCCCATCGCCGAATAGCAGTTCGACATCCGCGGCACGCGCCCGACGGTCGGCGTCCCGAGCGGGCTATTGCCGAAGCTACCTGCCCAGGCGAAGGCGGGCGCGGGATCGATCGCGGGAAGCAAGGCCGCGAGCTTGCGCGTCAGGATTTTCGTCTTGGCCGCAAGCCTGGCGTCGCGTTCGCCGGCGCTCGCGATTTCCTCATCTTCCCCGCCGCAGATCACCGCGCCCTCGGGCGTTGTCCGGATATAGAGATAGGGATCGGACGCCTCCCAGATCATCGCACCGTCCCGCCAGAGGGCTTCGGGCTGTGGCCGCGTCGCGATTACCCAGGTCGACATGATATGGTTGCCGAGCCTCGGTACGCCCTTCATCATCTCATATCCGGTCGCAAAGACGGCATGCCGAGCCTGCACATGTGCGCCCCGATCACTCTCGAGCGTCACGCCCTTTTGCGCCGCGTCGACGCGCACGATCTCGCTATGCGGATGGATCCGTGCACCGCGCTTAGCGGCGACTCCCAGATAGGCTGCTGCCATCGCGCGCGGATCGGCGCAGTAGTTGCCGAAGCCGACGATCGCATGGCGCCGCCTGATCCCGTAGCGCCGCTCGGTCTCGGCGGGTCCGATGAGTTCGACCTCGAATCCGGCCCCGCGCCTTGCGTCGGCCTCGGCCGCCAGCTGCGCAGGATCGAGGAGGTTGCCGTCGAGATAGAGCGAGGGACGCGTCGCAGCACCGACCTTGAGTCCGAGCCGCTCTGTGCGCGCGCGAAGGGCCTCGACGGCCAGGTAGGAGCGCCGCCAGATGCGCATCGCCCGCTCCCAGCCGATGCGCTCCGCCATCTGCGAGAGCGGCGTATCGAGTTCATATTGGAGTAGCGCGGTGGAAGCCGGGGTCGATCCCTCCGCGATGCCGCGCCGGTCGAGGATCATCACGTCGAGCCCCGCCTCGGTCAGGGCCTCGGCAATCAGCGCGCCCGATATACCCGCGCCGATCACCGCGACGTCGCAACGCGAGCGGGACGGGAGGGGAAGGGTGGGAACCGGGGGGCGGCGGTGCTCCTGCCAGATGGTGCGCCCCGTCCTGAGGTCGCGCTCCTCGCTTGCCGACCTGCCGTCATCGCTTTTCATGATGGTCTCGGAAGAATTGTCGGTTCTCTATCGGCAATCGTCTCGTCCTCGATTGGATCGCCATCTTGAGCACAGTGAGGGCAGCAGAAGCATGATTGGGCCGACCCGTCACGGCAAAAACCGGGTCGCGCGGGAGCGACGACCCGGTCCGGAGAGCGCGACCAGCGCGCCCGCCTGTTGTGCCAGGGGTTAGCGGTTCTGACGATTCTCGTCGTCGCGGCCACCCTGATTGCCGCTCTTGTCGGCGTCGCGATCGTCGCCCTGCTGGCGGCGAGCCGGATCCTGCTGTTCCTGCTGACGGTCCTGGCCGGGGTTCGGATTCGGCTGGTTGCCGCCCTGTTGATTATTCTGCGCCATGATGGCCTCTCCTGATGATGATCTGCCCGGGGGTGGGCGTGAGAGAGACGCTTGGTTATTCCAGATTGTTCCTCTAATTTCATGGGCTTAACATAGGTTATGACGTTTGTGAATTTTATCGGGGCTGGAACCCCGCGGCCGGAACCTTTCACTCCAGATGCTCCAACCGCCATAAGACTGCGAATGCTCTTTGTGCGGAGTGGCTCGCCGGCTTGCTTCCCGACGCTGGTCAATGAGACCTATCTCCGGGCAGTCATCAGCGGCGCAGTCGTGCCGCGATGGATCGTCATGGTCACGGCGCCGAGACCCGCGGCGGGAATCACCCTCATCCTCTCGTTGGCGATCCCGCGATCTTCGAGGAGGCGCGCGAGCGTGGTTGCCTGCGCTTCGTCGCCTGCGAGTTCGATCGTCGCGGCGGGCGCGGCGCGCAGAATCGTCGCGAGATCGGCAGCACGGCCGAGGCCCCTGCTGGTGAGTGTGGGCTGCGTCTCGTGAAATCCGGTGAACTGAAAGTCCGCGCTGCCGCCCTCGCGGTTTGCCAGCCATTCGGAGACGCGCCGGGACAGCGAACCTGTCGCCGCGGCCATGGTCGATCCGTCGGGCAGGACCACTAGACTGTTGGCCGGACGAACAACGGGAGGCGCCGCATCGACGCTTTCCGCGCCACACGACTGGAGAGAAAGCGTGGCCGCGGCGATCGAAAGTGCGGAGGTCATGAGAAGGAGAAAACGCGTCATCTGACTATCCCGTTGATACGAGATTGAAACGCACGGAATCGCTCGGTGTTGCGCCGAGCGCGGGGCGTTTTTCGGTCTTCATGTCCCGCTATGGGCCGCTAGGCGAGATCGCGCACTTTCGGCTCGCGGTCCCAGTGGCGCTGCGTCCCGACCTTGATGAAATCGGCAAGCGCGACGATACCTTCGTCAGGCTCGATCCCGGCCTTGTCGAGCAGAACCTGGCTCGCTTCGTCGTGCGCGATGGTCTTGCAATGGCCATAGGCGTCCATGAACCATTGGACGGCGGCGCCTTCACGCGTCAGCTTTTCAGCGGCGGCTGCGGTGAGTACCGAGGCGACGGCGTCGAACAGCACCGATGGCGATCCCGCCAACTGACCATCGGCCTTGAGCAATCCGGTCGAGACCGGAATGCCCCCAACCTTAGGAGCGACGAGGAAGGCGCTTCCGCCCGCTTTCTCGATCTGTTTCTTGAGCTTGTCGATGGCAGAAGCGTCGGAGCCCTCCGCGAACAGGATCGCGACCTTGCGCCCCTTGATGTCGGGCCGTGCGTCCTTCTGGATCGAGAGCGCGTCGGAAGGTGCCATGTCGATGGGCGTCTTTGCCGGCTTGATCCTGGCAGGCAGATCGATCGCGAGTCCGTTGGCGACACGCTTCGCGAGATCCTCGTCGATATTGCGGAGCTGACCGATGACGCGCGCGCGAACATGATCGAGCGTGACCTTCGAGAGTTCGAATACCAGCGCCGAGGCGATATGCGCCTGCTCATTGCCGGTCTGCGAGCGGTAGAAGAGCCGCGCCTGGCTGAAATGATCGGCAAAAAGGGCTGCGCGGACGCGCAGCTTCTCGGTCGGGTCGTTGCGCTCGCCGTTGGCCGGGAAGGTCGTGAAGCCCGTCTCCGGGCAAGCGCGCGGCCCGGCATCCTCGCCGGCTTCGGCGAGGCTGTTCGGCTCGTAATTCGCGCGACCCTTCGGAACGAGCGTCTGCATCATCCCGTCGCGCTGGAAATTGTGGAACGGGCATTTCGGCGCGTTGATCGGGATCTGGTGGAAGTTGGTCGTACCGAGCCGCGACTTCTGGGTATCGAGATAGGAGAAGAGGCGGCCCTGTAGCAGCGGGTCGTTACTGAAATCGATGCCGGGGACGATGTTCGAGGGAAGATAGGCGACCTGCTCGGTCTCGGCGAAGAAATTGTCGGGATTGTGGTTGAGCGTCATCCGCCCCACGATTTCGACCGGGACATCTTCTTCGGGGATGAGCTTGGTCGCATCGAGCACATCATAAGGCTGCTTGGCGGCAAAAGCCTCGTCGAAGACCTGGATGCCAAGGTCCCATTGCGGGAAGTCGCCGGCATCGATGGCCTCATAAAGATCGCGGCGCAGATAGTCGGGGTCGGCGCCTGCGATCTTGACCGCCTCGTCCCACACCGTCGACTGCAACCCGAGCACCGGCTTCCAGTGGAACTTCACGAACTTTGATTGACCCTTCGCATTGACGAAGCGGAAGGTGTGGACGCCGAAGCCCTCGATCGTGCGGAAACTCCGCGGGATCGCTCGGTCGGACATCGCCCACATGATCATGTGGAAGCTCTCGGGCATCAGGGAGATGAAATCCCAGAAAGTGTCGTGGGCGCTCGCCGCTTGCGGATAACCCCGGTCGGCTTCCATCTTCACGCTATGGACGAGATCGGGGAATTTCATCGCGTCCTGGATGAAGAAGACCGGGATATTATTGCCGACGAGGTCCCAGTTCCCTGCCTCGGTGTAGAGCTTCACTGCAAAGCCGCGCACATCGCGCGGCGTGTCGACCGAGCCGGCGCCGCCGGCCACGGTCGAGAAGCGCACGAAGACCGGGCAGGTCTTGCCGACCTCCTGAAAGATGTCGGCCTTGGTGAGCTCGGGGATTGCGTGCGTGCATTCAAAGACGCCGTGCGCGCCCGAGCCGCGCGCATGCACGATACGCTCGGGAATGCGCTCATGGTCGAAGTGGAAGATTTTCTCGCGGAGGACAAAATCCTCGAGCAAGGTCGGGCCGCGTTCGCCCGCCCTGAGGCTGTTCTGGTTGTCGGCAATGCGGTGACCGAAATTGTCCGTGAGGTGCGCGCGGCCATCGCACTCGTCGTCGGCGGCGATATGCTGGTGAAGTTCACCCGCATTCCCCTTGTCGGCCTTGAGCGCCATCTGGCCGCTTCCGGGCTGGTGCGCGGCAAGGCTATTGTCGGTCGCGGGCGAGGGGCGGGGCTTCTTCGGCATCGGGCAGGTCCTTGATGGTTTCTTTGCCAAGCCAACGCCTGTTTTCCGCGCTGGTTTCATCGCCGCGCGAATTGCGTGAGCGGCACATAACCTATGTTAAGGAGCTTGATGCCCTTGCTTGCCTAAAGGCGGATTTTAAGACATCGATCAGGCCGCAAAGGATCGGGCCGAGGGGCAGCCAGATGGAATCGGCCAGATTATCGGCGCTTGGGCGCGACACGCGCGCGAGCCGCCTCATCATCCTTCTCCTGTCGGTCGGCTTCGCGGCGTTGCTCGTCGCGGCTGCGACCGCCTTTTACGTCCAGCGCCAGAATGAAACCGACGCGCGGATGGTCGCACACACGCTGGCCGTCGAAGCCAGCCTCGGCGCCTTCGCGAGCGCCACCGAGCGAATGGAAACCGCGCGCCGCGGTCTCATCCTCACACAAAATGCCCAGTTCGCGACGATCATTGAGGAAGCGGAGGCTCGTTCGCGGGCGCAACTGGCTACGCTTGAGAAACTGATCAGCGACAATCCCGAGCAGCGGATGCGCGTCCGGACGCTGCGCGGGCACCTTGATGCCTACGCCGAGCATTATAGCAAGACGCTCGGACTGCGCGGTGCCGACCGGCAGTCGCTGATCGACAGCTTCTCGAACGACCGCGGGGTGCTCGAAGTGCGCGCCTCGCGCGCGGTTGTCGAATCGATGCTTGCCGACGAGTTTGCCCTGCTTCGCGAGCGGGAGGAGCGGCAGCAACGCACGCAGCGTCTTTTCACAACGACCCTGATCGCGACAAGCATCCTCCTGCTCGTGGTTGCGGCGGCGACCCTGCTTCTCGTCCGGCGCAATCTGGCGGACCTGCGTAGCTCGCGCATGGAGCTTCGACGTCTCAACGAAGGGCTTGAGGAACTGGTCGATGCCCGCACCGGCGAGCTCCAGCGCGCCAATGCCGAAATCCAGCGCTTCGCCTATATCGTGTCGCATGACCTCAGGTCGCCGCTCGTCAACGTCATGGGCTTCACCGCCGAACTCGAGACCGCGCGCAAATCTATCGCGGGCTATCTCGAGAAGGGCGAGTCCGAAGGCTGGCAAGCGCCTGACGCCGCGACGCGTCTCGCGATCGAAGAGGATCTTCCGGAATCGATCGGGTTCATTCGCACCTCGACCCAGAAGATGGACCGGCTGATCAACGCCATCCTCAATCTCTCGCGCCAGGGGCGGCGCACGCTGGCTCCGGAAACGCTCGATCTTGGCGGCGTCGTGCGCGCGATCGTCGGGAGTTTGCAGCACCGGATCGACGAGACCGGCACTGTGGTGACGGTGGAGGAGCTTCCGGTAGTCGTGAACGACCGTGTCGCGGTCGAGCAGATCCTGTCGAACCTCGTCGAGAATGCGCTCAAATATCTTCAGCCGGGGCGCGCCGGGACCATATGCGTGACGGGCGGCACCGATCTTGGGCGCGCCTGGGTATCGGTGACCGACAACGGTCGCGGCATCGAGCCGCGCGATCACGAGCGCGTGTTCGACCTCTTCCGCCGATCGGGCGTGCAGGATCAGCAGGGCGAGGGGATCGGCCTTGCGCACGCTCGTGCGCTTGCCTATCGCCTCGGCGGAAATATCGAAATCCAGTCCGAATTGGGTGTGGGGTCCACCTTCCGGCTGATCCTGCCACTCGTGTGGCAAAATGGAGAAGAGGATGACTGACCAGCAGCCCGTCAATATCGTGATGATCGAGGACGATGAGGGCCATGCGCGCCTCATCGAGAAGAATATCCGCCGTGCGGGCATCTCGAACACGATCCACCATTTCCTCGACGGTACATCGGCGCTCGAGTTTCTGTACGACGCGGCCGAGGGGCCCGTTCGCAACGGGCCGGCGCTCGTGCTGCTTGACCTCAATCTGCCCGATATGAGCGGAACCGATATTCTTGCGAAGCTCAAGGCAGACGGAAGTCCGCTACGGCGCACACCGGTCGTCGTGCTCACGACGACCGACGACAAGGTCGAGATCCAGCGTTGCTACGACCTCGGTTGCAACGTCTATATCACCAAGCCGGTGAACTACGAGAATTTCGCCGACGCCATCCGCCAGCTCGGCCTTTTCCTGTCGGTGATCCAGGTCCCCGATCCCGATCCGGCCTGAGAATTCTTCTGTCCCACATTCTGTACATCGACGACGACGATGGCATGCGCCGGCTCGCATCTCGCGCGCTCGGCCGCAAGGGCTATGACGTCAGTCTCGCGGCGAACGGCGCCGAGGGCGTCGATATGGCAAAGGCGACGGCCTTCGATCTGATTGCCGTCGATCATTATATGCCCGGACAGGACGGCCTTGCTACGCTCGAAGCGCTTCGTTCGCTCCCGGCTTGTCCGCCGGTCGTCTATGTCACCGGCTCCGAGGAGAGCCGGATCGCGGTTGCGGCGTTGAAATCGGGGGCCGATGATTATGTCGTAAAGTCGGTCGGCGAGGATTTTTTCGACCTGCTCGCGTCAAGTTTCGGACAGGTTCTCGAGCGTGCCCAGCTCCGCCGCGCGCGCGAGGAAGCCGAGGCGGAACTTCGCGCAAGCAACGCGCGGCTCGAAGCACTTCTCAAGGAAGTGAATCACCGCGTCGCGAACAACCTCCAGATGGTCATGTCGTTCGTCGCGCTCCAATCGAAGAATTTGTCCGATCCCGGTGCCCGGGAGGCGCTCCAGAAGACCCAGCAGCGGATCGCTACCGTCGCGCAGGTCAATCGGCGTCTCTACACGACCAACGATGTCGAATTCGTCGCGATGGACGACTATCTGTCGGGCCTCGCCACCGATCTTTCCGATACTTGGTCGAACGGAACGGGCGAACGACGGGTGTCTACATCGGCCGAGGCTCTGAAGGTCGCGACCGACAAGGCGGTAGCGCTTGGAATGATCGCCAATGAATGGGTCAGCAACGCTTGCAAATACGCCTATCCGGCGGGCGAGGCCGGGGAGGTCCGGATTATGCTCAACAGATTGGGGGCGTCGACCGTCGAGCTGGCGGTGGAAGATGACGGCGCCGGGATGCCGTCTGACGGCATTGCCCGGGGCACCGGGCTTGGAACTCGTCTCATCGAAGCGCTCGCACGAACGCACAAGGCGACCGTGCGATACGCGCCCGTGCATACTGCACGGGAGAATCCTGGGACACGCGCGTCAATCTCGATCGAACTCCGATCCCACGAGCTTAAGGTGCCTAATTGAAGCCGGAAGGCAACTTACGCTCAGTGCCTGGATACGGAAAGCCCACGTAATTGCCGTTCATGGGCGACTTCTGGTTCAAGCTGATGCGAGCGATTGCGGCTCAGCAGTTTCCTTTAACGCCATCAGCGCAATCTCCAGCGGATTCAATGTCTTTGCCTGCACCTTCGATCGTGTTGCAGGCAGACAGGATCAGGATTGAACCGCTAAGGGCGAAAATAGTCAGAAACCTTCTCATTTTCTCTCTCCGGGGGGTGCGGGCAAACGACCTTTCATTTGCGTTCCAATATTGCGACAACCGTCGTCCGCGATCATTGTTCCCGTGCACGGCGTCACACTAGCCGAAGCGTTCAAAATGATCGCTAGGCTGGAAAAATAACTGGGCGCTGCTTCCAAGGCGATCCGCCGGAGATTGTATCCAAGCCATCGATTCCGAATGCGGCGTCATGTCCGCTTCATTGCGTCGATCCCCCAAAAGCGGATCGGCCGCAACCGGCCATTCCCTCGCGACGGAGGGCAACGCGCATGTCACCATGGTCATGAACAAGGCCGGTTTCGTGGCCGCGTGACGCCCGCGGGCCGGCATGACAAGGCAAGGAATCAAGGAGCGCAAGTGGCCGGTGAGTTCTGCCCTGCTGGGCCCCGCCGGGGCGCTTGGCGCCGGCTTGGGAACGCCGCTCGCCAAGCTGAAGGTGGCGAGTTTACGGTCGAGGTGAGGCCGTCGGGATAGGCGCTCCGGGCCATCATTCGCCGCGGCAGCGACGGCGGGATGGCGCTTCGCGGCGATCACTATATCGCTGCCTCCGGCGAGACCGATCTCGCATGCCGTATCACGCACATCCCGAAAGCGCGTTTCGGTTTGTGATGCGAGCCCGAAAGCAGAGTGGGTTGCCGAATTTGGACTTGGCCCCGAACCGTCAATCGCGGTACCGCTGATGACAGGCAATCGAGAAAGGGGTCCGGTGCGACTATCACGACGGGAATTCTCATGGGCGCTGGCGGCCGGTCTGGTCGCGGCGCCGGTGGCGCGGGCGGCGGGCAAGGCCGGGGAGAGCGACGCGGCGCTGACCGCCTTTCTCGATGCGGCCTTCGAGGCCGAGATCGCACTCGACCCCGAACAGCTCACCCAGCTCGGCCGCAAGGAGCAGCAGGACCGGTTCACCGATCCCAGCGATGCGGCGGCGGCGGCGCGGCTCGCGTGGCGGCGAAGCAATGTCGCCGCGATGAAGACGCAGTTCGATCGCGCGGCGCTCGGCGAAGACGCGCGGGTGTCCTACGACATGTGGGTGCTCGAACTGGAGCGCGCCGAGGCGTCGACGAAGTGGCGCGGACATAATTATCTCTTCGACCGCAACGGGCCGCACACCGGGCTACCGAACTTCATGATCAACCAGCATCGCGTCGATACGCCCGCGGACATGGAAGCCTATGTGGCGCGTGTCACGGCGCTTGGTCCGACGCTCGACGCCTATCTGGAGCGGGCCACGGCGGCGGCGGCGAAGGGCGTGCGCATGCCTGGATTCGCCTATGACCAGTCGATCGAACTCGTGGGGCGCGTCATCACCGGGGCACCGTTCGGCGATGGTCCCGATACGGCGCTGTTCGCCGACGCGAAGGCGAAGGCGGCGGGCCTGGTCGCGTCGGGGCAGATCGATGCCGCCGCAGCCGACCGCTATGTCGCGCAGGTCGCCGCGGCGACGACCGGGTCTATGCAGCCTGCTTACGAGCGGCTGCGCGCCTGGCTCGCCGCCGACCGCGCCAAGGCCGCGGCCGAACCGCTCGGCGCGGGCGCGCTGCCCGATGGCGCCGCCTATTATGATGCGATGCTGCGGCTGCAGACGACGACCGGCATGACCGCCGACGAGATTCACGCGCTCGGCCTGTCCGAGGTCGCGCGCATCCGGGCCGAGATGGAGACGCTGAAGGACCGGATCGGTTTCGAGGGGAAGCTGGAGGATTTCTTCGTCTTCCTGCGCAGCGACGATCGTTTCTATGTCGCCAACGACGATACTGGCCGCGCCGCCTATCTCAAGATGGCGGAAGCCTATCTCGACGGCATGCGCGCGCGGCTTCCCGAACAGTTCGGGCGGCTGCCCAAGGCCGACCTGATCGTCAAGCGCGTCGAGGCGTTTCGCGAGGAACCGGGCGGCGCGGCGCATTATTCGCCGGCGGCGCTCGACGGGTCGCGGCCCGGCATCTTCTATGTCCACCTCGCCGACACGCGCGCGACGCCGATTTATGAAATCGAAGGTACCGTCTATCACGAAGGTCTGCCCGGCCATCACATGCAGATCGCGCTCGCACAGGAGATGACCGGTACCCCCGAATTCCGGAAGAATTATTTCTATGGCGCCTATGGCGAGGGCTGGGCGCTCTATGTCGAGCGGCTGGCCAAGGAGATGGGATTCTATACCGATCCCTACAGCGATTTCGGTCGGCTGGGCCGCGAGATATGGCGCGCGATCCGGCTGGTGGTCGATACCGGCATCCACGCCAAGGGGTGGAGCGAGGCGCAGGCGCTGGCCTATTACACCGCCAATTCGCCGCAGCCCGCGGCCAAGATCCGTTCCGAAATCCGCCGCTATTTCGTGAGCCCGGGGCAGGCGACCTCGTACAAGGTCGGCATGCAGCGCATCCTGGCCCTGCGCGATCGGGCGCGGACGGCACTGGGCGCGCGATACGACCAGCGCATGTTCCACGAAATCGTGCTCGGCCGGGGCTCTGTGCCGCTGCCGGTGCTCGAAGCGCAGGTCGACCGCTGGATCGCCGCACCCGCCTGATCGCATGGGCCTCTAGCGGGGCGGCAGCAGCTGGAGATGCGCGGAATCGATATGCCAGCGAAGCTGGTCGGCGGTTGCTCCGTCCACATCGTTGACGCGGCGCACGATATAGTGTCCACGAAACCGCTGTAGCGCACCGGAATCGAGCGTGGCCTCGACCGTGACGGGGACGGTCAGATAAAGCGACCCGGCGGCGCCTTCGGCCTCACCCGCCGAACCGATCGTGACGTGCGTCGACCGGGTACGGGCGAAACCCTGCCTGAATTTTTCGAGGGACTGGTTCGGCGGGCCGTCCTGACCCCATTGCAGCCAGGCGGTGGCATAGTCCCGGGCATCGAGGGCCGCATAATAGCGCCTGACGACATCGGCGGCGGCCTCGCTGCTTCGGGGGTCGGGCCGGCAATCGGCGGGCGGCGATCCCGTCCGGCTCAGTAGCGCGCAGCTTCGGGCGATCTCGTCGTCGATCATCGCGCAGCTGTTGGCGACGTTGCAGGGCGGATGGGTCGCCGGCGACAGGGTGCGGCAGAGCTGGGCGCGGCGATCGGCCGCCTGCCTGCCGATCTCCACGGCGCAGGACCGCGGCTCGCCGGTCGCGGCAGGCGGCGCCGAAGGCGAAGGTGCGGCGCGCGCGGCAGTGTCGGTTGCGGGGCGCGGCGTTTCGGCCGGTTCGGGGGCGCCGGCTTGTCGATCGGCCGGTCCGCCGCACGCCGCGAGCGCCAGCGCCAGCGAAGCGAGCGGGCCCGCACATATCCGATGTTGTCCGGTCATGACGTTCGAACGCGCCGCGGATTTCAACGGTTCCTCATGGAGCCACCGATGCGCGCGAAGGTCCCGGTTGCGCGCCGAAACGCCGGCTTTGTACGACCGGAGGAGCAGAGCCGTCGTCCGCGGGTCACGACCGAAGCTTCAAAAACCGCTCTTCGTGCCTACATTATGCGCATGACCGATCGTTCCTTTCCGATCGACAGGCGCACGCTCATGCTGTCGGGAACGGCGACGGCCGCCGCCGCCTTGCTCGGCCGGTCCTCGACCGTCACTGCGCCGCTTGCTCCCCATGGCCCGAGCGTCGGGACGGTGCCGGCGCCGGCTTCCGCATCCGTGGCCCCCGCGTCGTTCGATCCGACCTTGCTGCGCAAAGCCCTTGCCGCGCTGGATCGTCACGCCGGGGCGGTCGTCCATCGCGACCGCATCGCGATCGTCGACTTCTCCGCGCCGTCATCGGAAGTGCGTCTGCATTTTCTCGACGTCGTCAAGGGAGAGCGGTCGAGCCTGCTCGTCGCCCACGGCGCGGGCTCGGATCCCGGGCATACGGGTTTCCTGCAGCGCTTCTCGAATGATTTCGGCTCCAACGCGTCGAGCGAAGGGGCCTTTCTGACCGGCGATTATTATGTCGGAAAGCATGGGCGGTCGCAGCGGCTTGCCGGACTCGACCCGACGAACGACAATGCCCGGGGGCGAGCGATCGTGATCCATTCGGCATGGTATGCGAACGCCGACATCCTTGCCGCACATGGGAAGCTGGGGCGCAGCCAGGGCTGTTTCGCGGTCGGCGAACATGAACTGGATCGCGTCTTCGGCTTCCTGGGTGAGGGGCGGCTTCTCTATGCCGCAAAGGCCTGAAACGACCACCGCTTTTGCATCTCGCGGGAACGCTGCCTAAGCGCCTCGCGTTATCTCCTTCCATTGCAAGGAGATATTCGTGCGGAAATTGATGTTGGCCGGCTCGCTGCTGGCGCTGGCGCTGACCGGATGCGGCAGTCCTTCGGCGAACGGCGACGCGCAATCGAACGCGGCGGCGGCCACTATCCGCTGGAACGAGGCGGCGGTCGGGCAGTTGCGCAAAGCCATCGAACGGCGCGCGGCGCACGGTCTCGACCATATGCGCTTCGCGGTCGAGGGGCAGGTGGGAAGCGCCGAGGGCGAAAAGGCGCTGACCCAAAGCGCGCTCCGCTACGCCGCGGCGGTCGCGCGCGGTGCGACCGATCCCACCAAATTGCGGGATATCTATACGATCCCCCGTCCAGAAGCCGATCTGCGGCCCGGTCTGGCCGGGGCGCTGTCCGATGGAAAGCTGGACGATTGGATCGACAGTCTTGCTCCCCAAAACGACCAGTATCGCCAGCTTTCGAAAGCCTATCTCGCGCTGCGCGGGTCGGGAGACAAGGCGGCCGCCATCCCCGATACCAAGCCGCTGAAACCCGGCGCGACCGATCCCCGCGTCCCGGCCATCGCGGCGCAACTCGTCGCGTCCGACTATCTCGACCGCGCAGAGGGGCAGGGGGCCCGGTACACGCCGGCGATGGTCCGTGCCGTGCAGCATATGCAGATCGATTACGGCATCGAGCCCGACGGGGTGATCGGCGGCGAGGCGCTCGAAATCCTCAACCTGTCCGATGCCGACCGGGCCCGCGCGCTCGCGGTCGCGATGGAACGCATGCGCTGGCTCGAACGGACGCCGCCCGCGACGCGTATCGACGTCAATATCGCCGCGGGGCGGCTGGCCTATTGGCGCGATGGAAAGCTGGCCGATACGCGCAAGGTGGTCGTGGGAAAACCGGGGAAGGAAACGCCCCAGCTCGGATCGCCGATCTACCGGCTCGTCGCCAATCCGACCTGGACGGTGCCGCGCTCGATCCAGAACGGGGAGATCGCCAAGAAGGGCCAGGCCTATCTTCGCCGCAACGACATGGCGTGGAAGGACGGCTGGATCGTGCAGCAACCGGGGCCGCAGAATGCGCTGGGGCTGGTCAAGTTCGACATGAAGAACGAGCATTCGATCTATCTGCACGACACCCCCGCCAAATCGCTGTTCGACGAGGTGCAGCGACAGCGCAGCCACGGCTGCGTCCGGGTCGAGGACGCGCTCGGCTTCGCGCAGATGCTGGCGCGCGACGAGGGTATCCTCGACGAATGGCAGAAGGCGCGCGCGACGGGGAAGGAAAGGTTCGTCGACCTGCCCCGTGCGATACCGGTACGGCTCTATTACCAGACCGTGCTGTTCGACGATGCGGGCGAGCCGGTCGTTCGCGCCGATCCCTATGGCTGGAACGACGCCGTCGCCGCGGCGCTCGGCTTTCCCGAAAGGCAGGGCTACAGATTGCGCGCCTCCGGCAACGATATCGGACCGTAAAATCGACGACAGGATTTTCCGTCAACGAAGGTCGATCTCGAGCAACGCGAGCGTCGAATCGCCGTCATAGGCGCTCGACGTGAACCCGAGCGTGCGCTCGACCTCGATCGCCTCGCGATTGGCGCGGCTTTCGATCGAGCGCAGCCGTCCTATGCCGCGCGCCTTCGCAAGATCGACCGCATGGTGGAGCAGGCTCCACCCGATACCGCGGCCCTTGTAGGCAGGGGCGACCGCGATGGCGACCTCCGCCACCTCGAACGATTCATCGGCCGCGATCAGCAAGGCCGCCACGAGTTCGCCGCTTGCCTGTTCGAAGGCGAGAAGATGTTCGCGGTGGCGGTGATCGACGGCGATCATCGCGGCAAGCTGCGAACTCGACAGGTGCGGCTGCGCGCTGAGAAAGCGGAATTGCATGTCGGCGGGAGCCAGTCCGTCGTAAAAACGGGAGAGAAGTTCGGCGTCGCCGGCGCCCACGGGGCGGAGCGTGAGTTTCACGCCGCCCCGCGTGTGAAGGGAGATGGGGCCTTTCTCGGAAAGTGTCATATCCACTGATTGTCCGGTCATGGCATTGATCCTTGTTCAGAGAAGCGGACCGGCCGCCGCGCGCGGAGCGACAGGGTTCCCTCGATCCGACGACGGGCCGACCTGGCCGACAGGTCGTCGGGACGGTCGGTATCGCGCAGGCGGCCACCGGCGCCGCGGCTTGCGGGTGCCGGGGGCGTGGGGACGACGGTCATATCCATGGTCAACCTCCTTGGTCGCCGCAGAGTCTAGGCCGCGTTCCCGATGGCGCAGTTCGTATTGTTACGGAGTCGAACGCGCCGGCCGTCGGGGAATCTACGAATGTCCCCGCGCCCATATTCGAAGCTATGGCGTCGCGAAGAGGCGTCCGGAATGGCGCCGCTTTCTTCCGAAGCGGAGGCGATATGAAAGCGCTCGTCTATCATGGCCCCGGCACGAAATCGCTCGACGAGGTCGAACGGCCCGCCATCGCCGCGCCGGGCGACGCCCTGGTGCGCATCACCCACACCACGATCTGCGGAACCGATCTTCATATATTGAAGGGCGACGTTCCAACCTGTGTGCCCGGGCGGATACTCGGGCACGAAGGCGTCGGCGTCATCGAGGAGACCGGATCGGCGGTCACCACCTTCAAGGTCGGCGATTCCGTGCTGATCTCGTGCATCACCTCCTGCGGCCGGTGCGCGAACTGTCGTCGCGGAATGTATTCTCACTGCGCCTCGGGCGGGTGGCTGCTCGGCAACATGATCGACGGCACCCAGACCGAATATGTCCGTATCCCGCACGCGGAGACCAGCCTTTACCCGGTGCCGGCCGGTGCGGATCCGGAAGCGCTGGTGATGCTCAGCGATATCCTCCCGACCGGTTTCGAATGCGGCGTGCTGAACGGCAGGATCGCGCCGGGGGGCTCGGTCGCGATCGTCGGCGCGGGACCGATCGGCCTCGCGTGCCTGCTCACCGCGCAATTCTATTCCCCTGCGACGATCATCATGATCGACATCGACGACAAGCGCCTCGCGGTCGCGCGCGACTTCGGCGCCACGCATCTCGTCAACAGCCGGCGCGATGATCCCGTTGCGACGGTCGCTGCGCTGACCGGCGGGCAGGGAGTGGATACGGCGGTCGAAGCCGTCGGCGTGCCCGCGACCTTCGAACTGTGCCAGGACCTGGTCGCGGCGGGCGGCGTGATCGCGAATATCGGGGTTCATGGCGCGAAGGCCGACCTGCATCTCGATCGCCTCTGGTCGCGCAATATCGCGATCACGACGCGGCTCGTGGATACGGTCAGCACGCCGATGCTGTTGAAGACGGTCGAGGCCGCACGGCTCGACCCGTCGCGCCTCGTCACCCACCGTTTCGCGCTCGCCGATATCATGGAGGCCTATGACGTCTTTGAACGCGCATCGCAAACCGGCGCCCTGAAGGTCGTCATCGCGCCATGACCATTTGCGGAACAGCGAAGGTTTCGCGAAGCAGGTAACGGCGGCTATCGCCCCGAGCGACCGTTCTTCGCCATGGTCTGCAGCCATGCCTCGCGGGCGGCGCCGTCGCCCTCGACATTGCCGATGATGGTTCGGCGGACGGGAGCGATGCCGACGAATTTCAGGATATTGCGTTCGAGGCTCTTGAGGCTGTGGGCGCGATAATAGAGGCGGTAGGCAAAGGCCGGCATGCCCATCGTCACCACGACATGCGCGCTGCGCTCCTTCAGCGCCTTTTCGGGAAAGCCCTTGTCTCGATAACGGAAGGCGAAACCGGGCCGCATCACCTGCTCGAAGAAGGCTTTCAGCAGCGCCGGCATGTCGCCGAGCCAGAGCGGATAGAAAATCACGATATGCTCGGCCCAGACCAGCGCGCTCTGGGCATCCGCGACGGCCGATGGCGGATCGGCCTTCTCCCATTGGTGGCGGGTGATCAGGGGTTCGGGGGCCATCGCCGCGATGTCGATGCGGCGAACCCGGTGACCGGCCGCCTCCGCGCCCCCGGCATAGCGATCCGCCAGCGTGTGGACGAAGCGCGCCCGGTCGGGATCGGGATGGCCATCGATGAGAAGGATGCGTTTGGCCGTCATGGAAAATCCCCGATGAGAGGCGGCGTCCTCGCCGACGCATCGGAACCATGGCGTGCAACGCGCGATTCCGCCTATCAGTAGTTTCCCCTATGCAAGCGACCGGACCGGGCGGCTAGCATCGCAGGAAAGCTCCCCGAGAAGCGGACTCGCGCTGACCGATGCCGCGCGTTTCGCGCGCCGCGAAAAAAGTCTATGATGCCGGGGCCTTTCGGGGGAACGGGGCGCGCCGCGACGCGGCGGCGCAGAAAGGCCGGTACGGGCGGAGGCCGCGGTGCGGATGGCGAATTGGCAGCGAAGTTTTCCCGCGCGCGTCGCGCTTGCGCTGGCGATCGTCGGCGTGGCGGCGCTGGTCCGCTATGCGCTCGATCCCTGGCTTGGCGATCATGCGCCATTCCTTCTCTTCACCCTTGCCATTCTTGCCGCATCGATCGTGGCGGGCGCGGGCGCCGCGTCGATCGCCGCGTTGCCGTCGCTGGCCCTCGGCATGGCCTTTACCGGCGTTCGGGGCCTGGACACCGTCGATTGGGTGGAGACGGGCGTTTTCCTGCTGACCTCCGCCGGCATCGTCGCCCTGTCGCACGCGGGAGACCGGTGGCGCAGCCGCATGCGCGAGAGCGAGACGAGGGCCGCCCGCCGCGATGCCGAGGCGAATGTGCTGGCCGAAGAGCTCAATCTCCTGATCGATGGAGCGCAGGGGCACGCCATCTACCTGCTCGACCCCCAGGGGCGGGTGACGATCTGGAACAAGGGCGCGGAACGGCTCAAGGGCTGGACAGAGGCCGAGATGATCGGCCGCGACGCCTCGATCTTCTATCCCGCCGACGCGATCGCGGCGGGGAAACCCGCGGCGGACCTCGCAACCGCCGCGCGCGACGGGCGCTTCGAGATCGAGGACTGGCGCGTGCGCCGGGACGGCTCCGAATTCCTGGCCGACGTTTCGATCACCGCACTGCGCAATCCCGACGGCAGTATTCGCGGCTTTGCCAAGATCGTTTCCGACATCACGAGCCGGCGGGCCGCCGAAGAAGCGCTGCGGTCGCAGGAGAGCCATCTGCGCTCGATCCTGTCGACCGTCCCCGATGCGATGGTCGTGATCGACGACCAGGGCCTTATCCTGTCCTTCAGCGCCGCCGCCGAGCAGTTGTTCGGCTACACCGAAGCCGAATTGCTCGGCGCCAACGTCAGCCGGCTGATGCCGTCGCCCGATCGCGAACGGCACGACGGCTATATCCGGCGCTATCTCGAAACCGGGGAGAAGCGGATCATCGGCATCGGCCGCGTTGTCTTCGCCCAGCGCAAGGATGGCTCGACCTTTCCGATGGAGCTTTCGATCGGCGAGGCGCGGGGCGACGCCCACCCGCTCTTTACCGGTTTCATCCGCGACCTCACCGAGCGTCAGAAGACCGAAGAACGCCTCGAAGCATTGCAATCCGAGCTGATCCACGTCTCACGCGTCAGCGCGATGGGAACCATGGCGTCGACGCTCGCCCACGAACTGAACCAGCCGATCACCGCCGTTGCCAATTATGTCGAAGCGGTGCGCGACCTGCTGGTCGATCCCGATCCCGAAGACATGCCGATGATCCGCGACGCGCTCGACGATACGGCGAAGGAAGCGTTGCGGGCCGGGCATATCGTGCGCCGCCTGCGCGATTTCGTCGCGCGCGGCGAGGTCGAAAAGACGATCGAGAAGCTGCCGCTGCTGATCAACGAGGCGGCCGTGCTCGGGCTGATGGGCGCGCGCGAGAAGGGGGTCGCGCCGCGCTTCGACCTCGATCCCTATGCGTCGCCCGTTCTCGTCGACAAGGTCCAGATCCAGCAGGTGCTCATCAACCTCGTCCGCAACGCGGTCGAGGCGATGGCGGACAGCCCGGTGCGCGAGCTTGCGGTGACGAGCCGCCCGGACCAGCAGGGTTTCGTCCGCGTCATCGTCTCCGATACGGGGCCGGGCGTCGACCCGGCGGTCGCGGCCCAGCTCTTCACGGCCTTCGTGAGCACGAAGAACGAGGGCATGGGCCTCGGCCTCTCGATCTGCCGGACGATCGTCGAGGCGAACGGCGGCCGCATCTGGATGGAGCCGCGCAAGGGCGGCGGCACCGAGTTTCATTTTACGCTGGTGAGCGCGAAAGCGGAGGAGCGGGATGACGAATAGAAAGCTCGTGTACATCGTCGACGACGAAGGGGCGATACGACGCTCGGCCAGCTTCATGCTCAAGACGTCGGGCTATGCGGTGCAGACGTGGCCGACGGGCGTCGCCTTCCTCAAGGAGGTGCGGCATATGCCGGCGGGGTGCGTCCTCCTCGACGTGCGCATGCCCGAAATGGATGGCCTCGAGGTGCAGCAGGCGCTCATCGAGCGGGGCGTGACGATGCCGGTCATCATTCTGACGGGGCACGCCGACGTGTCGATCGCGGTCCGCGCGATGAAGGCGGGGGCGGTCGATTTCCTGGAAAAGCCGTTCGAGAAGGCGGTGCTGATCGGTGCCATCGAAAACGCCTTCGCCCGCATCGCCGCCACCGATGGCGCCGCCGCCCGCGCCGCCGAGGCCGACGTCGTTCTGGGTGTCCTGACCCCGCGCGAGCGCGAGGTTCTCGAAGGGCTCGCACAGGGGCTGCCCAACAAGACGATCGCTTATGATCTCGGCATCTCGCCGCGCACGGTCGAGGTGCATCGCGCCAATCTGATGGCGAAGCTGGAGGTGCGGAGCCTGTCCGACGCGCTGCGCCTGGCGTTCGCCGCGGGCATGGGCGCCTGATCCATCGGGACATTACGTAGCGACCCGCGCGTCCCCGCTACCTAAACCGCTCGCGACGCGGAGGCGCGAGGCGATGGCGGAGATTGGTGGACGAGCGAAACTTCGCAAGCGGCAGGCGCCGCAGCTGGCGATCGAGCGGCTGACCGCGCGCGAGCGCGAAGTCGTGGCGGGCCTCGTCCGCGGCCTCACCAACAAGCAGATCGGCGCGGAATTGGGGATCAGTCACCGGACCGTCGAGATTCACCGTGCCCGTTCGATGCGCAAGCTGGGAACCCCGACGCTTGCGGCGCTGCTTGCCGTCGTGCTGCCGCTGCAGGCCCGGCTCGGACGGCGCTCGCCTTCGCCGTAGGGGGTCGGGCTTTATCGCCGCTGGATCAGGGCAGCAGCAGGGGCAGAAAGGTGAGGCCGCCCGCAACGCTGGCCACGAGCGGCCATGCGATGCGCCATCCCGCACGCGGTCCGGCGATGGAGAGGGCGACTCCGGCCTTGAAGAGGGTGTTGGCGAAGATCGGTGCGGCCAGCACGAGGCCGGCGGTGCGCCCGTCGAGGGTGCCGGGCGGCAGATTGCCCATTGCGATGATCGCGGAGTCGACGTCGGCAAGCCCCGAAAGCGCGAGGACCGCGGCCACTCCCGCCTCTCCGATCCGGTCCATCATCCACCGTGCAAGCCATGTCAGCAGCATGACCAGCGCCATCAGGCCGATCGCCGGCAACAGGCGGAACGGATTCTGCAGCGCCAGCGGCGCGATTTGCGAGGCGTCCGTCCGGCGCGCCGCACGCACGGCCCGAACCGCGGCCAGCGCGCTGACGAGCGCGGCGGGCCCCACCATGCTGCCGAGTGCGACCAGCGCCGCGGGCGCAAGAACCGCCACCAGGCACAATGCGCGGATCAGCATGACGGCCGAAGCGGTGGCGACGCCGGCGGTCAGCATCGGCACATTCTCGCCCGGATCGCGCAGTCGCGCGGCGAGCATCGCGGTCACCGCCGTCGACGACACCATTGCCCCCGCCGCCGCCGTGGCGAGCGCGGCCCTCGCAGCGCCGAAGCGCTTGGCGGCCAGATAGCCGATGAAGGAAAAGCCCGAGACGAACACGACGACCAGCCACAATTGCCTGGGGTTCCAAGCCTGATAGGGACCATAGGACCGGTCGGGGAGAAGCGGCAGGATGGCGATCGAAATCAGCGCGAAGCGGACGATCGCGTTGATCTCGGTTTCGGTCAGCCCCTCGACCCAATCGTGAAGCCGTGTCCGCATCGCGAGGATGATCGTCATCGCCACCGCGATGATCGTCGCGACCGGCATCTGCCCGCTGACCGCCAGAAACCCGCAGCCGAAGGTCAGCAGCGCGACGAGGCTCGCGGTGCCGCTGAGTTGGTCGGGAGCGCGCGCGGATTTCGCATAGCCGATGAGCACGAGCAGCGCGACCGCTGCGGCGCCGATGGCGGCAAGACGGGGATCGATCCGCTCGACGATGCCGGTGAGCGCGCCCGCGAGGCCGAGAAGGGTGAAGGTCCGAATCCCGGCAAAGCGCGCGCCCGGCGCCTCGTTCCGCAAGGCCCAGCCGCGCTGGACCCCGACGAGCAGGCCGAGGACGACGGCAAGGCCGAGACCGGTCAGCACATCGAGGTCGATGTTCGCCTCCAGTGCCGCCGTCCACTCGGTCATGGTCCGTTCCCTGCGATCGCCGACATCGTGTCGGCGTTATCGCGAAGCAGGGGTCGGGGCGCCAAGCTCCCGTTCGCAATCGATGCAATGGGCGGCGGTGGGAACCGCTGCGAGGCGGCGGGCGTCGATGGGGGTATCGCATCGGGTGCAGATGCCATATCGGCCGGCATCGAGCCGCGCGAGCGCCCGGCGCGTCGCGCTCATCTCCCGAAGCGCCGCCCGCTCGACCGCATCGATCGCCTCGTCGTCGGCGCGCTCGATCGCCTGGTCGGAAAAATCGTCGTCGAGCGGCTCGCGCTGTGATGCTTCGAGGTGCCGCACCTGCGCTTCGAGCTGTTCGAGCCTTGCCGCGAACCGGCCACGGATTGTCGCGATATCCTGCATCATTCGACCTTTCGTGCAGCGATCATCGCCATCACTTCGTCGAGAAGCCTGAGCCGCTGCTTCTTCAATTCCTCGAGCCGCTCGTCCGACGCCGCTCCCAGCCCCGCCTCGAGGCGCTGGATCTCGACCTCGATCGCATGGTGCCGGTCGGCGAGGTCCCGAAACCGCGCATCCTCTACCTTGAGCGCGTGGAGGATGGGCCCTTCGTCCGGGAACAGGGCGTGCAGATCATGTCTCGCTTCGCTCATCCGATCATTCCTTTGCAAAGGCGCCGACCTGGTCCGGAAATTGCGATGGCGTCCCGGTCCATGTCGCTACGCAATTGCCCCTATGCCGGGGTGTGTCGCGGCGACTCCCGCTTGCGACGGCTGCGCGCCTGCCGGTAGCTGTCGAGAACCGCCCGCATCGCATCGATCGCCTGCTGACGGGCTTCGGCATTCTCGATCTCGTCCAGCCGCTGCTTCAGCTTCGTCGCAAAGTCGGCGTAGCTGTTCTGCCAGTCGCGGCCCGTCGCGGCCTGAACGGTGGGATCGCCGGTTTTCGTCCGCGCGGCGGGTTGCCCCGCCGGCAGGCGGTATTCCTCGCCGATCAGCGGCGTGACGATGGTGCGTCCATGGCAATGCCCCTGCGCGAGCCGTCGGAGCGCTTCGGCCGAATCGGGTTCGCCGTGCGTCAGGAAAAGGCTTCCCGCGATCGGCTGGCGCGCGGCGATCCAGGCCAGAAGATCGTCCTGATCGGCGTGCGCCGAATAGGTGTCGATGCGCCGGATCTGGGCGCGCACCGCGACCTCCGCTCCCGATATCCGCACGCGTTCCGCGCCGTCGAGGATGACCCGGCCGAGCGATCCCTGCGCCTGAAAGCCGACGAACAGGATCGTCGATTCGCGCCGCGCGAGATTATGCTTCAGATGGTGCCGGATGCGGCCCGCCTCGCACATGCCCGACGCGGCGAGAATGATCGCGCCGGTCAGGCTGTTGAGGCGAATCGATTCCGCGACGTCGCGGACGAAATGAAAGGCGCTGTCCTTGAAGACGTCGCCGGCCTCCAGGTCTTCGAGCGTGCCGGAATAGCGGGAGAAGACCCGCGTCGCGCGCTCGGCGAGCGGGGAGTCGATGAAGATGGGGACCGCCGGAATCCGCTTCGTGCGGATCAGCATCGCCATGTCGAGCAGCAGTTCCTGCGTCCGTTCGAGCGCAAAGACGGGAATGACGAGGTTGCCGCCGCGCGCGAGCGCACTCCCGATCTCGGCCTCCAATATGCTGCGCCGCTGTTCGAGCGTCAGATGCTCGCGCTTGCGGTTGCCATAGGTCGATTCGCAGATGACATGGTCGAACCCCGCCGGGCTCTCGGGCTCGGGATGGAAAGCCTTGTGCTCGGGGCCGAGGTCGCCCGAACAGAGGAGCCGGACGCCGCCGATTTCGAGTTCGACCGAAGCCGAACCCAGGATATGCCCTGCGTTCCAGAGGCGCGCGCGGACGCCCGCGACCGGTTCGAACCAGGTCCCGAGCGCCACCGGTCGGCTCTGCCGCCAGGCGGCGATCGCATCTGCCTCGGTATAAAGGGGCTCGAACGGCTTCTGCCCCGCGCGGTCGCGGCGGCGGTTGCGCTGCGCCACCTCGCTTTCCTGAATCCGCCCCGCATCGGCGAGCATGAACTCCAGCAGGTCGGAGGTCGGTCCGGTGCACCATATGTCGCCTTCGAAACCTTCGACGAGGCGGGGCAGAAGGCCGCAATGATCGATATGCGCGTGGGTCAGTACGACGGCGTCGATCTGGCGGGGATTGAAGGCGAAGGGCCTGTGGTTGAGCGTCTCCAGCGTGCGCGATCCCTGGAACAGCCCGCAATCGACGAGCAGCCGCCGTCCGTCGTGGCGCAATTCCATGCACGATCCGGTGACCGTGCCGGCGGCCCCGTGGAAGGTGATCGAGACATTGTCGGCCATGACGCCTCCCCGAAAAGCACGGCTCATCGCCGGTTCCGGCGGCGACAATGGGCCTTTGCGGGCGTGCGCCGAATACGTACTGTCCCTTACTCACCCCATGCAGTGGCGGCGCTAGAAGATTCGCATGATCGTTCCGCCATCCGTTTTCGCCCGTTCGGCCGGCGCCGTGACGATCCTGATCGGCGCAATATTGCTGCCCTTGTCGGCGGCGGCGCAGCCGGTCGCGGCCGACAGATCGGTGATCGGCGCGGCAGAGGCGCTGAAGCCCGGCGAATATCTGTGGGCGCCCGACGTCGCGCCGCGCGGCCCGCTGCTGCTGATCGTCAGCCTGGCGACGCAGCGCGGCACCCTCTACCGGAACGGCATCCCGATCGCGATCACCACCGTCTCGACGGGAAAACCCGGCCATCGGACGCCCACCGGAGTCTTCACCATCCTCCAGCGCGAGGTCGAGCATTATTCGAACCTCTACGACCATGCGCCGATGCCATATATGCAGCGGCTGACGTGGGGCGGGGTCGCCCTTCATGGCGGGACATTGCCGGGCTATCCGGCGTCGCATGGCTGCATCCGCCTGCCGCACGCCTTTGCCAGGCTGCTCTATGGCGTGACGCGGCTGGGCATGACCGTGGTCGTCACCGACGAAGCCGCGATTCCCCGCGTTGCCCCGGGCGATCCGTTCGTCTGGGACGGCACGCCGGGCAAGGGCGATGCGATCGACTGGCATCCCGAGCGCGCGCCCGCGGGCCCCGTGTCGGTCGTCGTCAGCGCTGCCGACCGGCGCGTCGTCGTGCTCCGCAACGGAACCGCGATCGGCTCCGCTCCCGTCCGCATCGACGGGAAAGTAAGCGGAACGTCCGTCTTCATGCGGCAGGGCGCCGGGAGCGACTGGGTGCGGGTCGCATTGCCGGAAGCGATAGCGTCGACGCGCACCGGGAGTTTTCGGGGCCGGATCCATATCGCATCCGACTTTCGCGCGCTTGTCGAACCTCTGCTCGAGCCCGGATCGAACGTCGTCATCACCGGCGACTCGCTTCGTTCCGGAAGCCCCGCCGTACCCTTCGTCATCGAGGGTGACGAAGGACCCCGTCGATAGGCGGAACCGCGGCCAAGGCCATTCCGTGGGCAGCGCGGCGCCGGGCCGGCGAGGCAGCGCCCGGCCGGCCCGGCGGGCGTCAATCGCCGATCCGGATCTTGCGCACACGCTTGCGCGCCTCCGCATTCTTGCCGATCTCGAGTGTCAGCAGGCCGTTCCTGAACTTCGCCTTGACCTTCTCTTCGTCGGCGTCGGCGGGAAGCGCGATCTGGCGCTGGAAATGCCCGTGGCGCCGCTCGTTGATCAGACAGCCTTCGGCGCGGCGTTCCGCGGCCTCATCCTTTTCGGCGGCGATCGTGAGCACGCCGTCGCCGATCTCGACATTGACGTCCTTGTCGGTGAGTCCGGGCAGTTCGGCCGAAAGGCGATAGCTGCCGCCGGCATCGGTGAGTTCGATCGCCGGCTTCGGCATGACGAGGCGGGGCACGAAGCTCAGCAGGCTGCGGCCGGGCTTTCCGACCTCTTCGAAGAACCGGTCCACTTCGGCGCGGAACCAGTCGACCGCACCCGTTTCGGCGGGAGCGGGCGGGGCGGCGGTCGCACTTTCGGTGCGTGTCGGGGTCATGTCGTTCATGAACTGTCTCCTGTGCGAAGGGCTCCTCGCGCGATGACAGGGAGCCGGCGTCTCGCCGGAAGCGAGCGAGCCATGTCTAGGATCGTCGGGGGAGGGGCTGAATCGGGGAAGCTACGTAAGGCGGCCGCTAGGCCGGGCAAACCCCGCCCGCCACAGTGTGCGCACTTGGTTCGAGAAACCGCGAAAGCCGGGGAGGGCGCGTCGAGGATCATATCAGCGTCGCCTTCTGACCGCGGTCCTCCCGGGCCTGCCGCGGCCGCTCCGGATCGGGGCGGCCGCTTCGCATCCGTATCATTGCGCATATCGGGCGATGCCGCCGCCCCCTAGCCTTCACGGAACGAAGGAGACGGCCGATGAGGAATATTCTGTTGCTGGTGCACCATGACGACGGCCAGGAGGCCCGCCTGCAGGCGGCGCTCGACATCACGCGCGCGCTCGGCGGCCACCTCGTCTGCCTCGACGTGACGCCCTATCCGGTCATCGCGGGCGACGTGTTCATGGGATATGGCGAGGCGACGGTGGTCGTCGACGAGCGCGAACGCGAAGCACAGAACAAGGCGGCGCTGACCGACCGGCTGTCGCGCGAGGATGTGAGCTGGAGCTGGACCGATGTGATGGACGAGATGGCGAACGCCGTGCTCGATGCCGCCGATCTGGCCGATCTCATCATCCTCAATCGCGCCCTCGACGGCTACCCGCTTCCCGACATGCGCGACATCACGAGCCGCATCGTCGCGCGCACCAATGCGGCGGTTCTCGCGGTTCCGGAAACGCTCGAGCGTTTCGCGTTCGATCGCGCGCTGATCGCATGGGACGGCGGACGATCGGCGGCGTCGGCGGTGCGGGCGGCGGTCCCGCTGCTCGCGCTCGCGGGCGACGTCGAGATTTTCACGGCCCGCGAAGACGATATGCGTATCGATCCCGAACAGGCGGCCGCCTATCTGTCCCGCCACGGCATTCATGCCGGGATCAAGCTGGTCGACAGGGGACGCAACCGCCCCGACACGCTGATCGCCGGCGAAGGAGAGGCGTGGCGCGCCGACTATATCGTGATGGGCGCCTATGGCCGCGGGCGGCTGATGGAGACATTCGGCGGCGTGACCAAGCGCATGCTGCAGGACAGCAGGCTGCCGCTCCTCCTGGGGCATTGAGCGGCGGACACCGGCCATCGGGCGCACGATCCCTTCGGGGTATTACGTAGCGACCCGGCGATCCTCGTGCGGCAAAGGCATTGCTGGGGGCCAGACAATGTCCAGGGAATATCAGGACGATATAAAGGCGCCGCCGCGGATTCTGATCGTCGAGGACGATCCGGGCGCGCGCCGGTCGCTGCTGCTGCTGCTGAAAGGGAGGGGGTTCGACGCGGTGGCCTATCCGACCGCGATGCAGGCGCTGGTCGATGCCGTGGCGCATCCGCCCGCCTGCCTCGTCGCCGACTATCGCCTCGTCGAAGAGGATGGCATCGCGTTGCTGGGACGGATGCGCGGCGACGGCTGGGCCGGGCCGGCCATCCTGATCTCCGCCTTCGGATCGGAGCGGTTGTCGCGCCAGGCCGCGGCGGCCGGCTTCACGCTGATATTCGAAAAGCCGCTGCGCGAGCATGCGCTGGTCGATGCGATAAGGCGGCTTACCTGCGGTCCGGCGGGGTGAAGCGACGGGGGCTTGCTGGCCCGCCCCCGTCGGACGACGCGTGTCAGGCCGCCTTCTTCCAGTTCGGTTCGAGCGTCACGTGCGGTGGGCATTCGGCGATCCGGCCGACCGGGAGGCCCGCAAGCTCGCTGGCGAAGCCGTGGTTCACGTCGCGGTGGTGGGCTTCGTCGGCGCGCACGACCAGCACCACGTCACGAAGCGTCGCGTCGTCGGGCAGGCCCCAATATTGCCTGGCGATCGCGGGCGCCGGGACGTTGGGGCTGCGCCCCTCGTCGATCTCGGCCAGGTAGTGCGTATAGCTGATCACCGCCTCTTCCTCGAAATAGCCGACCACGCGATGCGCCGTCTTCGAACTGACGAGATAGAGCGCGAAGAAGCAGAGGTAGAACACCCACTGGACGCCGATGATCACCGCCCGCTCGAACAGCGTCGGCTTGGAGATTTCGATGAACGTCATCAGGTGCATGCGTTCATTCTCGGCCTCGTCCATCAGCGTCTTGATCCAGCCCTTGTCGTCGCACATGCGGCGGAGGCAGGCGAGGTGGTTGATCGTCGCGCCGACCATGCCGGGCACCGCGGCGACCGTTTCGAGCACGACCGCGCGGTGGCCGTAGCGCTCGGCGAAGAAGGTGTCGGCGCACCAGCGGAGCGCCTTGGTGAAGCCATAGGCGATCCGGTCAGAGAAGCCCTGCGGCTTGTGATGAACGCCAAGATCGATGAAAGGTACGGACATTGGAATATCTCCACGGGACGGCGCGGGGGTTGCGATACCGTCGATGGAGGCCGATTTAGGGACTGTGTCGGATCGCGAACATTCGGATGATGCCCCTAGCGTGCATCCCCTAGGGGATTTCCCGGAGGCGCAGCGGGCGCGCTTCACGAGCCGTTTCCTTCCGCGCCTTTCGGCCGCGGCGGGATTCGCGGTCGCGCTGTTCTTCCTCGCCGGCGGCATCGGGGTGCGCCTGATGTTCGCCGATGCGCTCGGACCGCGCGCGACCTTCATCTTCTTCGTTCCCGGCGTCGTCGTCGCGGGCGCGCTGTCGGGGCTTCGCGCCGGCGCGCTCGCCGCGCTCGCGGGGGCGGCGGCGGGGCTGTGGTGCGATGCGCAGGCGGGGCCGGTCGAAGGCGGCAGCCTGATCGCGGCGGGCGCCTTCGTCGCGATCTCGCTCGCGATCGCGACCGGCGGCGAATGGTTCCAGCGCGCGCGGATCGAAACCGAGGCCGCCGCGGCGGGGCTCGCCAACCGCGAGGCGCATCTGCGGTCGGTCCTCGAAACGGTTCCCGACGCCATCGTCGTGATCGACGAGGCGGGCCAGATCCGCGATTTCAGTCCGGCGGCCGAGCGGATGTTCGGTTGGCCGGCCGGCGAGGCGGTCGGGCGCAACGTCCGCATGCTGATGCCCGAACCCTATCGCAGCGCACACGACGGCTATCTGGAGCGCTATTACCGGACGGGCGAGAAGCGCATCATCGGCAAGGGCCGGGTCGTCGTCGGCCAGCGGCGCGACGGCGCGACCTTTCCGATCGAGCTGTCGGTCGGCGAAATCCGGGCGGGCGGCGAGCGGCATTTCACCGGCTTCATCCGCGACCTGACCGAGCGCCAGAAGGCCGAGGCGCGGCTGCAGGAGCTTCAGGGCGAACTCGTCCACGTCTCGCGGCTCACCAGCCTCGGCGAGATGGCGTCGGCGATCGCGCACGAGATCAACCAGCCGCTTTCGGCGATCGCGAACTACCTCAAGGGCAGCCGCATGCTGCTCGGGCGCGAGGAGGTGCCGCGCGAGCGGGTGGCCGAAGCGGTCGAGCGGGCGGCGACCGAAGCGTTACGCGCCGGCGACATCATCCGGCGCCTGCGCGAATTCGTGGCGCGCGGCGAGACCGAGCGGACGGTCGAAAGCCTGCCCAAGCTGGTCGAGGAAGCGAGCGCGCTCGCGCTGGTGGGCGCCCGCGAACATGATATTCGCGTCCGCTTCGTCTTCGATCCCGAAGTCGAACTCGTGCTCGCCGACAAGGTGCAGATTCAGCAGGTGGTGCTCAACCTGGTGCGCAATGCCGTCGACGCGCTCGCGGAATCGGGGCGGGCACCGCGCGAGCTGGAGGTGCGGATCGACCGCGAGAGCGACATGGCGCGCGTCGACGTGACCGACAATGGGCCGGGTATCGCCCCCGACATCGCGGCGCGGCTGTTCCAGCCCTTCATCACCAGCAAGCGCACCGGGATGGGGGTGGGCCTCTCCATCTCGCGCACGATCGTCGAGGCGCATGGCGGCAAGATCTGGGCCGGGGAAGCTTCCGGCGGCGGCGCGCGTTTCAGCTTCACGTTGCAGATGGTGGACAGGAAGGAACTGGAAGATGGCGAGTGAACCGATCGTCTATGTGATCGACGATGACGACGGCGTTCGCGGCTCGCTCGAATTCCTGCTCGATTGCGCGGGCCTGCGCGTTCGCGGCTTCGCATCGGCCGATGCCTTCCTGAAGGCGTCGCCGCCGCTGGACGGTGCGTGCGTGGTCACCGACGTCCGCATGCCCGGAACCACCGGCATCGAATTGCTGGAGGCGCTGCACGCGCGCGGCGGCGCCCCCGCCGTGATCGTGGTCACCGGCCATGCCGATGTTCCGCTGGCGATCCAGGCGATGAAGGCGGGAGCAGTCGATTTCATCGAAAAGCCGTTCGACGACGAGGTCATCCTGTCGGCGATCCGCCGGGCGATCAGCGACCGGGCGGCCGATGCCGACGCCCGGGCCGAGCGGAATGCGATCGCCAGCCGGATTGCGACGCTGTCGACGCGCGAGCGCCAGATCATGGATCGCCTTGTCGAGGGCCAGGCGAACAAGGCCATCGCCTTCGATCTGGGAATCAGCGCGCGGACGGTCGAGGTCTATCGGGCGAATGCGATGATGAAGATGCAGGCGAAGACCCTGTCCGACCTCGTCCGCATGGCGACGATCGCGCGGGTTGGCGGGGTCTAAGAAAGCGCGCTGAAGCGACGTGCGCTAGGCCGCGTGGACAAATTTCCATGTCTGAAAGCGACCGATAAGCGACGCCAGCAGGATCGTCACCCCGGACTTGATCCGGGGTCCATTCGCGCAGCGCTGAGAGAATGGATTCCGGATCAAGTCCGGAATGACGAAGATAGGAGACGTCTGGTTGCGACCGTTTGCGGTCATTCAGGAAACTGACGAACAATCTCAATCGTGCCCACTATCGCAGCATTGAAGGCATCGAGTTGCTCGGAAGGTATCCAGTATTCTTGATGAGCCTTGCCGCCAGCGTCCTGAACTTCATAGCTATCCAAAAATGCCTTATCGACTTCAAACCTAGTTACAAAACCCGAACCGCTCGCCGGGACATTCCAATCCCTCGCGATCTTCACGGCGTAACCTTCGGTTGTGACCGGATAGAAGATCGGCTGTTCCGGCAAGCGAGGTGGAAATGCGCGCATCCCAGTCTCTTCGATCAAACGAAGTTCTTCCGGGCCTACCGGACGCCAAAGTGTTACCGTGCCTTGTGTCATGAAGAAACACTAGCTCTGTCGATGTCCGCTTCCCACCCCAAATCAGACATTCTGGCGCGGCTTGAATTTGTCCACGCGGCCTAGGGTATCGTGCCTTCTGAATCGTTTGCCCTGAGCTTGTCGAAGGGCGGGCCTTTCTTTCGAGGACGCAAGAAGAAGGACGGTGCTTCGACAAGCTCAGCACGAACGGCAGAAAGGATGATGCAGATTCAACGCACGATGCTTTGGGCGAATGCGCCCGGTTACGTGGGCATCGCAGGCAGTCGCCCTATTGGCCGACGCGGCCGGTCGACCATGTCGCCAGCGTTTCGCCGCTGACCGGATTGGCGATGCGGACCGATTCGATGCGGACGTCGATCGCGCAGATCGGGCGCTGCTCGGTCCCGGCGGGCTGTACGCACCGGATCGGCGCGGAAGCGCCGGGGCTCGCGATGCGCCCCGACACCAGCAGCCGGAACCCGCGCGAGCCGTCGAAACGCTCCTTCGACACGCGCTGGACGATCTCGTAGGGCCGGCCGCCGCGGTGAAGATCGCGATCCGCCTCGTTGCCCGCGAACTGCGCGATGGCGAGCGTCTGGCCGGGCAGCGTCACGGGCTCGACGCCGCGTGCCATCGCCCGATCGCCGCGTAGCGGACAGTCCGGGCTGCTCATCCACGGACGGCTGATCCAGAATCCTTCGGCAACCTCGGCATCCGCCGGGCCGGACGATCCCCAGTCGCCGCCCTTCCACGTCTCGGACCGGACCGAGACGCGCAATATCTGTTCGCCCTCGTCGTAGCTCCAGCGCATCGGCAGGCCACTGTCGGCATCGGCCGGACCGCCGCAGCCGAAGGGCAGGGTGAGGTCGAAGGCGCGGCCGGCGGCATCGGTGATCGCCTTCGGAGCCGCCTGGCCGGAGGCGAAGGCGTCCGCCGCCTGCTGCGCCAGTGCGAGCAGATCGCCGCGTTCGAGCGTCTTCACGACCGGCTTCGGCGCCGGCGTGGGGGCAGGCACGACGGGAGCGGGGGCTTTGGGGGCCGGTGCGGTGACCCGGCCGAGAAAGAATCCGCTGCCGCCGATCGCGATGATGGCGGCGAACCCGGCGGCGATGGCGAGCCGGCTCGTTCTGACGCTGGGTTCCTGCATCGGACTTGGATAGCAAATCCTCGCTCATCCTCCAGACCCAAATGGATATTTTTTCATGAAGCGATTGACAGGGGGGCGCTGGCGATTGACGCAGGGGCGATGTCGGTGGACCAAGTTCTGACCCTGCTCGTCCTCGCGGCGGTGGTTGCGGCCCTCATCTGGGACAAGGTGCGCGCCGACGTGGTGGCCCTGACCGGCGCGGCCGTCCTGCTGATGACCGGCGTCGTGCGGCCGGTCGACGTCCAGGGGGCCTTCGCAAGCCCGGCGATCATCGCGCTCGCATCGCTGTTCGTCATCGCCTACGCGCTCGAACTCTCGGGGCTGCTCGACCGGGCGATCGCGGGAGCCGTCGCGCTGTGCCGGCGGATGGGGGCGACGGGGCTGTGGCTGCTGCTGTCGATGATCGGCAGCGTGTCCTGCTTCCTCAATTCGACCCCGATCGTCGTGCTGGGCGCGCCGGTCATCCGCGATGTCGCGGCGACGCTGCGCCTGTCGCCCAAGCGCTTCCTGATCCCGCTGTCGTACATCACCATCCTGACGGGCTGCTGCACGTTGATCGGGACGTCGACCAACCTGCTGGTCGACGACATGGCAAGCCTGGCCGGGCAGGCGCGCTTCGGCATCTTCGAGATCACGCCCGTCGGCCTGCCGATGGCGCTGATCGGCGGCCTGTACCTCTTCCTGTTCAGCGGCCGGCTGCTCGGCGGCAAGCACGAGGCGGACGAGCGCGCGGGCGACGCGCCCGAAATCGACCAGGCGCATATCGCCAACGCCCAGGTCGGCGACGCCTCGCTGTTCGCGCAGGAACGGCCGTTCCGCCCGCTCAAGGCCGCGATCTCGCTCGCGATCTTCGTGGCAGCGGTGGCGCTCGCGACCGCCGGCGTCGCGCCGATCGCGGCGACGGCGTTCGCGGGCGCGGTGCTGCTGATCCTGCTGCGCGTGATCAGCGCCGACGAGGCCTATAGCGGCCTGAAGCCCGAGATATTGATCCTGATCGCCGGCATGGTGGTGATCGGGATCGCGATGGAGAAGAGCGGGCTCGCCGCCGCGGCCTCCGAGCGGCTGATTTCGGGCGTTCACGGGCTGAACCCGCTGGCGGCGTTGATCATCCTCTATCTGGTGACGATGGTGCTGACCGAACTGCTGTCCAACGCGACGGTGGCGGTGCTCGTGACGCCGGTGTCGGTCGCGCTCGCCGAAAGCCTTTCGGTCAGCCCGCGGCCGTTCCTCGTCGCCGTGATGATGGCCGCGAGCGCCGCCTTCGCGACGCCCTTCGGCTATCAGACCAACGTCATCGTCTACCAGATGGGCGGCTATCGCTATCTCGATTTCGTGCGCATCGGCCTGCCGCTCAACCTCATCACCTTCGTGGTCGCAATCGCTTCGATCCGGTTCTTCTTTCCCTTCTGACTCCGGGCCTCGACCGCACCCGCAACCTGCGACGCGCATGGGCGTTGAAGGCGGGGGCGGCTTGGCAACGGAGAGCAGACAATGTCGGTCGATGCGGTATTCACGAAGATCGCCTCGCGATGCGCCCATATCATGGGGCAGCCGCAGACGTTCATGATCGCCATGGCGCTGGTCGTGATCTGGGCCGCAAGCGGCCCCGTGCTCCACTATTCGGACACCTGGCAACTGATCGTGAACACCGCGACGACGGTGCTGACTTTCCTTGCCGTCTTCCTGATCCAGAACAGCCAGAACCGCGACGGCGCCGCGATGCAGGCCAAACTCGACGAGATATTGCGATCGCTCGAAAAGGCGCGCGAGCAGTTCGTCGGGATCGAACATCTGACCGACGCGCAGATCGAGGAGATCCGGCACGCGCTGGAACAGGACATAGAGGCTGGCGACAGCAGGAACCGCACCACGGTCCCCTCGGTCGAGCGCCTGTTGCAGCGCTATTGATCGCGCGACGAGCGGCGAAGCGAACGGACGTGGAGAGCGAAGATGCGCCTGCTGAAAGACAATAGCCTGACCCTCGTTCTGCTGCTGCTGTTTGCCGCGAGCATCGTCGGCCAGTGGCTTGCCGGCTGGCACGTCGCGATCGAGGATGCCGCCCGCCATGGCGCGGTCGCTCCGTCGCTTCTGTCCTATACGATCAGTCCCGAATTCCTCTCGTCGGTCTTCGAGAATTGGGAGAGCGAGTTCCTCCAGATGTCGGCCTATGTCGTGCTGACCGCCATATTGATCCAGCGCGGCTCCGCGGAATCGAAGGACCCCGACAGCCCGCCGCGCGATGCCGATCTGGCCGTGCAGGCGATGAAGCCGGGCGCCCCCGCGATCCTGCGCAAGGGCCGGCTGGCGCGCGCGCTCTATGCCCGGTCGCTCGGGATCGTCCTCTTCATCCTCTTCCTGCTGTCCTTCCTCATGCACTGGACCCAGAGCGCGAAGGCCGCGGCGCAGGAGGCGGCGGAGCATGGAGAGGCCGCGCTGTCGACGATCGCCTATCTCGGCGACCCGCAGCTCTGGTTCGAATCCTTCCAGAACTGGCAGAGCGAGTTCCTGTCGACCGCTGTCCTCGTCGTGCTCTCGATCTTCCTGCGCCAGCGCGAATCGCCCGAATCGAAAGCGGTCGCCGCGCCGCACGCGCACACCGGCGCCGAGTGATCGCCGCCGGGCGCGGGCGAAGGCGGCCGATCAGTAGGCGGGCGGGTCGCTTGCCGGAAAGGATTCGTCGACGGCCTGATCGACCTTGCTCCAATCGCGGCGCGTTTTATCGCGCATGCCCTCGGGCCCGGCGGAGCGGGTCTGGTCGAAATTCTCGGGGTCGGTCTCGTTGTCGCAGAAGGCGGCTGAATGCTCGTCGCTCTTGGCGGGTTCGGCCGCCTTGGGACGCCGGGCGAACCAGAAAAGCGCTCCCACGGCGAGAGCGCCGATCATTTTGACAGATGTCCGTATCATGTGTCGTTCCTCTTCCACGGAGGCAACGGCGGATCGGACACAAGGTTGCGCCGATCCCCACGCCTCATCGGATTATCGGGGCGACGCGTGTCCTGCACGGTCTCGTCATGACGCGGCGCGGAGAACGGAACGTGGATTGCGGCAATCGAACCCCAGGGGAGGCATTCGGCGACCGGCTGTCCGTCGATCCGCGTTTCGAACGCGGCGCCCTGCGGGTCGAGCGCCATGAGCCGTCCCTCGCGCCATTCGGGCTCGGCCTCCGCCTTGCTCAGATACCGGACCAGCGGCGGGTGGGCGCGATCGCCGGCCAGCAGGCGTCCCAGAAATTGCAGCATGCCGTCTCCCTTCGAGGCTGCGCCTCATGGCCTATCGCGGCAGCGCGGTTTCGGTCCGGCAGGCGCGCGCCGCGCTCGTCACCAGCGCCAGTGCCGCCATCACCGCATGGTCCAGCACCCGTTCGCGCCCCAGGTCGCCGAAATGGCATGTCTGTTGCGCCAGCCCGGTCCGGCCGCTCGCGCAGGCGAGATAGACGAGACCCACTTCCTCGTCCTTCTGCTGCGGCCCGCAAAAGCCGGTCACGGCAATCGCTATGTCGGCGCCGCTATGTTCGAGCGCGCCGGTCGCCAGTCCTTCGGCGACCGCGGCATTGACGGCTTCGCAGCGGGCGACGTCGGCGGGCGGAACCCCCAGCATCTCGGTCTTGGACTGCGCCGAATAGACAACGAAGCCGCGATCGAGATGCGGGCCCAGGCCGGGATCGCTCGCCAGCAGCGCGGCGAGCTGGCCGCCGGTACAGCTTTCCGCGGTCGCGATGCGGAGATCGCTGCCGGCGAGAGCCGCCGCCAGTTCCGTCTTGCGAACCTCCATTTCGGGATGTGGTGATGCGCCCATCGCGCGTCACATCGCGGCGAGAATATGGGTGGCGTCGGTATCGGTCCTGTCGGTCACATCGGCCTCCATCGTCGGCCCGCCCGCGAGAGCGAAACGACGGGGCGGAGCCATGGTTGCGCGCGCCGTTCCTTTTTGACGGGGCGAGATTGACGAAGAGGGGATTCGCCGCGGCGGCGTCTTGTCACGCCATCGCCCGTCTTATAGGATGCAGCAGATAAATAGATGCGATTTACGATTGAAAGAAAAATTGTTGATGGATGTCGGCGTCGCCCGCACCTTTCTGGAAATCGTGAAAACCGGCAGCTTTGTCGGTGCGGCGGCCGATCTCGGCCTCACGCAGACGGCGGTCAGCGCGCGGGTCCGGGGGCTGGAAGCGCAGCTTGGCCGGCCCTTGTTCGTCCGCAACAAGGCGGGCGCGCGCCTGACCCCGGCGGGCGAGCAGTTCTTGCGCTTCGCAACGACGATGGTTCAGGTGTGGGATCGCGCGCAACAGGCGGTGGCGCTGCCGCCCGGACGGCACACGGTGGTGACGATCGGCGCGGAACTCAGCCTGTGGAGCCCGCTTCTGCGCCATTGGCTGATCTGGATGCGTCGCGAATGCCCCGACATCGCCGTCAGCACCTCGATCGACGCCTCCGACCGGCTGCTCGACCGCGTGCAGGACGGGTCGCTCGACATCGCCGTGCTCTATGCCGCGCCGCGCCTGCCCGGCGTCGTTGCCGAGCTGCTGTTCGAGGAGAAGCTGGTGCTCGTCCGCACCGCGCCGGTCGACCGCCCGCTCGCGGCCGACGATCATGTGCGCATCGACTGGGGTCCCGATTTCGCTGCCGGCTATCAGGCCGCCTTTCCCGATCAGCCCAATGCGGTCGTGTCGATCGACTATGGGCCGCTCGCGCTCGATTACATCCTCGCGACGGGCGGCAGCGGCTATTTCCGCGAAGGTTTCATCCAGTCGCATATCGAGCAGGGGCGGCTCGCGCGGGTGCCCGACAGCCCCGAATTTTCCTATTCGGCCTATGCCGTCCATTCGGCGACCGCCGATGCGGGGGTGATCGAGCGCGCGCGGCGCGGCCTGCACGCGGCGGCGGCGGCATGAGCGACGAACGCGCCTCGCCCGTCTGCTACGGCGCCGAAGCCGACGACGTCTATATGGGCTATGCGTCGCGCGAGGAGATACTGGCAGCGCTCAACGAATTGCTCGAGGCCGAACGCGCCGGAGCGCGCGTCGCGCTGGCGAGCGTCGGCGACGCCACCGGGCCCGAACATGCCGCGATGATGCGCGTCGTTCGCGCCGACGAAGCCCGCTGGTGCGCGATGCTCTCGCGCCAGATCCGGCGGCTCGGCGGCACGCCGTCGCGCCGGTGCGGCGCCTTTCACGGCAAGGCGATGGCGATCACGGACCCTGTCGAGCGGCTCGCCTTCCTCAATCGCGGTCAGGCGTGGGTGGTGCGCAAGCTCGCCGACCTGACGCGGCGGGTACGCGACGATGCACTCCACGCCGACCTGCGCCGCATGGCCGACAGCCATGTGGTGAATATCGACAGCGCCGCGGCCTTTCTGGACCGGGTGCGCCCGCTGGAGCACGGGGAATAGAAGCGCTTCATCGCGATGCGGCCACACGGAAGGATATGAAATGACGGAGCGAGCAGAGGGCTTGCGGCCAGAGACGATCGCGGCCGCGCACGGCGTCGCAAGCGACGCGGCGTTCGGAGCGATCGCGCCGCCGCTCTATTTGTCGAGCACCTACGAGTTCGCTGGGTTCGAACAGCCGCGCGCCTATGATTACGGCCGCGCCGCCAATCCGACCCGCGACCTGCTGGCGACCGCGCTGGCAAAGCTCGAAGGCGGCGCGGGCGCGATCCTGACGGCGAGCGGGATGGCGGCGCTCGACCTGATCGTGTCGCGGCTTCCCGCCGGCGCCGTCGTGATTGCTCCGCACGATTGCTATGGCGGGACGATGCGCCTCCTCAAGGCGCGCGAGCAACTCGGGCAAGTGTCGCTGCGGCTCGTCGACCAGCGCGACGGGGATGCCGTGGCGGCGGCGCTGTCGGGCGCGCCCGCGCTGATGCTCATCGAAACCCCGAGTAACCCGTTGCTTCGCGTCGTCGACATCGCCGCGCTGGCGGCGCGGGCGAAGGCGGCGGGGGCGGCGGTCGCGGTCGACAACACCTTCCTGTCGCCGGCGCTCCAGCGGCCGCTCGCGCTCGGCGCCGATTATGTCATTCACTCGACCACCAAATATCTGAACGGCCATTCGGACGTGATCGGCGGCGCCGTTGTCGCCGCCGACGCCGAACAGGCCGCCAGCCTGTCGCAATGGGCGAATATCGTCGGATGCGGCGGATCGCCCTTCGACGCATGGCTGACGCTGCGCGGCCTGCGCACGCTGTTCCCGCGCATGCGCCAGCAACAGGCGAACGCGATGGCGATCGCCCGGATGCTGAGCGACCATCCGGCGGTCTCCGCGGTCCATTATCCGGGGCTGGAAACGCATCCCGACCATGCGCTCGCGGCGCGCCAGCAGCAGGGGTTCGGCGCGATGCTCAGCTTCGATCTGGCGGGCGGCGCCGCGGCGGCGAAGCGGCTGGTCGCGGCGCTGCGCGTCTTCACCTTTGCCGAATCGCTCGGCGGCGTCGAAAGCCTGATCGTCCATCCCGCGACGATGACGCACGCCGACATGGGCGACGATGCGCGGCGCGTGGCCGGGATCGGCGAAGGCCTGCTGCGCGTGTCGGTCGGGATCGAGGCCGAGCACGACCTGATCGAGGATATGAAGGCGGGGCTGGCGGCCTGCTGACACCGCCGCCATCCGGTTTGCCATCGCCCAATTCCGTTCGTGTCGAGTGAAGTCGAGACATCCATCGACCTTACGCCCTGCCGATGGATGACCGTGCTTTAGACTCCGATGACTTTGGATTGGCCCACTTCGTCATTGCGAGCCGAGCGAAGCAATCCAGGGCGGTCTAGGCCCACTCTGGATTGCCGCGCGGCTCTGCCGCTCGCAATGACGGGGCCGTCTGATGTCATCATGGTCCAAGCCGGAATCTCAGTGAAAGCGGCGAACGCCGGTCCGGCTGTCGTTCTCGATCGCCAGGACGATGCCGACGCAGGTCATGATCGTCAGCATCGACGACCCGCCATAGGAAAAGAGCGGCAGCGGGATGCCGACGACCGGCGCGAGGCCCATCACCATCATCAGGTTGATTGCGATGTAGAAGAAGATCGTCATGGTCAGCCCGGTCGCGACCAGTTGTCCGAAGCGGGTGCGCGCATTCATCGCGACGCGCGTCGACCAGCGCAGCAGCAGGAAGAAACCGAACATCAGCGCCAGCCCGCCGATCAGCCCCCATTCCTCCGCCATCGTCGCGAAGATGAAGTCGGTATGGCCTTCGGGCAGATAGTCGAGATGACTCTGCGACCCGTTGAGGAATCCCTTGCCGCTGATCCCGCCCGACCCGATCGCGATCTTCGACTGGCTGATGTGATAGCCGGCGCCCAGCGGATCGCTTTCGGGGTCGAGGAAGATCAGCACCCGTTTCTGCTGATAGTCGTGCAGCATCGAAAAGAGGATGGGCAGGGCGGCGGCGCCCGCGATCACGGCGCTGCCGAACCACCAGAGCGGCAGGCCGGCGACGAACATCACGATCGCGCCGCTCGCGCAGATGGCGAGCGCGGTGCCGAGGTCGGGTTGCAGCATCACCAGCGCGGCGGGAATGCCGATCATCACCAGCGCGGGCCACAGCGCGGTCCAGCTTCGCGTCTCGCCGGGCGGCAATTGGGTATAGAAGCGCGCGAGCGCGAGGACGATCGCGACCTTCATCAACTCGGACGGCTGAAGGTTCATGAAACCCAGGTTGAGCCAGCGCTGGCTGCCGCCGCCGACGAAGCCGAGCAGTTCGACCGCGACCAGCAGCACCGCGACCCCCAGATAGCCGAGATAGGAGAAATCCTCGAAGAAGCGGAGCGGAATGCGCCCGATGGCCAGCGCCATCGTCAGGAAGATGGCGAAGCGGGTGCCCTGCTGCAACGCCCAGGGCGATGCGTTGCCGCCCGCCGCCGAATAGAGGACGAGCAGCCCGAAACCGGTGATCGCGGACAGCAGGGCGATGAGCTTCCACGGAATGCGCTGGATCGCTGGCGGAACCGGGATCATCGCGGCGCTCCCGGTTCGGGGTCGCTCGACGCGCCCGCTTTCCACGCCGCATAGTCGCGGTTCATGCGCTCGGTGATCGTGCCGCCCCAGCCGGCCTCGAAGCCTTCGAGCGCCGCCATCGCCTTTTCGCGGTCGTAGAGGAAGGTGAAGATGTCCTTCGCCACCGGCGCCGCGGCGCGCGATCCGCCCATGCCGTGCTCGATCACCACCGACGCGGCATAGCGGGGATTGTCGACCGGCGCGAAGCAGACGAACAGGCCGTGGTCGCGATATTTCCACGTCCCGCCCTTGCCGTTGCCGCCCGAGGCGAGCCCGCGCACCTGCGCGGTGCCGGTCTTGCCCGCCATCGCGATGCCGTCGAGCGGCAGGCGGCTGCGCACCGCGGTGCCGGGACCGTTGACGACGCGGTTCATGCCTTCGCGCGCGACCGCCAGATGCTCTTCGGCGAAGGGCAGCGGCTTGTTCTCGAACTGGCGGTTGATCAGGCGCGGATAGAGCGCGCGGCCCGAAGCGATGCGCGCCGCCATCACTGCGAGCTGGAGCGGGTTGGCGAGCACATAGCCCTGGCCGATCACCGCGTTGAGCGAATCCGACGCGCTCCATTCGCGGTGATATTTGCGCATCTTCCATTCGCTGTCGGGAATGGTGCCGTATCGCTGCGCGCTGCCCGCGAGCTGATATTCCTCGCCCAATCCCAGCAGGCGCGCGGTCGGCGCGATCGCGTCATAGCCGAGCCGGTGGCCGAGCCAGTAGAAATAGCTGTTACAGCTCTTTTCGATCGCGGTCGGCATGTCGATCGTGCCGTGCCGGCCGAGGCAGCGGAAGAAGCGGCTGCCGAGCCGGTAGCCGCCGATGCACGTGTGCTTCTCGCCCGGGTCGACGCCATGTTCCATCGCCGCGATCGCGGCCATCGGCTTCAGCGTCGATCCCGGCGGATAGAGGCCGCGCGTCGCCTTGTTGATCAGCGGCTGGTGGTCGTCGGCGCGCAGCCAGGCATATTCCGAATTGCTGATCCCGTCCGAAAAGCTGTTCGGGTCGAAGCTGGGCATCGACACGAAGGAGAGGATGTCGCCGTTCAGGCAGTCGATGACGATCGCCGCCCCCGATTCGCGCCCCATCCGCCGCGCGACATATTCCTGCAGGTCGGCGTCGATCGTCAGGTGGACCGTCTTGCCCTGCACGTCGGGCTGGGTGTTGAGGTCGCGGACGACCTTGCCGCGCGCCGTCACCTCGACGCGCCGCGCGCCGGGCTTGCCCTTCAGCACGTCCTCGAAATATTTCTCCAACCCATCCTTGCCGATCTTGAACCCCGGCGTGATGTAGAGCGGGTTCTTCGCCTTTTCATATTCCTCGGCATTCGGGGCGCCGACATAGCCGATCAGATGGCCGACCGCCGCGCCGGTCGGATAGTTGCGGGCAAAGCCGCGCGCGGGGGCGATGCCCGACAGGTCGGGCAGGCGGACGAGCACCGCGCTATAGTCCTGTTCGGTGACGTCTTCCGCCACCGCCACCGGCTGAAAGCCCGATGCGGCCTTCAGATCGCGCTCGATCCGGTCCATCGCGTCGCCGTCGAGACGCAGCAAAGTGCGAAGCTGGCCGAGCACCAGATCCTTGTTGTGCAGCCGGTCGGGGATGATGTCGATGCGCAGGCTGACGCGGTTGTTGGCGAGCGCCTTGCCGTGGCGATCGACGATCCAGCCGCGGCGCGGCGGGACGAGCGTCAGGTTGACGCGGTTGCTTTCCGATTCGAGGACATAACGGTCGTTGTCGACGACCGAGATATAGGCCATGCGCGTCGCGAGCGCGGCGCCGACGGCCATCTGTCCGCCGCCGACCAGCAGCGTGCGCCGCGTGAAGGTCATTCCCCTCCAGGCTTCGGTGATCGGCATCGTCTGACGCGGATTTTTGCGGCGCATGGGGAGTTATCGGCGTTTCAGGCGGAAATTGTCAAACGCGCCGGTCAGGCGCAGGAACAGCGGCACGAGCAGCGCCGAGACGATGATCTGCGGCACGACGAGGCCCAGCAGGTGTCCCGCCGGCGCGTGCGGGTGCGCGATCAGCGCTGCCGCCGCCTGGACCGCGGCGGCGAGCAGCGCGGCGATGCCCCAGTCGTGAAAGAAGCCGCGCCAATAGATGCGCTGCGAGAAATAATGGATCGCGATGCTGGCGAGCGTCCACAGGCCGATCGCGGTGCCGATCGGCGCGCCGCTGAACAGGTCGTCCCACAGGCCGAGCGGCAGGCCGATCCACACCGGCCACATCTCGGTGCGCAGCAATTGCCAGCACAGGAAGAAGAGCAGCCCCATCGGGGGAAGCACGGGCGAGCTGGCGACGAGCGGCAGCATCAGCGGCAGCGCCGAGGCGAGCATCACGCTCGCGATCGGCACGATCCGCATCCGCCAGAGCGACGCCGGCTCGCCAAGGCGCGGTCCGGCGCGGTTCATGGCGTTCCGGCGGGGGGCGCCGCGGGCGCCGCCCGCGCTTCCAGATTGTCGGGGGTATAGGGCCGCAACACCGCGACCGCGTCGACCTTCGCCGGGTCGGCGAGCGGCCGCGCGAGCGCGCCGTCATCCTGCCGCCGTACGACGATCGCGACCGGGATGTTGGGCGGATAGAGGCCGCCGGTGCCCGAGGTGACGAGGATGTCGCCCGGCTTGAACGGGTTGTTCGCGATGTTGAGCGTGCGGATGTCGAGATCGCCGTTGCCGCGCCCGTTGGCGAGCGCGGGCAGGCCGTCGCGCGCGCGGCGGACGGGCACGACATTGTCGACGTCGGTCAGCAGCAGCACCTGCGACACCGACGGTCCGGCGGTGAGCACGCGCCCGATCAGCCCGTCGGCGCCGCGCACCGGCTGCCCCGCCGCGACCCCGACGTTGCGGCCGATGCTGAGCAGCGCGAGGCGTCGGCTGCTGGTCGAGGTCGAGGTGAGCAGATAGCCGTGCGCGAGCGCCGCCTTGTCGGTCTGCTGCAACTGGAGCAACGCCTTGAGCTGGCGGTTCTCCTCTTCGAGCGAGGACGTCGCGACCAGCTTGCGCCGCGTCTCCGCCAGTTCCTTGCGCAGCCGCCGATTCTGCGATCCCGCGCCGACATAGGCGGAGACCGCGTCGTCGATGCCGGAGATCGACCCCGTGACCGAGCGGGTGACGCGCGCGATGGGTGCGGCGACCTCATGGCTCGCCACGCGAAGCGTGGCGAAGCCGACGGGATCGACCACCGACAGGACCGCGAGCAACAGGCCCGCCACCGCCCCCGTCACCGCAATGACATAGGCCGCGAACAGGCCGTACTGGGCCTTTCGGGATTGCCCCGGACGTCGATGTGCCGGGCGGACCATGGGGGAACCTCTACCGTTCGATCAGGCTTGCTGCAGCACGCCGCGGAAGGCGGGGTCCTCCATCGCGCGGCCGGTGCCGATCGCGACGCAGGTCAGCGGATCCTCGGCGACCGTCACCGGCAGGCCGGTCGCGTCGCGCAGCAGTTCGTCGAGTTCGGCGATCAGCGCACCGCCGCCCGTCAGCACGATACCCTGGTCGACGATGTCGGCCGCGAGTTCGGGCGCGGTATTTTCCAGCGCGATGCGCACGCCCTCGACGATCGTGCCGATCGGTTCGGACAGCGCCTCGGCAATCTGCGCCTGGTTGATCGAGATTTCCTTGGGCACCCCGTTGACGAGGTCGCGGCCCTTGATGTGGATCGTCAGCCCGACGCCGTCCGACGGAATGCGGGCGATGCCGAAATCCTTCTTGATCCGCTCGGCGGTCGATTCGCCGATCAGCAGATTGTGGTGGCGGCGGACATAGGAGACGATCGCCTCGTCCATCTTGTCGCCCCCGGCGCGGACCGAGGTGGTATAGGCGAGGCCGCGCAGCGACAGCACCGCGACCTCGGTCGTGCCGCCGCCGATGTCGACCACCATCGACCCGATCGGTTCGGTGACGGGCATGTCGGCACCGATCGCGGCCGCCATCGGTTCCTCGATCAGCCAGACCTGGCTGGCCCCTGCGTTCGACGCGGCGTCGCGGATCGCGCGGCGCTCGACGCTCGTCGAGCCCGACGGCACGCAGATCACGATTTCGGGGCTGCGAAAGGCGTTGGGCTTGCCGCCGTGGACCTTGGTGATGAAATGCTTGATCATCTGCTCGGCGACGTCGATGTCGGCGATCACGCCGTCGCGCAGCGGGCGAATCGCCTCGATCGTGTCGGGTGTCTTGCCCATCATCAGCTTGGCGTCGTCGCCGACCGCCTTTACCCGCTTGATGCCGTTCAGCGTCTCGACCGCGACGACCGAGGGTTCGTTGAGAACGATGCCCTTTCCGCGCACATAGACGACGGTGTTCGCCGTGCCGAGGTCGATCGCCATGTCTTGGGAATTGAATTTCAGAAACCGGGAAAAGAAGGACATCTATACTGTTCCTGCCATCGAAGCCGCTCCCCCGGACGGGGGCGCCCCTGTCGCCATTCTCGCCGCTTGTCCGCCCGCAGCCAAGACCATATCAGAGGGAGATTCCGGCTCGACCAAAGGAGGGCTGGCTGGATGGAGCGATAGGACTGTGCGGATGGGTCGCGATTTGCGTCCGACTGCGCTAGGAGAGCGGTCATGTCAATACGCCGCCTGCCGGAAAAGCTCGTAAATCGGATCGCGGCCGGTGAAGTGGTCGAAAGACCGGCTGCGGCGCTGAAAGAACTGGTTGAAAACGCCATCGACTCGGGCGCGACCCGCATTTCGGTGCGAATCGCCGAGGGCGGGATCGCGCGGCTGGAGGTCGAGGACGACGGCTGCGGAATGACCCCGGCGGAGATGACGCTGGCGCTCGAACGCCACGCGACGTCGAAGCTGCCGGGCGACGCGATCGAGGATGTCACGACGCTCGGCTTTCGCGGCGAGGCGCTGCCTTCGATCGCCAGCGTCGCCCGCATGACGCTCGAAAGCCGGGTCGCGGGCGGCGACGGCTGGCGGCGGGTGGTCGACAATGGTGCGCTGGCGGGCGAGGGGCCGGCGGCACTGGCGAAGGGCACGCGCGTCGTGGTCGAAGACCTGTTCGCCCGCGTCCCGGCGCGGCGCAAGTTTCTGCGCAGCGCGCGCAGCGAGTATGCAAGCTGCCTCGACGGGGTGAAAAGGCTGGCGATGGCGCGGCCCGACATCGGCTTCACGGTCGAGCACGACGGACGCCGGGTGCTCGACGTGCAGGGCGGGCAGGATCGGCTCGCGCGCGTCGCGGCGCTGACCAGCCGCGAGCTGGCGGACAACAGCATCGGCGTCGATCTCGATCGCGGCGAGGTGCATCTGGGCGGCGTCATCAGCCTGCCGACCTACAATCGCGGCATCGCCGATCATCAATATCTGTTCGTCAATGGCCGGCCGGTGAAGGACCGGCTGCTCGTCGGGGCGCTGCGCGGCGCCTATGCCGACTTGCTCGCGCGCGATCGCCATCCGGTCGTCGCACTGTTCCTCGACCTGCCGACCGGGGAGGTCGACGTCAACGTCCACCCCGCCAAAACCGAGGTGCGATTCCGCGACCCGCAACTGGTGCGCGGGATGATCGTCGGCGGCCTGCGGCGCGCGCTCGACGAGCATGGCTTCCGCAGCGTCCAGCGCCCGGCCGAGGCGGCGCTCGCCGCGTGGCGGCAGGAGCCGGTTGCATCGATGCCCCATCCGGCAATGGAACAGCCGGCGACGGGTTTCCTGTTCGGCCATCGCACCGAGCCCGCCGTGCATCTGTTCGGCGCCGATGTCCCGCCGCCGGCCGAGGATGTCGCGCGCGTCTATGATCGGGTGACGCCCTTCGCGGGCGCCGCCGCACCCATCGCGGGCCGCGCCGAGGTCGCCGAGGCGCCGCCGCCCGCGGCCGGGGCGCACCCACTGGGGATCGCGCGCGGGCAGATCGCGAAAACCTATATCGTCGCAGAGGCCGAGGACGGGCTGGTCATCGTCGATCAGCATGCCGCACACGAGCGGCTGGTGCTCGAGACGCTGCGCCGCGGCATGGCGGGACAGGGCGTCGCGTCGCAGGGGCTGCTGCTGCCCGAAGTGGTCGAACTCGACGAACCCGCCTGCGACCGGCTCGAAGCGGCGTCGCCGCAGCTTGCGGCGCTGGGCGTCGAACTCGAACGCTTCGGCCCCGCGGCGGTGATGGTGCGCGCGACCCCCGCGATGCTGGGAACGATCGACTGCCGCAAGCTCGTCACCGACATCGCCGACGATCTCGCGGGCTATGACGCCGCACTCGGCCTTTCGGAAAAGCTGGAACTGGTCGCGGCGACGATGGCCTGCCACGGCTCGGTCCGCGCCGGCCGGACGCTGGCGGTCGCGGAGATGAACGCGCTGCTCCGCCAGATGGAGGTGACGCCGCATTCGGGCCAGTGCAATCACGGTCGTCCGACCTGGGTGAAACTGGCGATGGACGACGTCGAAAAACTGTTCGGCCGGAAATAGGGGCGGGACGATATCGCCGCCGAATGAAAGGGGCGGAAAGCCGTCGGCTTCCCGCCCCTCGACGATCTGTGACCGTCACCCTCGGGTCGCAGAGGGTTGAGGGCTCCATCGCCGCAATTGTCGTGGGTGTCATACCCCAAATGGGTGATCTGACATGTTTTTTCAGGACGTGCAGCCGACGATCGCGCCGCTTCGTCGACGCGTTCCCGGTCGATTTCGACGGTCACGCAACTAGGGCGGGTTTACGCTTGTCCGTTGCCCGCCGCGTCCCGGACGCGGATCAGACCTGCGGAGCGCATCGTCATCACCGGCTCGTCATGCTGGTTGAGCACCGTGAGTTTCGAGGACAGGATACCCATGTCGGGCCGCTTCGCGGAGCGGCGCTTTTCGACCACCTCCATCTCGCAGCGCAGCGTGTCGCCGGGATAGACGGGCTTCAGCCAGCGCAGTTCGTCGATGCCGGGAGAGCCGAGCCCGGCCTGTTCGTGTGCCTTCATGTGATCGACCATCATCCGCATCGCCATCGCACCGGTGTGCCAGCCGCTCGCCGACAGACGGCCGAAATAGGTCTGCGCCGCCGCCTCGTCGTCGAGGTGAAAAGGTTGTGGGTCGTATCGGCTCGCAAAATCGACGACTTCCTCGCGCGTCACCAGCTTGCTGCCAAAGCGCTGGATCTTCCCGACCTCTATATCCTCGTAATAAAGCATGGCGCGCCTATGCGCGGAAAGGCGCGGGCGAGGCAAGGGGCTTGTCGTCACCGACCGGCCGGGCGGATTGCGCCTTGATTTGCACCGCGCGCATGGTGCATCCGGTTGCAACGGCAACGAAGGGGAATTTCCGATCATGAGAAGGACTTGGATCGCCATGGCGATGGCGGGGGCGGCGCTCGTCGCGGTGCCTGCGGCAGGACAGAAGGCTGACGACGCCGACACCAACGCGATCATCGACCAGGGTTTCAACCACAGCCAGGTGATGCGCATCGCGCAGGAGATGACCGACGGGCTGGGTCCGCGCCTCACCAATTCGCCCGCGATGCGCCGCGCCGAGCAATGGGCGATCGACCGTTTCGCCGGCTGGGGTCTCGCCAATGTCCGCCGCGAGGGGTTCGAGTTCGGCCGCGGTTGGGAAATCCTGTCGGTCGACGTGCGGATGACGGCGCCGCGACCGCTCGCGCTGACAGCGATTCCGATCGCCTGGACCCCGTCGACCGGCGGCGCGATCACGGCGCCGATCGTCGTCGCACCGATGAGCAAGGAAGAGCATTTCGCCGAATGGAAGGGCAAGCTGGCCGGCAGGATCGTGCTCGTCACGCTCCCCGGCACCGGCGACGAGCCTGAAAAAGCCCCCTTCCGGCGTCTCGGCAGTGAGGATTTCGAGAAGCTCGACGCCTATCGCCAGCCCAAATATGATCCCGACGCAATCAACAAGCGCCTCGAACGCGTCAGCTTCGCCGAAAAGCTCGACGCCTTCCTCAAGGCCGAAGGGGCGGTCGCCTGGGTTCGGCAGTCGTACCGCGACGGCAAGCTGGTGCATGGCGAGGGCTATAACTATCGCGTCGGCCACACGCTGTCACTGCCCGGTGTCGAACTGGCGGCGGAGGATTATCGCCGCCTCGCGCGCCTCGCCAAGTCCGGCCCGGCGCCGCAGCTTTCGATCGACAGCAACGTCCGCTTCGATGACAGCGACACGAAGGCGTACAACATCATCGCCGATATCCCGGGCAGCGACCCGAAGGCCGGTTATGTGATGGCGGGCGCGCATTTCGACAGCTGGGTCGCGGGCGACGGCGCGACCGACAATGCCGCGGGCAGCGCGGTGGTGATGGAGGCGGCGCGCATCCTCAAGACGCTGGGCGTCCGGCCGAAGCGGACGATCCGCTTCGTGCTGTGGACGGGCGAGGAGCAGGGGCTGCTCGGCAGCCTCGCCTATGTCGACAAGCATCTGGCGACGCGTCCCGGCCCGACCGAGGGCGAGGACGGCAACGCGCTCTATTATGGATGGCCGAACCGCTATCCGGTGACGCCGCGGCCCGGTTACGGCGACCTCAAGGCCTATTTCAACATGGACAATGGCTCGGGCAAGCTGCGCGGCGTTTATGCCGAGGGGAATGTCGCCGCGGTTCCGCTGCTCCAGGCGTGGCTCGCGCCCTTCGCCAGCATGGGCGCCGGAAAGGTCGTCGCGGCGCCCACCGGCGGCACCGACCATGTCTATATGCAATCGGTCGGCGTGCCGGGCTTCCAGTTCATCCAGGATCCGCTCGACTATGGCTCGCGCACGCACCACAGCAGCGCCGATACCTTCGATCATCTGAAGGCCGACGACCTGCGCCAGGCGTCGGTGGTGATGGCGGGGATGCTGCTGGCATCGGCGAACAGCGACAAGACGCTGCCGCGCTTCCCGGTCCCGTCGCAGCCGGCCCCCTATGACCCGTTCCAGTACAAGGACCCGGATCAATAGGATCGCAGCGACCTCTTTCCCGTTCGTGTCTCGACTTCGCTCGACACGAACGGAAAAGAGAACCGGATTTGGCCCTTAGAGCATCGTGTCTTGAATATGCACCGTTTGCCCTGAGCTTGTCGAAGCCTGTCCTGAGCGCCTGCAAGGCAGTCGAAGGGGGCCGTTCTTTCTGTCAGGCGCCGCAAGAAGAAGTAGAACGGTGCTTCGACAAGCTCAGCACGAACGGCTGAGAGGGTGTGTCAGATTTCACGCACGTCGCTCTAAGGCGTGTGGGGATTCATCTTGCAACTGTCCTTTATCGTGTATCCCCGCGAAGGCGGGGACCCATCTGCGGTGGTTTCGAGATGGAACCGGCCGAAGATGGACCCCCGCCTTCGCGGGGGAACACGGCTTTATACAATATCGCGGCGATAGACTCTGAATCCCCACAGGCCTTAGGACGGATCGACATTCAGAGGATGGCGAGCCGGAGTCGAAGACGACCACAGGTCAAAATGGTGGTTTTTCGCGACCCAGAGCGCAGCGTGCTGATGGCACGTGAGCACCGGAAGCGCGAAAGGCCGCCATTTGCACGCCGCCAGAGCTGAATGTCGATTGGTCCTAAGCCGACATGGTGATCCCGGCCCGGCCGTTCTCGACCACGCCGGTCGCGCGTTTGGACAGCGTGTTCACCGGCGTCGTCACCTTGTCGACGACCATGAAATGCGTCTGCCACGCTTCGCGGCCGACCTCGCAGACCAGATAGCCGCGCTGGTCGTTGGCGAATTTCAACTCGGGGTTGCGCGCCAGCCATTCGTCGGTCCCGGCGCGCTTGTCGCTGCCGTCGCCGCCGCTGGAGATCGAGGTGCCGACGAACTCGGCCGCGACCACCTTGTCCTTCAGCACCAGGTCGCCGCAGAAATTCTGGTGCTCGTCGCCCGTCAGCACGACGCAGTTCTTCAATCCCGCAAAGCGCGACAGGATGCGCTCGCGCGGCGCTTCATAGCCCGCCCAGCTGTCGATGTTGATGATCTTCTCGGGCTCGTCGGGCCGGCGGCGGCGGTCGAGCGACATCATCGTCACCTGCTGCGCGATCGTGTTCCACGTCGCGCCGCCCTTGGCGAGGTTGCGCGCAAGCCATTCCTCCTGCGCTTTGCCGAGCACCTGCGCATCCTTCGCATAGACGTCGGGACAGGCAGGCTTGAAGCCGTCGCCGCACGGCTGGTTGTCGCGATACTGGCGCGTGTCGAGCACCTGCATCGCCATCAGGTCGCCGTAGCGCAGCTCACGATGCGCCGCGACCATGCCGCCGCGCGGCAGCAGCGCCCGGCGCACCGGCATATGCTCGTACCACGCCTGCATCGCCGCCTGCTTGCGCAGCATGAACACCTCGGGCGGCGGCGCGTCGGGGTCGTTGCCGTCGAGCCCCAGTTTCCAGTCGTCGAAGGTCGATACCCAGTCGTTGCGGATCTCGTGGTCGTCGAAGCTCGAGATGAAGCCATGCGCCGACCGCGCCGCCTGCATGTCGATATCGAGCAAGGTCTGGGTATAGGCGGTGCGGAAATCGCCCAGATCCTGCAGCCCGCGCAGCGCATATCTGCGCACCGGGCGGATCGGCAGGCCGCTGTCGTAGAGATAATCCTGCTGGTATTCGTAGATGAAGTCGCCATAATGATAGACGAAGGCCAGGTCCTCGCGCGCGAGGTGGCGATAGGCGCCGTAGAAGCCCGATTCATAATGCTGGCAGCCGCAGACCCCGAATTTCAGCGCGTCGGCGCGCGCGCCGG
>Ga0222420_100242_pt1 | contig 53421 bp, 48 predicted proteins | sample 3A2ome_FD_182470 | JGI IMG/M metagenome (GOLD analysis project Ga0222420, IMG submission 182470) | Enriched microbial communities from leaf-cutter ant dump, University of Wisconsin, Madison, United States - 3A200A (version 2) | ecosystem: Environmental > Terrestrial > Nest > Insects nest > Nest...
GCGGTGCCGACCTGAGCGATGCCGTCCTGCGCGGTGCCGTCCTGCGCGATGCCGACCTGAGCGGTGCCGTCCTGCGCGATGCCGACTGGATTCCTCGCATCGCCAACATTCACCAGGCCGTCTACGCCGCGGCGAGCAAGCCGAATGCACTCGACATGGAATCGTGGCACGCAGGCGGCAATTACTGCGGCACGACGCACTGCCGCGCCGGCTGGGTCGTCGTACTGGCCGGCGAAGGTGGACGCGTGCTCGAAGGCTGCTACGGCACACCGGCCGCGGCTGCGCTGATCTATCAAGCCAGCGACCCTGCGCTTGAGCGTGTGCCGGACTTCTACTGCGGAAACGGCGCCGCGCTCGAAGACATGAAGCGCCTGGCGGATACGGAAGCGGAAAAGGCAGTGACGGCATGAGCGCCAACATCGACCTCGCCGCCGAACACCTGGCCGAGTGCAAGCGCGCTGAGGATGCTGCGCGCGCGGAGCGCGTCGCCGCCGAAGAAGCGTTGATTGAGCTGATCGGTGCGAAGGAAGAAGGCGCGACGACGGTCAAGACCGACCGCTTCCGCGTCACGACGACCGGCAAGCTCACGCGCTCGCTCGACGACGCGGCGCTGTCCGCGATATTTCCGACGCTTCCGGAAGGCCTGCGCGAGCGCGTGTTCCCGGCGCGATTCGGCCTGTCGCTCTCCGAGCTGCGCGGCGTCGAAGCCAACGACCCGACGCTCTACCGCCGCATGGCCGAGGTCATCACTGTCAAGCCGGCGAAGACCGCCGTTTCCATCGAACCCCTCTCCTGACAGGAGCCGACCATGGCTATTTCCCTGCAATCCATCGCGCGCACGACGCGCGCCAGCGCGCCGCCCCGCGTCGTTGTCCACGGCCCGCACGGCGTTGGCAAGTCCACGCTCGGCGCGAATGCCTACAACCCGATCTTCCTGCCGTTCGAAGATGGCCTCTCCGGCATCGAGACGAACGCGTTCCCGCTGCTGACGAGTTACGCCGACACGATCGCCGCGCTCGACACACTGGCGCGTGAGTCGCACGAGTTTGGGACGGCCGTGCTCGATTCCGCGGACTGGATGGAACCGATCGTGTGGGCGGAGGCATGCCGCGTAAACACCTGGGCTTCGATCGAAGCGCCCGGGTTCGGCAAGGGTTACGTCGAAGCGAACCGGCTCTGGCGCGTCTTGCTCGACAAGCTCGATGCGCTCCGCGCCCGCGGCATGGCCGTGATCGTGATTGCGCACTCGCAGATCAAGCGATTCGAGGCGCCCGACAGCGAGGCCTACGAACGCTACGAGATCAAGCTGCAGCGTGGCGCGGCCGCGCTCGTGCAGGAATGGGCCGACGTGATCGGCTTCGCCAATTTCGAGACGGCGATCAAGAAAGAGAACACCGGCATGAGCGGCCAGCGCGCGCGTGGCATCGCAACCGGACGCCGCTTGATGCACGTCGTCGAGAAGCCCGCCTACGTCGCCAAGAACCGCTACGGCATGCCCGACACCATCCCGCTCGACTGGAACGCCCTGGTCGCGGCAATGCAACCCACTGCGCTGGCGGCGGTCGCGCAGCTCCCCGAATCCGCCCCGGCTGACCAGCCGGTTGCGGCGTAACCCGAACCCCCACCACGAGGCACAACACCATGGCTTTCATCGGCAACATGATCGACCCCAACGCGCAGCCGTCGCAGGACTTCGGCGCGATCCCGGCCGGCGAGTACATCGCGCAGATCGTCGACTCCAACGTACTCCCGACAAAGAACAACGACGGGCAGTTCCTGGAACTCGTCTACCGCGTGACCGAAGGCCCGCAGACCGGCCGGCAGGTGTGGGCGCGTCTCAACATCGAGAACCCGAACGCCAAGACGGTACAGATCGCGAACGAGCAGCTTGCAGCGATCCGCGTGGCGTGCGGCCTGCAGACCGTGACCGACTCGATGCAGCTGCACAACATCCCGCACGTGATCCGCGTCGACTTCACCCCGGCCGGTCACGTCGACAAGCGCGGCTACAAGCAGGAGCGCGATCGCAACGACGTCAAAGCATGGAAGCGCATCGAAGTCGACGCGCCGCAAGCCGCGCCGGCAGCGGGCGGCTACGCGCAGTCAAACGCCGCTCCGGCCGCGCAACCCGCGCCCGCCGGCAAGCCCACATGGGCGCAGCCGCCGCAGAACGCGGCTTGATTTTCACGGGGCGCGCCACCTGCGCAGGGTCGCACTCCGCGCGCTGACCGGCCAGTGAAGTCCGGCCGACCCACCTCCCTCCATTGGAGTAGACCATGACCGAAGAAGCGAATCAGGAAGTGATCCCGACAGACGGCATCGCCGCCGAAACGATGCACGGCGACCTCATGAAGATCGTGCTCGACGAGCTCAAGGCCGCGCCAGATGTCTGGCAGAAGCTGAGCGAGGTCGAGCAGGACGACGTCATCGAGCGCGTGAAGAGTCGCACGGGCGAAGTGATCCAGGACTGCGTCCAGCTGATCGCCACGCGAGGTTTCACGCGCATCGCGGCGAAAGTGGACAGCGTGATGGTGAAGGACGGCATCAAGGCCGTGCTCACGCTGTCGCAGTTCGCGCCGGCGCGCCATGAGCTCGTCGACGCGCAGGGCCAGACGGCCTACATCGTGTTGGCGGACACCGACGCCTTCGCGGGCGGCGTCGAAGCGCACAAGGCTGAACCCGACCAGGGCGCGCTCGTGCTCGACGCCGTGCAGAAGATCGGCAAGAAGGCCGGCGGCGCCGCGAACACGGACGGCGAGGAAGCGGCATGAGCACGCGCATCTACGTCGTCCACGACACGCGCGCGAACCCGCAGCAACAACGGCTCGTGCGCGCGACCAATCGTTCGCAAGCCCTGCGCTTCGTTGCGCAGGATGCTTTCGCCGTCGATGTCGCCGGCCAGAACGCGCTCGTGCACCTGCTGAGCAATGGCGTCGCGATCGAGGACGCCACCGCCGAGCCCGAGATGGAGGCCGCAGCCTGACCATGGCCGTCCTGCCCGCCATCGCCGATCCGACCCTCGATGCCGTGCGCGCTGCCGTGGAGCAACGCGCCGCGGCCGAGGAACCGCGCACCTATCTCGGCATGTCCGAGATAGGGCGCCCCTGCGAGCGGCAGCTTTGGTATGGCTTTCGCTGGGCCGCGCGTGAGCAGTTCACTGCGGACACGCTGTGGCGCTTCGAGGACGGCCACCGCAGCGAGGACGTGATGGCGGGCAGGCTGCGCCTCGTACCGGGCGTCACGCTGCGCACGGTCGACCCGCGCACCGGTCAGCAGTTCGCGTTCGCCGATCTCGCGGGCCACTTCCGCGGCCACGCTGACGGCATGCTGACCGGGCTCGTGCAGGCGCCAAAAACGCTGCACGTGTGGGAGGGCAAGGCGACGAACGAGAAAAAGCAGGCCGAGCTGATCAAGCTCAAGCAGACGCATGGCGAGAAAGTCGCGCTCGCGAAGTGGGACGCCGTGTACTACGCGCAGGCCGTGCTCTACATGGCCTACAGCGAGACGACGCGCCACTACCTGACCTGCGCGAGCCCCGGCGCCCGCACGATGGTCGGCGTGCGCACGGAAACGGACCTGGACGCCGCGCGTGCGCTGCGCGACAAGGCCGAGCGCGTCGTCACGTCACCCGAGCCGCCGCCGCGGATCAGCGACAACCCGAGCTGGTTCGAGTGCAAATTCTGCCCGGCGCACAGTGTCTGCCATGGCGGCAAGCTGCCCGCGGTGAACTGCCGCACCTGCGCGCATGCCACGCCCGAGATGGACGGCGATGGCCGATGGTCGTGCGCGTTCCACAAGCGCGACTTGACGAAAGCCGAACAGCTCGCCGGCTGCGCGTCGCACCGCTACATCCCCAGGCTCGTCACGTTCGCCGAGGTTGTCGACGCCGACCCGGCCGCGAATTGGATCGAGTACCGCACCGCCGATGGTCGCACGTTCCGCAACGGCGACCCGGCGACCAATAGCTACACGTCCGCCGAACTGCGCGCGACCGATCCTGCATTGCTGTGCGATGCCGGCGTCGAAGCCCTGCGCCGCGAGTTTGACGGCCGCATCGTGGAGGCCGCATGAAGACCAACCCCAAGCCCACGCCCAAGCCCGTGGCGAAGAAGCGTACGCATCCGTGGCGCGTGTTCGACACCGGCTACTTTGCGCGACGCTCGAAACACCAAGCGCTGCCGAACAGTCAGTTTCGGGTGATGCCGAAATGACGCGCCACTTTTCGCCATCTCGCCGCCCGGTCGCGATCAAGACCACGCGCATGACGCCCATCGGCGTGGTCGACGCCGATCTCGACGCGCTCGCATTGGCGATCAAGGAGCGTGCTCGCGCCATGGGCGAGCAAGGGCGCGGCGCGTGCCTTGTCGGCGTCGTGGACGGCCGTGTGTACGCCACGAGCGACAACGGCAATTTCGCCATGACGGTGTCGGCAAGCATGATCGTCGGCGTCTACACGCGGCACGTTGCTGTCGACGCGATCGTCGCCGACCTGCGCGAGTGGATTGCGTGCCGCGGCATGAAGGGGGTGGCGTGATGCGCGCCGATCCGCTCGATCTTGTGGGCGTCCGCACGATGACTTGCGAGAGTTTCATCGCCGACCACGCCGCACGCTGTCAGGCGGGACAATGCAAGAAATACGACGCCAGCAAGCCAGACGGCGGAGGTCTGCATTCGATCGAATACAGCCGGCGCAAGTGCGCGAAAAACCTCTGGCGCAAGCTCGGTCAGGTACGCCTTGGCCATGGAGTATCGGCGTGAGCCGCCCCTGGACAACCGCTCACACGCGCACGCTGCGCCAGCTCGCCGCGCGCGACCTAACTCTCCGCGAGATAAGCGAACGCATGGGTCGCTGCTCTCGCCACGTCAACCAGCGTGCCGAGCGACACGGCATCGACGTGCGCCGCGTCTGCATCAAGCAGCCGTGGACCGCCGAGCAGGATCGCATTCTGCGCGACCGCTACGCGACCGATAGCGCGAAGGAGATCGCCGCGCTTGTCGGGCACTCGGTGTCCGCAACCGAGAATCGCGCGCACGGCTTCGGCCTGCACAAGTCGCGAGAGTGGCAAGCCGCGCGCGCACGCCAACGCTGGCGCGAGGGCCGGCACGAGAACAGCCGCGCCTCACAGTTCCGCAAGGGCGATGCGCCGGTCAACAAAGGCCGTCCGATGGCCGAATGGATGCCGCCGGAGTCCATGGCGCGCAGCGCGAAAACGCGCTTCAAGAAGGGCTGTCGCCTAGGTGCGGCCAACAAGAACCACGTGCCGGTCGGCACGTTGCGCATCAGCAAAGACGGCTACCTCGAACGCAAGATGCACGACGGCGGCGAAACCAACGCCGAGCGCCAACGCCGCTGGGTCGGCGTGCATCGCCTGGTCTGGGAATCCGCGAACGGCCCGATCCCGCGCGGGCATGTCGTCGTGTTCCGCTCCGGCGCGCGCACGAACGTCGAGGCCGAGATCACGCTCGACAAGCTCGAGCTGGTCACGCGGCGACAACTGCTCGACCGCAACACCGTGCAGCGCTTCCCCGAACCGCTGCGCCGCGCGATCCAGCTGCGCGGCGCGCTCAATCGCAAAATCAACCACGTTACGAAGAAGGAACCAACCCCATGAGCCGCGGAACCAAGAACAAGATCGAGGACTTGCGCGACCATCTGTTTGCCGCGCTCGAATCGCTCGCCGACAAGGACGAGCCGATGGACATCGACCGCGCGAAGGCGATCAGCGATGTGGCGCAGACAATCATCAATTCGGCCAAGGTCGAGATCGACTACCTGCGCGCTATGGGCGGCGAGCGCGGTGCTACGAACTTCATCCCGCTGGAACCCGCCAAGCCGATGCTGCGCTCGATCGGAAACGGGGGCTGAGCGTGACGATGTTCGACGTCGAACTCGATCCGCACGGCTTCGCGCAGCACGCGCCCGGCGCGAAATTGGACGCCGGCAAGGCGCCCGTCTCGCTGATCCTGCACGGCATGCCACGTGCGTTGCTTGCCGTGGCCAGCGTCGCTGACTACGGCGCGCGCAAGTACAGCCCGAACGGATGGGCGCAGGTGCCGGACGGCGCTCGCCGCTACACCGACGCGATGTTCCGTCATGCGCTCGCCGAGGGCATCGAGAAGATCGACGAGGAATCCGGCCTGCAGCACGCGGCACAGGTTGCGTGGAACGCGCTCGCGCGGCTGGAACTCATGCTGCGGGAGGGCGCGCCGTGATGCAGCTTCGCGATTACCAGCGCGCCGCCGTCGATTGCGTGTGGAACTACCTCACGAATCGCCCCGGCAACCCGTGCGTCGTGATCCCGACCGGCGGCGGCAAGACGATCGTGCTCGCCGAGATGATCCGCCACGCGCTGACGACATGGCCGGCGACGCGCATCTGCGTCCTGGCGCACGTCCGCGAACTGGTCGAGCAGAACGCCGACAAACTCGCGCGCTACTGGCCGCAGGCGCCGATCGGCATCTATTCGGCCGGCCTCGGCCGCCGAGACCGCTTTGAACCGGTCATCTTCGCCAGCATCCAGTCCGTGGCGAACAAGGCCATGCAGCTCGGCGCGTTCGACCTGTTGCTGATCGACGAGGCGCACCGCATCCCGCTGCGCGGCGAAGGCCAGTACCGCGACTTCATCGACGGTTGCCGCCGCGCCAACCCCGGCGTGCGCGTCGCGGGCCTCACGGCCACGCCGTATCGCCTCGGCGGCGGCCCGATCTGCGGCGACGACTACATCCTCAACGAAGTCGCCTACGAGGCACGCGTCGGCGACCTGATCCGCGACGGCTACCTGTCCCGGCTCGTGAGCAAGGCGGGCGCCGCGCGCGCCGACCTGTCCGACGTTCACGTTCGCAACGGCGAGTACGTCGCCAGCGAGCTCGAGCGTGCCTGCAACATGCAGGCCGTTGTCTCGGCCGCGTGCGACGAGATCGTCGCGCTGTGCGCTGACCGGCGCGCATGGATTGTGTTCTGCGCCGGCGTCGCGCACGCCGAGAGCGTCGCTGCGGCGCTGACCGCGCGCGGCGTGGCCTGCGCCACCGTCGACGGCACGACCGCCAGCGGCGAGCGCGCGGCACGCATCGATGCGTTCCAGCGCGGCGAGCTGCGCGCCCTGGTCAACGTCAACGTGCTGTCCGAAGGCTTCGATGCGACGCATGTTGACGCGGTGATCATGATGCGCCCGACCAAGAGCGCGGCCCTTTACTACCAGCAGGCCGGCCGCGGCATGCGCCTGCATCCGGGCAAGGCGGACTGCCTCGTGCTCGACTTCGCCGGCAACATCGTCGAGCACGGCCCGGTGGATGCGATCCGTCCGCCCAAGCGCCCAGGCCAGAAAGCCAAGAGCGATGCACCGGTGCGCGAGTGCCCGCAATGTCACGCGCTGATGCCGGTGCAAGCGCGCGCGTGCGAATGCGGTTACGAGTTCCCGCGCTCGACGTTCTTCGACCGCCACGACGCGACGGCGACGGATGCCCCAATTCTCACGACCGAGGTCGTGCCGCCGACGGCGCACGCCGTGACGAGCGTGCGCTACGCGCGCCACGAGAAACCAGGCAAGCCACCGAGCATGGTCGTGTCCTATCTGTGCGGCCTGCGCACCTTCCGTGAGTGGGTTTGCCTGGAACACGGCGGCGAAGCCCGCGCGCGCGCGTGCTCGTGGTGGTGGCTGCGCAGCGGCGACCTTATGGCCCCGCGCACTGTCGACCACGCCCTGACGCTCACCGGCTCGCTGCGCAAGCCAACCCACATCCTCGTGCGCGAGCACGGCAAATTCCCGGAGATTGTCGATGCCAGTTTCGACGATGACGCCCGCGCAGCGTGACCGCGACATCGCGCGCCTGCGAGACGCGATCGGCGTGCTTGAACGCGCACCCGTGGTCACGCCTTGCGGTGAGTGCGCGTACTTCGATGCGTACCGCGACGGCGGCGTCTGCGAGAAGTGGAACGCACCGGTGCCGATCGAAGCCCGCACCGCTGGCTGCACGGCGTGGGCGGAAGGAATCCCGTTTTGAACGCCGAAGGAGCAAGCATGACCAAGATCACGCAAAGGGAAGCGCGCCGACTGAAGCGTCGTGTTGCGCAGCTTGAACAACTGATTGCGGATGAACGCCGTCGCTGGGGCGCCTCGTATCCGGGAGGGGTCAACATCGGCCTCTTCGAAACGACGACCGACAGCCCTGTGTATTCAGCGATCCACACGGCATCGCTGCTGAACCATGCCGTCGTTTGCGTGCCGGACTCGCATCGGAAGTTCCGAGTCTATGCGCTTCCGCACGCGGAGATTCCAGCATGACCACCGAATCCATCGCCATGATCAGCAGACTTCGCGCCCTGCTCGGAGAGGCCATGAATTATCTCGAAGGGTTGCAAATTGCGGATGACATTGAGTTCGCCGTCGGCGATGCCGACGTCTATCTCGAATCACTCAATGACACTCCCCCGCGCTCCGTTGCTGATAGCGGCGGTGAACAGACTCGGCCGAGTAGCGCGGGCGGGGTGTCTCCAAAGTGCGCGCGAGAGGAATGGCCCGAAAGGCTCATGCTGCGCGACACGAAACTTCATGACGACTTAGGCGGACTAGGCCAACGCATCTTCACGGCTGCTGGCGCTGGGTATGAGAAGCGTGAGTACGTGCGTGCTGATCTTGCGCAGTCACCTTGGCAGCCGATCTCGACGGCGCCGAAGGATGAGACGCGCATTCTCTTGCTCTACGCAAATGGGCGCTGCGTTTGTGGCAACTGGTCGAACGATGTGTATGCAAAAAAGCCGCGCCCTTACTGGTCGAACGATATCCAACACCTTCGCGGCACCCGCGAAGCGCGCGAATTCCCGCCAAACCACTGGATGCCCCTCCCGCCGCTGCCCGCAGCCGAATCGGAGGATGCGCGATGAGCCAGTACGTGACGTTGATCGGAGCCGAGACCGTTGATCGCGCCGGGCACAACATGCGGGATGCGGCGCAGACGATTTCTTATGCCGCAAGCCAAATATCGGAAGACATTGGTCGTCTGATTCGAGCGTTAGACGAACACGCCGAACGGATTGAACGTGCCATGCAAGGAACCACGCCATGACCAACCCAACCGACAACATCGAGCAGCGGGCGCGGGAATATTCAGATTTTGAATATCTACTCGAACTCGCAAAGCACTATGACAACTCCCCTGTGCCGGAGATGCGCGCGCATCGCGAAAGATTGTTGAAGATCGCTGCCATCCTTCGTTCAGCGAATGACGACAGAGCGGAGCGCGATCGTCTGGCACATGAAATCGAACGAAGCAAGGCTTTGCTCATGGATATGCTTGCCCTGCTTCGACACGACCATCCGGCCGCGCAACTGGCGTACAAGCGCACCGGCCGATGGCTCGTGGGAATAAAGACCAGCGCGGCGGATGCCCGCGAGAGTGTCGGGATGGCAGACCAGTTGGACATCGGCGTTGGCAATCGCGAGCAGACGGCCGAGTTCGTGCGCGACAACTTGCCCGCAAGTGGCAGCGTCGAGACGGCGGATGAGCCGGTGGCAAAAGTCTGTCTTGTTGGTGAGCGGTACGCCCACGGCCACTTCGTTGAAGTGCAACTCCAGCTTGCGGCCGAGAATGCTCCAATGCCGAAGATTGGCGATGCGTACTACCTCCGCCCGCAACCCGCCAGCATCGAGGGCGACGAGCGCATTACTTGCTACGGCACCGGCCCGAATGGTGAGCGAATACAGGCCGTCTACAGCGCGCAAGCGATTTGCGAGATGGGGCACATGCAGATGTTGCGGTCGTGTCAGAACTCACTTGGCGATGCGCCGATCAAGACGCTTATTCGAGAAGCCAATCAGCGAGGCTACGAGCGTGGCCTGAAAGAAACGCAACCCGCCGCGCCCATCACCGTGAACGATGAGGATGTGGATTGGTTCGCGAAGTTGATCGCTGACGCTATCGGGCATGGCATGCGCGAAAAGTGCATGGATGTCGCGCGGCGCTTGCTCGAATCGTTCGCGAAGCGGAAGGCGGGTGGGGAGTGAGCGCCGACAACCTTGCGCCCTGCCCGTTCTGCAGGCACGTCGTGTTCGACGTACGCGACGCGCTGCACCCTTCCGGCGTTCGCTGGCGTGTTGACGGAGGCATTCGCCATTACATCGGACACAGCGATAAGCGACACGGGCACAAATGTTGGGAGTTATCGTGCCTAGAAATCGAGGGTGGCTGCGGAGCAGTCATGTCTGGCGACAGTCGCGACGATGCGATCCAGAAATGGAACCGCCGCGCCGCGCCAGCGATCCCGGATGGCTACGTGCTTGTGCCGAGGGAGATGACGCCAGAGATGGTTGATAGCGCCGTCAAATTCGCGATCAATGTTTCGCTGTCGAGTAGTTACGGTTGGGCGAAATACATGCGCGATCTTTGGGGGATAAATCTCGCCGCCGCCCCAACTATCAATCCACCTGAAACCGATAGCAAATTGATGGATGCCTGCACCCCGCGCGACGACACGCCGAGTAAGTCACGGGCGAAGCGAGTTGCGGCGATGAAGGGAGGTGAGTGATGGCCGGAATCACAATCGACACAACTGCGGAAGATGACGCCTTCGACGTTACCAATCCGCAAGGGTTCGACCTGCGCATCGATGGATGCGGCCTGTCACTAACAGTGACGCACGAACAAGCGCGCTCGATCTACGTCGCTATCCGGCCATTCTTCGAGGATGACGACAATGCGCAGTGACAACATGCCTCGCCCGTTCGCGCCGGAGCATGGCGAGCCGGGCATCGTGCAGCGCCTGCGAGACAGCGCGCAGATCGTGGAGGAAGAATGAGCGCAGCAGAAAAAATCCCGTTTGAGCTTCGCGCGATCGGCGCCGAGGAAGTCGGCGAACTGCTCGGCCTTGCGCCGCGCACGGTTCTGGAAACAGTAGCGTGCCGGCCGGACTTCCCGGTCCGTATCTCCATGCGCCCCGCATCATGGATCGCTGGCGAAGTTCTGCGCTGGCGTGAGAACAATCGCGCTGGCACGCCGCGCCGCGCTACCCGAGGCGGTCGGCCAGTTCTTCCGCGCTCGCCGCGTAGTAGTGCATCAGGCTCCTGATGTCGCGATGCCCGATCATGCGGGCGAGCTCCATCACGTCGAGCTTCTTCGACAGCCGCCAGATCGCTTCTGCGCGGCTGTCATGAAAGTGCAGGTTGTCGATCCGCGCCGCATCGCGCGCGCGCCGAAACAGGGCGTCGCGCGTCGGCCCGGAGACGGCGAACACACGCTCGCCGGCGCGTGGCAGCAGCGCGACGATGCCGCGCGCCACCGACGACAGCGGCACGCGACGGCGGTCGCCGTTCTTCGTCTCGCGCAGTTCGACGGCCTTTTCAGACACGTCCGACCATCGCAAGGCGAGAATCTCGCCCGAACGCATCGCCGTCTCGATCGCGAACAGGAACGCCAGCGCCACGTAATCGGATGAACGCTGGGGCGCGCCGCCGTTGTAGCCAAGCGCCAGGGTGATGCGGTCGATTTCGTCTTGCGTGATGCGTCGGCGCCGCGCGACCGGATTCGGCGGACGGCCCACGTCCTTGATCGGGTCGATCGCGAGCCATCCCCATTCGCGCCGGCACATCTTGAACACGGCTTGCAGCAGGTTCATCTCGCGGCGCACCGATGCGCCGGACACCTCCCTCAGCCGCCGCTCGCGCCATTCGGCAATGTGGATTGCGCGCAGCGCCGGCAGCGCAACGTCGGCCAGCTTGTCGCGCTGCATGAGCTTGAGGCGCGACACCTCCCACTTTCCGCCGCGGCGCTTGGACGCCACTTCCTCGACGAACTTGCCGAAAGCCTCGCTGACCGTGTGGTTCGGCAGGCGCGTGCCCGACAGCTCGGCCTCGCGATGCACGGCCCATGCGGACGCCTGCTGCCGTGTAGGGAACGACGCCGACTCGCGACGACCGTCCTTGTAGAGCTCGACGCGGTACGTCAGGCCACGTTTGCGAATGGATGCCATGCGCCAAGTCTCGGCGGAAATTTGGCGTAACGGTATAGGGCACTACCGTCGCAAAGCGTGATACGGGGCGGTCATGGCTCCCGCTTCGACCGCTTCCGGCTCAATTACTTAGGGGTAAAACGGTGCAAGTTGGAGTACCACGGGAATAGCTGTCGCTTCCTCTCCTGGGCACCAAGACACTGTTCCGAGGCGTTCCACAACGTTCCCGGAAATTCCAGAAAACCCGCGAGAAATCGCGGGTTTTTTTGTGGTCAATGCGACCCGACCCGAATCGCTTGCAGCCAACTCCATCGCGTTCCGGATCGGGCGGGCTTGCACATCGAAGTCCGTCCGGCCGCAAGCACCGGCTTGGCCATTGCCTGCCGCGAGGGACGGTGGCGTCGACGGTTGGGGGACGGACGGACCCTCACCGAAATCCGGCCGGAACTTCGGCAGTTCGCCGTGCGACGCCGCTGCGATCGCATGGACGGGCTGCCGAAGTCTGCGGGAACCCGTAGCCGGCGGGCCTATCGGCGCAGGGAACGCAACATCCCCACCCACGAGGTTTCAGCCGCCGTCGAAACCATCGGCAAAGATCGCATCGCCGGCAACCGGCATGGCGACGTAGCTGCCGACATTGAAGTCGCCTACGCGGCCGAGTCCGACGATGACGCCGCTGTCGTTGATCGCGCGCGCGGTCAGAAGGTATGGGTAGTCGGCAACGGCGTCGCTCTGCTGCAGCAAGTCGTACGCTTGGCCATCGATGGCGACGAAGGCCTTGAAGGTCAGTGTGCTGAAATCCTGCGCGCGACCGACGATCGTGCCGGACGCATTGATTCCCAGCGCGGACCCGTTTGCGAGGCCGAGCAGCGCGCCGGGAACTTCGCTCGCAAGGCCGTTGCTGAAGGTGACGGGCACCGACTTGCCGTTGTGTGCAATGTCCATTTCCCCGACGGCGATGCCGCTCTCGCCGATATCGTGGGCCATGCTGGCGACGTCGTCGACGCCAGTCGCGATGGGCAGGATGCCCGGCGTGCCGAACTGCCCGATGGTCGCATGCGCCGTCGCGAAGATCGGATTCCAGCCGCCGACGATCGTGCCCGCATCATTGATTGCCGACCAGTAGGCCTGCGCGTCCGCGCCGTTGGGCGGCACGCCGTCGTCGACGAGACCACCGGCCTGGCTCCAGGTGAATGCGCGGAACGCACCCTCCTGCGAAGCGAGCCCGACCACGACGCCATTGTTGTTGATGTCTGCCGGATCGAGTTGGTAGGAATGGTCATTTCCAATCACGGTGTAACCGGAAAGATCGGCTGCGTCCCACAACATTGCGGTCGTCGAATTGTCGTTTTCGGAAATCGCAGTCGCGTAACCGACGATCTGGCCATTATCGTTGATCGCCGTGGCCAACGCCTCGGTGCGGTCGGCCGGCATCGGCAACGTGAAGACATCGATGCCGTCGAACAGGAACGCACGGTTTCCGGAATCGGGCGTGACGTAGTAGCCGACCGCCTGGCCGGCGTTGTTGACCGCGGCGACGAAGACATCGGTCGCGCCGGGAACCACGATCGCCTGGAAATGGTAGTGCGGCGCGGCCGGGCCGGCGAGCGCGGTTGCCGGTGAAGCCGTCAGCAGGGTGAGAAGGGCAAAGGGTGTCAACTTCATGGTGGCCTCGAGGGGGAAACGCGCAGCCTGGGGCGCGGACCGCATCAGGCTGCATCCGACCTCACCAAACGCGCATTCGGGCGACGCTCGGATTGTGCTCGGATCGCGCTACGACGCGCTTTCACGATGGCGGCACGAGCAGTACACGCGGGATAGCCCGCTCGCCGGCGAGCCGATTGACCTGCTCGACAGCCGCCTGCCAGGCATCACGACGCCCCTGCGCGCGGGCGACGACAAGCTGGACCAACGCGGCGTCGTAGTCCTGTTGCGCCCATGGCGCGACTTGACCGGCAATGATGGCGGCTTCGGCGCTGCGCCCGTGCGCGAGCAGGAAGTCGGCGTAGTCCTGCGCGACGCGCAGGATCGACAACGGCACGCTCTGCGCCTGCGCGATCGCATAAGCATCGGCGAATGCGCGCGCGGCGTCGGCATCCCGACCCGCTGCCCACGCGCGGTTTGCCGCGGCGGCGAGACGGATAGGCGTGCGTGCATTTGGCGCGCCGCCTGACGCGATCGTGCCGTCGTCGATGGTCGACTGCCGACCGAGCATGCGCGCGGTGCGGGCACGCAGCAGTTCGATGTCGGCGCGAATCAGGTCCTTGTCCGCGGATGGCAGCGCCTGCGTCGGCACGGGCGCGAGTTCTGCCAGCGCAGCAATGCCGTCGCCGCGCCGCCACGCGAGTTCTGCGCGCAGCAGGCGGATACGCTCGTTCTCGGCGGCGTCGGCCGGACGACCATCGTTGGCCGGATCGTCGAGCAGGAGCGCGGCCTCGTTGTGGCGACCCTGCTGCAGCAGTTCTTCGATGCGGTACAACCGCATCGACAGCTGCGAATAACGGCTGGGCACGCGCGCGCGCTGCGCCCATGAGGCGTCCATAGCCGCCCATGCACGCTGATTGTCGAGCTGGGCGCGACGCGACTCGAACAGAAGCTGCAACTCGCCGAGCCGCTCCTGCACCATCCCAAGCGTTTCGAAGCGCGCGATCGCCGCCGCAAGATACGGTTCGGCCTGCGCCGGATGCGCGCGGAGCAGTTCCATCGCGCCGATATTGCCGTCGACCCGGGCGACGCCACCTTCGTCGCCGATCCGTTCGAACGCTTCGCGCGCGACGCCGTAGTCGAGCAGCGCGCCGGAATAGTCCTCCAGCGAGGTGCGGCTGATCGCGCGGCCGTTGTGCAACCGCCCGGTTTGCTGCGGATCGTCCGACGCGCCAAGCGCGGCAATGCCATCGCCGAACCAGCGGCCAGCCTCGGCGTAGCGGCCCGAACGCACCGCGATGGTCCCGCGCGCGGCCAGCGTCTGCGCACGCAGCGCGGCATCGGCATGCGGCTCGGCCAACAGCGCGTCGAGCGTGGCGCGCGCGGCGTCCAGCCGCCCCGCACGAATGTCGACCTCGGCCAGCTGCAGGCGCAAACGGGGCGTGTCACGAGCGAGCTGGCCGTCGGAGAGCAGAATCGAACGCGCGGCGTCCGGTTCGTTGGCGAGCAATGCTGCCTGCGCGCGCTGCAGGGTTTCCGAAACGGAATCTTCTTCGCCGGACGCCGCCGGCACGTGTCCGAGCGCAGCGACGAGACGATCGCCGACATCGCCCAGCGCGACGAGGGGCGTCGCGGCCTTGGCGACTGCGCCGACCGGCGGCGCGTCACCACGCGCGGCGCGCACCCGCGCGAGCCAGTGGCCGTCGCGATGCTCCAACGTGCCCTCGACGACGACGGTCGATGCTTTTGCGAACCGCGACGCAACTGCCTCGCCCGCCGCATCCGCGCCAAGCGCGCGCAGCTGGCCCATGGTCTGTTCGCTCGGTTGCACCGCGAAGCCGCCACGACGCAACCGCTCGCCGACGAGGTCCATTCCGCCAAGGCGCAACCAGGTTTCGTCGTCGTCGCCTTCGACCGCGAGCGGCAGCACGACGACGCGGTCGGCGTCAGCTCGCGCTCGCGCCGGCGTCGAAAGATATCGCCGGGGAAATGCCATTGCGATGGCTCCGATCGCGACAATCGCGCAAGCCACGAGCAGGCGGCGCACGCGACGGCGTCGCTGCGAGGGCGTGTGCGCAAGCGCGGATTCCGGCGCGATGCGTGGCGGGGCGATCGTCGGCTGCGTCGGCACGGTCGCCGCGGAAGCCGGCGAGCCCGTCGTCAGCTCGCCTTCGCGATCGGCGATGGTTGCAGCGCCCTTCGAGGGAGCAGCTGGTGCCTCATCGCCGCTGCGAGTCGCCGCTACCCACTGGTAGCCGAAACCGGGCACCGTGCGGATCGCCCATTGCCTCTGCCCGTCATCGTCGAGCGCGCGGCGGCACTGCACGATGAGCTGGCCGAGCTGCACATCGGTGGCCACGCCGCGGCGCCACAAAGCGCCAATCAATTCCTCGCGGCCCAGCGCACGTTCGCGCGAATCGACCAGCATCAACAGGCAAGCGAAGGCGCGCGGCGGCAGCGCGACGCGCTCGCCCGCGCGCCTGAGTTCGCGCGCGGATTCGTTGAGAACGAACGTGCCGAAGCGATAGATGGAAGCAGTCATGCCATTTCGGGCGATGTCGAGCGCGACGTCCGGACTCTGCCATCGAATCCGCCTGGAGTCCGGCCGACAGGGACACCGTGGGGTGAAGGCCGCTCATTGAACGCATGTCGATCGCTTTGCGCAAGAACCGGCACGACGGGCCTGCGACCTGCTTGGCGCAGCGCGAAGACATGCATCCGGAACGCGGAGCTCGGATCCGGCCATCAATCGGGCACGTCTCGAGCCGTTCAAGCAGCGCTCCCGCTCCAGCTCCTGCGATCCATTCCGAAGTGCCACGAACGCCACGGGTAGACGCCGCCGTCCTCATGCCGTCCTTGCGCGCCGCTCCGCCACACGGCCGTGATCCGATCTGCCGAAACGGATCGAGAGCGAATCCGCGTCGGCCTGCGTTCGATGCCGCGGCTTGGCCGGCCCGCTCGCACCGGATTGCGCCGCCTCACGGTATACTGATGACCTCAACGCACGCGACGGGAGAAGCGGCTTCCAGCCGCTGCCGAAGGCGCAACGCCCGTAATCGCTCAGGCCGCAGACCGCCGCGTGCGCACACTCTGGAGAGACCGGTTCGATCCGGCGCCGAAGGGGCACGAAGCCGGCTTTCCGCGAGGGACGCTGCTTCCAAACTCTCAGGCAAAAGGACAGAGGGGCGCCTCCTCGCGCGGCTTGCGCGGGTCCAACGGATGCCCTTTGCCATGAGCCAGACCACGCCTTCGCTGCGCGATCTCGAACATCACGACGCCTTCGTCGCCCGTCACATCGGCCCCAACGACGCTGAAATCGAGGCGATGCTCAAGGTTGTCGGCCAGCCCTCGCTCGAAGCGATGACCGACGCGATCGTGCCTGCCAGCATCAAGTCGCCCGCGCCGCTCGCCCTGCCCGCCGCGATCAGCGAGGTCGAAGCGCTCGCGAAAATCCGCGTGATCGCCGACAAGAACCAAGTCCGGCGCAGCTTCATCGGCCAGGGCTACTACGGCACGCACACGCCGAACGTCATCCTGCGCAACCTCCTCGAGAATCCGGCCTGGTACACGGCCTACACGCCCTATCAGGCGGAAATCTCGCAGGGGCGCATGGAGGCACTGGTGAACTTCCAGCAGATGTGCGCCGACCTCACCGGCATGGAGATCGCCAACGCTTCCCTGCTCGACGAAGCGACCGCCGCGGCCGAGGCGATGACGCTGGCGCGGCGCTCGTCGAAGGTCAAGGGCAACGTCATCGTGGTGTTCGGCGATGCGCATCCGCAGACCATCGAAGTCATGCGCACGCGCGCCGAGCCGCTCGGGCTCGCCATCGAGACCGCCGACTCGGCGGAAGAGTGGGACGCCGCGATCCGCGGCGACGACTATTTCGCCGCACTCATCCAGTATCCGGCCAGCAGCGGCTGGCTCATGGACTGGAGCGAGGAAGTCGCGAAAATCCATGCCAGGGGCGCGCTGGCGATCTTCGCCACCGACCTGCTCGCGCTGACATTGCTCAAGTCGCCGGGCGAAATGGGCGCCGACATCGTCATCGGCAATTCGCAGCGCTTCGGCGTGCCGTTCGGCTTCGGCGGCCCGCACGCGGCGTTCATGGCCTGCCGCGACGCCTACAAGCGCTCGATGCCGGGCCGCCTCATCGGCGTCTCCGTCGATGCGGAAGGCAAGCCCGCCTATCGCCTGACCCTGCAGACGCGCGAGCAGCACATCCGTCGCGAGAAGGCGACCAGCAACATCTGCACCGCGCAGGTGCTGCTCGCGGTGATGGCCTCGATGTATGCCGTCTACCACGGTCCGGAAGGCCTGACGCGCATCGCCTCGCGCGTGGCGCGCCTGACCGCGATCCTCATGGCCGGCCTGCGCGAACTCGGCTTCACGCAGTCCCACCACCCGAGCGCGTTCGACACGATCAGCCTGAAGACCGACGAACGCACCGACGCGATCGTGGCGCGCGCGGCGTCGCTCGGCGCAAACCTGCGCAAGGCGTGGAACGACTACGTCTGCATCTCGCTCGACGAAACGACCACGCGCGCCGACGTCGAACTGCTCTGGCGCATCTTCGGCGGCGACGCGGCGACGCTGCCGTCGATCGACGTGCTCGATGCGCAGGCACCGTCGCTGATCCCGGCCGAACTGCGCCGCACCTCGGCGTTCCTCATTCATCCGGTCTTCAACACGCATCACAGCGAGCACGAGCTGCTGCGCTACATGCGTTCGCTCGCCGACAAGGATCTGGCGATGGACCGCACGATGATCCCGCTCGGCTCGTGCACGATGAAACTCAACGCGACCGCCGAGATGATCCCGGTCACGTGGCCGGAATTCGCCGACATCCACCCGTTCGCGCCGGCCGCGCAGGCCCAAGGCTACCGGGAACTCGTCAACGGCCTCGAGGCGATGCTCGTCGAGGCGACCGGCTACGACGCGGTCAGCCTGCAGCCGAACTCGGGTGCGCAGGGCGAATACGCGGGCCTGCTCGCGATCCGCGCCTACCACCGTTCGCGTGGCGAGGGCCATCGCGACATCTGCCTCATCCCGGAATCCGCGCACGGCACCAATCCGGCGTCCGCACACCTGTGCGGCATGACGGTCGTGGTGACGAAATGCGACGCCAACGGCAACGTCGACGTCGAGGACATCCGCCGCAACGCGGAGAAGCACGCCGACCGCCTGGCCGCGATCATGATGACCTACCCGTCCACGCACGGCGTGTTCGAGGAGGACGTCGTCGAGATCTGCGAAATCGTCCACAGGCACGGCGGGCAGGTCTACACCGATGGCGCCAACATGAACGCACTGGTCGGCCTCGCCAAGCCCGGCAAGTGGGGTTCGGACGTCTCGCACCTCAACCTGCACAAGACGTTCTGCATCCCGCACGGCGGCGGCGGTCCCGGCGTCGGTCCGTGCGCGGTGAAGGCGCATCTCGCGCCATTCCTGCCGAAGGCCGCGCAGGATGACCCGGTCACGTCGCAAGGCATCGGCGGCGGCGGCCTGGTCAGCGCGGCGAGTTTCGGCAGCGCGTCGATCCTGCCGATCTCGTGGATGTACGTGACGCTCATGGGCAACGCCGGCCTGCGCAAGGCGACCCAGGTCGCGATGCTCAACGCGAACTACATCGCCAGGCGCCTCGCGCCGCACTACAAGACGCTCTACACCGGCCGCAACGGCCTCGTCGCGCATGAGTGCATCCTCGACCTGCGCCCGCTCGAAAAGGCGACGGATGTGAGCGCGGAAGACGTCGCCAAGCGCCTCATCGACTTCGGCTTCCACGCGCCGACGCTGAGCTTCCCGGTCGCCGGCACGCTCATGGTCGAACCGACCGAGAGCGAGTCCAAGCACGAACTCGATCGTTTCGTCGATGCGATGATCCAGATCCGCGACGAAATCCGCGCCGTCGAGGACGGCCGCCTCGATCGCGCCGACAACCCGCTCAAGCACGCGCCGCACACCGCGACCGCGGTCGCCGCCAGCGAATGGACGCATGCCTACCCGCGCGAGCTCGCCGTGTTCCCGCTCGCCAGCCTGCGCCAGCAGAAATACTGGCCGCCGGTCGCACGCGTCGACAACGTCTACGGCGACAAGAACGTGTTCTGCGCATGCATCCCGATCAGCGAATTCGCCGAGGAAAGCGCGGCCTGACGGCGCTCAGCGCACCCGCTCGAACGAAAACAGTGTCGCGAGCGGGTGCCGGCGCCGCTCGATCGCGGCGCGAATGAGCCCGGCGCCGATCGCCGAGTAGGTAATCCCGTTGCCGCCGTAGGCCATCGCGAACAGCACGCGCGCGCCGACGTCGGGATGCGCGCCGAAAAACGGCAGGCCGTCCGCGGTTTCCGCGAAGGTGCCCGCCCACGAGAACGTCGGCTCGCAGTGGATCCACGGAAACCGCTTTTCGACTTTCGCGGCGAGTCCGCGCGCCTTGGCGTCCACGCGCGCGTCGCGGCGCGCGGGAATGTCCACCGCGTCGTCGTCGCCGCCGACGAGCAGGCGCCGATCGCCGGTCGTGCGCAGGTACAAATACGGCCGCGCGGTTTCCCAGAGCATCGTCGTGGCCAGCGCGCCGAGCATGTCCTCGTCGAGCGGATCGGTGACGAACGCATAACTCGAGCGGTTCTTCGCCACGCGTTGCGGCAGCCAGCGCTCGTTCGCGTAACCGGCCGCCATGACGACGTGGCCGGCGACCACGCAAAGGCCGTCCTCGAGCGTCAGCCGTACCGATCGCGGACCCGCCTTCACCGACGCGACCGTGCAGCGGTCATGGACGGCACCGCCGCGCTTGCGCACGCGCGCGAGCAGCTTGTGCGTCATGCGGTATGGATCCACGCACGCGGCGACGGCGCTCAGTATCGCCGCCGGCGCCTCGAAACCGAAACGCTCGCGAAGGTCCGCGGGTTCGAGCCAGGCCACGCCGAAGCGATGCCTGCGGCGCATCGCGAATTCTTCCTCGAGCGCGCGCCGGTCGCGGCGACGGCTTGCGCAGTAGAGGCTTTCCATGCGCGCGAACTCGATGTCGCCGAGTCCGCGTGCGAGCGTGGCCAGGCGCCCGATCGCGCGCAAACAGGCGCGATAGGCGAGCACTGCGGCGTCTTCGCCGTAGCGCCTGGCGAGATCGACCATGTGCGTGTCGATCTCGTACTGGAGCAGGGCCGTGCTGGCCGCGGTGCTGCCCCACGCGACGTCGCGCTGTTCGAGCACGACGACGCCGTGGCCCGCGCGCTGCAACTCGTCGGCGATCAGCGCGCCGGTGATGCCGGCGCCGACCACGGCCACGTCGCAGCGCAGGTTGCCGGAAAGACGCGGAAACGCGGTCATCAAGCCGTTCTTGACCGCCCAGAACGGATAGCCGCTCTTCAGGTCCATGCCGAATTCCCGCCGCGCGGCGAACCCGCCGCAGCCCGACCTTACACGCAGGAACCGGCGCGTTCATGAAGCCACGCGCAGCGCGTGGCAAAAAAATCGCACGACGGCGTGCGGTCGCCGCGCGCCCTACTCTTCCTCGTCTGGACGAGCGGCCAGTGGTTCGCGAGCGTGATCAACGCCGCGCAGCAGGATCATCCTCGCGCGCTGCTCGTCATGCGCATCCAGCGGCACCAGCAGCGACGACTCGCCGGCCACGCGCTTGCCCACCGGAACGCCATCGCGATAGAGCACGCGCGCCTGGCGCAGCCGCGGCACCTTGTCGCCGGCGAGCAGGCTGCCGACGACATTCAGCGGATCGGCGCCGCTGACGCAGACGAACGCGCCGTCGTTCGCACGCGCGCGCGTCGCGCGCAGGGCGGCGACGGCTTCCGGCAACGCGAACTGCTCGCCCGACAGGCCCGCGATGAAGCGTCCACCGCGGATGTCGCCGCGCGCTTCGAGCCGATGGTACGCGCGCAGCAGGTCGCGCCACGGCGGCAACCACGGCGCTTCGCCCGCGAGCAGGCGCCAGCAGGCGACGCCGTAACGACGCAGCAGCGTCATCGCCACGGCTTCGACGGCTTCCGCATCGAACGTGTTCGGCCGCGACGACTCCGCGCTGCGACGGCGCACGAGCGACCAGCGGCCCGCGTCCTCGATGCCGAAGATCGAACGTCGGCGGCCATGGCGGCGTTGCGTCGACGGCCGCTTCGACGACGGAACAAGCAATGCGCGCAAACCGCTGAACCCGTCCGATTGAACGACGCCCGCGGCGACGAGTTCGCCGAGCGCTTCCTCGAGTTGCACGTGCAGCAGGCGCGTGCCGGCGAGCAGTTCGTCGAAGAACGAGGCGCCGCGTTCGCGCAGCGCATCGGCGACGTCGCGCGCACGCGGCGACAGCGCAGGTTCCCCGGCCGCGACGAGCCGCGTCCAGGTGTCGAGATGGCGACGTTGCAGCAGCACGATCGGCGTCGCGCGCACCGGCCCGGCGCTGCGCGCGACCGCGCCTTCGCGCTCGCGCAGGCGCATCCAGACCACGCGCCCGGACTGGCACAGCGCATCGAGCCAGCCGATCTCGTAGCCGTCCAGACGTGCGGGGAGGATGTCGCTTTCCCACGCCGCGGCCGGCGCCTCAAAACCCTCGAGTTGCGCGAGCACGGCTGCGAGCGCGTCCGGGCCGCTCATGCGCGTGGCCGCGCCGGCGTGCTGCCAGTCGACGAGGAAACGCATGAAGTCGCGCGGCTCGACCGGCTCGATCTCGCGGCGCAGGCGCTTGACCGTGTAGCGGTGGATGCGCGCGAGCAGGTGCCTTTCGCACCATTCCTGATCGACGGAGTCGGGCGTCCCGCCGCGATCCTCCGGAAAACGGTCGCGGCCAGGCCGCGCCACGCTTTCCGAGCCAGCGGCTTGCGCCGCAGGCTCGGCGGCGCCTCCCTGCGCCGCATGGGTGGAACGTTGCCACGGCGTGAAGTCGCCGCGCATGACGAAACCATCGCGTTCGAGCGCGATCAGCGCGATGTCGATGTCGACTTGCGCAACGGCCAGCGACGCGGCGAGTTCGCCCGCGCGCACCGGCCCGAGCGCGGTCATGCGCGCGCGCAGGATGTCGACGAGCGCGCTCTCCGGCGTCCATGCGACGGCCGCGTATTCGGCCGGCGCGGCGACGGTCGGCGGTTCGTGCGTGGCATGCGGATGCAGCGCCGTGAATTGCGGCAGGCGCTCGGCGGGAATCCACAGCCCCTGCTCACCGCATTCGTCGGCCCGCACGGACAGGCGCGCGACGCGACGTTCCGCCGCCAGTTGCTGCAGCCAGACGTCCCAGCCGAAGCCGCGGCGCACGTCGTCGTCGGTGAGGAAGCCGATGCCCATGAGCGCCGCGTGCAGTTCGTCGCCGTCGCGCGCCTCGGGCCAGGCTTCCTCGCGAACGGCGTCGATCGCATCGGCATCGAGGCGGCCGAGGTCGTCCGCGCTTTCTGCCGACTGCCAGCGACGGCTCGTGACGGCCTGCGTGCGGCGCTCCTCGAGCGGCGCGTCGTCGAGGTAGGCGTACGGCCGCGCGCCGAGGATTTCCGCGGCAAGCGGCGACGGCGCGGTGAGGTCGCGCGCGACGATGCGCGCGTCGCCGCTTTCCAGACGCTTGAGCAGCGCGACCAGCGCGTCGATGTCCATCGCCTCGTACAGGCAGTCGTGCAGCGTCTGTTCGACCAGCGGATGGTCGGGAACCTGGCGATCGCCGACGATGTTCTCCAGGCACGCGACCTGGTCGGGAAACACCTGCGCGAGCAGGTCCTCGGCCTTCATGCGCTGCAGCTGCGGCGGTACCTTGCCGCCGCCCGAGAAACGCGGCAGCGCCAGCGAGGTGACCGCGTTCCAGCGGAAGCGCAGGCCGAACATCGGCGCGTCGAGCAATGCCTGCACGAGGATGTCGCGCACCGTGTTCGAGTGCAGGTAGCGCGCGACCTCGTCGAGCGGAAAACTGTGGCTCGTCGACAGCGACAGCACGATCGCGTCCTCGGTCGCCGCCGCCTGCAATTCGAAATTGAAGCTGCGGCAGAAGCGCTTGCGCAGGGCAAGGCCCCAGGCGCGGTTCATGCGGCTGCCGAACGGCGAGTGGATAACGAGCTGGGTGCCACCCGATTCGTCGAAGAAGCGCTCCATCGCGAGCGCATCCTGGGTCGGCAGCACGCCGAGCGCGACCTTCGCGGCGCCGAGGTAGTCGGCGAGCTGGCGCGCGGCGGTCATGCCGAGGCCGACCTCGTCGGCGAGCCAGTCGACCAGCGACGCGGCATCGGCGTCGATGCGCGCCGAGAGGTCCGCGCGCAGGCGCGACACCGCGTGCGAGAGCTCGTCGCTGCGGCCGGGCGCTTCGCCAAGCCAGAACGGAATCGTCGGCGGCTGGCCGTCGGCGTCCTCGACGCGCACGCGGCCGCGCTCGACGCGCAGGATGCGATAGGAATGATTGCCGAGCTGGAACACGTCGCCGGCGAGGCTTTCGACGGCGAAGTCCTCGTTGACGCTGCCGATCATCGTCGCCTGCGGTTCGAGCACGACGTCGTAGTCGGCGGTGTCGGGAATCGCGCCACCCGAGGTCAGCGCGGTGAGGCGCGCGCCGCGGCTCGGGCGCAGCACGCCATTCACCGCGTCGCGATGCAGGTAGGCGCCGCGCGGACCGTGCCGCGTCGTATAGCCCTCGGCGAGCATGCGCAGCACGGCGCTGAACGTCTCGCGCGGCAGCGACGCGTACGGATACGCGCCGCGCAGGCACTCGAACAATTCGTCTTCGCCGCATTCGCGGCAGGACACTTCCGCCACGACCTGCTGCGCGAGCACGTCGAGCGGCATGCGTTCGACGTGCAGCGTGTCGAGCTCGCCGCGACGCACCGCGTCGAGCAGCGCCGCGCATTCGACGAGTTCGTCGCGCGACAGCGGAAACAGCCGCCCCTTCGGCATGCCGCCGACGGCGTGGCCGGAGCGGCCGACGCGCTGCAGGAACGCCGCGATCGAACGCGGCGAGCCGATCTGGCAGACGAGGTCGACGTCACCGATGTCGATGCCGAGTTCGAGCGACGCGGTGGCGACGAGCGCCTTGAGTTCGCCGCGCTTGAGGCGCTGTTCGGCGTCGAAGCGATGTTCCTTCGACATGCTGCCGTGGTGCGCGGTCACCGCGTCCTTGCCGAGCTGCTCGGACAGATGCCGTGCGAGCCGCTCGGCCATGCGCCGCGTGTTGACGAAGATCAGCGTCGTGCTGTGCTCGCCGATGAGTTTTTCCAGCCGCGCGTGGACCTGCGTCCAGACCTCGCCCGACATGACCGCTTCGAGCGGCGAGTCCGGCAACTCGAGCGCGAGGTCGCGCGCGCGGACGTGGCCGGAGTCAACGATGACGCAATCGATTGCGTCATCGGAAAGCGCGCCCTTCCGCCCTCCGGGCACCTTCCCCCGCAAGCGGGGGAGGGATTCCACTACGGGAGCATCTGCTTTCGCTTCCCCCGCGTGCGGGATCGAGGCCGGCCCTCCGGCCGGGCGAGGCTGTCCGGCAGGACTGAAGGGGGCGCTCGTGCCCACCAGAAAGCGCGCGACCTCGTCGATCGGCTTCTGCGTCGCCGACAGCCCGATGCGCACGGCCCGCCGTCCGCACAGCGCGTCGAGCCGCTGCAGCGACAGCGCCAGGTGCGCGCCGCGCTTGTTAGGCGCGAGCGCGTGGATTTCGTCGACGATGACGCTGCGCGTGGTCGAAAGCATGCGGCGACCCGAAGCCGAGCCGAGCAGGATGTACAGCGACTCCGGCGTCGTCACCACGATGTGCGGCGGCCGCTTGCGCATCCTGTCGCGCTCGGCCTGCGGCGTGTCGCCGGTGCGCACCATCGTGCGGATCTCGACATCGGGCAGCCACAGGTTGAGCAGTTCGTCGCGGATGCCGGCGAGCGGCGCTTCGAGGTTGATGCGCACGTCGTTGGACAGTGCCTTCAGCGGCGACACGTAGACGATCGCGGTTTCGTCGGGCAGCGCGCCTTCGACGCCGCGGCGCACGAGATCGTCGATCGCGGCGAGGAACGCGGCGAGCGTCTTGCCCGAACCGGTCGGCGCGGCGATCAGCGTATGCCGGCCCGACGCGATCGCCGGCCACGCCTCGACCTGCGCCGGCGTCGGCGCGGGAAACGCGCGCCGGAACCAGTGGGCGACGGCGGGATGGAAATTCTCGAGCGGCATGGGCGGCAGTGTGTGCATGGCTGCGTCTCGCGCAGTGAGACGCGGCCAACCTGCATGCTGGGGGTCATTGGGCGCTTTCACAAGCCGACCCGTTCAGGCTGCACTCGCGGAGCCGCTTCCCATGCTTTCCGATCGATCGACAGAGCGCCAGGGCATCGCGGTCGAAGCCGCTCCTAAAGCAACCCGAAACGCCGCATCAACCGCGTCTTGACGAACTGCGTCAGCACCATGTAGGCGACGAGGATCAGCGTCAGCCATAGCCAGTACATGCGGGGCAGCGGCACGAAACCGAACTTGGCCGCGAGCGGCGTATACGGCAGCGCCGCGCCGACGAGGCAGATCGCGATACCCGTCACGGTGAGCGCGAGGCTAGCGCGGCTGCGCACGAACGGCAGTCGCCCGGTGCGGATGATGTGGACGATCAGCGTCTGCGAGAGCAGCGACTCAACGAACCAGCCGGTCTGGAACAGCGTCGCGTGTTCCGGCCCGTTGGCCTTGAACACGAACCACAGCACCACGAACGTGGCGTAGTCGAAGATCGAGCTGATCGGGCCGATGCACAGCACGAAGCGCGTGATCGCGCGCATGTCCCACTGGCGCGGCCGGGCGAGGTATTCCTTGTCGACGTCGTCGCTGGCCACCGCGGTCTGCGAGAAATCGTAGAGCAGGTTGTTGAGCAGGATCTGCGCCGGCGCCATCGGCAAAAACGGCAGGAACGCGCTTGCACCGAGCACGCTGAACATGTTGCCGAAGTTCGAGCTCGCGGTCATCTTGATGTACTTGAGGATGTTGCCGAACACCTTGCGACCTTCGAGCACGCCTTCCTCGAGCACCATGAGGCTCTTTTCGAGCAGGATGATGTCGGCCGCCTCCTTGGCGATGTCGACCGCGGTGTCGACCGAGATGCCGACGTCGGCCGCGCGCAGCGCCGGACCGTCGTTGATGCCGTCGCCGAGGAAGCCGACGACGTGGCCGTCGCGATGCAGCGCCTCGATGACGCGCACCTTCTGCTGCGGGTTGAGGCGCGCGAACACCTGCGTGTCGCGCGCGGCGACCGTCAGCTCCTCCTCGCTCATCGCCTCGACTTCCGGGCCGACGAGGAAACGCTCGACGTCGAAGCCGACCTGCCGGCAGACGTTGCGCGTGACGATGTCGTTGTCGCCGGTGAGGATCTTCACGGCGACGCCGTTGTCGTTGAGCGCGCGGATCGCGTCGGCAACGCTGTCCTTGGGCGGATCGAGGAAGGCGAGGAAGCCCATCAACGTGAGCCCGGATTCGTCGGCGAGCGAATACGCGCCCTTGGCCTCGATCTCGCGCACGCCGAGCGCGATGACGCGGAAGCCGTCGTCATTGAGGTCGCGCGCGATTTCGCGCGACTCGCTCGCGGCGTCGGCGGACAGGCTGGCGTCGCCGCCGCTGCGATGCAGCGAGGTGGAAATGCCGAGCATCTCGGCGACTGCCCCCTTGGCGATGAGGAAATGCCGGCCCGAGCGGTCGCGCACGATCACCGACATGCGCCGCCGCGAGAAATCGAACGGCAGTTCGTCGACGAGCGTGTACTCGCCTTGCAGGCGCTGCGCGGTTTCCGCATCGGCGGCGCCAAGCACGGCGACGTCGAGCAGGTTCTTGAGGCCGGTCTGGTAGTGGCTGTTGAGCCACGCGTATTCGAGGACCGCCGGATCCTCGTCGCCGTCGATGCCGATGTGGCGCTCGAGGATCACCTTGTCCTGGGTCAACGTGCCGGTCTTGTCGGTGCACAGCACGTCGATCGCGCCGAAGTTCTGGATCGCGTTGAGGCGCTTGACGATGACGTCCTTCTTCGCCATCGCCATCGCGCCCTTGGCGAGGTTGATCGTCACGATCATCGGCAGCATTTCCGGCGTCAGCCCGACCGCGACCGCGACCGCGAACATGAAGGCGTCGAGCCACGCGCCCTTGACCAGGCCATTGATCACGAACACGAGCGGCACCATCACCGCCATGAAGCGGATCATGAGCCAGGCAAAGCGCTGCACGCCCCTGTCGAAGCTGGTCTGCACGCGCTGGCCGATCAACGAACCCGCGAGCGCGCCGAAATAGGTGCGCGCGCCGGTCGCGACGAGCACGCCGGTCGCGCTGCCGCTGATCACGTTGCTGCCCATGAAGCAGAGGTTCTTCGCCTCCAGCGGCGAGCCGGCCTCGACGTCGATGCCGGCGAACTTCTCCACCGGCATCGATTCGCCGGTCAGCGCGGACTGGTTGACGAAAAGGTCTTTCGCGGTGAGCAGGCGCAGGTCGGCGGGAATCATGTCGCCCGCGGACAGATGCACGACATCGCCGGGCACGAGGCGCTCGATCGGCACTTCGATTTTCTGCGCGGCGACCGGCGCGGACGGCGCGTCGTCGCCTTCGAGGGGCGCCGGCTTGCGCCGCGCCGTCGCCGTGTTGCTGACCATGCTGCGCAGCTTCTCGACGGCCCTGCTCGTGCGCGATTCCTGGAAATACGACAGGAACACGGCCATGAACACCATCGCCAGCATGATCGCCGCGCCCATCGCGTCGTCGCCGAGCCACGACACGACGGCGAGAATGGTCAGCAGCACATTGATCGGGTTGGTCGCGAAGCGCACCGCGATCTCGGCCAAGAACGAGCGCTTTTTCTCCTGCGCGACGACGTTCTCGCCGAATTGTCCGATGCGCGATTCGACTTGCGCATCGTCGAGGCCATCACCGTCGACGCCCAGGCGCGCCAGCGCGCGCGCGGTGTCCAGCCGCGCGAACTCGATCAGCGGATGCGGCGCGGACCCGCTGCGCGCATCGCCGCCGACACGCAGCGCCGCGGGCACGCTGGCCGCGACGTTTCCGAGAAACGGGAGGGAGAACTTGAACATGGCGATTCCTTTGACCGGCGGGCTGGACGCTGCCGCTACGGGAATCGCCTCGGATCACATGCCGGCGCCGTGCAGGCGCCGGGGAATCAACCGGCCATTCGCTCCGTGGAGGCAGCGCTGCTTCGTCTGGGGCTACTGCAACTGTCCACGGAGGGAACCTCGCTGGGTCGGTGTGCGGGCATGACTGCGCGCGGAGCGCATTATCGCCGCGCTTGCTGTCGGCAGCCTTTCCCGTCGGAAAGCTTCGCGGCGACGGCGTCGAGGAAGGTTTCGGGCAAGTCGGCGGCCACGGGGACAAACCAATGGTCCGGCCGCGCGAACGGCGCGCACTTGACCGCGTCCTTTTCGGTCATGAGCACGGGCAGGTCGTCGCCGAAATCGAGGTCGGCGGCGACGAAGGCGTGATGGTCGGGAAACGCATGCGCAACGATGTCGACGCCACGCGCGCGCAATGCGTCGAAAAAGCGCGACGGGTCGCCGATCGCGGCGACCGCATGCACGCGCAGGCTCGCGAACGCGTCCAGCGCACGCGTGGGCGCGTCGCCCGCGAGCGGCACGGCGACATCGCCGACGAGGCGCATGGCCACCTCACCGACTTGCGGCACGGCGCCATTGCAGACGCGGAAATCGAAAGTCGCGAACCGCGACGCTGGCTCGCGCAGTGGCCCGGCCGGCAGCAAGCGGCCATTGCCGAAACGGCGGCGGCCGTCGACGACGCAGATTTCCACGTCGCGCGCGAACGAGGGATTCTGCAGGCCGTCGTCGGCGATGACGACGTCGACGCCCTGCGCGAGCAGCAACGCCGCGGCCTGCGCACGATCGCGTCCGATCGCGACCGGCGCCCGCGTGCGGCGATGGATCAGGCAGGGTTCGTCGCCCACGTCGCCCGCCTGCGAATGCTCGTCGAGCCGCAGCGGCCCGCGCGCGCTGCCGCCATGGCCGCGGCTGACGACGCCAGGCGTCCAGCCGCGCGCGCGCAATGCTTCGACGAGCGCGATCACGAGCGGCGTCTTGCCGCTGCCGCCGACGACGAGGTTGCCGACCACGACCACCGGAACGCCGACGCGCGCCGGCTTGCGCAAGCCGAGCACGTACGGCATTCGCCGCAACGCGCCCAGCGCCCGATACACGGGTACAAGCGCCGCAAGCCACCACGGTGCTGCATCGCCCGCGTACCAGATGCGATTGAGGCGTTGTTCGAAACTCATGCGTGCCTCGTCCGAACGACGATCATTCCCGCGATTCCGGCTCTCGCCGGATCGGCCGGAAAGTCGCCGACTTTCGAATGCCGATCAATCCGCACCCGTGGGTTGCAACGCCTCGTCGCGAAATTGCAGGCGATGCAGCGCCGCGTAGTGGCCACCACGCGCGAGGAGTTCGCGATGCGTGCCTCGCTCGACGACGCGACCGGCGTCGAGCACGACGATGCGGTCGGCGTGTTCGATCGTCGACAGCCGATGCGCGATGACCAGCGTCGTGCGGTCGCGCATGAGGCGCTGCAGCGCGTCCTGGATGAGGCGCTCGGATTCGGTGTCGAGCGCGCTCGTCGCCTCGTCGAGGATCAGGATCGGCGCGTTCTTGAGCAGCGCGCGCGCGATCGCGATGCGCTGGCGCTGGCCACCCGAGAGCAGCGCGCCGCCTTCGCCGACGCGGCTGTGGATGCCGCCCGGCAGGCGCTCGATGAATTCCATCGCGTTGGCGGCCTGCGCGGCGGCGACGATGTCGGCCTCGCTGGCGTCGCCCATCGCGCCGTAGGCGATGTTCTTCGCGATCGTCGTATCGAACAGCACGATGCCCTGTCCGACCCAGGCGATCTGCCGGCGCAGCGAAGCCAGCGTGTAGTCCGGCAACGCCACGCCGTCGAGCAGGACGGCGCCCCGCGATGGCTCGTAGAAGCGCGGGATGAGGTTCGCCAGCGTCGACTTGCCGCTGCCCGAGCGCCCGACCAGAGCGGTGACGCTGCCGCGCGGACAGTCGATGTCGATGCCGTGCAGCGCGGGCACATCCGCCCCTGGATACGCCATGCCGACCTCGCGCAGCACGAGGTCGCCGCGGCAGCGTTCGATGTCGATGCGACCCTCGTCACGCTCGGGCGGCCGGTCGATCAGCGCGAAGATTTCCTCGGCCGCGGCCAGGCCGCGTTGCAGGTTCGCCTGCACCGTGGTCAGGCGTTTCAGCGACGGCAGGATGCCGCCCATCGCCAGGATCAGCGCCGTGAACGCGCCCGGAGACAGCGTCTGCAGCATCGACGGCCGCGTCGCGAAATAGATGATGAGCGCGAGCGAAATGCCGGCAATGAGCTGGATCATCGAACTGGACAGGCCATTCGTCGACGCGACCTTGATGCCGAGCGTGCGCGTCTGCTCGGACACCGCGTTGAAGCGCGCCGACTCGTAGGCCTGGCCGCCGTAGACCTTGACTTCGCGGTTCGCCGAGACGGCTTCCTCGACGACGCCGCTGACCGTGCCCATCGAGGTCTGGATGCTGCGGCCGATGCGCCGGTAGCGGCGACCGACGGAGACGACGAGCGCGCCGACCAGCGGCACCATGACCAGCAGCGCCAGCGTCAGGCGCACGCTCGCGGCGAGCATGACCCAGACGTAGAAGATCACGCTGAGCCCGTCGACGATGGCGATCTTCACCGAGTCGGTCGAGGCCTGCGCGACCTGCTCCGCCGTATAGGTGATGCGCGCGATCTGGTGGCCCGAGGGTTCGACGGCGAAAAACGACGTCGGCAAGCGCAGATACTGGTCGAAGACCTGCTGGCGCAGGCGCTGCACGACGCCGCGACCGATGTAGGCGGTGCCGTAGTCGGTCGCGTAGATCGCGAAGCTGCGCGCGAGGAAGATTGCGACGATGAACAGCGGCATCCAGAAGATCGTCGCGGGATCGCGGGCGACGAACAGCTTGTCGAGCATCGGCTTGATCGTGTTCGCGAACAGGCCCATGCAGCCGGCATCGACGATCATCGCGACGACGGTGACGAGCGCGACGAGCCAGTAGCGCCGCGCGTAGCCGAGCAGCCGCGCGTAGAGCGCCAGACCTGACTGGCCAGCGGCGCGCGCGTCGCTCACTTGCCCGCCGACGGCTGCGCCTGGGTCGTCGCGATCGACAGGTGCGTGAAGCCGAGCTGGCCGAGCGCGTCCATCGCCGTGACCACGGCCTGGTGCGGCGTCAGTGCGTCGGCGCGCAGCACGACGGGGCGCGCGCGATCGTCGCCGGCGAAGCGCGTGATGCTTTCCTTGAGCGAATCCAGACCCGGATTGAGCACTTCGTTGTTGTCGATGTAGTAGCGCCCGTCACGGTCGATGAGCACGACGAAGGCGTCGCGCTCCGCCTCGCTCCGCGTCGACTCTGCCTGCGGCAGCGTCACCTGCATGCGCGAATGCTGCACGAAGGTCGTGGTCAGCACGAAGAACATGAGCAGCGTGAGCAGCACGTCGATGAGCGAGATCACGTTGATCTCGAACTCGTCCTCGCGGCGACCGGAAGCGATGCGCATGCGCGCCTCAGGCCGTGGCCGGTGCGACGCGCGCGGCCGGGCGCACAGGCGATGGCGCGGGCGCCTCGCCGAAGGCGGTCAGCTCGTCGACGAGCAGGAACACCTGGCGCTCCATCTCGACGACGAGGTCCTGCACGCGGCCGCGGAAATAGCGATGGAACACGTAGGCCGGGATCGCCACGCACAGGCCCGCGGCCGTGCACACGAGCGCCTCGCCGATGCCGCCGGCCATCTTCAGCGGATCGCCAACGCCGCTGAGCATGACCGCGAAGAACATGCGGATCAGGCCGAACACGGTGCCGAGCAGGCCGAGCAAGGGAGAGATCAGCGCGATCGTGCCGAGCGCGCCGAGGAAGCGCTCGAGCCGGTGCACGACATGGCGACCGGTGTCCTCGACGCGTTCCTTGATGACCTCGCGTGGCCGGTTGCGCACCGACAACGCTGCCGCGAGCAGTTCGCCGAGCGGCGAATTCGTGCGCAGCGCGTTCAAATGGTCGGGGTCGAGCTTGCGCGAACGCGCCCACTCGCGCACCTCGTTGCCGAGCCCCGGCGGCACGACGGCCTTCGTGCGCAGCGTCCAGAAACGCTCGAGGATGATCGCCAGCGCGACCGCCGAGCAGACGAGGATCGGCAGCATCGCCCAGCCGCCGGCAGTCAGGAGTTCAAGCACGCCGCACCTTTGGTTCGATTCGGAAAAACGCGAGGATCATACCAGCGCCGTCCGTGCATTCCGCGCACTGTGCGGCATTGCCCGCTTTTCACTCACGCCAATAGCGCCGCCGCCGTTCGCGCTCGCGCGCGGCGAGTAGCGGGTGTGCATCGGCTGGAAAATGGAGCGTGACCGCGCCATCGGACGCCGTGTTTTCGAGCGGGATGTCCGCCTCCGCGTAGCGCGCGACGATGCGCGGATCGGGATGGTGGAAGCGGTTGCGCCAGCCCGCAGAGACGACGGCGAGCATCGGCGCGAGCGCGTCGAGGAAGGCTTCGCTCGACGAGGTACGGCTGCCGTGGTGCGGCACGACGAGTACGAGCGGCGCACCCGCGCCGGCTTCGTTGGCGACAGCCGGTTCGACAGCGCTGGAAATGTCGCCGCTGAGCAGCAGACGTCCGCCGCGTCCGCTGACAAGCACGACGCAGGACAGGTCGTTGCCGTGCGCCGACTCGGTGTCGCCATTGCGCACCGGCGACAGCACGCGGAACTCGACTTCGTCCCACGTCCACGTCTGCCCCGCCGCACAGGTTTCAGCGGCGACGTCGATACGCTGCGGCTCGCCCGCGAGCGTGCGCGCAGGCGCATAGGCGCGCACGACGGCCGCCGCGCCGCCCGCGTGGTCGTTGTCGCCGTGACTGACGACGAGCGTGTCGAGCCGCGACACGCCGAGCGCGTGCAGCGCCGGCAGCACGGCCGCGTCGCCGAGGTCGAACCCCGACGGGAACCGCGCACCGGTGTCATGGACGAGCACATGATCGCGCGTGCGCACGATCACCGACAGGCCTTGGCCGACGTCGACGACGGTCGCGGAAAACGCGCCGTTTTCCGGCGCGTGCAGGTTCGGCCACAGCAGCGGCGCGAACAGCAGCAGGCCCAACGCGCGCGCGGGAACGCCGCGCGGCAGGAACAGCCAGAGCGCGCCGAGCAGCGCGAGCGCAAGCGCCCACGGCGCGGGCTCCGGCAGGTAGCCGTGCGCGGCGGGCCACGTCGCCGCCCATTCGAGCAGCCGCCATTGCTGGTGCGAAATCCACGCGGCGACGGCGAACGGCACGGCCGCGAGCGGCGGCGCGGCGAGCAAGGCGAGCGTGCCGACGAGGCAAAGCGGCACGATCACGAAACTGACCAGCGGCACCGCGATCAGGTTCGAGAACGCGCCGACCAGCGAGGCCTCGCCGAAGAACCACACGCCAAGCGGCAGCAGCGACACCGTCATCACGCACTGGCCGATCGACAGCTCGCGCAGGAAACCCGGCAGCGAACGACCGCCGCGCACGAGCGTCAACATGAGAAACGCGACGCCGACGAACGACAGCCAGAAACCCGGCGCGAGCGTCGCCAGCGGATCGAACACGAGCACGGCGAGCAGCGCCAGCGCGAGCGTGTGCGCGCCGCCCGCGTTGCGCCGCGCGAGCCGCGTCAGCGCGAACACTGCGATCATGAGCAGCGTGCGCACGGTCGGCAGGCTGCCGCCGGCGAGGATGCCGTAGAGCGTCGCGGCAACCAGCGTCGCCACGGCCTGCGCCTGCGGGAACGCGATGCGCAAGCCGAGTCGCGGCCACAGCGTCCACAGCAGCCACGCGAGCGCCGCGCCGAACGCGCCGGCGACGCCGACGTGGAAACCCGAGATCGCGATCAGGTGCGGAATGCCGTTGATGCGCGCGACTTCCCAGTCGTCGGCATCGAGGCCGCGCGTGTCGCCGATCGAGAACGCCTGCAACAACGCCGCGTCGTGCGCGTCGGACACGCGCTCCGCGATCCCGCGCGAGAGGCGCTCGCGCAGCGCGTCGACGCAGAATGCGCGCGCGACGAGGCGCTGGTTCCGTGCGTCGTCGCGCACGTAACCAACCGCGACGATGCCGCGTTCGAGCGCCTGCCGCTCGCTGTCGTAGCCGCCCGGATTGACGAGCCCGCGCGGGCGTTTCAGGCGCAGGCGCAGTTGCCAGCGGCTGCAGGCGTCGAGGTCGTCCGGCGCGTCGTCGTACCACGACAGGCGCAGCGTGCCATGCAGCGGAAGTTCGGCGCCGTCGAGTTCCGCGCGATCGACGCGCAAGGCGAAACGGGTTGCATCGTCGCGCCGCAGCGGCAGGCCCTCGACGACGCCGCTGACGAGGAAATCGCGGCCTTCCAGATCGCGCGGCAGGCGCGCATCGAGCGCGACATCGGCGCGCAGCGCGCACCACGCGAATCCGAGCAGGGCGAATGCAACGATGCGCCCGCGCGGCCACGCGAGCAGCGCGCATCCGATGACGACGATGACCGCATCGAGCACGCGCGGCGGCAACGCCGGCAACGCATGCACTGCAAGCACGCCGAACAGCACGGCCGCGGCGCTGGCGACGCCGAGCAGCGGAACAGCGTACAACGATGGGGTCGGCATCCTGCCCAAGACGTCTCCTTCAGCCGGCGCGCGACTCCACGGCACGCAGCGCGCCGCCGGTGAGTTCGAGCACGCGACTGGCGCGCGCCGCGAGTTTCGGATCGTGCGTGACCAGCACGAGCGCGGTGCCGATCTCGCGGTTGAGTTCGAGCATGAGTTCGTAGACCTGCGCCGCGTTCTTCTCGTCGAGGTTGCCGGTCGGTTCGTCGCCGAGCAGGCAGGCCGGTCGCGTGACCAGCGCGCGCGCGACCGCGCAACGCTGGCGCTCGCCGCCGGACAGCTCGCCGGGCTTGTGTTCGAGGCGCGCGCCGAGGCCCACGCGATCGAGCAATCCGCTCGCGCGAGTCCGCGCCTCGTCGATCGCCGTGCCGCGGATCAGGAGCGGCATGCACACGTTCTCGATCGCGGTGAATTCGGGCAGCAGGTGATGGAACTGGTAGACGAAGCCGAGCGAACGGTTGCGCACTTCGCCGCGCGCGCGATCGGACAGCCGCGACATCGCCTGCCCTTCGACGACGACTTCGCCCGCGCTCGGCGCGTCGAGTCCGCCGAGGATGTGCAGCAGCGTGCTCTTGCCCGTGCCCGAGGCGCCGATGATCGCGACGGTTTCGCCGCGCGAAATGTCGAGGTCGACCGCGCGCAGCACTTCGGTGCGCAGCTTGCCTTCGGCGTAGGTCTTGGCGACGCCTTGCGCGCGCAGGACGGTGTCTTTGCTCACGGTCGAAGTTCCGTCATTCATAGCGCAGCGCCGCGGCAGGATCGGTCTTCGCCGCACGGCGAGCCGGATACAGCGTCGCCAGCGCGCAGAACACGAACGCGGTGATCGTGATCCATATGACGTCGCTCCAGTGCAGGTCGCTGGGCAATTCGCTGATGTAGTAGACGTCGGGCGAGAGGAACGTCACGTGGAAGACGTTCTCGATCCAGTGCACGATCGCGGCGAGGTTGAGCGCGAGCAGCACGCCGAAGAACACGCCGAGCGCGATGCCGAGCGTGCCGACGAGGATGCCCTGCACCATGAACGTGCCCATGATGCTGCGCGGGCTCTGGCCGAGCGTGCGCAGGATCGCGATGTCGGCCTGCTTGTCCTGCACGAGCATGACCAGCGTGGAGACGAGGTTGAACGCGGCCACGGCGACAATCAGCGAGAGGATCAGGAACATCACCTTCTTCTCCATCGCCACGGCCTTGAAGAAGTTGCTGTGGCCCTGCATCCAGTCGGTGACGCGGTAGTAGTTGCCGCCGAGGTTGCTGGCGAGGTCGCGGCCGATGTCGCGCGCGACGGCGTAGGCCTTGAACAAGTCGTCGAGCTTGAGGCGGATGCCGGTCGGGCCATCGAGGCGGTACAGCACTTCCGCGTCGTGCATCTGCATGAGCGCGAGACCTGAGTCGTACTCCTGCATGCCTGCGGCGAACAGGCCAACGACCGGCATGCGCTTGCTGCGCGGCAAGGCGCCAATCGGCGTCACGCTGACCGTCGGCGTGTAGACGACCACCGTGTCACCGACGCCGACGCCGAGCGTTTGCGCGAGCTCCTGGCCGAGCACGATGCCGAACTTGCCTTCGACGAGGTCGTCGAGCTTGCCCGCGACCATGTGCGCGCCGACGTCGGACACCTTGCCTTCGAGCGACGGCTCGATGCCGCGCACGAGCGCGCCGCTCGAGCGCACGCCCTGGATCAGCGCCTGCCCCTCGACGTAGGGCGCCGCGCCGACGACGTGCGGGTTCTTTTCGGCGCGTTCGATCGCCTGCGGCCAGTCGCGCACGCTCGCGTCGACGCCTTCGATCGTCGCGTGAGAGACCATGCCGAGGATGCGCTCGCGCAGTTCGCCGTCGAATCCGTTCATCACCGAGATCACGGTGATGAGCGCGGTCACGCCGACTGCGATGCCGAGGATCGACACCAGCGAAATGAACGAGATGAAATGGTTGCGCCGCTTGGCGCGCGTGTAGCGCAGGCCGATGAAGACTTCCAGGGGACGGAACATGCGACGCGATTCCAGAGTAATTTGCAAAACCGGGCATCCTGCCGCGGCTTGCGCAAAAGTGGTCGCAGCCAAGCTGCGCCACCCTTTTCGCATCGGGCAATTCGTGCCCGACGCGGCGGCACATCCCTGTGCCGAAACAGCTTTTCAAGCCGTTCCGGCGTGGGCGGCGCAGAGTGCCGCATGCGCGCCGCGGCGGCAAGTCGGATGCGGCCGGCGCTCGCTGTAGGAATTTCGCGCATGCCGTATTGTCTATGTCCCGATCGCCCGCATTGACGACGCCATGACCGAACCGACGCCGCCGCTGTCCCCCGCCCTTCGCGAATCGCTGGCGCAGGCCATTGCCCAGGTCAACGGCGTCGTGCTCGGCAAGCGCCGCGAAGTCAAGCTCGCCTTCACCTGCCTGCTCGCCGGCGGCCATCTGCTCATCGAGGACCTGCCCGGCGTCGGCAAGACCACGCTTGCGCACGCGCTCGCGGCCACGCTCGGGCTGTCGTTCCAGCGCATCCAGTTCACCTCGGACCTGTTGCCCGGCGACATCATCGGCGTCGGCATCTACGAGCGCGAGGCGAATAGTTTCCAGTTCCATCCCGGTCCGCTGTTCACGCAGCTGTTGCTCGCCGACGAGATCAACCGCGCGATGCCGCGCACGCAGAGCGCGCTGCTGGAGGCGATGGCCGAGGGACAGGCGACGGTCGACGGCGTCACGCACAAGCTCGAAGCGCCGTTCTTCGTCGTCGCCACGCAGAATCCGCTCGACCTCGCCGGCACCTGGCCGCTGCCCGATTCGCAGCTCGACCGCTTCATGCTGCGCATGAGCCTGGGCTATCCGGACCGCGATGCCGAGCGCGCAATGCTTGGCGCGGCCGATCGTCGCGACGTCATCGCGTCGCTGTCGCCGAGCCTGACCGCCGCGCAGATCATCGAGTTGCGCGCGGCGTGCACGAAGGTCTTCGCCAGTCCCGCGCTCGTCGAATACGTGCAGGCGCTGCTCGCGGCGAGCCGCGACCATGCCGAGGTCCGCGTCGGCCTGTCGCCGCGCGCCGGCCTCGCCCTGCTTGCCGCCGCACGCGCGCATGCGCTGCTGGCGAATCGCGGACACGTCGTACCCGAGGACGTGCAGGCGGTGTTTCCGTTCATCGCCGCGCATCGCCTCGCACCGAGCGCGAACGCGCACGGCGACCGCGACCGCATCGCGCGGCAGCTGCTCGAAGCCGTACCCGTGCGCTGAGCGCGATGGCCGCCGCATTCGCCGACCTCCGCAGCCGCGCGCTCGCCTTGGCCGAGCGCCGGCTGCCGGCATTGACACGGCTGCGCCAGCCGGAAACCTTGCCGGTCGCGCTGCACCGCCGCCGCATCTACGTGCTGCCGACGCGCTTCGGCCTCGCCTTCGCCTTCCTGCTCTTCGTGATGCTGCTCGGCGCGCTCAACTACGGCAACAATCCCGCGCTGCTGCTGACCTGTCTGCTCGGCGCGATCGCGGGCGCGAGCCTGTTCGCGGGTTTTCGCGCGATGAGCGGCCTCGCATTGCTGCAGGTCCGCGCCGGCGACATGCACGCGGGCGAGGCGACGACGCTGCGCCTGCGTTTCGACCCCGGCGTTCGTGCGCGCGCAAGCCTGCGCGTGAAGCTCGGCGACGACGATACCGCTTTCGCGCTGTCCGCCAACGCGCCGCACGATGTCGAGCTGCCGTTCACGCCGCCGACGCGCGGCTGGAACCGCTGCGGCAGACTGCGCGTGTGGACCGAATATCCGCTCGGCCTGTTCGGCATCTGGAGCTGGATCAATCCGGACGCGGCCTTCCTCGTCTTTCCCGCGCTCGAAGCGAACGCGCCGCCGCTGCCACCCGGCGCGGGTTTCGCCGGCGAACGCATGGCCGCCGGCGACAGCGAGGAACTCGCCGGCCTGCGCGACTACCGCAGCAACGACGCGCGCCGGCTCATCGCGTGGAAGGCCTCGCTGCGCCATGACCGCCTGCTCGTGCGCGACACCGAGCGCCGCTCCGGCGAAGCGCTCGTGCTCGACTACGCCGCGCTGCGCGGACTCGACCACGAAGCGCGCATCCGCCGCCTCGCCGCGTGGGTCGTCGCCGCCGAAGCCGCGCATGCGAGCTACGCGCTGCACCTGCCCGAAGCGTCGCTCGGCCCCGCGCTCGGCGCGAATCATCGCCGCGACTGCCTGCGCGCCCTCGCGCTGCTGCCGCTCGCGGGCGTGCCCGCGTGACCTCGAAAACGACATTGACGCGCGCGCAATTCGCGCTGCTCGCGATCACCGTCGCGGCGACGATCGCGACGCACGTCGCGCACCTGCCGCCGTGGCTGGCCCCGGCGCTCGCGCTTGTCGTCGCCGCGCGCGCTTGGTGGCGACGCAAGCACGACGGCGCGGTCGCCGCGGCAATCCGCCTGCCGCTCGCGCTGGCGCTGCTCGCGGCAATCGTCGGCGAGTACGGCAACGTGCTCGGCCGCGATCCGGGCAGCGCGTTCGGCTGCGGCCTGCTCGCGCTCAAGCTGCTGGAAACCGAAACGCCGCGCGATGCGCGCGTCGCGCTCGGTTTCTGCGCCTTCGTGCTGATGTCGGCGCTGCTGTTCGAGCAGGGCCTGCCGTTCACGCTGCTCGTCTGCGCCGTGCTCGTGCTGCAGGTCGCCGCGTTCAACCGGCTCGAACCCGCGCCGCTGTCGAGCGATCGCCCGCTGCGCGCGTCGCTCGTGCTGGCGGGCAAGCTCGTGCTCGTGGCGATTCCGCTCGCGCTCGCCGGCTTCATCCTCGTGCCCCGGCTCGGCTCGCCGCTGTGGGGTTCGCCCAATGGCGATGCCGGCGCGCGCACGGGCCTGTCCGATCGCATGGCGCCGGGCCAGTTCACCGACCTCATGCTCGACGATTCGCCCGCGTTCCGCGTCGCCTTCGACGGCGCGCCGCCGCCACCGAATGCTCAATATTTTCGCGCGATCGTGCTCAGCGATTTCGACGGCACGACTTGGACGCGCGCGCTGTCCGGCCTGCGCCGCGGCGCCACGCCGAAAACCGGCAGCGCACAGGTCGACTACCGCATCACGCTGGAACCGACGCAGCAACGCTGGTTGCCCGCGCTCGACGTGCCCGTCGCCGCGCCGGACGACGCCGCGCTCGCTGGCGACGACACGATCATCGCCAACCGCCCCGTCGTGCAGCCGCGCGAGTACCGCGCGCGCTCTATGGTCGGCGCGAGCGACACGAAAGCGCTGGTGAAGTACCAACGCGAACGCCTGCTGCGCCTGCCGCCCGGCGCCGACCCGCGCGCGCGCGCGCTGGCCGCGCAATGGCGCAACGAATCGGCCAATGACGCCGAAGTCGTGCAGCGCGCGCTGGCGCTGTTCCATGCGAGCTTCACCTACACGCTGACGCCGCCGCTGCTCGGCCGCGATTCGGTCGACGAATTCCTGTTCGACACGCGCAGGGGTTTTTGCGAGCACTACGCCTCGGCATTCGTGTTCCTCATGCGCGCGGCGGGCATTCCGGCGCGCGTCGTCACCGGCTACCAGGGCGGCTGGTGGAGCGCTTCGGGCGGCTACCTGCTCGTGCGCCAGTCCGACGCGCATGCTTGGGCCGAAGTCTGGCGCGATGGCCGCGGCTGGCTGCGCGTCGACCCGACCGCCGCGGTGAGCCCGGCGCGCATCGAGCGCGGCGCGGCGCAGGTCAACGACGCGGCGGCGTGGACGCAGTCGGACTGGCTGCGCGAATTGCGCAACCGCATCGACATCGTCAATCGCCTGTGGACGCAGGGCGTGATCCGCTTCGACGGCATGCGCCAGCGTGCGTTGCTCGCCGACTTCGGCATCGCGCGCAGCGAGGGCGGCGACCTGCTGCTGATCCTGTCTGGCGTGCTCGCCTTCGCGATGCTCGTCGCGGCGATCTGGGCGATGCGCGGCGCGCGCGGCGATCGCGGCGACGCACTCGACCGGCTTTGGTCGCGCTTGCGCGGCGACCTGCGCGACGCCGGTTTCGTGGCGAAGCCGGGCGATGGCCCGCGCGCATTGAGCGACGGCGTGCGCGCTCGCGACGCCGCGCTTGCCGAATCCTTACATCCGATCGTCGATGAATACACGCGCCTGCGTTATGCGTTCGCGCGACCGCCGCAGGATGCTGTCGAACACCTGTCATCCAGCGTTCGCCGATGGTCGCGCACGCATTTGCGACGGCGCGCCATTCAGCGCCGTCTGCGTAGAATGGCTGCGTTGTTTGGCGCTGCCCGTCCCGATAGAGGTTCGTCATGAACAAGAAGATTGTCGCCACTGCCCTGCTTGCTTCGCTGCTCGGTGCGTGTGCCACCGTGCCGGCGTCATTGCAGGGTACGTATCCGAAAACGATGCCGCGCGATGCGCTCACGCAGGCGCAACCACAACCGGTGCGCTGGGGCGGCCAGATCATCAAGGTCGAGCCGAAGCCCGATTCGACCTGTTTCGAAATCATCGCGCGCACGCTCGACATGGCCGCGCGCCCGGAACGTGCGAAGGATGGAAGCGGTGGCCGCTTCATCGCCTGTCATGCCGGTTTCTACGATCCCGAGGAGTACGCGCGAGGCCGCGACATCACCATCGTCGGCAACGTCACCGGCACCGAGCGCGGCAAGGTCGGCGAGTACGACTACATCTATCCACGCGTGGAAGCGACATCCGTCTATCTTTGGCCGAAGCGTCCCCTGTACAACGCACCGCCTTACTACGATCCGTGGCTGACCGGTCCGGGCTGGGGCGGCTACTACGGCTTCGGCTGGGGCTGGGGCCCGTACTGGGGCGCGCCACCGATCATCATCCGCGGGCATGGCGGTCACCATCCGCCGCCTCCGCCGAGACCCAGGCACTGATTCGGGCTGCCCAACGCGGCTGAATTCGCTCCGGCTGGTTGCGCCGGAATGGATTCGGCGCGGCTGAGGCGAACTGCGTGGCCAGCCCGAATCTTCGTTCAGCCGGGCGGCCAATGCATTGCGCGTCCGGCAAGCAGGTGCAGATGGATGTGGAAGACGGTCTGGCCGCCGTCGCGATTGCAGTTCATGACGAGCCGGTAGCCGTCGTCTGCGAATCCCTGCGACCGCGCCCACTTCGTCGCGGCGATGACGAGCTTGCCGACGAGCAGCGCATCGCTGTCGCCGACGTCGTTGAGCGTGGCGATCGGTTTCTTCGGGATGAACAGCACGTGCACTGGCGCCTTCGGATCGATGTCGCGGAAGGCGAGCACGTCGTCGTCTTCGTGGACGATGTCGGCGGGAATCTCGCGACGGATGATCTTGTCGAAAATGGTATCGGGCATGGCGGGCCGTGACTCGAAGGGAACGTCGCGGAAAGGCTCGCAGCTTGCACCGGCGCGTGCAAGCTCGTGGATTGCGGCATCAGCCTGCTGCTGCCGTGAAGCAGAAGACGGTTGCGGATCGACTACAGTGCCTGCCGCCCGCCGAACGCGTGCGCGAGCGTGCCGCGGTCGATGAACTCGAGTTCGCCGCCGAGCGGCACGCCATGCGCGAGCCGGCTCGCGCGCACGTTCGCGGCGCGCGCGAGCTGCGAGAGCATGTGCGCAGTCGCTTCGCCTTCGACGGTCGGATTGGTGGCGACGATGAGTTCCTGCACCTCGCCTTCCCCAAGGCGCTGCGCGAGCAGGTCGAGGCCGAGTTCCTTCGGCCCCATGCCGTCGAGCGGCGAAAGCCGGCCAAGCAGCACGAAATACTGGCCACGGAAACCCGTCGCCTGCTCGATCGCGAGCTGGTCAACCGGCGTTTCGACGACGCACAGCAGGCTGCGCTCGCGCGACGGGCTCGCGCACAGCACGCACACGCTTTCCTCGCTGAAGGTACGGCAGCGCGTGCAATTGCCGATGCGTTCGACAGCAAGCGCGAGACGATCGGCGAGCCGCTTCGCGCCGACGCGATCGCGTTCGAGCACGTGGAACGCCATGCGCTGCGCAGTCTTCGCGCCGACGCCGGGCAGGCAGCGCAGCGCGTCGATGAGGTCGTTGAGGAGTGGCGAGGAGGACATGCTTTCTGCGGGAATCGGAAAATGGAAGTCGCTCAAGCAAGAGCGTGCGGGTGCAGATGAATCCGAAGGCCTGAAGAACCTCCGATTGACCCGCTCTTGACGTCATTCCCGCGAGAGCGGGAATCCGTCTTGATCCTGAGACTTTGAATGCAAAGCGAAAGTGGATTCCCGCGTTCGCGGGAATGACGACTTTTCAGCGCTGCCTCGACTTCGAACAATTCTCCCATTGCGACGCTTCAAAACGGCAGCTTGAATCCCGGCGGCAGGTTCATGCCGGAAGTGAGTCCGCCCATTTTTTCGCGGCTCAGCGCGGCGATCTTGTTGACCGCGTCGTTGACGGCGGCGGCGACGAGGTCTTCGGCCATTTCCGGATCGTCGGCGAACAGCTTGCGGTCGATCGTCACCTGGCGCACCTCGTGCGCGCCGCTCATGCGCACGCTGACGAGGCCGCCGCCGGACTGCCCGGTGACTTCGGCCTGCGCGATTTCTTCCTGCGCGCGCTTCATGTCTTCCTGCATGCGCTGCGCCTGCTGCATCAAACCTGCGAGGGGGCCTTTCATCTTTATTTCTCCGTCAGCCTGCAGACCGCGTTGCGAATCTTCGGCAGTTCAAATGAATTTCCGGGAAGCCTAGCAATCAACGTCGCTCAGGCAGACGATGCTCAGCCTTGTCTTTCATCGTGTCTGGCCTTCATTGCGCACACCGGCAGGTCGCACGCTATCCGGAATCACGCGCGCATCGAACGTCTCGATCAGCGAACGCACGATCGGGTCGCCGTTCACGGCGTCTTCGGCGGCGGACTGGCGCGCGCTGTCGGCGCGGGCGCGCTGCTGCGCGGGGGTCTGCGCCTGCGCGCCGGCGTCGGCACGTTCGAATTTGATGCGGATATCGCGACCGAGCACGCCGCCGATCCGCTTTTCGAGCTGTTCGACGAACAGGCCATCGGCAAGGTGTTCGTGCGCGGGCGCGATGGCGAGGCGGACGAGGCGATCCTCGATGGCGACGAGCGTGGCCTGCTGCGCGAGTTGGCCGACCGGGCCGCGCAACTGCGCGCGCTCGATGAGTGCGGCCCAGTCGCTTGGCGGCGTGTCGGCCGCCGCGGTCGATGACGACGAAACCGGTGCGCGCGGTGGCGACGCTGGTTCGGAGAAGGTCGGCGTGGACGCGGACGTGCGCGGCGCGGGAGATTGCGCAGCGGAAGCCGTGCGTGAAGGTGCGGCCGCGGCGGACGCGCCACGCGATGGTTCAGTCGATGCCCGCGCATCGCGCGCGGGCATCGACGTTGAAGCAACGACGGACGCCGCACGCCGCGCCTCCCCGCCCGCGCTCTCGCGCGCAGGCGCACGCATGCCCTGCGCTCCCGCAGGCGCGAACGCGAGCATGCGCAGCAGCGCCATCTCGAAACCGACGCGCGGCGTCGGCGCGAGCGGCAGGTCGCGGCGACCGGTCACGGCGATCTGGTACCAGAGCTGCACGTCCTGCGCCGGCAGCGTCTGCGCGAACGCGCGCAGCGCGGCGTCGCCGACGTCCGGGACGATTTGCGCGAGCTGCACGCGATGCAGCAGCGCGGCGAGTTCGTCGAGCACCTGCGCGAAATCGGGCGAAAAACCCGCGATGTGCTCGATTTCGTCGAGCAGCGCCTTGCCGTCGCCGCGTGCGAGCACGTCGAGCAGTACCTGCACCTTGGCGCGCTCGACGGTGCCGAGCATCGAATGGACTTCCGCCGCGTGCAGCGCGCCGCCGCCGAAGGCGATGGCCTGGTCGAGCAGCGAGAGTCCGTCGCGCAGCGAGCCGTCGGCGGCGACGGCGAGCGTGTCGATGGCTTCCTCGTCGGACGCGACCTGTTCGGCGTCGAGGATGTGGCGCATCTGCCCGGCGATCTGCTCGGGTGACAGGCGTTTCAAATTGAACTTGATGCAGCGCGAAAGCACGGTGACCAGCAGTTTCTGCGGGTCGGTCGTCGCGAGCAGGAACTTCACGTGCTGCGGCGGCTCCTCGAGGATCTTGAGCAGCGCGTTGAAGGCCGGCTTGGACAGCATGTGCACCTCGTCGATGAGGTACACCTTGTAGCGGCCGCGCGTCGGTACGTACTGCGCGTTCTCGATGAGGTCACGCACGTTGTCGACACCAGTGTTGCTCGCGGCGTCGATCTCGAGCAGGTCGACGAAGCGGCCGGCGTCGATCTCGGCGCAGGCGCCGCATTCACCGCACGGGTTCGAGGTGGGACCGTTGTCGCAGTTGAGCGACTTGGCGAAGATGCGCGCGATCGTGGTCTTGCCGACGCCGCGCGTGCCGGTGAACAGGAAGGCGTGATGCAGGCGCCCGCTGTCGAGCGCGTGGGTGAGCGCGCGCACGACGTGTTCCTGCCCGACCAGCTCGGAAAAGCGGCGCGGGCGCCATTTGCGCGCGAGGGCCTGATACGACATGGGAAGTCCGATGACGAGCGGCCGATTGTAGCAAGCGCGGCGTGAAGCCATCGTTGGCGGAGCCGCCGGAAATCCGCGTTTGCTTGTCTGCGCGGCGGCTGGCTAGTATCCTCGCGCGCCCCGCATGCATTGGAAGCGTGCGTGGATGCTCCGGAGAGTGTCCGAGTGGTCGCATGCGGCGCTCACGCCGCGCGCGGGTGAGGCAGGGATGCCGAATGGCGGCTGCTCCATGGATGGATTTGGAGCAAGCCGCAGCAAGTTTCGGAGAGGTGTCCGAGTGGTTGAAGGAGCACGCCTGGAAAGTGTGTAAGCGGGTCAAACCGCTTCGAGGGTTCGACGAATTCGTCTGGAACGAATTCGGACAGCCGAATGGCTGGCCCCGAGCGACAGCGAGGGGTGAGGCGCAGGATGCGCCGAGCAATCCCGGCACATGGGATCGCCGCGAGATTGCACAATTGGAGAGGTGTCCGAGTGGTTGAAGGAGCACGCCTGGAAAGTGTGTAAGCGGGTCAAACCGCTTCGAGGGTTCGAATCCCTCTCTCTCCGCCAGTTTCAAGCGATGTGCGCAACGCGCTCGTGAATTTCATGGTGGCTCCGTCGGTTCCTCCGCGACGATAGCCTGCAAATCCCGCCAGGTCCGGAAGGAAGCAACGGTAGCAGGTGATTCGGGTGCCGGAGATCGGCTGGCGGAGCCGCCACCCTTTCCGCCCGATGGCGGGCTCGGCAGAGCAGAAAAAAAAAGGGCCTCCGTTCGGAGGCCCTTCGTATTCCGGCTGGCCGGATCGGATCAGCGTCGGACGTGACGGCGCTTCGCCGTTGCGGCGCGCCCCTGCGGCGCCGGCCGCGAAATTGCCGCAGAACAGTCGAGCGTCACATCGTCGATCATCGCGCCGGGAATACCGGTGCCGGCCAGGCTCGCCGACCAGTCGAACTTGACGGCATGCGACTGGCCATCGAGGTATTGCGCGGGAATCTGCACGCTGCGTTGCGCCCAGTCGTCGTCGCTCGCAGGCGCGAAGGTCTGCACGAGATTGCCGTCGACGAGGAGCTTGAGCGATGCGCCGGGGTCCGCTTCGATCTGGTTGACCATCCACAGGTTGAGCCAGCGCGGCTGGCCCGCGGGGAAGACCACCGATTGCGCCAGGGTCGACTGGTTGGCGACATCCCATCCGCCGAACCAGGCAAACCAGGCGCCGTCGTAGGCGACGAACTCGCCGCCGTCGTCGCAGCTGTCGTCACACAGGACCGTGTCGCCTTCGCTGTCGGTGCTCGCCCAGAACGGATTGGTGGCATCGGGCGCCGTCGCCTCGAAGCCGGGATCCTGGAAAAGCTGCTGCGGGCTGCATGAGAGCGCATCGGTGTCGAAGCCGTCCTCGAAGATCGTGTCATCGTTGCAAGCGACGGCAACGTCGGTCACGTCGGCGCCATCCACCTCTCCGCTGCCCTGCGCGACCATGCAGAACTGCCCTGCGGGCTGCACGGAAACGGTGACATCGTAGTGCGCGCCGTCCGCTATCGCGGCCGGGAACTGGAAAGGTCCGTCCGCGGCGACGACGAGCGACTGCTCGCCGCCGTTGAGCGCGAGCGTGAGCGAGCCGGAAAGGCCGCTGACCGAGCCGCCCACCTTGTACGTCGCGACGCCGCCGGCGCAGTCCACGTTCACGTCCGTCGCCGGCGCGCCGTCGAGCGTGCCCTGTCCGTTGACGACAGTGCAGACCTGGTCCGGATTGCTCGGCTGGCCGACCACGCGAACGTGGTACGGGCTGCCGTCGGCAAGCGCCGGGAACGAATAGGGGCCGTTGCTCGAGAACGGTACCGGCATACCGCCATTGATCTGCAAGGTCAGGCCGCTGCCGGCGAGACCGCTGATCGTGCCGCCGACCGCATAGGTCGGCGTCGGCACGCTCGTGCAGCTCACGTTGACGCCGCTGACGTTGGCCGCTCCCATCGTTCCGTGGCCGCCGGACACGGTGCAAGTCTGTTCGGGATGCACTGGTTGCGAAACAACCGTGACGTCATACGTCGCCCCGGGCGCAAGCGTCGTCGGGAACGCGTACGCGCCGTTGACCGCGACCATCATCGGGCTGCCATTGAGCGCAAGCACGACCCCGCTGCCGGCGAGTCCGCCGACCGCGCCGCCGACCGTGTAGGTACCGGGCGCCGGCTGGATCGTGAAGTCGCCGTGCGAGATGTCGAAGAAGATGTTGATCGTGCAGGACACGCGCAGGCGGCCATGCGTCGTCGCGACATCGGGCACGCTGAAACTGGCGGAACCGGAATTGGCGATGCCGCTGCCGATGGAATACGGAAAAGTCTGGCCGCCGTCCGTAGACAGCGCGATGTCGACCGTGCCGCAGCTGACCGGCGCGGTATTCGTGTTGGCGACATCCCAGGCCACGTTCTGCGTGGTTCCTGGCTGCCACGACGCGCCCGCAACGGGCGCAGTGACCTTGAACGGTCCGGCCGTATTGACCACGTTGACCGCGATGTCGGCACTGCTCGACGTGCCGTGGGCATTGTGCTGGTCGCGTGCGGTCAGGCGGAACTTGAGCGCACGCGTCGTCGTCGGCAACGTTTCGCCGCGAACCGCAGTGCCGGTCAGGATTGTCGACAACTTCGGAAACAGGCGGGCACCGGTGTAAACCGGTGGCCAGGCACGAAAGATCGGCGCGGCGCCGTTGTCGCCCGCGGTGAGCGGCGCGGCCGCGCCGAGATCCCACTCCTCCCACGAATAGGTCACGCTGTCGTCCTCGTTCGGATCGATCGCCGAGCCGTTCAGCACGAACGGCGTGCGCGCCGGGATCGTGTAGCCGTCGTTCAGGCTTCCCATATCGATTGCGGGCGGCTGGTTGTCGTTGGGCGTGTTGACCGAGCAGCTGCCGCTGGCGCTGCTTGTGTAGTTGGTGATCTCCTGCAGGCTGATCGCGTGGAAATAGGGGTCGGAATGCGGCTGCAGATCGTCCGCGCTGCAAATGCCCGCATAGGCCATGACTGTCGAGCCGCTGCCCGGCTCGTAGGCGGTCGAGCCGTTGCGGTTGCCGCCCGAGCAATTGCCGCCGGTGCCGTTGAACGGATGGTTGCCGCCAAACTGATGTCCCATCTCGTGGGCAACGAAGTCGATGTAGAACGAATCGCCCGTAGGATTCGGCAGGCCGGTCGTGCCGCGCCCCTTGGAAGCAGCCTTGCAGACCACGCCAAGTCCGGCGACGCCGCCGCTGCCGGTCGTGAAGACGTGGCCGATGTCATAGTTGGTCGCGCCGATCACGCCGCTGATCACCGACGTGCTGGTATTGATGACGCCGGTGCCGTTGCTGGTGAACGGATCGCCCGTCGCGCTCGCATACATGAGCTTGTCGTTGTCCGGGACGAGCACGAGCTGGATCGACATCTCGGACTCATACACCTGGGTGACGCGGTTGACCGCGACGATCGTCGCAGCAAGGCCGCCCTCGACCGTACCGCCGCCAACCGCCGCGATGTACTGGTGATTGGCCGCGACCGCAGCGCGATAGACCCTGTGCACGAGACCGGTCTGCGTTGCCGGCGTTGGCGCAACGAGGTTGAGTCCGGCCGGATCGATGTCGCTGCCATGCGCCTCGCAACGCCAGGCGTCCTCCGGGACGGCCAGTTCGGCGCGGTTGAAACTCAGGTAACGCGCATCGGCGCCGAAGGTCTGCGGACGCACGAGCCACATGCCGGCCGGGTCGAATACCATCGCCTGGAAGCCGAGCGGCGACACGTCCAGGCGCAGCGGACGCCCTTGTGCGTCGCTGCCCTTGAAGCTGAGGATGTCGGGATATTTCGCCTGCAGTTCCGGCGGGATCGTCCCCGAATCGACGACCATGAAATCCGCGAAACCGCCGTTGGGTTGCGGCAACTCGATCGACGCGGCGATACCGCTCGCGTGCGCATTCATCAGGTAGTGCCTGACTTGCGCGACATCGAGCGTCAGCGCGCGATAGGCAGCCGGCTGCGGCGCATCGGCGGACAGGTCGCGCGCGACGTCCTCATGCCAATAGGAACGTGTCGGGCCGGCCCAGACCGTGCCTGAGAACAAGGTGAAACACAGGAGCGCAGCGGCCCAGCTCCGCCACATGATGCGTGGTTTCATTTTCGAGATCCCCAGCGAGTGAAAGACGGACGAGAGGCGCCATTCCGGCTGCCTCGGCCGTCAACTGTAACCGAGTCCGTCGCGCTCGGCGCGCTGCAGTGCGACGGGATTCAGGCGTCCGCCTTCGGCGGCGGCAATGCGATGGCTTCGCCGCGACGCGCGACACGTTGCCCGACGGCTTCCATCGCCTGGGCTTCGGCTTCGCTGGCGTAATGGCAGAGCACGAAATGGCGCAGCAGGTCCGGCGGATATTCGCGCGCGAGATCATCGAGGCCGGTGTGCGACGGATTGCCGTGCAGGCCGCAGTCGTGCACGACGGGCATGTCGCCGCAGACGAGGGAAGCGAGCGTTTCCGGAATCGGCCGGGTGTCGCCGGTCCAGGCGAACGAGCCGGCGAGCGCCACGCCGAACGAAGTATTCGGCGCGTGATGGCGCGTGCCGAACACGTCGAACCACAGGCCGTCGAGCCAGAAGCCGCGCGACAGTGGCGCGAGATGGAACGCGTCCCAGAAGTTGGCGCCGCCTTCGGCGAGCGGCTCGGGGAAATCGGCGACGCGGGACTGCAGCAGCGGCACGAGGTTGGCGTGCGCGAACAGGCGCACGTCGCCGCGCAGCCGTTCGTCGAACCAGACCTTGTAGAACAGCCGCTCGAGTCCGGCGACGTGGTCCATGTGCGTGTGCGTGACGTAAACCGCGCGCGGCGCTTCGCCGTAGTGCGCGAGATACGCGGCGAGCGCTTCAGCGCCGCAATCGATCATGAGCAACGGACGTCCGTCGCGTTCGAGAACGCCGCAGGTCGAGCCCAATTCGGGCGATTGCGCGCCGCCGACGCCGAGGAAACGCAGCGCGAGGTTCATGCCGAGGAACCCTGCGCCATCTTGTCGTGGTACGCGGCGAGCATCGGGTGCCAGAACGCGTCGTCGAAACCGCTGATGCGCTGCGCACCCAGCTTGTCGAATGAGCGCCTCAGTCGCGCCAGGTTCGCGCGTTGCCACGCGAGTTGCGGCTTGCGTCGGCGGCCACGATCGAAGTCGATGAGCCACGTCGCGCCGCGCGCATCAACGAGGATGTTGTGCGCGTTGAGATCGGCGTGCCAGGCGCCGAACAAATGAAAACGCGCGAGCATGGCTCCGACGGCGCGCGCCAGTGCTTCATCCAGCTGATGGGTGGTGATGCGCGAGGCGAGCGTCTGCGTGCCTGGCACGAGCCGCGTCATCAGGTCGGCGCGATAGTGCAAGCCTTCGCGTTGATAACGCGCGGCGACCGGCGCCGGCACCGGCAGACCGGCATCGGCGAGCGCGGCGAGCAGGCGGAATTCGCGGAATGCGCGCGTACGATCGCGGCCGCTCCAGAAATACGAATCGCGGTTCAGGCGTGCGACGAGACCGCCGCGATGGTAATGGCGCAACGCGCAGGCGCCGACCGGTGCATCGACGAACAGCGCGCCGCCGCGGCCGCCCGCGACTTCCCGCGCGCGTGCCTGGCCGAGCCAATGCTCGCGGTCGAGCCAGTCCGGCTGCGGCTGCGGCACGAGGCGCGCATCGAACAGCAGGGCACCGTCTTGCGTCGGTTGGACTTGAGCGTCGATCATTCGCCTGACAACTTGCGCCCGCACGTCGGGCGCACGCATCCCCCAATGGTAACAAGCGTCGCATGGATCCATTCGACAATGACGGTACAGCGCCTGCGTCGCTGTGCCTTTTGCGCACATCCGCGATCGGCGACGTCACCCATGTCCTGCCGCTCGTGCGGACCGTGCAGGAGAAATGGCCCGGCACGCGGCTGACCTGGATCATCGGCAAGCTCGAACACAAGCTGCTCGGCGACCTGCCCGGCGTCGAGTTCGTCGTCTTCGACAAGGGCGCCGGGCGTGCCGGCTTTCGCGAGGTGCGCGCAAAGCTCGCCGGACAACGTTTCGACGCGCTGCTGCACATGCAGGTCGCGCTGCGCTCGAACCTGCTCAGCCTCGCCGTCAAGGCGCCGCTGCGCATCGGTTACGACCGTGCGCGCTCGAAGGACCTGCACGGCCTGTTCGTGAATTGCCGCATTCCCGCGCGGCGCGGCGACCACGTGCTCGACGCGATGGGCAGCTTCCTCGAACCGCTCGGCCTCAAGCAGACGCAGGTGCGCTGGGACATTCCGATCCCCAACGACGCGCGCGCGTTCGCGCATCGTCACCTGCCAGGCGACGCGCCGACGCTGATCGTCTGCCCGGTGTCGAGCCATCGCCTGCGCAACTGGCAGCCGGAGCGCTACGCGGCGGCGATCGATCATGCCGCACTCAAATTCGGCTGGCGCGTCGCGCTGTGCGGCGGACCGAGCGCGTTCGAGCGTGAATTCGGCGACGCGATCCTGGCGCGGACGCGCACGCGACCGCTCGACCTCATCGGCAAGGACACGCTCAAGCAGCTGCTCGCGCTGCTCGAACGCGCGACGCTCGTGCTCTGCCCCGATTCCGGGCCCATGCACATGGCCAACGCGGTCGGCACGCCCGTGCTCGGCCTGCACGCAGCGAGCAATCCGGCGCGCTCGGGCCCGTATTCGGATCGCCAGTGGTGCGTGGATCGTTACGATGCGGCTGCGCGCAGGTTCCGCAGGAAACCGGCGGATGCGCTGCCCTGGGGCACCAAGCTCGAATATCCGGGCGTGATGGATCTGGTCACGATCGAAGACGTCATCGAAAGGCTCGACCGCTTCGCTTCGATGCGCGCGGCCGAGGAACTCTGACGGCGCGTCGAGCCGGACGCCGGCATCAGGCGCGGTAATCCTCGTAGGACTTTTCCTCGACCAGCGTCGAGCCGAGTTTTTCGTTGATCGTGCGCTTGATCGCCGCGCGTTCGTCGTTGCGGAAATAGACCGAACGCGCGAGCTCGACGAATTCCGCGTCGAACGCCTGCGCCTTTTCCTTGAGGCGAATGCGATCCTCGATGTCCCACAGCGCCTCGTTGACGGCGCGCAGCGCGGCGCGTTCTGCGGCGATGTCGGTGCGCGAAGCCGGATGCGCGGCCCAGGTCGCGTCGAGCAGATCGAGTTCGGTGCGCACATTGGCGACCTTGGCCGCGTCGCGGATGCGCTCGGCCTTGATCTCGAGGATCGTGATCTTGTCGATGAGTTCGCCGTAGGAAACGGGCGTGGAAATCGTGCTCATGGCCGGCTCCTGAAACGCGAAAGGGGCCATGCGGCCCCTTCGTTTTCCTGAATTGGCGGAGAGGGTGGGATTCACTCGGCACATCCTGTGCCTCGCCCTTCGGGCAGCTCCGCTGTGCAAATCGGCTTTCCTGCCGATTTGTCGAATCGGCACATCCTGTGCCTCGCCCTTCGGGCAGCTCCGCTGTGCAAATCGGCTTTCCTGCCGATTTGTCGAACCCAAACATTGAAACTGGCGGAGAGGGTGGGATTCGAACCCACGTTACGGCATAACCGTAAACCGGATTTCGAATCCGGCGCATTCGACCACTCTGCCACCTCTCCACATATCTGCCGGCGTCGCAGAGTGCAGCTGTCGCCGGCGCATTGTTCGCATCATCCATGATGCTCACCCCTCGCTTCGCTCGGGGCCAGCCTCGCGGCTGTCCCGATTCGCTCCAGGCGAATCGGTCGACCACTCTGCCACCTCTCCACATATCTGCCGGCGTCGCAGAGTGCAGCTGTCGCCGGCGCATTGTTCGCATCATCCATGATGCTCACCCCTCGCTTCGCTCGGGGCCAGCCTCGCGGCTGTCCCGATTCGCTCC
>Ga0222420_100243_pt1 | contig 51322 bp, 57 predicted proteins | sample 3A2ome_FD_182470 | JGI IMG/M metagenome (GOLD analysis project Ga0222420, IMG submission 182470) | Enriched microbial communities from leaf-cutter ant dump, University of Wisconsin, Madison, United States - 3A200A (version 2) | ecosystem: Environmental > Terrestrial > Nest > Insects nest > Nest...
CGAGCATGACCATGGCAGGCATCAACGCCGGCGGGCAGGCCATCACCAACGTCGCCCCGGGCGTCAACGGCACCGATGCGGTCAACGTCAACCAGCTCAGCAGCGTCAACGCCGCCACCAACGCGCGCATGAACGCGCTGAGCAACCAGATCAACACGGTCGGGCAGAAGGCCTATGCGGGCGTGGCCTCGGCGATGGCCGTGCAGTCGCCGGCGCTATCGATCCCGGGCAAGACCACGATGCGCGTGGGCTACGGCTACTACCAGGGCGAGTCCGCGGTGGGCCTGAGCTTCCGCCGCACCTCCGAGAACAACGCGTGGAGCCTGACGGGCGGCGCCACGGCCAGCCGCGGCGGCACGGCCGTCACCGTCGGTGCGGAATGGGTGTTCGATTGAGACCGAGCAGGGAAGAAGGCATCGACATGAAGCAGCAGCAGTTCTTGATCTGGGCGGGCACCGCCGTGGCGGCCGCGCTGGTGGCCGGATGCGCCTCGCCGGGCCGCGCCATCGACAAGGAGGCCGAGGCCCGCGCCATCGCGGCGCGGCCCGCCGGGCCTTCGGTGCAGGAATGGCCCGAGCCATCGTCCGCGAAATGGAAGCAGGGCGCCTTCCCCAACCTGGAGAACCTGCGCAGGATGGCGCCCGGCATGGGCAAGGACCAGGTGCGCGAGCTGCTGGGCTGGCCGCATTTCAGCGAGGGGCTGTGGGGCGTGCGCGAATGGAACTACCTGTTCCACCTGCGCACGGCCAAGACGCCCAGCGACTACGTGACCTGCCAGTACATGGTGCGTTTCGACGACACGCCGGCCGTGACCGGCACGTGGTGGAAGACCGCGGACTGCGCGGCGCTGGCCGACCCGCCGGCGGTGACGCCCATTCCGGTGGCTCCGACGCTGATGCCGCCACAGAAGGTAAGCCTGTCCGCCGACGGCCTGTTCCGCTTCGACGGCTCCGGCCCCGAAGACCTCCTGCCCGAGGGGCGCGAGCGCCTCTCGCGCCTGGCCGCGGACATCCGCGCCAACTTCAAGGTGCTGCACTACGTCACCGTCACCGGGCACACCGACCGCCTGGGCACGGACGCCTACAACCAGGCGCTGTCGCAGGCGCGGGCCAACACGGTGCGCGACCTGCTGGTGCAGGGCGGCATCGAGCGCGCCAAGGTGCGCGCCGTGGGCATGGGCAAGCGCCAGCCGGTGGTCAGCGACTGCACCGGCACGCAGGCCACACCGACGCTGGTGAAGTGCCTGCAGCCCAACCGCCGCGTCGAGATCGAGGTGGTCGGCGGCAGCTGAGCCGGCCGCCGAAGCCGCCCTGCAACCTCTGCCATCTTCATGTCGCGCCCCCTTCTTGCGCTCGTCGAATCGGATGCCCTCCAGCGTGCCTGCAGCGTCGATGCCATCGGCCGGACCGGCTTCGACTGCGTCCACTTCCAGACGGTCCACGACCTGGCCGCGGCGCTGAAGCAGGGCGCCGCCTTCCAGGCCATCGCCATCGCCGTGCATCCGCATCCGGCGGGTGCGCTGCACGGGCTGCGTTCCGCGTGCCGCCACATCGCTGCCGCGACGGCCGTGCCGCTGCTCTTCATGGCGCACCACACCGAGATCGCGCCGCTGCAGCCACTGCTGCTGGAGGCGCTGCAGGCGACCGCCGCGGCCGCGTTCATCTGCACCCCGCTGGCCGAGGAGGAGCTGCAGTTCAGGCTCGACCTGCTGCAGGCCGGAAGAACGGCATGAAGAGAACCCCCAGGGAGAACGGATGCTCAGAGTTGCGCTTCTGACGGCGGACCCGTCGCTGTGGTCCGGGCTGTCGTCCGTGGTCCACGAGCTCCAGGGCTGGATCATCGACCTGCGCACGCTGCGGCGCGCCTCGGCGCGGAACTGGTCCAAGGTGGCGTGCGACGCGGTGGTGCTCGACGCCCGCATGGGCGAGAGCGAGGCCGTGTGGCATCCGCTGCGCGCGCGCTGGGACATCCCGACGATCGCGCTGATCGAGCACGGGCAGGCCTCGCTGCTGCCCACCTTCCTCGCCCAGTCGCCGCGGCACGAGCTGGCCCTGCTGTCCGGCGGCGAGCCCGCGGTGCTCCAGAGCGTGCGCAGCTTCCTCGGCCGCCAGGCCGGGGCGGCGGACTGGCCCGCGCAGTGGGGCGGCTACCGCTTCGATCCGCGCTCGAACGGCGTGGACGTCGATGGCCTGGGCACGGTGCGGATGTCGCGGCACAAGTTCCGCTTCGTGCTGAGCCTGTTCCTGCACCCGAACGTGGACCTGCTCTGGGCCGACCTGCATCGCCTGGCATGGCGCGGCGAGGGCGTCGCGCGCGCGGCCACGGTGGCGGCCCACGCGGCGTGGGCGCAGGAGATGCTCGAACTCGACGGCCGGCACGGCTACGAGCTGCAGGTGGCCGGCCCCGGCTACCGGCTGCGCGCGGTGGCCCCGCCGCGCCCCGCCGCCCCCGAGCCGCCGGAGGACGGCGGCGCCGCGCGGCGCGACTTCGCCGACAGCCTGCCCGGCGACCTGTAGGCCCGCGGCGCCGTCGCCCGCGCGGCGGCGCCTGGGGGAAAGCCCCCCTTCGCCGATTCGGCTCGGCCGTTACGATTTGCCCGAGGGCGCGCCGCCGGTGCGCGCCGGAGACGACATGCATTCCCCCCTTCCCCCTGCGGCAGCGCTGGCGCTGTACCGCACCATGGTGCGCATCCGCGCCTTCGAGAACGCGGCCGAAGCGGCCAGCCAGGGCGGCGTGAGCGCCTACGGGCAGCAGGCCGCCGGCGCCGCCAAGGTGCGCGGGCCGCTGCACCTGTCCACCGGGCAGGAGGCCGTGCCCGCCGGCGTGTGCGCCCACCTGGCCGCGGCCGACTACCTCACCTCCACCCACCGCGGCCACGGCCACACGCTGGCCAAGGGCGCCGACTTGGGGCCCATGATGGCCGAGCTGTTCGGCAAGGCCACCGGCTTCAACGGCGGCAAGGGCGGCTCCATGCACATCGCCGACTTCTCCGTCGGCATGCTGGGCGCCAACGGCGTGGTGGCGGCGGGGTTGCCGATCGCGGTGGGCGCGGCGCATGCGCAGAAGCTGCAGGGCAAGATGGCGGTGACGGCCTGCTTCTTCGGCGACGGCGCGATCAACCGCGGCCCCTTCCTCGAATCGCTGAACTGGGCCAAGGTGTACGGCCTGCCGGTGCTCTTCGTGTGCGAGGACAACCGCTGGAGCGCCACCACCGCCAGCGGCCCGATGACGGCCGGCGAAGGCGCCTCGGCCCGCGCCGTGGCGCTCGGCATCCCGGCCACGCCGGTGGACGGCAACGACGTGTTCGCCGTGCACGCGGCGGCGGCGCGCCTGGTGGCCGAGGTGCGCGACGGCCTGGGCCCGCGCCTGCTGCATGCCGTGACCTACCGCGTGAAGGGCCATGTCTCGGTGGACCCGGCCGCCTACCGCGACCCGGCCGAGCTGGCCGCCGCGCTGGACACCGACCCGATCGCCCGCGCCCGCGAGCGCCTGCTGGCCGGCGGCATCGACGCCGCGGCGCTGGCCGCCATCGAGAACGAGGCGCACGCCGAGGTCGAGGCCGCGCTGGCCGCCGCCGACGCCGCGCCCTGGCCGGCCGCCGAGGCCGCGTACACCGACGTGCAGAGCACGGGGGCGGGCCAATGGCGATGAGCACCGACGACGTGCAGGAACTGAGCTACGCCGAGGCCGCCGTGCGCGCGCTGGCGCACGAGATGGAGGCCGACCCCGCCGTCGTGGTGCTGGGCGAGGACGTCGGCCGCGGCGGCATCTTCGGCCAGTACCAGGGGCTGCAGCAGCGCTTCGGCGCCGAGCGCGTGATCGACACGCCGATCAGCGAGGCCGCGATCATGGGCGCCGGCGTCGGCATGGCGCTGGCGGGCCTGCGGCCGGTGGTCGAGATGCGCGTGGTGGACTTCGCGCTGTGCGGCATGGACGAGCTGGTCAACCAGGCCGCCAAGAACCGCTACATGTTCGGCGGCCAGGGCCGCGTGCCGCTGGTGGCGCGGCTGCCCGGCGGCATCTGGGACGCCTCCGCGGCGCAGCACTCGCAGAGCCTGGAGGCGTGGTTCGCGCACCTGCCCGGCGTGGTGGTGGTGTGCCCGGCGACGCCGCAGGACAACTTCTCGCTGCTGCGCGCCGCGCTGGCCTGCGGCGACCCGGTGGTCTACATCGAGCACAAGACGCTGTGGGGCCGGCGCGGCCCGGTCGACACGGCGCAGGCGGTGCCGCTGGGCCGTGCCGCGCGGGTGCGCGAAGGCGATGCGCTCACGCTGGTGAGCTGGAGCCGGCAGCTGCACGTGTGCATCGACGCCTGCGAGCAGCTGGCGGCCGAGGGCATCGGTGTCGACCTGATCGACCTGCGCACGCTCTGGCCCTGGGACCGCGACGCCGTGCTCGCGTCCTGCGCGCGCACCGGCCGGCTGCTGGTGGTGCACGAGGCGGTGCAGGCCGCCGGCTTCGGCGCCGAGATCGCCGCCACCGCCGCCGAGGCCACCGGCTGCCGCGTGGCGCGCCTGGGGGCGCCACGCATCCCCGTGGGCTATGCGCCGGTGCTGGAGGCGCAGGCGCGCGTCGACGCGCAGGCCGTGGTGGCCGCGGTGCGGCGCCTGCTCGACTGAGGCGGCCGCATGCCGGGCCCTGCCAGCCGCCCTGCCGCGCCGGCGCCGGCAGGGCCGCTGCGGGAGCCGCTGGCCTTCCGGCTCGCGCGGGCCGCGGCCGTCGCCACGCGGCCGCTGCAGGCGCAGGCGGACAAGGTGCACCAGGTCACGCTCGGCGAATGGCGGCTGCTGGCGCTGCTGGAGGCGCATCCCGGCCTGACGGTCACGCAGGCGGCCGAAGCGCTGGGCCTGGACAAGATGGCGGTGAGCCGCGCGGCCGATGGCCTGTCGCGTCGCCGCCGCCTGCAGCGCCATGAAGACCCGGCGGACCAGCGGCGCAGCCGGCTGTTCCTCACCGGCGCCGGGCATGCGCTGGCCGCCGCCGTGGCGGCCGCCGGCCAGGCCGAGGAAGAGCGGCTGCGCGCCGGCCTGGACGCGCAGGCGCTCGCGCACTTCGAGGCGGTGCTGGACCGGCTGATCGCGGCCGGCTGATCCGGCGCGGGTCCCGTTCGCGCCGTCCCGGCCGGCGTCGATCCCTCCGAACAGGCTCAGGAAGGCGCGTCGTCCGGCGCCGCCGCGCCGCCGAAGTCCATCAGCGCCTGGCGCCGCGCGCGTTCGCGCCGCAGCCAGGCCGTGGGCGGCACGCCGGCCCAGCGGCGGAAGGCGCGGGCGAACACCTTCTCCGATTCGTAGCCCGCGGCCTCGGCGATGCGCGCCAGGGGCTCGCGGCCGGCCTCGATCTGCTCGGCCGCCAGCGCCATGCGGTGCGCCGTCAGGTAGCCGATGGGGGTGGCGCCGACCACCGACCGGAAGCGCTCGGCGAAGCGCGAGCGCGACATGGCGGCCTCGCGCGCCAGCGTCTCCAGGCGCCAGTCGCGCTGCGGCGCGCGGTGCAGCGCCGCCAGCGCGCGGCCGATGGCCGGATCGCCCAGCCCGCGCAGCCAGCCCTCGCCCGCCGCCGACGCGCGGGCCAGGTGCTCGCGCAGCAGGTGGATGGCCAGCAGCTCGCCCATGCGCGCCGCCGAGACGCGCCAGCCCGGGCGCCGCGCCAGGCTGTCCTCGGTCAGGGCCTCCATCGCCCCGGTCAGGCTGGCCAGCCAGGGCACCGCAGCCGCGCGCAGGTGGATGAGCGGCGGCAGCTGCCGCAGCACGGCATGGCGGCTCCAGGCCGAGAACCACAGCAGCACCGAGTCGACCTCGGTGGCCTCGCCCGCGCCGCCGTGGCGGAACACCAGCGGGTTCTCGTCGCGCGGGCCTTCGGCATGGCGCGCGATCAGCTCGGCGAAGGGCGTGGCCGGCAGGCCCGGCGCCGAGGCCAGCCGGTGGGCGCTGCCCAGCGGCAGCATCAGCAGGTCGCCGGCCTGCACCTGCACCGGCGCCGCGCCGTCCAGCACGAGCCACCAGGGCGCGCCGCGCGAGAGGCGCAGCATCGCGCCGGGCAGGCCGTCGGAGCGCAGCGCCCAGGGGGCGTGCAGCGAGAAGCGCGCCGTCACCGCGCGCTCGACGCGGCAGGCCGCCAGCACCTCGCTCAGCGCGTCCATCGGGCGGGTGCCGCGGGCGGGACGAATCGTGCCCTCTTGCGGACGCTCGGCGGTTGAGGCCGCGCGGGGGCCTGAGAAGAATCAAGGCATCGGCTCGGAGCACGCGCAGCGGACGGCATGGCGGCCATCTTGGCACAGCGCGCGGCTCCGGCCGCCCCCTTCCCCACATCCATCATCGAGAACCCCATGACTCCTTCCCTCAAGATCGGCATCGCCGGCGGCGGCATCGGCGGCCTGGCCGCGGCCTGCGCCCTGCACCGCCAGGGCCACGACGTGACCGTGTTCGAGCAGAGCCGCCAGTACCTGCGCGTGGGCGCCGACATCAACCTCACGCCCAATGCCGTGCGCGCGCTGGACGGCCTCGGCGCGGGCATCGCGGCGGCGGTGCGCGCCTCGGCCGCGCGGCCCACGCACCGCATCAGCCGCACCTGGGACAGCGGCGAGGAGACCTCGCGCCTGCCGATGGGCGACGCCGCCGAGCGCCAGTACGGCGCGCCGCAGCTGACCATCCACCGCGCCGACCTGCTGGCCGCGCTGGCCGACGCCTTCCCGCGCGAGCGCGTGCGCTTCGGCAGCCGCTGCGAGCGCATCGAGGACGGTGCGGACGGCGTGGCGGTGCGCTTCGCCGACGGCGGCGAGGTGCGCGGCCTGGACCTGCTGGTCGGCGCCGACGGCATCCACTCCGCGGTGCGCGCCGCGATGTTCGGCGCCGAGCAGCCGCGCTTCACCGGCGTGGTGGCCTTCCGCGCCGTGGTGCCCACCGGGCGCGTGAAGGACGTGCCGGACATCGCCGCCTTCACCAAGTGGTGGGGCCCCTCGCCCGAGAGCCAGATCGTCACCTTCCCGCTCAACCAGGGCCGCGACACCTTCATCTTCGCCACCACGGGGCAGGACTCCTGGCACGAGGAGTCGTGGACCTCGGAGGGCAGCGTGGAGGAGCTGCGCGGCTTCTACGCCGGCTTCCACCCGCACGCGCGGGCGCTGCTCGACGCCTGCGACAGCGTGCTCAAGACCGCGCTCTACGAACGCGACCCCCTGCCCTGCTGGAGCCGCGGCCGCATGACGCTGCTGGGCGATGCCTGCCACCCCATGATGCCCTTCATGGCGCAGGGCGCCGGCATGGCGATCGAGGACGGCGTGGTGCTCGGCCGCGCCCTGGAAGGCGTGGCGCCGGACGGCGTGCCGGCGGCGCTGCGCCGCTACGAGCAGGCGCGGCTGGAGCGCACCAGCCGCATCCAGCTCGGCTCGCGCGGCAACAACTGGCTGCGCGCCGGCGGCAATGCGGACTGGGTCTACGGCTACGACGCCTGGGGCGTGCCGCTGGCGCCGGCCGGCGACGGCGCGGCGGGCTGAGCGGGCGGCGGCCCACGGGGTTTCCACCCTCGGACGCGGCGGCGCGGGCCGCTACAAACGGCGCATGCCGGTGTGCCTGCGCGTCGTCGACTCGATCACCGAACTGCACGCGGGCGATGCCGGCTGCGTGGCGGTGAGCGGGTCGCACGGCGGCCTCAGCTCGGCGCGCTACGCGCTGGCCGCGCGCCCGCGGCTGTCGGTGTTCAACGACGCCGGCGTGGGCCGCGGCGCGGCGGGCATCGCGGCACTGGGCTTCCTGCAGGCCCATGCGCTGGCCGCCTGCACGGTGGCCCACCACAGCGCACGCATCGGCGAAGCCCGCAGCACGCTCGACGAGGGCGTGCTCAGCCATGTCAACGCCGCCGCCGCGGCGCTGGGCCTCGCGCCCGGCCAGACGGTGCACGAGGCGCTGGCAGCCCTCCACATCCCGTTCGAGGAGACCTCCGCATGAGTTTCAAGCCGAATCGCCGCGCCGCGCTGGCCGCATCCGCCGCCGCGGCCTGGGCCCTGGCCGCCGGCAGCGCCTGGGCCGACACCTGGCCCGGCAAGCCGGTGAAGATCGTCGTGCCCTTCGCGCCCGGCGGCACCACCGACATCCTGGCCCGCGCCGTGGCGCCCGAGCTGACCAAGGCCTTCGGCCAGCAGTTCATCGTCGACAACCGCGCCGGCGCGGGCGGCAACATCGGCGCCGAGATCGTGGCCAAGTCGCCCAGCGACGGCTACACCTTCCTGATGGGCACCGTGGGCACGCACGGCATCAACCGCGCGCTGTACAAGAGCCTGCCCTACGACCCGATCAAGGACTTCGTGCCCGTCACGCTGGTGGCCGCCGTGCCCAACGTGCTGGAGATGAACGCCGAGAAGGCGAAGCAGTACGGCGTCCACAACGTGCAGGACCTGATCAGGTACCTGAAGGCCAACCCCAACAAGCTGAACATGGCCTCCAGCGGCAGCGGCACCTCGATCCACCTGGCGGGCGAGCTGTTCAAAAGCATGACGGGCACGCAGATGACGCACGTGCCGTACAAGGGCTCCGGCCCGGCGCTGCTGGACATGATCGCCGGCAACGCGGACGTGATGTTCGACAACCTGCCCTCGTCCATGCAGCAGATCAAGGGCGGCAAGCTCACGGCGCTGGCGGTCACCAGCAGCCAGCGCTCCTCGGCGCTGCCCGACGTGCCGACGGTGGAGGAAGCCGGAGGCCCCTCGCTCAAGGGCTACGAGGCCAGCTCCTGGTTCGGCCTGCTGGCGCCGGCCGGCACCTCGCCCGACATCGTCAACCGCGTGCAGCAGGCGGTGGCCAAGGCACTGGGCACGCCCGAGGTGAAGGAGAAGATGCAGGCCCAAGGCGCCATCCCCAGCGGCAACACGCCCGCGCAGTTCACCAGGCTCATCGCCGACGAGCACGTGAAGTGGGCCAAGGTGGTGAAGGACTCGGGCGCGACGGTGGACTGAACCGCAGGGCCCCCCAATGACAAAGGCCGCCCGGATGGGCGGCCTTTGTCATTCGGCGCTCCCGGCTTCCCATCGACCCTCGAGGGGGAGCCGGAGCAGGACGAGGTCCGCGCAGGTCAGGGGTGGGTCATGCGCCCCAGACGATGTCCTTCTGCTCGGCCAGCGATTCGCGCAGCATGTTCAGGAGCGGCGTGGCGCGCTGGTACAGCCCGACATGCTGCGCCTCGGCCTCGGCGTCGTGGTCTTCCACCGCGTTCGGATCGTGGTTGCGCTTGCCGTCGCGCGCCTCGCGCGCCACCGCGGCCTCCAGCGAGGAGATGGCGCCCGCCATCTGGTCGACGGTGATGACGCCGGCGGAAGCGGCCGACTTGCCGATGATGTCCAGCAGCTGGCGGGCGTTGGTCTCCAGCATGACGACGTCGGCGCTGGCCTGGGACTTGAAGCGATAGAGCATGGTGCGATCCCTTTCCTACTTGTACATGTAGTCGCGGGTGAAAGGGTATACCGATTGCGCGCCGCGCAGGACAGGGGAAGCCATCTGTCCGTCGGGCCGGGCGGAGAGCATCTGGTGCAGCGCGATCCAGCCCTGCTCGAAGCTCATCGCGGAGCCGGCGAGGTAGAGGCGGTAGGCGCGCAGGATGCGGCCGCCGCGCTCCGGGCCCGCCGTGCGCTCCAGCACCGCGCGCGCCTCGTCCAGCTGCGACTCCAGCGCGTCGGACCAGGCCCACAGCGTGCGGGCGTAGTGGGGGCGCAGGTTCTCCGTGTCCACCATCTCCAGCCCGGCGGCCGCGGTCTCGCGCAGGATCTGCGTGACGTGCAGCAATTCGCCGCCGGGGAAGATGTACTTCTCGATGAAGTCGCCCATGCCGGCGCCGAGCTGCTTGTAGTCCAGCTGGCCGGCCGTGATGCCGTGCTGCAGCGTCAGGCCGCCCGGCGCGAGCAGGTCGCGCACGTCGCGCAGGTACAGCCCCATGTTGGCGCTGCCGACGTGCTCGAGCATGCCGACCGAGGAGATCTTGTCGAAGGGCCTGTCGGCCTTGAGCTCGCGGTAGTCCATCAGGCGCGCGCGCACGCGACCGCCCAGCCCGCGCTCGGCGATCAGCCGCTCCACGTGCGCATGCTGGTTCTTCGAGAGCGTGATGCCGGTGGCGTCCACGCCGTAGTGCTCGGCCGCCCACAGCAGCAGCGCCCCCCAGCCGCAGCCGATGTCGAGGAAGCGCTCGCCGGGCTGGAGCTTCAGCTTGCGGCAGATGTGGTCCAGCTTGGCCTCCTGCGCGCCGGCGATGTCGAGGTCGGGCGTGCGGAAGTAGGCGCACGAGTAGACCCGCTTCGGGTCGAGCCAGAGGGTGTAGAAGTCGTCGGAGACGTCGTAGTGGAACTGGACCTGCTCGGCGTCCTTGCCCAGCGAATGGGAGCCGCGCGACTTGGCGTTGCGCAGCAGGCGCGTCCACCAGCCGCTGTTGCTCTCGGCCGGGTTGGTCGGCATCAGCGCCGCTGCCGTCGCCATCAGGTCGCGCATGCTGCCCTCGATGCCCACGCGGCCTTCCACGTAGTCCTCGCCCACGCTGCCGACCTGGCTGGCCGCCAGCTTGGCCAGGGCCGTCCAGCTGGAAAAACTCAGATGCACCTTCGCACCGGCGGGGCCGGCGCGGCTGCCGTCGGGCAGCTGGATGGAAACGGGAAGGGGAAGCGGTGCGAGAAGGGCTTCGATCTTGGTGACCAGGCTCTGCATGTCGGCGAACTGTGCAAACACGGAAGACGGCCGCAATGGTGGCACAACCCGCCATAGTTTGCAGAGCGCGGCGCGCAGCGCCGGGCACCAAAGAAAAAGGCCCTCTTTCGAGGGCCTTTCAATGTGGTTGCGCGGGCAAGATTTGAACTTGCGACCTTTGGGTTATGAGCCCAACGAGCTACCAGGCTGCTCCACCGCGCGGCAAGAAAGAAATTATAGCTTATTCGGCGGCGCCTTGCTCGCCTTCGGCCGCTTCCGTCGGCTCGGGGCGGTCCACCAGTTCGACCAGCGCCATCGGCGCGTTGTCGCCCACGCGGAAGCCCATCTTCAGGATGCGCGTGTAGCCGCCCGGACGGGTCTGGTAGCGCGGGCCGAGTTCGTTGAACAGCTTCACGACGCTGTCGCGGTCGCGCAGGCGGTCGAAGGCCAGGCGCTTGTTGGCGACCGTCGGCTTCTTGGCCAGGGTGATCAGCGGCTCGACGACGCGGCGCAGTTCCTTGGCCTTCGGCACGGTGGTCTTGATCGCTTCGTGCGCGATCAGCGAGTTGGTCATGTTGCGCAGCATCGCGAGGCGGTGCGAGCTGGTGCGGTTGAGTTTGCGCAGGCCGAGTCCGTGACGCATGGTGATATTCCTTTCGTTATTTAAGAGCAGGCCGTATCAGGTACCCGCAATACACACAGGAGGGCAAGGTTTGCCGCGAGCGGCAAACCTGGTTTACCTCTTGTCCAGGCCGGCCGGCGGCCAGCTCTCGAGCTTCATGCCCAGCGTGAGGCCACGCGAGGCCAGCACTTCCTTGATCTCGTTGAGCGACTTGCGGCCCAGGTTCGGGGTCTTCAGCAGTTCGTTCTCGGTGCGCTGGATCAGGTCGCCGATGTAGTAGATGTTCTCGGCCTTCAGGCAGTTGGCCGAGCGCACCGTCAGCTCCAGCTCGTCCACGGGGCGCAGCAGGATCGGGTCGAACTGCTGGGCGCTGCGCTGCTGGGGCTGCTCGAACATGCCGTCGATGGCGCCGCCTTCCAGCTGCGCGAACACGGCCAGTTGCTCGACCAGGATCTTGGCCGAGGCGCGCACGGCGTCCTCGGCGCTGATCGCACCGTTGGTCTCGATCTCGACCAGCAGCTTGTCCAGGTCGGTGCGCTGCTCGACGCGGGCGCTCTCGACGGTGTAGCTCACGCGCTTGACCGGCGAGAACGAGGCGTCCAGCACGATCCGGCCGATCGACTTGGTCGGCTCGTCGGCGTAGCGGCGCATCGTGCCGGGCACGTAGCCGCGGCCCTTCTCGACCTTGATCTGCATGTCCAGCTTGCCGCCCTGCGACAGGTTGGCGATCACGTGGTCGGGGTTGATGATCTCGACGTCGTGCGGCGTCTGGATGTCGGAGGCCTTGACCGGGCCTTCGCCGTCCTTGCGCAGCGACAGGGTGACCTCGTCGCGGTTGTGCAGCTTGAACACCACGCCCTTGAGGTTGAGCAGGATGTTGACGACGTCTTCCTGGACGCCGTCGATCGACGAGTACTCGTGCAGCACGCCGGCGATCGTCACTTCAGTGGCTGCGTAACCCACCATCGAGGAGAGCAGCACGCGGCGCAGCGCGTTGCCGAGCGTGTGGCCGTAGCCGCGCTCGAAGGGTTCGAGCGTGACCTTCGCCTTGTTGGCGGCCAGTTGCTCGACCTGGATGGTCTTGGGTTTCAGCAGGGTCGTTTGCATGCGGACTTCCTCTCAATACCCCCGGCTCGTTACACCGGTAAGGCTGGTGAAGTGCCCGCCCCGGATGCCTCCGGGGGGGAACAGAACATTCACAGGGACGAGGCTGCGCGGTAGCCTCGCGATCCCCTGTTTATCGGGAATACAGTTCGACGATCAGCGACTCGTTGATGTCGGCGCCGAATTCGTCGCGGTCCGGCACCTTCTTGAAGGTGCCCTCGGCCTTGTCGAGGCTGACCTCGACCCAGGCGGGGATGCCGACCTGCTGGGCCAGCTGCAGCGCCTCGATCACGCGGGCCTGCTTCTTCGACTTCTCGCGCACGGCGACCACGTCGCCGGCCTTGACCAGGTACGAGGGAATGTTCACCGGCTGGCCGTTGACCGTGATGGCCTTGTGCGACACCAGCTGGCGCGCCTCGGCGCGGGTCGAGCCGAAGCCCATGCGGTAGACGACGTTGTCCAGGCGCGATTCCAGCAGGAACAGCAGGTTGGCGCCGGTGTTGCCGCGGCGGCGGTCGGCTTCCTCGAAGTAGCGGCGGAACTGCTTCTCCAGCACGCCGTACATGCGCTTGACCTTCTGCTTCTCGCGCAGCTGCAGGCCGAAGTCGGAGGTGCGCTGGCCCGAGGTGCGGCCGTGCTGGCCGGGCTTGGAGTCGAACTTGGCCTTGTCCGCGATCGAGCGGCGGGCGCTCTTGAGGAACAGGTCGGTGCCTTCACGGCGGGAGAGCTTGGCCTTGGGGCCGAGGTAGCGTGCCACGGTTTTTCCTTTGATCTATCTGCCGCAGTCGCCTGCGGGAGCCATCAGTCGAGTTCGGTCGATGGCGGTGGGCTTGGGGTGACGAAAAAAGCAAAACGCGCAGGCCGCCTTGCGGCGGACTGCGCCTTGCGCCGGCAATCAGATGCGGCGGCGCTTCTGGGGACGGCAGCCGTTGTGCGGGACCGGCGTCACGTCGGAGATCGACGTGATGCGGATGCCCAGCGCAGCCAGTGCACGCACCGACGATTCGCGACCCGGGCCGGGGCCCTTGATCTCGACGTCCAGGTTCTTGATGCCCTGCTCGACCGCGGCGCGGCCGGCCACTTCGGAAGCCACCTGGGCCGCGAAGGGGGTCGACTTGCGCGAGCCCTTGAAGCCCTGGCCGCCCGACGAGGCCCACGACAGCGCGTTGCCCTGGCGGTCGGTGATGGTGATGATGGTGTTGTTGAACGACGCGTGCACGTGCGCAATGCCGTCCGCAACGTTCTTGCGGACCTTCTTGCGCACACGCTGGGCGGCGTTGTTGGCAGGTGCTTTAGCCATGCTGTTCTCTCTTTACTTCTTCAGGGCCTGGGCGGCCTTGCGCGGGCCCTTGCGGGTGCGTGCGTTGGTGCGCGTGCGCTGGCCGCGCATCGGCAGGCCGCGGCGATGACGGAAGCCGCGGTAGCAGCCGATGTCCATCAGGCGCTTGATGTTCATCGTCGTCTCGCGGCGCAGGTCGCCCTCGATCGTGAACTGGGCGATCTGGTCGCGGATCTTCTCGAGATCACCGTCCGTCAGGTCCTTGACCTTCTTGGAGTACTCGATGCCGCAGGCCTCGCAGATCTTGCGAGCGCGGGTGCGGCCAATGCCGAAGATCGCCGTCAGGCCGATTTCGGCGTGCTTGTGCGGCGGGATGTTGATGCCAGCGATACGTGCCATGTGCGTCCTCTAGAACTCTCGAATCAACCCTGGCGCTGCTTGTGGCGCGGGTCGGTGCAGATCACGCGCACGACGCCCTTGCGGCGGATGATCTTGCAATTGCGGCAGATGGTCTTGACCGAAGCCGAAACTCTCATTTCATTTCTCCTGAAACTCTCTCGTGGGCGCGATTCACTTCGCCCGAAACACAATGCGCGCCCGGCTCAAGTCGTAGGGCGTCAGTTCCACCGTCACCTTGTCTCCGGGAAGGATGCGGATGTAGTGCATCCGCATCTTTCCCGAAATGTGGCCGAGGACGATGTGACCGTTTTCCAGCTTCACCCGGAAGGTTGCATTGGGTAGGTTCTCGATGACCTCCCCATGCATCTGGATCGCGTCGTCCTTGGACATCTCACCCGCCCTAGGAGGTCTTGAAATTCGCCTTCTTGAGCAATGATTCGTACTGCTGGGACATCAGGTAGTTCTGCACCTGGGCCATGAAGTCCATGGTGACGACCACGATGATCAGCAAGGACGTGCCGCCGAAATAGAACGGCACGTTGTATTTCAGGATCAGGAACTCCGGCAGCAGGCACACGAACGTGATGTAGATCGCGCCGGCCAGCGTCAGGCGTACCAGGATCTTGTCGATGTAGCGGGCCGTCTGGTCGCCGGGACGGATCCCGGGGATGAAGGCACCGCTCTTCTTCAGGTTGTCGGCGGTCTCGCGGCTGTTGAACACGAGCGCCGTGTAGAAGAAGCAGAAGAACACGATCGCGGCGGCGTACAGCAGCGTGTAGACCGGCTGCCCCGGCGCCAGCGCCGCGGCGATGTCCTTGAGCCAGCGCATGCTGTCGCCCGAGCTGAACCAGCCCACGATGGTGGCCGGCAGCAGGATGATCGACGACGCGAAGATCGGCGGAATCACCCCGGCCATGTTCAGCTTGAGCGGCAGGTGCGAAGCCTGGCCGCCGTAGACCTTGTTGCCGACCTGCCGGCGCGCATAGTTCACCAGGATCTTGCGCTGGCCGCGCTCGACGAACACCACGAACCAGGTCACCAGCGCCACGACGACGACGATGAACAGCGCGGCGATCACGCTCATGGCCCCCGTGCGCACCAGCTCCAGCAGGCCGCCGATGGCGGTCGGCAGGCCGGCGGCGATGCCGGCGAAGATGATGATCGAGATGCCGTTGCCCAGGCCGCGCTCGGTGATCTGCTCGCCCAGCCACATCAGGAACATGGAACCGGCCGTCAGGCTCACCATGGCCGTGATGCGGAAGCCGAAGCCCGGCGCGATCACCAGGCCCGGAGACGACTCCAGCGCCACGGCGATGCTGAACGACTGGAACAGCGCCAGGCCCAGTGCGCCGTAGCGCGTGTACTGGGTGATCTTGCGCCGGCCGGCCTCGCCTTCCTTCTTGAGCTGCTCGAACTGGGGCATGACGTAGGTCATCAGCTGGATGATGATCGACGCCGAGATGTACGGCATGATCCCCAGTGCGAAGACCGTGAAGCGCGACAGCGCCCCGCCCGAGAACATGTTGAACAGGCTCAGGATGCCGCCCTGCTGCCCCTGGAAGAGCTGCGCCAGCTGGTCCGGGTTGATGCCCGGCACCGGGATGTGCGCCCCGATGCGGTAGACCACGAGCGCAAGCAGCAAGAAGACGAGCCGGCGACGCAGGTCGCCGAACTTGCCGGTCTTGGCGAGCGTTGCCGCGTTGGTTGCCACGTTCGGTCTGCTTTCCGTCTTCGACTTCAGGCCAGGCTGCCGCCGGCCGCCTCGATGGCAGCCTTGGCACCGGCGGTCGCGCCGATGCCCGTCAGCTTGACGGCCTTGCTCAGTTCACCCGACTTGATGACCTTCACCACCTTGGCGAGCTGGCCCACCAGGCCGGCTTGCTTGAGGGCCAGCAGGTCGACCTCGGCCGCGCCCAGCTTGTCCAGCTGGCCCAGCGTGATCTCGGCGTTGAACTTCAACGAAGCCGACTTGAAGCCGCGCTTGGGCAGGCGGCGCTGCAGCGGCATCTGGCCGCCTTCGAAGCCGACCTTGTGGAAGCCGCCGGCGCGGGACTTCTGGCCCTTGTGGCCGCGGCCCGCGGTCTTGCCCAGGCCGGAGCCGATGCCGCGGCCGACACGGCGCTTGGCATGCTTGGCGCCCGCTGCGGGCTGGATGCTGTTGAGTTCCATGTCAGAGCACCTTCACCAGGTAGGCGATCTTGTTGATCATGCCGCGCACGGCGGGCGTGTCCTGCAGCTCGCTCACGCTGTTGAGCTTGCGCAGGCCCAGGCCACGCACGGTGGCGCGGTGCGACTGCTTCGTGCCGATGGGGCTGCGAACCAGCTGGACCTTGACGGTCTGTTGTTGCGTCGTCATCGCGTTCTCTCCGATCAGGCGCTGAAGATCTCTTCGACCGTCAGGCCGCGCTTGGCAGCGACTTCGGCCGGGGTCGTGGAGTTCTTCAGTGCGTCCAGGGTCGCGCGGACCATGTTGTACGGGTTGGACGAGCCATGGCTCTTGGCCACGACGTCGGTGATGCCCATCACCTCGAACACGGCGCGCATCGGGCCGCCGGCGATGATGCCGGTGCCCTTGGGGGCCGGGGACATCATCACGGTCGATGCGCCGTGGTGGCCGGTCACTTCATGGTGCAGCGTGCCGTTCTTGATCGACACCTTCAGCATGTTGCGGCGGGCCTCTTCCATCGCCTTCTGCACGGCCGAGGGCACTTCCTTGGACTTGCCCTTGCCCATGCCGACGCGGCCGTCGCCGTCGCCGACCACCGTCAGGGCCGCGAAGCCCAGGATCCGACCACCCTTCACCACCTTGGTGACGCGGTTGATCGAGATCATCTTCTCGCGCAGACCGTCCTCGGGACCCTCGGCGCTCGTTCTTGCCTGAATCTTTGCCATCTTGAATTCCTGATTCGTGCGCGTTCGCTTAGAACTGCAGCCCGGCTTCGCGGGCGGCCTCGGCCAGCGCCTTCACGCGGCCGTGGTACGCGAAACCGGCGCGGTCGAAGGCGACCTTCTCGACGCCGGCGGCCTTGGCGCGCTCGGCGATGCGCTTGCCGATGATCGTGGCGGCGGCGGCGTTGCCGCCCTTGCCGGCACCACCGAGCGAGCTGCGCACTTCGGCTTCGGCGGTGGAGGCCGAGGCCAGCACCTTGGAGCCGTCGCCGGAGATCACGGCGGCGTAGATGTGCAGGTTGGTGCGGTTCACCGTCAGACGCGCGACGCCTTGCGTGGCAATGCGGATGCGGGTCTGGCGGGCGCGGCGCAGGCGCTGTTCCTTCTTGGTCAACATCATGCGGCCTCTTACTTCTTCTTGGTTTCCTTGATCACGATCCGCTCGTCCGCATAGCGGATGCCCTTGCCCTTGTAGGGCTCGGGCGGACGGATCGCGCGGATCTCGGCAGCCACCTGGCCGACGCGCTGGCGGTCGGCGCCCTTGATGACGATTTCCGTCGGGGCGGGGGTGGCCACGGTGATGCCGGCAGGCATGTCCTTGTTGACCGGGTGCGAGAAGCCGACCGACAGGTTCAGCTTGCTGCCCTGGGCCTGGGCCTTGTAGCCCACGCCGACCAGCGTCAGCTTCTTCTCGAAGCCCTTGCTCACGCCCACGACCATGTTGTTGACCAGCTGGCGCACGGTGCCGCTCATCGCGTTGGCTTCACGCGATTCGTCGGCCGGCTCGAAGCTCAGCTTGCCATCCTTGCTCGACACCTTGACCAGCGCATTGGCGGCGATGGACAGCTGCCCACCCGCGCCCTTGACGCTGATCTGGTCTTCCTTGATCGACACGTCCACGCCTTGCGGGACGGTGATCGGCATTTTTCCGACTCGGGACATTGTTCAGTTCCTCCGCGTCAGGCGACGTAGCACAGGACTTCGCCGCCCACGCCATCGGCGCGCGCCTTGCGGTCCGTCATCACGCCCTTGGGGGTGGTGACGATGGCCACGCCCAGGCCGTTCTGGACCTTGGGGATGGCGCTCGCGCCCTTGTACACGCGCAGGCCGGGGCGGCTCACGCGCTCGATGCGCTCGATCACCGGACGGCCGGCGTAGTACTTCAGGGAGATCTCGAGTTCGCTCTTGCCGGCTTCGGTCTTGACCTGGAAGCCGTCGATGTAGCCCTCGTCCTTCAGCACCTGGGCGATCGCGATCTTCACCTTGGAAGACGGGACCGACACGGTGGGCTTCGCGACCATCTGCGCATTGCGGATGCGCGTCAGCAGGTCGGCGATGGGATCACTCATGCTCATGTTTCTTGCTCCTGCCTGCGCGTCTTACCAGCTGGCCTTGGTGACGCCGGGGATGTCGCCGGCGAAGGCCAGTTCGCGGACCTTGGCGCGGCCCAGGCCGAACTGGCGGAAGGTGCCGCGCGGACGGCCGGTGATTTCGCAGCGGTTGCGCTGGCGCGTCGGGTTGGCGTTGCGCGGCAGCTTCTGCAGCGCCAGGCGCGCCACGGCGCGTTCCTCGTCGCTCTTCTTGGCGTCGCCGGCGATCGCCTTCAGTTCTTCATGCTTCTTCGCGTACTTGGCGACCAGCTTGTCGCGCTTGAGTTCGCGCTGGATCAAAGCAACTTTTGCCACAGGGTCACCTTTAGTTCTTGAAGGGGAAACGGAAGCCCTGCAGCAGCGCCTTGGCTTCTTCGTCGGACTTGGCGGTCGTGGTGATGCTGATGTTCAGGCCACGCAGTGCATCCACCTTGTCGTACTCGATCTCGGGGAAGATGATCTGTTCCTTGACGCCGATGTTGTAGTTGCCGCGGCCGTCGAAGGCGCGGCCGCTGATGCCGCGGAAGTCGCGCACGCGGGGCAGCGCCACGGTGACGAAGCGGTCCAGGAACTCGTACATCTTCACGCCGCGCAGGGTGACCATGCAGCCGATGGCCTGGCCTTCGCGGATCTTGAAGCCGGCGATGGCCTTGCGGGCCTTCGTCACCACCGGCTTCTGGCCGGCGATCTTGGTCAGGTCGGCGACGGCGTTGTCCATCACCTTCTTGTCGGCCACGGCCTCGCTCACGCCCATGTTCAGCGTGATCTTGGTCAGGCGCGGGACCTGCATCGGCGACTTGTAGCCGAACTTCTCGGTCAGTTCTTTCGCGATCTTCTCGCGGTAGTGTTGTTGCAGTCGGGCCATGATGTCCTCTTCCTCGCGGCTCAGGCAGCCTTGATCTCTTCGCCGCTGGACTTGAAGACGCGCACGCGCTTGCCGTCCACGAGCTTGACGCCCACGCGATCGGCCTTGCCGGTCGCGGCGTTGAAGATCGCCACGTTGGATTGATGGATCGGCATGGCCTTCTCGACGATGCCGCCGGTCGTCCCCTTCATGGGGTTCGGCTTGGTGTGCTTCTTGACCAGGTTGATGCCGTCGACCACGACGTGCGTGTCACCGGCGCGCAGCGACACCGTGCCGCGCTTGCCCTTGTCGCGACCCGCGATCACGATGACCTGGTCGCCCTTGCGAATCTTGTTCATGGCGCGTGTCCTTACAGAACTTCGGGGGCCAGCGAGACGATCTTCATGAACTTCTCGGTGCGCAGCTCGCGCGTCACCGGTCCGAAGATGCGGGTGCCGATCGGCTCCAGCTTGGCGTTGAGCAGCACGGCGGCGTTGCCGTCGAACTTGACGAGCGAGCCGTCGCCACGGCGGATGCCCTTGGCGGTGCGCACCACCACGGCGTTGTAGATCTCGCCCTTCTTGACGCGGCCACGCGGGGCCGCTTCCTTGACGCTGACCTTGATGATGTCGCCGACGCTGGCGTAACGGCGCTTGGAGCCGCCGAGCACCTTGATGCACAGGACGGACTTCGCACCCGTGTTGTCGGCCACGTCGAGCCGGGATTCAGTCTGGATCATTGTGAGTAATTCCCAACTTGTACCGCCAGCGCCGAAGCCCTGCCGGTCAGTCTTGGGCCCGTCGTCGGCGCACCGCCCTCACGACCACCTTCGGGTACGTTCGGGCCTGGCACGCTTTCGTCTGGGCGAAAGGTTCCGCTTTGAAAGCGAAGCCCGCGATTGTGGCACGCTGTGCCCGGGCTGTCAACGCCCCCTGTTGCGCGGGCCGCCAGGGGCCTGCGCCGCCGGCCGCGCTGTTTAGACTCGCCGGCGCCATGACCCGCCCGCCTGCGCCCCCGGCCGCCCGCCTGTTCTCCCGCCGGGCCTGGCTGCGCCGGGCGGGCGGGCTGGCGGCCGCGCCCTGGCTGGGCGCCTGCGGCGGCCCCGCGCACACGCCCGCCCCTGAGGCGGTGCCCCTGGCCCTGCAGATGGAAGCCCGCTGGCCCCACGCCCTGCCCTTCGGCGGGACGACGGTCGGGGGGCTGTCGGGCGCCGACTTCGATGCCCGCCGGGGCGAATACCTGCTGCTGAGCGACGACCGCGCCGACCGCGGCCCGGCCCGGCTCTATACCGCCGAGTGGCCGGCCGGGGCGCCGGCGCCCCGGCCCACCGGCGTGGTGCCGTTGCGCCAGGCCGACGGCACGCCCTGGCCGAACCGCCGCCAGGCGCCCGCCGGGGTGCCGGTGGTCGACCCGGAAGCCCTGCGGCTGCGCCCCGACACCGGCACGCTGCTGTGGAGCACCGAAGGCGACATCGGCCGCGGCTTCGGCCCGGCGCTCTACGAATCCGCCCGCGACGGCCGGCTGCTGCGCGAGTTCGCCCTGCCGGCGATGTTCCGGCCCGAGGCGTCCGGCGCCCGCGGCCCGCGCGACAACCAGGGCTTCGAGGGGCTGGCGCTGACGCCCGACGGCCGCTTCGCCTGGCTGGCGATGGAGGGCGCGCTGGTCCAGGACGGCCCGTTGCCCACCGTCGATGCCCCGGGCGGCCCGTGCCGCTTCACCCAGGTCGACCTCGCCACCGGCCGGGCGGTGCGCCAGATCGCCTACGTGCCGGACGCCATCCCGTTGCGCCCCGCGCTGCCGGGCACCTACGCGGACAACGGCGTGAGCGAGGTGCTGATGATCGACGCGCAGCGCATGCTGGTGCTGGAGCGCGCCTACGCGCTGGGCCGCGGCAACTCGCTGCGCCTCTACGAAATCGACACCCGCGCCGGCAGCGACACGCTGGCGCTGGAGACGCTGCACCCCGGCAACCACCGCCCCGCCCCCAAGCGCCTGCTGGCCGACTTCGCCCGGCTCGGCCTTTCGCGCCTGGACAACACCGAGGCCCTGTGCTGGGGCCCGCCTCTGCCCGACGGCCGCCGGCGCCTGCTGGCGGTCAGCGACGACAATTTCAACCCGTCGCAGGTCACCCAGTTCGCCGTCTTCGCCTTCACGGATTCCTCCCCATGAGCACCTCCACCCCCTCGCTTCCCCCGGTCGCCTTCATCGGCGGCGGCAACATGGCCAGCGCCATCCTCGGCGGCCTGCTGCGCGCCGGCCTGCCGGCCTCCTCCTTCGAGATCGTCGAACCCTGGGACGAGGCCCGCGCCCGCATCCAGCGCGACTTCGGCATCGCCGCCCAGGCTACGCCGACGGGGGCGCTGGCGCGCTGCGGCGTGTTCGTGTGGGCCGTCAAGCCGCAGGTCTTCGGCGAGGCGGCGCGGGCCGCGCAGCCCTTCGCCGGCCAGGCGCTGCACCTGAGCGTGGCGGCGGGCATCCCCTCGCAGAGCATCGCCGCCTGGCTCGGCACCGAGCGCATCGTGCGCGCCATGCCCAACACGCCGGCGCTGGTGGGCCAGGGCATGACGGGGCTGTTCGCCCGGCCGGCGGCCGGCGCGGCCGACCGCGCCACCGTCGAGCAACTGCTCGCGCCCACCGGCCAGTGCCTGTGGGTGCAGGAGGAGTCGCAGCTGGACGCGGTGACGGCGATGTCCGGCTCCGGCCCGGCCTACGTGTTCTTCTTCATCGAGGCGATGGCCGAAGCCGGCGCCGAGATGGGCCTGCCGCCCGAGGACGCGCTGCGCCTGGCGGTCGGCACCTTCACCGGCGCCTCGGCGCTGGCGGCGGCCTCGAGCGAGCCGCCGGCGGTGCTGCGCGAGCGCGTCACCTCCAAGGGGGGGACGACGCACGCGGCCATCACCTCGATGCAGGCGGCCGGGATGAAGGAGCGTTTCAAGGCCGCGATCCGCGCCGCCGAGCAGCGGGCGGGCGAGCTGGCGGCGGAGTTCGGGCGGGCGGGCTGAGCCGGCCCCGGGGCGCGTCAGCGCGCCAGGGAATCGGCCACCACGCCGGCGAACACGGCGAAACCCACCCAGTGGTTGAGCCGGAAGGCCTTGAAGCAGCCCTCGCGCGTGCGCTGCCGGATCAGCGTCCAGTGCCACAGCGCCTGTGCCGCCGCCGCGGCCAGGCCGGCGAAGAAGAGGAGGCCCAGCCCCAGCCGCGCGCTGGCCCAGGCCCACATGGCGATGAAGAGCGCGTAACTCGCCATCACCGCCGCCACGTCGAAGCGGCCGAAGGTGATGGCCGAGGTCTTCATGCCGATCTTCAGGTCGTCGTCGCGATCGACCATGGCGTACTCGGTGTCGTAGGCCAGCACCCAGAACAGGTTGCCGGCCAGCAGCCACCAGGCCAGCCAGGGCACCTCGCCGGTGACGGCCGAGAAGGCCATCGGGATGCCGAAGCTGAAGGCCACGCCCAGCACCGCCTGCGGCACCGAGACGATGCGCTTGGCGAAGGGGTAGGCCAGCGCCACGGCCAGCGCGGCGAAGGACCAGAGGACGGTCGGCCGGTTGGTGGTCAGCACCAGGCCGAAGGCGGCCAGCGCCAGCACGGCGCCCAGGGCCAGCGCCTCCTTCACCGACACCTCGCCGGTGGTGACGGGCCGCTGCGCGGTGCGCTTGACGTGGCGGTCGAAGTCGCGGTCGGCCACGTCGTTGACGCAGCAGCCGGCGCTGCGCATGAGGATGGTGCCCAGCACGAAGACGACCAGCAGGTGCCAGCCCGGGAAGCGCCCGGCCGCGAACCACAGCGCGCTGAGCGAGGGCCACAGCAGCAGCAGCCAGCCGGCGGGCCGGTTCCAGCGGATCAGGTCCAGGTAGACGGACAAGCGCCCGCGCGGGGCGGGCGGCTGCAGGGCGTCGGTGCTCATCGCGGGCTCTCCATGGCCCGATTGTCTCCTTCGGGCGGCCGCGGACCGGCGCCTATTCCTCGAGCAGCGAACGCAGCATCCACGCCGTCTGGTCGTGCACGGTGCAGCGGGCGGTCAGCATGTCGGCGGTCGGGTCGTCGCCGGCCTCGTCGGCCACCGGGATGAACTCGCGGGCGATGCGCGACACCGTCTCGTGGCCCTTGACCAGGATGCGCACCATCTCCATCGCCTTGGGCGGCGTGGCAGGCACGTCGGGCACGGTGGCGATCTTGCTGAACTCGGCGTACGAGCCCGGCGCGTAGTGGCCCAGCGCGCGGATGCGCTCGGCGATCACGTCGGTCGAGTTCCACAGCTCGGTGTACTGCTCCATGAACATGGCGTGCAGCGAGTTGAAGTGCGGGCCGGTCACGTTCCAGTGGAAGTTGTGCGTGGTCAGGTACAGCGTGTAGGTGTCGGCCAGCACGCGCGACAGGCCCTCGGCGATGGCGGCGCGGTCCTTGCGGTCGATGCCGATGTTGATGGTCGGCGCGGCGCGGCTGCCCGACTCGGGCGCCACCCGCTCGCCGCCCTTGACGGGCACGGTGCCCTTGGCGGCCGCGGGCGCGGCGGCGACGGGGTTCTTCTTGCTGGCTTTGGAGGACTTGGCCATGTCGGGTTCCTTTGTCGATGTCGTTGAAGTGGATGGGTCCAGCCTGTACTCTGGCGGCCGGGACGCGGCATCGCAAGCCTGCAGACTCTATCGCGGCCATGGAGCGAAGCGATGGCCCGGCGCGTAGGCCGGCGCCGCAAAAGCGCGTCTTATGAGAGCCGCTTGACGCCCGGCAGCTCGCAGGCATAGATCGCGTTGCGCAGCGCCGCGATGGCCTCGTAGCGCGTGAAGCTGCGGCGCCAGGCCAGCACCACGCGGCGCGAGGGCGGCTCGCCACCGGTGTCGCGCACCGGCAGGTAGCGCACGATGGGCGCCGGCTCCTTGGCACGCGCCCTGGGCTTGAGCGCCTCGGCCGGCACCGACAGGCGCGGCACCAGCGTCACGCCCATGCCGGCCGCCACCATGTGCTTGATGGTCTCCAGCGAGGAGCCCTCGAAGCTCTTGCGGATGCCCTCGGCGTTGCTGGAGAAGCGTGCGAACTCGGGGCACACCTCCAGCACGTGGTCGCGGAAGCAGTGGCCGGTGCCCAGCAGCAGCATGGTCTCGTTCTTCAGCTCGTCGGAGCTGACCGACTCGCGCGACGCCAGCGGGTGCGATGCGGGCACGGCGGCCATGAAGGGCTCGTCGTACAGCGGCGCGATGGCCAGGCCGGTGTCGGGGAAGGGCTCGGCGATGATGGCGCAGTCGATGTCGCCCGAGCGCAGCTGCTCCAGCAGCTTGACGGTGAAGTTCTCCTGCAGCACCAGCGGCATCTGCGGCGTGCGGGCGATGTTCTGGCGCACCAGGTCGGGCAGCAGGTAGGGGCCGATGGTGTAGATCACGCCCAGGTTCAGCGGGCCGGCCAGCGGGTCCTTGCCGCGCTTGGCGATCTCCTTGATGGTGGCGGCCTGGTCGAGCACGGTCTGGGCCTGCTGCACGATCTGCTCGCCCAGCGGCGTGACGGTCACCTCGCCGGCGCTGCGCTCGAAGAGCTTGAGCTCCAGCTCTTCCTCCAGCTTCTTGATCGCCACCGACAGCGTGGGCTGCGAGACGAAGCACGCCTCCGCCGCCTTGCCGAAATGGCGCTCGCGGGCGACCGCGACGATGTATTTCAGTTCGGTCAGGGTCATAGCTTGCGTCAATTATGCGCGGGTGGGCGGGCGGCGCCGGCTACCCGTTGCTTGCGCCGCGTCAATTCCGGCGCGTGCGTGCGGCACAGAATGACAGGCGATGAACAAGCGCAACTTCCTCGGGCTCGGCGGCGGCGCCGCGGTGCTGGCCGCGGCCGGCGCGCTGGCCTGGCGGGGCATGGGCTCGGCGGCCGGCTACGAGGCCTGGGCGCGCGGCCTGCGCGCGCCGCTGGCGCCGGAGGCCGGCGCGCCGGAGTGGCTGCGCTACGCCACGCTGGCGGCCAACAGCCACAACACGCAGCCGTGGCGCTTCCGCGTCGAGGGGCCGGCCGCGCAGCCGCAGGCCATCGCCCTCGCACCGGACCCGGCCCGCCGCACGCCCGTGGTGGACCCGGACGACCATCACCTCCACGTCAGCCTGGGCTGCGCGGCGGAGAACCTGCTGTTGGCGGCAGGCCTGTCGGGCCGCGCGGGGCAGATCGAATCGGCCGATGCGTCCGGCGTGCGCTGCGGCTTCGCGGGCACGGCGCCGGCCGATCCCTTGGCCGAGGCCATCCCCTGGCGGCAATCGACCCGCGCCGCGTATGACGGCCGGCCGCTCCCGCCCGCGGAAGTCGAAAGCCTGGTGCGCGCCGCCGCCCTGCCCGGCGTGGACGTGGTGGTGCTCACCGACCGCGCCCGCCTCGGCCGGCTGCGCGACCTGGTCGTGGCCGGCAACACGGCGCAGATGAACGACGCGGCCTTCGTGGCCGAACTGCGGCAGTGGCTGCGCTTCAACCCGGCGCAGGCGATGGCGCGGGGCGACGGCCTCTTTTCCGCCACCACCGGCAACCCCAGCCTGCCCGCCTGGCTGGGGCCGCTGGCCTTCCGGCTGGCCTACCGGCCCGCGCCGGAGAACGCCCGCCAGGCGGCGCAGCTCGACGCCTCGGCCGGCGCGGTGCTGCTCTTCGCCCAGCGCGAGGACGCCGCGGGCTGGGTGCAGGTGGGCCGCGCCAGCCAGCGCCTGCAGCTGGCCGCCACGCGGATGGAGCTGCGCACCGCCTTCGTCAACCAGCCCGTCGAGGTGCCGGCGCTGCGCGCCGAGCTGGCCGCGCTGGCCGGCCTGCCGGGGCGCCGTCCAGACCTGGTGCTGCGCTTCGGCCGCGGGCCGCGCCTGCCCTGGTCGCCGCGGCGGACGGTGGTGCAGGTGGCGGGCTGAGCCGCCGCATCAGGCCTTCAGGTACTCGGCCTTGGTGCCCAGCCAGCGGTCGACGTGGCGGCGCGCCAACTCGGGGTGCGCGTCCAGCAGGCGCGGCGCGAGGTCGCGCGCCCAGTCGAGCAGCAGCAGGTCGGTCGCCAGGTCGGCGAAGCGCAGCAGCGGCGCGCCCGACTGGCGCGCGCCGAGGAATTCGCCGGGCCCGCGGATCTCCAGGTCGCGCCGCGCGATCTCGAAGCCGTCGGCCGTCTCCACCATCGCCTTGAGCCGCGCCCGCGCCGCCTCGCCGACGCGGCCGCTGTCGCCGGTGGCGTAGAGCAGCACGCAGGCCGAGGCCGCCGCGCCGCGCCCGACCCGGCCACGCAGTTGGTGCAGCTGCGAGAGGCCGAAGCGCTCGGCGTGCTCGATCACCATGAGCGAGGCATTCGGCACGTCGACGCCGACCTCGATCACGGTGGTGCTGACCAGCACGTGCAGCGTGCCGGCGGTGAAGTCGGCCATCACCGCCTGCTTCTCGGCGGTGGGCATGCGCGAGTGCAGCAGGCCGACGCGAACGCGCTCGCCCAGCGCCTCGGCCAGCTCGTCGCGCGTGGCGGTGGCGTTGCGCAGGTCGACGGCCTCGCTCTCCTCGATCAGCGGGCAGACCCAGTAGACCTGCCGGCCCTGCGCCAGCTGGCCCTGGATGCGCTCGATCACCTCGTCGCGGCGGTGCTCGGCCACCAGCTTCGTGACGATGGGCGTGCGGCCGGGGGGCAGCTCGTCGAGGGTGGAGACGTCCAGGTCGGCGTAGTAGCTCATCGCCAGCGTGCGCGGGATGGGGGTGGCGCTCATCATCAGCAGGTGCGGCTCCTGCCCGTCCTGCGCCTTGCCGCGCAACGCCAGGCGCTGCGCGACGCCGAAGCGGTGCTGCTCGTCCACGATGGCCAGCGCCAGCCGGTGCAGGCGCACCTTCTCGGAGATGACGGCGTGCGTGCCGACCACCAGCGCCGCCTCGCCGCTTTCGACGGCGGCGGCCATCGCGTCGCGCTCGCGCTTCTTCTGGCTGCCGGTGAGCCAGGCCACGCGCAGGCCGCGCGCGGCCAGCAGCGGGTCGAGCCAGCCCACCAGCTTGCCGAAGTGCTGCGAGGCGAGGATCTCGGTGGGCGCCATCAGCGCGCACTGGAAGCCGGCGTCGATGCAGCGCGCCGCCGCCAGCGCGGCCACCAGCGTCTTGCCGGAGCCGACGTCGCCCTGCAGCAGGCGGTGCATGGGCTGGGCGCGCGCCAGGTCGCCGGCGATCTCGCCGTCGGCGCGGCGCTGGGCGCCGGTGGGCGTGAAGGGCAGCACGCCGAGCAGTTGCGCATGCAGCGAGCCGGCGCCGGCCGGCGCGCGCAGGGTGGGTGCCCGCTGCGCCGCGCGCTCGCGCCGCGCCTGCAGTTGCGAGAGCTGCTGCGCCAGCAGTTCCTCCGCCTTCAGGCGCTGCCAGGCGAGATGGCTGTGGTCCTCCAGCGTCGCCAGCGCCACATCGGGCGCCGGGTAGTGCAAAAACGATAGCGCCTCACGCAGGCTCCATGCGCCCTGGGGCCACATTGGGCTTGGAACGATGTCGTCCAGCGGCGCGCGCGCCAGCCCAGCCTGCACGGCGCGGCGCAGCACCGGCTGCGCCAGGCCCGCCGTGGTGCCGTACACCGGCGTCAGCGCCTGCGGCAGCGGCGTGCCGGCGGCCTTGACGGTGGGATGCATCATCGTCCGACCGAGGAAGCCGCCCTTGACCTCGCCCCGCACCCGCACCCGGCTGCCCGGCGCCAGCTGCTTCTGCTGCGAGGGGTAGAAGTTGAAGAAGCGCAGCTGCACCGTGTCGCTGCCGTCCTGCAGCGTGGCCAGCAGCTGGCGGCGCGGGCGGTAGACCACCTCGCAGTCGGTGATCACGCCCTCCACCTGCGCCGTGTCGCCCTCGCGCGTGACGGCCAGGGGCACGATGCGCGTCTCGTCCTCGTAGCGCAGCGGCAGGTACAGCGCGAAGTCGATGTCGCGCACCAGGCCCAGCTTCTTCAGCGCCCGCTGCACGGCGCTCTCGCCGCTGCCGGGGGCGCGCTGCGGGGGCGCATCGGCAGGGGCGGCGGGCTTCGAAACGGGCATGGGAGAATTCTGCCCTTCAAGAAAGCGCCGGGCCGTTCCCAAGCTTTCTTGCTCCCCCTCGGGGGCGGGCTGGGCGCAGCCCAGACCTGGGGGCCTGCAACTTCTTGGCACGGGCTCGTCCAGCCCTCAAGCATGCGTTCCTTCACCCTCTCCGACTTCGATTTCGCGCTGCCGCCCGAGCTGGTGGCGCAGCACCCCGCCGCCGAGCGCTCCGCCTCGCGCCTGCTCGACGGCACCACCTCTCCGCCCATCGACCGCATCTTCCGCGACCTGCCCGGCCTGCTCGCGCGCGGCGACCTGCTGGTCTTCAACGACACGCAGGTGGTCAAGGCGCGCCTGTTCGGCGAGAAACCGACCGGCGGCCGGCTGGAGCTGCTGGTCGAGCGCGTGCTGGCGGACGGCGAGGTCGTCTGCCACATGAAGGTCAGCAAGAAACCGCCCGTGGGCACGGTGCTGCGCATGGTGGGCGGCTTCCGCGCGACGCTGCTCGGCCGATGGCCCGACAAGGACGGCGCCCTGTTCCGCCTTGCCTTCGACAGCGACGACGGCGCCGACCCCTACGCCCTGATGGCGCGCCACGGACACGTGCCGCTGCCGCCCTACATCGCACACGCCGATTCCGAGGACGACGTGCGCCGCTACCAGACCGTGTTCGCCCGCGTGCCCGGCGCCGTGGCCGCGCCGACGGCCGCGCTGCACTTCGACGAAGCGCTGCTCGCGCAACTGGACGCCGCCGGCGTGCAGCGCGCCAGCGTGACGCTGCACGTCGGCGCCGGCACCTTCCAGCCCGTCAAGACCGAGAACATCGCCGAGCACGTGATGCACGCCGAGCGCTACGAGGTGCCGCCGGCGACGCAGCAGGCCATCGCCGACTGCCATGCGCGCGGCGGCCGCGTGGTGGCGGTGGGCACGACCACCGTGCGCACGCTCGAATCCTGGGCCGCGAGCGGCGAGGCGTCGGGCGACACGCGCATCTTCATCACGCCCGGCTTCCGCTTCCGGCACGTCGACCGGCTCGTCACCAACTTCCACCTGCCCAAGAGCACGCTGATGATGCTGGTGAGCGCCTTCGCCGGGTACGAGCACGTCATGGCGCTGTACGCGCATGCCGTGCGCGAGCGCTACCGCTTCTTCAGCTACGGCGACGCGATGCTGCTGGCGCGCGCCGGCGACGCCTGACACGACACCGAGGAGGAAAAAACAACATGCAAGAAGAAGACGCCCTGCGCAAGGACTTCGCCAAGACCATCCTGTGGTCGCTGCTGGCGCTGTTCCTCATCCCGGCCGCCTGCCTGTGGTTCACCACGCATTCGCTGGCCGAAGACCAGGGGAAACTGGACCGCGCCGTCGCCGCGCGCATGGCGAAGGACCCGCGCCTGTCGGCCAGCGAGCGCGAGGAGATCCGGGCCTTCTATGCCCATCATCCCGTCGCGCAGCTGTGCCGCGACGACGCGCCGGAGGCCGCGCGCTTCCGCGCCGCCAGCTGCCCCGCCTACGGCGAGCTGTGGCAGTTCACCTGGATGCGCCTGCTTTCCATCGCCACGCTGGTGGCCGGCGCGGCCCTGCTGGCCTGGCTGGCGCTGATGGGCGCGCTGGCCTTCGTCAACCGCGCTCTGCAGTACGCCAGCTTCGTCGCCGGCTGGCGCACGCTCACCTTCGCCAGCGCCGCGATGGTGGTGGTGCAGGGCGCGATGTGCGTGTGGCTGTCGTTCTGGGTCACGGCCTTCTACACGCACAAGTACTACCCCAAGCTCATCATCGCCGTCGGCCTGGTGGTGCTGGGGGCGGCCATCTTGGTGATCGTGAAGATCTTCCAGCGCAGCGCCGAGGGCAGCGCCGCGGACGGCGAACCGGTGACGGACGCCGACGCGCCGCGCCTGTGGCAGCGCATCCGCGACATGGCCGCCCGGCTGGGCACGCCCGCGCCCGACCACCTGATCGCGGGCATCGACGCCAACTTCTTCGTCACCGAGGCGCCGCTGGCCGTCGGCGGGCAGGTGCTGCAGGGCCGCAAACTCTACGTGAGCGTGCCCCTGCTGCGCCAGCTCGACCGCGAGGAGGCCGACGCCGTGCTGGCCCACGAGCTGGCGCACCTGAGCGGCGGCGACGCGCGCAGCAGTGCCGCGCTCGGCCCCAAGCTCGACCAGTTCGACCGCTACCTGGCGCACCTGTACGACGGCGGCGCCTCGCGCGTGGTGCTTCCCTTCCTGCGGCTGTACCGCATGGTCTTCCAGCTGGCGCTGTCGCGCGACAGCCGCGTGCGCGAGTTCCGGGCCGACGGCACGGCGGCGCAACTGGTCTCGCCGCGCGCCATCAGCCATTCGCTGGTCAAGATCGCCGCGTACGCCAGCTACCGCGCCGACACCGAGGGGCGCCTGTTCAGCCGCGACGAGCGGCTGGGCGAATCGCTGGGCATCGGCCCCAGCGTGGCCTCGGGCCTGCCGCAGTGGGCCGGCTCGGAGGCCTTCATGGAAGCCATGACCGAGGGCCGCGTGCCGCACCCCTACGACAGCCACCCGCCGCTGCGCGAGCGCATGGCCCAGGTCGGGCACGTGGAGCCCGAGGCGCGCTTTGCCGCCATCGTGACGCAGCCGGCGGCCGGCACCTGGGCGGACGACATCGCCACCGCGGCCGGGATCGAGTCGCGCCTGTGGGCCGCCTACGAGCAGGACTTCGCCGCCGAGCACGAGCAGCACCTGGCCTGGCGCTACGAACCGGCCAGCGACGAGGAACGGGCACTGGTGCTGGCGCACTTCCCCGAACAGGCCTTCGCGCTGAAGGACGGCCGCAGCATCATCGTCGCCTACACCGGCATCGCGCCGCCCAACAACGGGCCGGAAATCGGGTGGGACGCCGTCAAGGGTCTCGAATACAAGGACGGCAGCTTCGGCGACACGCTGATCGTCAAGCTCAACGAGAAGGGCCTGGTCGGCGCCAAGACGGTCAAGCTCAAGCTCGCCGGCCTCAAGGGCGAGGCGAAGCAGCAGTTCAAGGCGGTGCTCGGCCACTACTGGCAGCGGCACCAGCACATGCGGGCCTACCAGGCCTTCCACGCCGCCACGGACTGAGCCATGCGCACCACTTCCGCACACGTCCTGAAGGCCGCGCTGCTGGCCGCCTTGACGGCCCTGCCGGCCCTGGCCGCCGCGCGCGGCTACACGCCGCAAGGCAGCTGCGGCGACTTCGCCCGGCTGTCCATCGCCAGCCCGCCCGGCACCTGCGTCGCGCTGCTGGCGGACGAGGCCGAAGGGCTGCGCGCGCCGCGCCGCATCCTCGAAGTCGCACCCGGACGCTACTGGATCGCCGACATGGGCTCCTGGGACCCGCGGCGCGGGCGCCTGCTGGAGATGACGCTGCCCACCGACGGCCCGGCGCCCCGCCGCGCGCGCATCGCCGTGCTGGCCAGCGGGCTGGACCGCCCCTCGGCGCTGGCGCTCGGCCCCGACGGCAAGGTCTACGTGGGCGAGGCCGGCGAGGTGTGGCGCACGGCCGTGCCGCCGCCCGGCGCGGCGCCCCAGCGCGAGACCGTGCTCGGCAAGCTGCCCGACGACGGCACGCACCCGCTCAAGGAGATCGCCTTCGGCCCCGGCAACCGCCTGTACGTCAACGTCGGCTCCAGCAGCGATGCCTGCCGCGAGGGCGCCAAGGCGCCCGCCCTGCCCTGCCCCGACGGCGAGGGCGAGCGCCCGCGCGCCGCGGTGTACGAGGCGCAGCTCGGCGGCCCGCAGCTCACCGTGCAGCGCTTCGCGCCCTTCGCCACCGGCCTGCGCAACAGCATGGCGCTGGCCGTGCTGCCGGGCGGCACGGAAGGCCGCGTGCTCCAGGGCGAGAACTCCATCGACTACCGCGACGCCCAGTCGCCGCCGGAGGAACTCAACCTGCTGCAGCGCGGCCGCCACTACGGCTGGCCCTACTGCGTGGGCGCGCGCAAGCCGGCGCAGGGCTACGAGGGCCGGCGCGACTGTGCCGGCACCGAGCCGCCGCTCATGCTGTGGCCCGCGCACGCCGCGCCGCTGCAGATGCTGCCCGGCCCGGCCGGCACACCCTTCGCCGGCCAGTTGCTCATCGCCTGGCGAGGACCCCAGCCGACCGGGCACCGCGTGGTCGGCTTCAGGCTCGGCAAGGAGGGCCTGCCCACCGGCCAGCCCATCGACTGGCTCGCCGGCTGGCAGGCCCAGGAGGGCGTGCGGCCGGTCGGCCGGCCCACCGGCCTGACGGTGGACCGCGCCGGCCGCCTGCTGGTGGTCGAGGACTACAACCGCACCGTGCTGATGCTGCTGCCCCAGGCGCCGGCCGCCGCCCCAACCCCTTCCCCGAAAAAATGACCGCCCTGCGCTTCGACCTGCTCGCCACCGACCCCGGCAGCCACGCCCGCCGCGGCACGCTCACGCTCAACCACGGCGTGGTGCAGACCCCGATCTTCATGCCCGTGGGCACCTACGGCACCGTCAAGGGCGTGATGCCGCGCTCGCTGGAGGAGATGGGCGCGCAGATCATCCTGGGCAACACCTTCCACCTGTGGATGCGCCCGGGGCTGGACGTGATGCAGTCCTTCGGCGGGCTGCACGGCTTCGAGCAGTGGAACCGGCCCATCCTCACCGACTCGGGCGGCTTCCAGGTGTGGAGCCTGGGCGCGATGCGCAAGATCAGCGAGGAAGGCGTGCGCTTCGCCTCGCCCGTCAACGGCGACAAGCTGCTGCTCACGCCCGAGGTCTCGATGCAGATCCAGACCATCCTCAACAGCGACATCGTCATGCAGTTCGACGAGTGCACGCCCTACGACACTCACGGCCACGTCACCACCGAGGTCGAGGCGCGGCACTCGATGGAACTGAGCCTGCGCTGGGCGAAACGCTGCCAGGCCGAGTTTTCGCGGCTGGCCAACCCCAACGCCCTCTTCGGCATCGTGCAGGGCGGCATGTTCGAGCACCTGCGCGAGGAGTCGCTGGCGGCACTGGTCGACATGGACTTCCCCGGCTACGCCATCGGTGGCGTGAGCGTCGGCGAGCCCAAGGACGAGATGCTGCGCATCATGGCCCACACGCCGCACCGGCTGCCGGCCCGCAAGCCGCGCTACCTGATGGGCGTGGGAACGCCCGAGGACCTGGTGCAGGGCGTGGCCGACGGCGTGGACATGTTCGACTGCGTGATGCCGACCCGCAACGCGCGCAACGGCACCATCTTCACCCGCTACGGCGACCTGAAGCTGCGCAACGCGCGCCACAAGAGCGACCACCAGCCGCTGGATCCGAGCTGCACCTGCCATGCCTGCGCCGGCACGAGCGGCGTGAGCTGGGAACAGGGTGGCCGCGAGGGCTTCAGCCGCGCCTACCTGCACCACCTGGACCGCTGCGGCGAAATGCTGGGGCCGATGCTCACCACCGTCCACAACCTGCACTACTACCTGAACCTGATGCGCGAGGTGCGCGAGGCGCTGGACGCCGGTGCCTACACCGCCTTCCGCGCCCGCTTCAAAGCCGACCGGGCGCGCGGCGTCTGAACCGGGGCAAAGAAAAAGCCCGGCAGCATCTTCGCTGCCGGGCTTTTCCGCGTGAGAGAGAAGCGCGGTTCAGTCGCGCAGTTCGGGCGGCAGGGTGCCGCCGTTGGCGGCGATGCGGGTCATCACCTGCTTGTGCAGCCACAGGTTCCATTCGGCGGAGCCCGGCTCGGCGTTGCCGGTGTAGATCAGCTCGGTCGCCAGTTCCTTGCGCGCGGCCAGGCTGCTGTCCAGGCCGAGCAGCTTGAGCAGGTCGACGATGGAGGTGCGCCAGTTCAGCGCGGCGGCGCCCGGCATCGCATCGAGGATCGGGGCCACCTCGCCCAGCGGGATGGCCGGGGGCGGAGCGGGCACGGCCGGTGCATTGGCGGCTGCGGGGGCCGGGGGCGCCGCGGTCACCTCGGCGGCGTTGGCCGACGGGAAAATCTTGGAAAAAATCTTGCCGAAGATGCTCATGCGGTAGCTCCGTTTCTTCGAGTGGATGAAATTGCCGAAGCCCGCGTTCTAACACCTTCCCATGGCAGCACCGCGGGACGGCACGTGCAGAACTGCCGCCCGGATGCCGCCGTAACGGCCGGTTGCACTTTTCCCTGTCCTTCCCGGCCTCATGCCGGCCCGGCGGCAGCCGCGGGCGGCGCAGCAGGAGCGGCCGGCGCACCGCAGCCATGGCAGAAGCGCGAGAAGGCGCTCTTGCGCGCATCGCAGGCCCGGCAGTGGTCGAACAGGCCGATGCCGCAGTGCGGACAGAAGTCGATGGCCGTGTTCTTCAGGTCCACCGGCCGCTCGCAGCCGGGGCACACGCCCTTGGCCAGGCGCGCCAGCGCGACGTCGTAACCCAGTTCCTCGCGGCGCACCCGGTCGGGCTGCGCCTCGGCGGCCTTCTGCCGCTCCAGGTAGCGGTTGAGCGCGACGATGGCGTAACGCCCCACCAGCACCGTGATCACGATGCCCACCACGTAGCGCACGTAGCCGCCGTAGCTCGGCAGGTAGGGCACCAGCTCGACGAAGAAGGCGAACAGCGCGAAGAGGATGAAGCCCCAGACGAAGGGCCACCAGGTGCTGCGGCGCTTCTTCGCGAACAGCCAGCCGGCCACCACCAGCAACGGCAGGGTGAGCGCCAGGCGGTAGAGGAACACGCGCAACTCGACGCGGCGCTGCTCGGCGTCGAGCTTCTCGGCCGCATCGGCCTCCAGCGCATGCAGCTCGGCCAGGCGCGCCTCCTGCGCCTGGCGGGCGTCGAGCCGCTGCTGGCGCTGGGCGGCGGCCTGGCGCTGCGCCGTGTCCTCGGCGGCCTTGAGCGCATCGAGCTGCCGCGTGCGGGCGATGAGTTCGGCGTCCTGGTCCGGCAACTGCGTGGCGCGCCGCGTGGCCAGCCAGTTGTCGAAGGTCTCGCGGGCATTGCGGCTGGCCTGGCCGGCGGCCTGCACCTGCAGCTGGGCCTGGTCCAGCGCACGCTGCGCAGCCTGCGCCTTGTCCTCGGCCTGGCGCACGGATTCGCGCAGCGCATCGGCGCGGCCGGGCGGCATGAAGTCCTCCAGCTGCAGCGTCCGTTCCACGCGCGGCAGGTCGCCGACCACCGTGCCGCCCAGCCCGATGAGGAATCCGGCAAAGACCAGCGCCACCAGCCACAGGCCGCGGCGGAACCACTTTTCCGACAGGCGCAGCGATTTGCTCATTGAAGTCCTTCCTTGTTGCTTGCCACGGTGGCCCGCATGCCGCGCGGGCCGTGAGCATCAGATTTTCAGCCGCGCCGGCGGCGCCCCGAGGCCGGCGCGCGGCAGCCACGCGAAGACCGAATCCACGGTCACCGTCTCGATGCGATCCGAGAAGCGCTTCTCGTTCGGGTGGTCGTCGAAGGCCACGTTGGCCGAGCCGACCCGCCCGCCCAGCCGCGTGAGCGGCCCGAGCCGCAGGGTGGTCGGCTCGTAGCCCTTGAACTGCAGCCAGGCCTGCGCCTGGGGGCGCTGGCGCACGGTGGCGGGCTCCATGGCGAGCGCCAGCGTCTCGATGGCCCACTGGTTGGACTGCTGGTACTTCTGCCCCCACGCATAGCTCACCAGGCTGTAGGGCCGCGTCGTGACCGTGGAGAGCGCCCGCGCCAACTGCGGCGTCGGCTGCGACAGCAGCGTCCACAGCTGCTGCTGCACCTGCGGCGACGGCACTTCCCACGCGGCCTCGTAGCGCCACAGGTCGTCGAGGAAGAACTCGCCCAGGCCTTGGCGCTGCACGAAGGCCTCGGCGGTGCCGCAGCGGTTGAGCTTGTGGACCACGCGCCACGGGCCTTCGGCGCTCTTGTAGGCCCAGCCCAGGTGGGACCACTGGAGGCCGTAGCGGCTCAGGTCCTGCCCGGCGCGGGCCAGCACCACCACCCTGGCGCCGCTGGCATCCAGCGCCTGCGAGGTGCGCTGCGCCAGTTCCAGGCCGCGGGCGATCGTCGCCGCGGTGGGCTGCCGCGCCTCGCACGAGCGGCCGGCATGGGCCGCCACCGGGAAGAGGAACAGGCCCGCGAACACCACCAGGGCCACCAGCAGCACGGCATGCAGGATGCGGCGCAGCCAGCGGTGGCTGCGCGGCGCCTGGGCCGCCTCGTCCTCGTAGGGGCCGAAGTTGGTGCGCGGCGGCTTCACAGCACCCTCTCGTCGTGCAGCAGCGCCCGGCCGATGGCGTTCGGGATGAAGGCCAGCACCTCTCCGGCCGCGGAGAGCAGCACGCCGGTGCCGATCACGCTGACCTCCACCGAGGCGCCGGTCGCCAGCGAGGCGGCGCGTGCGCCGCGGTCGACCACCCGCACGCTGGCCTGGGCGCCGTCGGAGGCGCGCTCCAGCAGATAGACGGTGCCGTCCGCGGAGGCCTCGACGGCCCTGACCGTGAGCACGGCACCACCCACCGACAGCGCGGCCGGCAATGCCACCGCCGTCGCACCGACGGCGCCGGCGGCCGATGCGACGCCCACGACGGACGCCACCGGCAGCAGCGACAGGGCCGCGGACGCCTCGCTCTGCGCTCGCGCGGGCGCAGCCGCGCCGAGGACCAGGGCAGCGACCAGCCCCAGTGCGGCGAGGGACGAACGGATCGGGGAAACACGGACGACTTGCATGGCAGGGCTCCTGCGAAGGTGGATTCGAACAGAGAAAGCGCTCGGGGGCACGGCGGACTCACTCGTCCCGGGGGGCATCGCGCGCCTCGAGGGCATCGCGGCGGCCGGCCAGGCGGGCGTCGGCAAGGTCGGCCTCGTGGCGGTCGCGCAGCATCTTGGCCAGCGTGAAGGCGGAACTCACCAGGAAGAGCCAGCTCACGCCGAGGTAGGCCTTGTAGGCGTCGTTGATCGGCATGCGCAGCAGGCCCCAGGCCGTCAGGCCCATGGCGGTGGCGAAGCCGCCCCACACCACCAGCTTCCACATCGGCGTGTCGCCGGTGGCGCCGGGCCGCTGGTTGTCGCGCACGAACTTGGCGAGCATGAACACCGCCGAGAGGCAGAACACGTAGCCCATCACCATGAAGGCCCGCTCCAGGTTCTCGCCCGGCAGCCAGGCCAGGCCGGTGGCGCAGAGGAAGACGGCGACGCCGAACGAAACCCAGGTCTGGAACTGCCAGGCGCGGGTGTCGCGCTGGATGCGGACGAGGGAGGCGGAGGAGTGCATGTGCGTGTGCCTTGCGGCGGAGTTGAGGTGGGCGAATGGTGCGCGCCGGCCCCATGCGTGCGCCGCAACTGAATGCACTCGTCTCCTCGAAAAAGCCAGCGAGTATCGGGAATCGATACCCGCGCTGCGTCACAGGCGCCGCGGCGCCGGGCGGGTGCCCTGTTGCAGGTCGGCGCGGGCATAGGCGCGGTCGTGCTGGGCCAGTTCCACGGCCAGCCACGCGACGAAATCGTGGGTGGGCGCCCGCCACCCGGGCTCCACCACCAGCAGGGGGGCCAGCAGCGTCGCCAGCACCGCTTGGGCGTGGATGCGGGGGTGTGGCCAGCGGCGCTGCCGCACGAGGAAGATCACGCTCGCCGCGCCGCCCAGAAGGAAGCCGGCGGTGATCTCCGAAACGGAATGGGCGTCCAGCGAGACACGCGAGAAACCGATCAAGGCCCCGAGGAGCCAGCCGGCCATGGCGAGCGCCACGCGCAGCCGATGCGTGCCGCGCGAGCCCATGAGCCACAGCGCGACGGGCCAGAAGCAGGTCGACAGCGCGGTGTGGCCGCTGATGCCGGTGAAGTCCAGCGCCGCAATGCCCATGCCCCAGCCGAGGAAGAGCAGCTTCGTCAGGGCCACCAGCAGGCCGGTGGCGCCGAAGCACAGCACCCACATCCAGCCCTGCGGCCGCGTGGCCCGCGGCACCAGCAGCCACAGGGCGATCAGGGCGGCGCACGGCAGCAGCAGCGCGCTGTCGCCCAGCCAGGTGACGATCGGCCAGCCGCTCACCGGGCGCGTCCAGCAGGCGGCGCGCGGCGCCGCGCGGTACGAGAGGGGAACGGAGGGTGCGGCGGACTCACGGGGCCAGCAGACCGTCCACGTGACGGCGCATGGCTTCGGGGGCCAGCCCCGCCGACGGCAGGGCCGGGCCGACGTTCAGGCCCACGCGGCTGAGCAGGCCGCGGCGGAAGGGCCGCACCATGGCCACGTTCTCGCCGTTGCGCACCTCGATGCGGCTGAAGAAGGAACCCCACAGGTTGGTCAATGCCATCGGAATCACCGGCGCTTCGATGCCTTCGGCGCGCGCGAGTTCAAGAATCTTCACCACGCCGCCCTTGAAGGGCTGCAGCTGCCCGTCCCGGGTGATGCCCCCCTCGGGGAAGATGCCCAGCAGGTCGCCCTCGCGCAGCACGGCCACGGCCTCGGCAAAGGCGCGCTCGTAGGCGGCGGAGTCCTCCTTCTGCGGCGCGATGGGGATGGCCTTGGCCAGCCGGAAGAGCCAGCCCAGCACCGGCACCTTGAAGATGCGGTGGTCCATGATGAAGCGGACCGGCCGCGGGCTGGCCGCCATCAGCAGCACGGCATCGACGAAGCTGACGTGGTTGCACACCAGCACCGCGGGGCCTTCGGCCGGGATGTGCTCGTCGCCCCGCACCTTGAAGCGGTAGACGAAGCGAGAAGCCACCCAGGCCACGAAGCGCAGCAGGTACTCCGGCACCAGCATGAAGATGTAGAAGGCCACGACCGCGTTGGCGATGCCGGTGAAAAGGAAGATCTGCGGGATGGTGAAGCCCGCCGCCAGCAGCGCGCCGGCGATGACGGCGCTGCCGATCATGAACAGCGCGTTGAGGATGTTGTTGGCGGCGATCACGCGCGCGCGGTGCGTGGGCTGGCTGCGCAGCTGGATCAGCGCGTACATCGGCACGCTGTACAGGCCCGCGCACAGGCTCAGCAGCGCCAGGTCGGCCATCACGCGCCAGTGCGCGGCCTGGCCGACGAAGACGGCGGCCCCCATCTCCGCCGCCGGCGGCAGGCCGCGCGAGGCGAAGTACAGGTCGATGGCGAACACGCTCATGCCGATGGCGCCCAGCGGCACCAGGCCGATCTCGACCTGCCGGTGCGACAGCGTCTCGCACAGCAGCGAGCCGATGCCGATGCCCACCGAGAACACCACCAGCAGCAGCGAGGCGACCTGCTCGTTGCCGTGCAGCACCTCCTTGGCGAAGGCCGGGAAGTTGCTGAGGAACACGGCGCCGAAGAACCACATCCACGAGATGCCCAGCAGCGAGCGGAACACCACCACGTTGCCGTGCGCGAGCTTGAGGTTGCGCCAGGTCTCGCTCACCGGGTTCCAGTTGATGCGCAGCTGCGGGTCGGTGGCCGGCGTGGCCGGGATGGCCTGCGCCACCGCGCGGCCGACCAGCGCCAGCAGCACGCAGCCGGCCGCCACCGTCGTGTGGCCGATGCCGGGCAGCGCCACCAGCAGGCCGCCGGCCACCTGGCCGAGCAGGATGGCGACGAAGGTGCCCATCTCGACCATGCCGTTGCCGCCGGTAAGTTCGCGCGCGTCGAGCACCTGCGGCAGGTAGGCGTACTTGACCGGCCCGAACAGCGTGGAGTGCAGCCCCATGAGGAACACGCAGGCCAACAGGACCGGCACGTGAGCCGCCACGAAGCCCCAGGCCGCGAGCAGCATGATCGCGATCTCCAGGTTCTTGACGAACCGGATGATGACCGTCTTGTCGTACTTGTCGGTGAGTTGGCCGGCAGTGGCCGAGAACAGCAGGAAGGGCAGGATGAACAGCGCGCCGATCACCAGCCCAGCCATGGCCGGCTGCATCCAGGCCACCTGCAGCTGGTAGGTCACCATCACGGTGAAGGCGAACTTGAACAGGTTGTCGTTCGCGGCCCCAGCGAACTGCGTCCAGAAGAAGGGCCCGAAGCGCCGCTGGCCGAGCAGGGCGAACTGGTTGGCCTGCGCGTTGGCGCCGGGCTGGGTGGGGTTGGAAGCGCTCGTGCTCATCGGCTGGATCCCTCGCTGTCGGCCTTGTCGTTCTTGCGTCACGCCGTGGCGGCGGCCGGGGCCGGATTGTGCCGCACCCCCTTGCGGCCGACGCCGCGCACCATGGCCAGCACCGGCAGAGCCGCAAAGGCTGCCGCCAGGTGCTTGAGCGTGTGGCCCGACACCAGGTGGCTGGTGGCCTCGTAGATCGCGTGGTCGCCCAGCTCCAGCAGCTTGGCCAGCGCATAGCAGGCAATCACCGCGCCCAGGTTCATCCGCAGGGCGCCGCTCACGCGGGGCGTGAAGGCCAGCACCAGCACCAGTGCCATGCCGCCGAACTGGACGAGGGCCCAGGGCAGCACGTTGCCCGTCTCGGAAGCGCAGGCGGCCGCCAGCAGGCCGCCGGCCAGCGCGCACCAGGCCGCGGCCCAGCCGGCACGCGGCGACACGCGCTCGCAGGCGGCCAGCCCGATCAGCCCGGCGAAGGCCACCGCCATGCCGGCCCGGTCCGCCGCCAGGCGATGGACGTCGGGATGCAGATGGAAGAACGCGGAGCCGGCCGCCGTGAGCAGCAGGCCGGCGAAGAACAGCCAGGCGCAGTCCAGCGAATCCGAGGCCCGTTCGTCCATGCCCGGCTCGACGCGGATGCCGTGGTCGAGGCGATGCAGCCGCCACAGTCCGGCCAGCCCGAGCCCGGCGAAGGGCAGGTTGCTCAGCACGTCCAGCGCGTTGGGCAGGCCATGCCAGCCGCGGCCATCGGCGAAGTCCGGCGCCAGCAGGGACGGCATCGGCAGCGCCGGGCTGGCCAGGGCAAGCACCCACAGCAGGGCGACGAAGCCGGCGAGCAGGCCCTCGCGGCGGCTCAGGGACAGGGAGGCGGGGAAGGTCATGGCGGCGCAATCCGTGAAGAAGTTCCGCCGCACTGTAGGAAGTGAATCCCACCACCGGCATCGAGAATCGATACGGAAGAAGCATTCGCCATTTCCAGTATCGGATTCCTATACTCCGCGCCATGAGCACCACCATCGACCTCGTCCAGGCCATCAAGAACGAACTCAAGAGCGCCCGCATGACCTATGCGGACCTGGCCACCACGCTGGGCATGGCGGAATCGAGCATCAAGCGCATGCTGGCCAAGGGCGACATGCCGCTGTCGCGGGTGGATGCGATCTGCCGCGCGCTGCGGCTGGACTTCGCCGACCTGGCGCGGCGCGTGGCCGACGCGCAACCCTTGCTCAAGGAACTGACGCAGGACCAGGAAAAGGCCGTGGTCAGGGACAAGAAGCTGCTGCTGGTGGCCATCAGCGTGCTGAGCCAGTGGACGCTGGAGCAGATCGTGACGGCCTACCGGATCAGCGAGGCGGAGTGCATCGGCTACCTGGCGCAGCTGGACCGCATCGGCATCATCGAGCTGCGGCCGCTGAACCGCTACCGCCTCAAGCTGGCCAAGACCTTCCGCTGGCGGCCGCACGGCCCGGTGATGCAGTTCTTCCGCGAGCACGTGGTGCTCGACTATTACCGCGGCGGTTTCGACGGCCCGGCCGAGGGGCTGCTGCTGGTGCACGGCAGCATCAGCCGGGCACTGGCGCCGGCCTTCCTCGAACGCCTGCAGCGCGTGGCGCAGGACTTCGCCCAGCAGCACCAGACCGACCAGAAGCTCTCGCCCGACGACCGCGAGGGCTACACCCTGCTGCTGGGCATGCGCAACTGGGAGTTCGAGCTGTTCACGCAGCTGCGGCGCGGCGAGCTGAGCGCGTCCCGGCGCGACACCGCCGTGCGGCACGTCGTGAAGTGAGCCCTGCGGCTATCGTCGGCGCATGCCCGAACACGACGCCGATCGCCCTCGCCGCCCGATCCCCCTCGACCGCGCCTACCGCCTGCTCAACCACGGCCCGACCGTGCTGGTGAGCGCCGCCGCCGGCGGCCGGCGCAACATCATGGCCGCCGCCTGGGCCATGCCGCTGGACTTCGCCCCGCCCAAGGTGACGGTGGTGCTGGACAAGAGCACCCACACCCGCACGCTGCTGGAGGCCAGCGGCGAATTCGCGCTGCAGGTGCCGGTGCGCGCGCAGCTGGACCTGGTGGATGCGCTGGGCAACGTCTCCGGCGCCGACCGCGAGGCGCTGGGCGGGCGCGACAAGTTCGACGCCTTCGGCCTGGCCACCTTCGCCGGCACGGCCACCGGCGCGCCGCTGCTGGAGGGCTGCGTCGCCTGGCTGGAATGCCGGCTGCTGCCGGAAGAGGCCCTCCAGCAGCGCTACGACCTGTTCCTCGGCGAGGTGGTGGCGGCGCAGGCCGACGCGCGGGTGTTCAGCCAGGGGCGCTGGCACTTCGACGGGCACGACGAACTGCGCACCGTCCACCATGTGGCGGGCGGCCACTTCCTGATCGACGGCGACGCGCTGGACGCCCGGCCGCTGGCGCCGCGCTGAAGGCGCGGTGCTCCACGCCTCAGGCGTGCGGCCAGGCCCGGAACACGGGCAGCGCCTCGGCCTCGGCGGAGAAGGCGGCCGGCAGCGGGAAGGCCTGCGGCGCCGCGACGCCGGGCAGCAGCGCCTGCGTGAAGTGCCACATCACCGCCAGCGTCAGCCCCGCCTGCCCGAGCGGCTGGCCGCCGGCCGCGCCGGGCACGGCACCGAGGCGCATCTCCTCCTGCAGCGCCTGCCAGGCGGCGCGGATCTGGCCGTGCACCCGCTCCAGCCAGGGCGCATGGTGCTTCTCGGCGGGGCGCAGGTCGCGCTCGTAGACCGCCTGCACCGCCTTCTCGCCGGCCGCCAGCGCCAGCCCGGCGATGCGCAGCGCCCGCACGCGCTGCGCCGGCGCCGCCGGCCACAGGCTGCGCGCCGGGCCGGCCATGTCCTCGGCGTGCTGGAGGATGAGGCTTGAATCCATCAGGGCCGTGCCGTCGTCCAGCACCAGCGTGGGCGCCCTCACCACCGGGTTGAAGCGGCGGAACGCGTCGACCTGGCGAAACACCGAGACCGGCTGCGATTCGAAGCGCAGGCCCAGCAGGTCGAGCGAGATGGCGGTGCGCCGGACGTAGGGCGAGTCCAGCATGCCGATCAGTTGCATCATTCAGTTCTTCTTTCGATACGAGTCCGCGCGATGCGCGCGGGATGATGAATCTAGCGACTGCCGCGCTTCGGCACCATCGACTTGTTCTGCACGAATCTGTTAGGAATGCTGACATGACCGACCTTCCTCCCCTGGCCGCGCTGCGCTGCTTCGAGGCCGTGGCGCGCCTGGGCAGCGTCACGCGCGCGGCCGAGGTCCTGCACGTCACCCATTCGGCCGTGAGCCAGCAGCTGCGGCAGCTGGAGGACCTGCTGGGCCTGCCCCTCTTCGAGCGCGCCGGCCGCGGCCTGCGGCTGTCGGAGAACGGCCGGCTCTACGCGCTGCAGGTGCGCCAGGCGCTGCAGCACATCGGCGAGGCCACGCGCGCCCTGCGGGTGCGCCCGCGCGAAGGCGAGCTGGTGGTGGCGGTGGTCCCCTCCTTCGGCCTGCACTGGCTGCTGCCGCGGCTGCCGCGCTTCACCGAGCGGCACCCCGGGCAACGGGTGCGCCTGCTGGCCGGCCTGGAGGTGCAGGACCTGCGGCAGGGCGCGGCGCACCTGGCCATCCGCATGGGCCACGGGCCCTGGGAGGGCCTGGCGCGGCAGCGGCTGTTCGACGACGAGCTGCTGATGGTCGCCTCGCCGCGCCTGCGCGGCGGCGACCTGCCGCGCACGCCGGCCGAGGTGCTGGCCTGCACGCCGATCCGCTCGGCCGAGCCCTGGGCCGCCTGGTGCGCGGCGGCCGGCCTGCCCGAGCCGCCGCGGCCGGCCGGCCTGTGGATCAACGACTCGAACCTGACGCTGGAGGCCGCGCGGCTGGGCCAGGGCGTGGCGCTGGAGCGGCGCAGCGTGGCCGACGCGCTGCTGCGGCGGGGCGAGCTGGTGGCGTTGACGGACCTGCGCGTGCCCTACGACTACCCCTACTGGCTGGCCTGGCCCGACGACGGCGGCAGCGGCCAGGACGGGCCGCGGCAGGTATTCGCCGCCTGGCTGCAGGACGAGGTGCGGGACTACCTGGCGTCCCTGCCGCCGGCACCGGCGCCTTAGTCCACGGCGCGCGCCGCCGGCACCGCCAGCGTGAACACGCTGCCCTGGCCCGGCGTGCTGGTGCATTGCACGCGGCCGCCGTGCCGCTCGGCGACCGTCCTCACCAGGCTCAGCCCCAGCCCGTGCCCTGCCGCCGCGCCGGTGTCGCCGACGCGGCGATAGTGCTCGAAGACGCGCGGCAGGTCCCCGGGCGCGATGCCCACTCCCTGGTCGCGCACGGCGAACACCGCGTCGCCGCCCGGCCGCCAGGCCAGGGCGAGTTCCACGCGGGTCTGCGGCGGGCTGTACTTGATGGCGTTCTCGACCAGGTTGAACAGCGCGCGGCGGAGCATGCGCGGATCGACGTTCATCCAGCAGCTTTCGACGACGTCGGCGCCTTCCGCGCGCGGCAGCTGCAGGTCCAGCGCGATGCCCTTGGCTCTGGCCAGCGGCCAGGCCCGGTCGTGCACGTCGAGGGCCAGCTGCGCCAGGTCCACGTCCTGCCAGTCGTAGGCGTCGCCTTCCGCGCGCAGCTGCATCACGAAGTCGTCCGCCAGCGCCAGCGTGGCGCGCACCTGCTGTTCGATGCGGCCATGCAGCGCGGCCGTCGCGGTGTCTTGTGCCGGCGCGGTGCCGTTGAGCAGCGCCAGGATGGCCGACTGCGGCGCCCGCAGGTCGTGCGAGAGGAGCTGCAGCGCCTCGTCGCGCTGGCGCTGCATCTGCCGTTCCGCGGCCAGGCCGCGGTCCAGCGCGTCCACCACGTGCTGCCATCCGTCCTGCCCGCGGGCTTCGGCGACAGCGCCCGGCCGCAGCGCCTCCGCACGCCGGTACAGGTCGGCCAGCAGGGCGACGAGCCGGCGCCAGCTCCACAGCAGGTAGCCCAGCAGCGCGGCGATGCACCACGAGGTCACGGGCAGCCACCAGCGCAGCCACGCCTGCGCGGCGACCGACACGGCCAGCGCCAGCAGCACGAAGGCGAGCAGCCCGCCCACCCCGCCGCGCGGCCCCAGGCGCCAGAGGCAGGCCATCCACGCCGCCAGCGCCAGCACCGCGGCCAGCGCCTGTCCCCAGGGGCCGACCGGGCGCAGCATGCGGCCGGTCAGGAGGCCATCCACCGCCGCGGCATTGATCTCGACGCCCGGCGTGAGCGCCGAGGTGCCCGACAGCGGCGTCGGGTAGCGGTCGCCCACGCCGGTGGCCGTCAGGCCGACCAGTACGATCCTGTCGCGCAGGGCCGCCGCCGGCACCTCGCCGCGCAGCACGCTGACGTAGGGCACCGTGCGATAGGCGCCGGGACCGCCGGCGAAGGGCAGCAGCAGGCGCGACGCGCGAAGCCACCCCGTGCCGTCGGCCGGCGCATCCGGCCCGCGCGGAGGCGCGCCGGCGCCGGCCGCCTGCGCCAGCCGCAGCGACAGCGCGTCCCACCGCCGGCCTGCCGTGCCCTCGTGCAGGTAGAGGCTGCGTACCACGCTGTCGCCGTCCAGTTCGACGTGGATGTGCCCCAGCCCGCTCGCCGATTGCGCGAAGGCCGGCAGCGGCAGCAGTGGCTGCGGCGTGCGCCCTTTTGCGAGCGGCTCCGCCAGCGCCATGGGGAGGAAGACCGGGCTGACCGCGCGCAGCGATGCCAGCGCGCCGGCCAGCGCATCGTCCGCGCCCGGCTGCGCGGCCGGCTCGGTGAAGAGCAGGTCCAGCGCGACGGCGCGCGGCTGCGCGGCCGCCAGCGTGCGCAGCAGCTGCGCGTGCCGCTCCCGCGGCCAGGGCCAGCGCCCGAGGGCCGCAAGGCTGGCCTCGTCCACCGCCACGATCAGGATGTCCGGGTGGGCCTGCGCGCCGTCCAGGTGCAGCGCCGCGTCGTACACCGCCAGGTCGAGCCGCTCCAGCGCGCCGCTGCGCAGCAGCAGCAGCGCGCCGGCCAGCACCGCCGTCAGGCACAGGAGCCACTCGCGCAGCAGGCGGCCGGGCGTGCGGCGCAAGGCCGTCGACGGCGCGTTCAGCGCACGCCTTCCAGCAGCAGCGGCCGCACCGGGCCGACCACTTCGGCGCGCTGGCCCTGGTCCACCACCTCGGCGCGGACGCGCCACCAGTACTGGCCCGGCGGCAGCGCCTGCACGCGGGCCTCCTCGCCACGCAGCCCCCCGGCCTGCACGGCCAGGTGGCGGAACTGCTCGCCGTCCGCCACCTCCAGCGTGTAGGTGGCGCCGGGCAGCGCGTTCCACGAGAAGGCCATCTCGCCCCGGTCCGCCAGCCAGCGGACCGTGCCGTCCAGCGACACCCGGGCGCGCGAGAAGCCGGCCATCGATTCCAGCCCCTCCACGCCCTCGGGCGTGACCGCCGCGACGCGGACGAACCAGCTGCCCGGTGCCACGCCGTCGAACCACGCCAGCTCGCGCCCGCCGGAAGCCGGCAGCCGCTGCTCGGCTGCCAGGTCGATGAATTCCGCGTCGCGCGCCAGCTGCACGTGATAGCTGCCGGCGCCGGCCACGCCGTTCCATGCCAGCAGCACGCCGGGCTGGTTCTGCGCCCGGCCGGGTTCCAGCCACTCGGGGGCGGGCAGCAGGTCCTGCAGCCGGCCGGCCAGCGGACCGTCCCCGGCCACCAGGCCCTGCGGTGCATGCACCAGCACGGGCGCGCGCCCCGGCGCCTTCACTTCCACCGTGCTTTCCAGCACGCTGACCGCCGCGCTGGACGGATCGGGCAGGCTGACGCGGAAGTGCGTGCCGCGCACCCCCACGGTGGCCATCCGCGTACGCACCCGCCAGCCATCGGACGGCGCGGCGGGCCCGCGCGGCGGCACGCGCGACGCCAGGTCGCCGGCCTCCAGTTCCACCAGCACCGAGGGCCGGCCCGACGCATCGAAGTAGCGCACCAGCCGCGCCTGCGAGCGGGACGGCAGGGTGGTCCTCGATCCGTCGGGCAGGCGCAGCGTGACGAAGCTGTCGGGCCCCGTGCGCAGGCGGCTGCCCTCGGGCAACCGCGCTCCCTCGGCGAGCAGCGAGCCGGCTGCCGGCCCGTCGGCCAGCCGCACGTCGCCGGTGGCGGCCAGCACCACCGCCTGCCGTGCGCCGTCGCCGTCGAAACGCAGCACGCGGCCGATCTGCAGCAGGCGCGGCTCGCCCACCCCGTTGCGCTGCTGCACGCCGGGCCACAGCAGCGGGCGGCCCAGGTGCTGGCGCGTGAGGTCCCACAGGGTATCGCCGGGGCGCACCGTGTGCGTCGGGCCGGCCGGCGGCGGCGCGGGCTGTCCGGCCGACAGGCCGGACAGGGTGCCGAAGAAGGCCAGCGCGCAGAGGCCGTGCCGGACCGAAGGACGCCGGCTCATTCGGTCGGGGACGGCAGGCGGTCCAGCCGGTAGCCGAAGCCGTAGATCGACTGGAGCTGGAACCCGTTGGCAGCCGTGAGGCCCAGCCGGCCGCGCACCCGCGAGACATGCGTGTCGACCGTGCGGCTGGGCGCGTCGCCGCCCCAGACCGTCTGCGTGATGTGCTCGCGCGAGACCGAGCGCCCGAGGTGCCGGAACAGCAGCCGCGCCACCTCGAACTCCTTGCCGGCCAGTCGCACGGACAGCGCGCCGTGGCTGACCTGCCGTTGCGCCGCGTCGAAGCGCCAGCCCGCGATCACCTCCTCGTACGGCGTGCCCGACAGGGCGGCGGCGCCGCGCATGAGCACCTTCAGCCGCGCCAGCAGCTCGAAGGGGCGCCACGGCTTGACGATGTAGTCGCCGGCGCCGCCGTTGAGGGCCTGCACGACCTCGAACTCGCCGCTGCGCGCCGTCAGCATGAGCACCGGCACGCTCGAACGCAGGTCGTCGCGCACCTTGCACAGCACCTCGTAGCCGGTGGCGTCGGGCACGCACCAGTCGAGGACGAGCACATCGAAGCTGTCGCGCCGCAGCATCTCCAGGAAGGCCTTGGCGCGCGCCTGGTGCCGCACCTCCATGCCGTTGGCGCCGAGCAGCGCCGCCAGCGCCTGCGCCTCCTCGGGCGAATCCTCCAGCAGGGCCACGCGCTTGAGCGTCTCGCCGGATTGCCCCGCGCGAAAGCTGACGGGCAGGTTGTTCAATGTCGCCATGCCTGATCTCCCCGACCTCCTCTCCCTGGGGCCGCAGCGCACACCATGTAGGCGAAAAGTGTACGACCGCCCGCCGGTCACGAGGCCATCGGCCGGCTGTCCTCCGGCACCCTGCCCGGTGCAGGACACGGCGGCAGCGCCCCGCCGGCAGGTGCGCGGCCGCGGGCGTGGCGCGGTGCAGGCCGGTCCGCATGGCACAGGAACAGCATCCTCAGACGCTCCTGCAGTTCGTCCTCGGCGAAGGGTGCGAGCAGGAAGTCGGCCTGCGGGCGGCCCATGACGGCGCTCGCCAGCTCCACGTGTTGCAGCGGCATCAGCAGCATCAGCGGGGTGCGCGGCCCCGCATGGGCCTTCACCCGCTCCAGCTCGAGGCGGGCACGGTCCAGGCTGCCCCCGAAGGACAGCACCAGCATCGAGAAGCGCCGCCCGCGGGCGAGCAGCGCGACCAGGTCGGCGGCACGCCCGAAAGCCACGGCCGGCAGGCCCAGCCCGGCCAGCAGGCGCCGGGTGCGCGCCTGCTCGTAGCGCGACGGCTCCAGCACGGCGACGAAATGGGACGACGGTCCGCTCATGCACCTTCCCCTGCCCTGGCCCCTGGCCCGCGCCGCGCCCGTGCGACGGGGCTGCCGAGGGCCGGCGCGGCAGCGGCGACGACTGCAACGGCCTGCCCTAGCGCTCGCCGCGCACTTCCAGCTCGACACGGCGGTTCGGCTGCAGGCAGCCGATCAGCGCCTGCCGGCCGAGGCTGTCGGCACACTGCACCACCGGCTTGGACTCGCCCACGCCGTAGGCGCGCAAGGCCGACTGCGGCAGGCCACGGGCGGCGAGGTAGTCGCGCACCGTGGCCGCGCGGGCCATCGATAGGCGCTGGTTGTAGGCGGTGGTGCCGAGCCGGTCGGTGTGGCCGACCACGGTGATGCTGTCCAGCCGCCTGTAGGCGTCCTTGAGCTTCGCGGCCAGTTCGTCGAGCTGGCGGCGCCCTTCGGGCAGGATGTCGTTCGCGCCGGACTTGTCGAAGGCGAACAGCGCATCCGCGCCGAGCTGGAAGCGCTCCGGCGGCGCCGCGACGACCGGCCGCACCACCTCGCTCACCCTGGGCCTGAGATGGTCGGCGCAGGCCGGATCGCGCCAGTAGAACCGGTCGGACACGCCGTTCTCGAACACCACCTTGTACTGGCAGGTGACGAACTCGTCGCCCTTGCCGGTGCGGAAGTTGAAGAGGTAGTCCCATTCGGCGGGGCCGAACAGGCCTTCGCCGAAATGCGGGTAGCTGATGAGCTCGCGCACCTGGTTCTTCGTCATGCCGCGGCCGATGCGCCGCAGCTGTGCCACGTCGACGAAAGTCCCGCCCTTGAGCCAGGCGCTGCCCGGGTCGGGAAAACGCACCTCCACCGGCTCGGGCGAGGCGCCGTCGGCGGCATTGCTGCTCCTGACGCCGGTGCCCGTGCTGCCGCAGGCCGCCAGCACGGCGGCGACGGCGGCCAGCGCGGCCAGGCGCAGGAAAGGGGACGGGCGTCGTGCGGGCTTGTGCTTGTTGTTCATGGCAGTTGTTCCTCCCGGGCGTCAGTCGAACGAGAAGCCGAAGCCCACGCGCGCAATCGGCTTGCTGCCGCCCGAGCCCCAGCCGACGCCGGCATGCAGCGTGGTCTGCCCGTTGTCGGAGCGCTTGAGCAGGTTGAAGCCGATGCCCATCTGGCCGTTGTAGGCGGCCACGGCGCCCGTGAGGTGGTAGCGCCCCGGTTCCACCGGCGTGACCACCGCCATCGCCGCCGAGGCCGCGATGCCGCCGGACAGCTCCTTGCCCTGCTTCGTGATCCTGTTGTCCAGCGCGTTGACCTGATTCTGCAAGTTGCCGGTCGAGGCGTTGAGCTGGTTGACGTTGACCGCATCGGTGCCGTTGACGCCCGGGGCGACGTTGGTGATGGCCTGCCCGCCGGCGTTGATGCCTGCCATGGTCATGCTCGGTCCGCCCTGGATGCTCACCCCGTTGCTGGTGATGCTGGTGCCCCCCACCGTCACGCTGCTGAAGTTCGGGTTGTCGCTCACCGCAAAGGCCACGTTCGTGCCGCTTTGCGTGAGCACCATGTTGTTGCCCGCCGTGTAGGTGGCCGTGCCCCCCGCCCCCACGTTGGCCACGCTGGTGCCGATGGCCACCCCCGTGCCCGTGGCCGCCGTGGTCACGTTGATGCCCGCGTTGGCCGTCACGCTCAGGCTCTCCAGCGCCTGGTTGGTCGCATACAGCTGGCTGCCGTTGACCGCATCGGTGCTGGTGCTGCTGAGCTGGCCGGCCGCCACGTTCTGGACCTGCCGCTCGGCCCCGGCGCTGCCCATGCTCACCACCCCGGCGGGGTTGCCGCCGGCGAAGGTGTAGTCGGTGCCGCGGATGGTGGTGCCCGTGGTCGGGGTGGCCGCCGTGGTGGTGCTGTCCGCACCCAGGGCTGCGCTGTTGGCGGTGGATGCTGTGGCGTTGGTGCCCACGGCCACTGCGTTTGCGGCACTGGCCGAGGCGTTGATGCCCGCGGCGATGGCGCCCTGGGCGGTGGCGCCGTTGTTGGCGTAGTTGCCGTCGGTGCTCGTCCCGCCGTTGACGCTGTAGAAGTGCGAGCTGGCGTTGTTGACGATGGTGGTGATGTTGCCGTTCATCGCGGTGACGGTGTTGGCCAGGGCGTACAGCTGGCTGCCGTTGATGGCATCGGTGCTGCCGGCGCTGATCTCGCCGGGGGCCACGTTGATGATCTGGCGCGTGGCCGAAGAAGAGCCGACGCTGACCACGCCCACGGCCTCGCTGGCGCCGGCGAAGTTGCCGTAGGTGAGCACGGGGCCGGGCGAGTAGGTGACGGAGCCATCGGGGTTGAGCGTGGCCACGGTGGTGGGCACGGTGGCGCTGGCGACCTTGGAGACGGCGCGGTCGGCGCTGGCGTTGCCCAGCACGACGCTGTTGGCCTGGGTGGTGGCCACGTTGTTGCCCAGCACGAAGGTGTTGTCCTGGGCGATGGTGTTGTCGTTGCCCAGGGCGTAGCTGCCCGCGCCGCTGACGGTGCTGGGGTCGCCGAAGGCACCGGACCTGGCGCCGCTGACCACGTTGCCCGTGCCGATGCTGATGCTGCCCTCGCCCGTGGCCTGCGCGCCC